>Ga0210387_10000057_pt1 | contig 81781 bp, 72 predicted proteins | sample IncBWC7OmetaG_FD_160108 | JGI IMG/M metagenome (GOLD analysis project Ga0210387, IMG submission 160108) | Forest soil microbial communities from Barre Woods Harvard Forest LTER site, Petersham, Massachusetts, United States - Inc-BW-C-7-O ...
CGCAGAGGAGGGTCAAGGGAAAAGGACGTTTGGCCGAGGCACGGACACAGGAAATCCACCAAAAAAACGGCGCGCAAACTCCATCGGACAAAGCGCCCAGTAAATTTTTTAAAGATCGGCCCGCGCCGGATAAAAATGGCGCCGGCGGCGAAAGCACGAGCGCAGTGAACAGTGGCACCGAAGCCCCGGCTCCATGCGCGGGCGATTGATTCGTTGAGCGTATCCATATTACAATTACATTTCATTTGTCATCTCGGACAAGGCGAGAAATATCAGGTTCTCTTTGTAACGTATTATATTACAAACCAGATTCCTCTCTGCGCGGACAATGAACGCATGCCAGTTGTCGTTTGCTTTTAGGTTTTGGCGCGGTAGCGCCGGTAGGGCGAGACCTCCGGGCGAGTCGCGGCTCGTCGAGGACGCCTCGCCCTACCGGCCAAACCAGCCAAGTTCATCGGCCTGCTCAGGGTCTCGGAATGACCGGGGGTGGGCGTGTTTCAAAGCCAGCCCATGGGCGATGGATTCGTTTGCAGAAATTCCAGTTCAATCTTTATGCCCGGGTGTAACCTATTGGGTTACACTTACCCTTTAGCACCGGGGATATTTGGATAGCCTCTAATAACCATCACCGAGGCGAGCGTTCCAGAATATCACGCAGGGATTCCGCGATGGCTTGGGCGGACTGTTTGCTGTTTTGGCCCAGCCGCATCAGCGCGGGCCAGTGCCAGGGCCGCAGCATGGTAAAAAGGATGAACTGGGCCGACTGAAACTGCCCGTGCTTCGAAATGAAGCGGTTGAAATCGGGCAGCTCGTCGGAAAAACCGTCGCTCACGCCCTTGAGGCAATAAAAGGGAATGCTGCGGATCAAGGCCTGGCGGGCGATTCCGGACGCTTCCATGTCCACGAGGCCGGCTTCATAAGTGGCGGCAAGCTGTCGTTTGTCCGCCTGGTCAGCGACCCGGTCGCTGGTCACCAGCCAACACTCCTCGGATTGGTCGGCGGCACCGAAACGTTCCCCGGTGCGCGCATCGATGACGCCCGAGACGCGGTAGGCCTGGCCGGGTGCGAATTCCTCGCGCAACGCGCCCGCCCAGCCGATGGAAAAAACTGAATCGATTGCTCCGTCCTTTTCAATTTCCTCGAACGCTCGCTTCGCCGCCGCCACCCCGACGCCGGCGCAGGCGGCGATCCATTCGCTTTCGCCGTGGCGTCGGCGCCAGAGAGCGACGTCGTGGCGCGATTCGTGCGGCCAACCATGCACCAGCGGCTTCAACTCGCCAGGCATGGCGGCGATGATGGCGACGCGTTTCATGCCAGGAAAGGCCGTTGCAACCACGGATCGGAATTTTCCCCGCGGATAACGCGGATGATCACGGATGGGATCAGGTTTTTAACCGCGAATGAACGCGAATGAACGCGAATTTTTCGGATCAGATTTTCAACCACTGATGGACACTCATGAACACTGATAGACTGTTGAAAAACTCTGCTGGGCCGTCGTTGCGAGCAGGAAGCGCTGCCGCAGCGTTTCCTGCTCGCAACCAGACGGCCAACACGGCCATGGGCCGTGTGCTGCGCGAGCCAGCACAGTTTTTCATCAGTCAATTCGCGTGTATTCGCGTTCATTCGCGGTTAAAAACGGTTCGAGTCCAGATTAGTGAAAATTAGTGCGCATTAGTGGTTAAATTGGCTGGATCAGCGCGCGTAGCCGTGGGAACGGAACCACTCGATGGCGGCTTGCATGGCCGGTTGGACGGGCACAAGGCGGAAGCCCAGCTCCTGTTGCGCGCGGGCGCTGGAGGCGAACATTTTTTTGCGGCCCATGCGGACTTCCTCCAGCGTGGCGCGCGGCTCGCGTCCAAGGATGCGGCCCGTGATCCATTCCTCGAAAAAGGCGTAGGTGGCGGCAACGGCGAAGGGGATTTTGATGGTGGGCGAGGGAAGGCCGGTGATCGCCGACATCATATCGAGGATTTGCTTCAGCGTCAGGTTTTCGCCGCCGAGGATGTAGCGACGGCCGGGTTGGCCCTGGGTGAGCGCAGACACATGGGTGTGGGCGACCTCGGCGACGTCCACGAGGTTGAGCCCCGTGTCCATGTACGCGGGAAACTTCCTGTTGAGAAAATCCACGAAGATGCGGCCGGTGGGCGTGGGCTTGGCGTCATTGGGACCGATCGGGGTGGTGGGGTTGAGGATGATGACCTGCTGGCCGATTTCTGCGGCGGCGATGGCCTGCTCCTCGGCCAGGAACTTGGATCGCTTGTAGTGCCCCACCATGTCGTGCAGGGAAACCGGCGTGTCCTCGTCGCTGATGCTGCCGTCGGTGAAAAAATGCATGGTGGCCACGCTGGAAGTATAAACGAAGCGTGGCACCCCGGCCTCGCGGGCCAGCCGGAGAAGTTCGCGTGTGCCGTCCACGTTGATGCGGTACATCGCCGCAGGATCGCGAATCCAGAGCCGATAATCGGCGGCCACGTGCATCACGGCATCGCAGCCCACCAACGCAGAGCGCAGCGATTCTGGCTGGGCGAGATCGCCCACGTGCGTTTCGCCGGCGATGCCTTCGAGGTTGGAAAGATTGCTGCTCTTGCGAGTCAGCAGGCGCAGATCGGCGCCCTGCGCGGCCAGGGCTTTGGCCACATGATGGCCGACAAATCCCGTCGCGCCGGTGAGGAAGATCTTGGGAGTGGTATTCAACGGGAATCGTTTGGTTTCGGTGTGACCAATGACTCACTGATCCGTCGCTTACCAACTACGAGCTACTAAATACCCACTACAAGCGACAAAGTCGCTGGATTCAATCGAGCGCCTCCGGATTCAGCGCGATGCCCTTTTCGCCGGCGGCCTTGCGCTCATTGTATTTTTTTACCCAATCCGCCCATTGCTTGCCGGCGGCGCGATCCTTGCCGGTGAACTCGATGCGGGCGATCTCGGCGTAACTCACTTTGCGTTTCTCCGGCGCGCTCGGAGTGAAGTACTGCACGATGGAATCCGCCAGGGTGGCGCCGGTCTGGCGGTTGAAGATGTACGCCTCGATGCGCTCGCCGCTCTTGAGCGTGAGCGTCACGTCGCCGCGATAGTCGAAGGCTTTTTCGAGGGCCGCGCGCAGGTCGTCGTCGCTGGCCAGCGGGGGAACCCAGCCTTCCAGGTTTTGATGCTCGGTGCCTGGAGCGAGTTCCAGCGCCTCGACCTGTTCCAGGGTATATTTTTGTACGCTTGCGGTCATGATTCGCACGATCCCCCAACACCGCAGGCGGCCTTTTCGGTTTGCGCCATCGCCGGTTCATGTGCCGCGGGCTCATCCAGCGCCTTCAACGCCGCCGCATCGGGATATTTCCTGAAGTTTCCGCGCACCATGCCCCAAAAACCTTTGAGCGAGCCGAAGCCATCCATGACCGCGGTAGGCTCATAGCCGCAACTGACCATGCAGTTGGCGCACTTGGGATTGCCGCTGGCCGCGCCGTATTCCTCCCACTTGGTGGTTTCGAGCAGCTCCTTGTAGCTCGAGGTATAGCCATCCTGCAACAGATAGCAGGGCCGCTGCCAGCCGAAGATGTTGAAGGCCGGCGAGCCCCAAGGCGTGCACTCGTATTTGCGGTCGCCCATCAGGAACTCGAGGAAGAGTGGCGACATGTTGAATTTCCAGGTGGGCTTGCGGTTCGACAGGATGGTGCGGAACAGCCGGCGCACGCGCGCGCGGCCCATGAAATGGTTTTGGTCCGGGGCCTTGTCGTAGCTGTAGCCGGGCGAAAGCACGATGCCCTCGACGCCCATGTCCATCACTTCGTCGAAGAAGCCGCGGACGGAGTTGGGGTCGGTGCCGTCGAAGAACGTGGCATTGGTCGTGACACGGAAACCGCCCTTGACGGCTTCCTTGATCCCTTCGATGGCAATGTCGTAGCCGCCTTCTTTGCAGACCGAGAAGTCGTGGTGTTCGCGCTGCCCGTCGAGGTGAACCGAGAACGTGAGATATTTCGATGGCGTGAACTCGTGCAGGCGTTCCTTGAGCTTCAGCGCATTGGTGCACAGGTAGACGTACTTTTTGCGCGCGACGAGGCCGTTGACGATTTCGACGATCTGCGGATGCAGCAAGGGCTCGCCGCCAGGCAGCGAAACCATCGGGGCGCCGCATTCTTCCACCGCGGCAAAACATTCCTCGGGAGTGAGCTGCTTCTTGAGGATGTGGGCTGGATATTGGACCTTGCCGCAGCCGGCGCAGGCGAGGTTGCAGCGGAACAACGGTTCCAGCATCAGCACCAGCGGATAACGTTTATTGCCGGCCAGCCTGTTTTTCAGGACATAGGTGGCAACGGTCCACATCTGGGAAATTGGTACGGCCATTGTAGTGTAGTTTTAGGAAGTGCGTTCCCTGGCTCGCCGATAGCCGGTGAGAGCCAACAGCGGGAAGTATTGTCGATATAAGTGATAGGCCAGATAAAAAACTTTGGGAAAACCTGTTGCTGTGTAATGGGACTGGGAATTTGGCCCGGCGCAAGTCGACTCATCCCAGCTGCCATCAGGCCTTTGCCGGGTGAGCAGCCAACGGACGCCGTTGGCGACGGAGTTAGACGCGTGGTCGCCGGCGGCCAGCAGCGCCAGCAGCCCCCAAGCCGTTTGCGATGGCGTGCTCGGCCCCAGCCCGCGCGTGCTGGGTTCGTCGTAGGTGCCGCAGGTTTCGCCCCAGCCGCCATCGGAATTCTGCACGCTGCGAATCCACGTTGCGGCTTTCTGGATGCGCGGATCGCCCGGATCGATGCCGATGGCCGCAAACCCGCGCAACACCAGGAAGGTGCCATAAACGTAGTTCACTCCCCAGCGGCCAAACCAACTTCCGTCCGGCTCCTGCTCGGAGAAAATAAAATTAATCGCCTTCTCCACGCGCGGGTCATCGCGGGAGTAACCGTAGGCCGCCAGCATCTCCAGCATGCGCCCGGTGATGTCCACCGTCGGCGGGTCCAGCATCGCGTTGTGGTCGGCGAAGGGGATGTTCTCGAAAATCATCTTGGTGCAGTCCTTGTCAAAGCTGCCCCAGCCCCCGTTGCGGCATTGCATGGCGAATTCCCACTTGATCGCGCGTTGCGCCACCTCGCGCACGGTGTCTTCGCGGGGATGTTCCACCCGGTTCAAGGCGAGCAGCACTTGCGCGGAGTCATCCGTGTCGGGATAAAATTCGTTGCGAAATTCGAAATACCAGCCGGTCGGCTCGATGTTGGGGACCTTCACCGCCCAGTCGCCCAGGTGGCGGACTTCCTTGGCCAGCAGCCAGTCGGTGGCCTTGACCAGGCGTGGGTCGTTGCGCGGGATGCCCGACTCGACCAACGCACAGATCGCCTGCGCCGTGTCCCAAACGGGCGAAACGGCCGGCTGCATGCGGAACGTAGGATCGGGCGCCTCCGCGGTGGCTGGTTGCTCAATGCCCAGATTTTCAAATTCTTTCCGAGCTCGGATCACCTGCGGATGATCCTCCGCATAGCCCAGGCAGCGCAGCGCCACGATGGCGTTCAACATGGCCGGATAGATCGCGCCCAGTCCGTCCGACATTTCCAAACGCTCCAGCGTCCATTTTTCCGCGCGGCGCAACGCCAGCTTGCGCAGCGGGCGGATGCGCGTGGCCTCGGCCCAGTGCATGAGCCGGTCGACCACGAGGAAGAAATTGCGCCAGGAGAAAATGGCCTTGCGGTTAAAGCGCAGGCGCAGGTTGGCGTTGGTGCGTCCGCCCACGAACAACTCATCGATGCCTTGCTCCGGCGAAATTTTCCGGAACGGCTTTTTCGCGTAGATGATCGCCAGCGGCACGAGAATTGATCGCGACCACGACGAAATCTCGTAGATGTTAAAATAAAACCAATTGGGAAAAAGAACGATCTCCGGCGGAATGGCCGGCACCGCGTCGTAGTCGTACTGGCCCAGTGAGCAGAGATAAATTTTGGTGAAGGTGTTGCACGCCACCACGCCGCCGTGCTCCAAAATCCACTGGCGGCACCTCGCCAGCCGCGGCTCGTCCGCACTCATGCCCATCAGCTTGCAGGCAAAGTAGCATTTGACCGCGAGCGAGATATTGCCCGGGCCGCCGGGATAGAGGCTCCAGCTGCCGTCTTCCTTCTGGCAGCGCAAAATCTCCGTGAGCGCGCGCTTCATGCGTCCCGGGTCGCCGCTCTCCAGCAGCACGTGCAGGTAGATATAGTCGGCTTCGAGCATGGAATCGGCCTCGAGCTCGCCGCACCAGTAACCTTCTTCGGGGTTCTGCCGGGAGAAAAGGTAATCCTGCGATCTGGCGATGGCCGAATGCACATCGGCTGAGTCCACATCCGGCCCGAAAAAGTTAGGTTCTGCCGTGGGTGTCGTCTCTTGGTTGGAACTCATTTCAAAGTTGGGCTCGAGCCATACGGATCAGATAAATTCAGGCGCAATGCCAGGATGCTGGCGTCCGCAGCAGTTAAGACTGGTGGAGCGCGCCGTCCCGACGCGCTTAAGTGAAAGATCCAAAATAGACGCGTCCGGAGGCTGCGTTCCACCTTTATTTGTTTTCGACCATACACCCGATTCAAGTCGTCGCTGGAGGAGCTGCTTGGCGGTCAGTTCTGCCTCGGCGCGATTGGCGAACAACCAATTGCTGCCGATCCGCCCCACGACGATGGTTGTCGGAACGAGCGCACGCAGCTCGGACAGGCAATCCGGGGTGTCGGAGAGCAGGAAGACCCGTCCCGGGCCGCGCCACAATTGTTTAAACTCTTCATCTGAAACAAACGTTCCCGCAGATTCCGGGTAGTGAGAGCAGCCGTAAAGCAAGTCGCCCCTGGCGCCGCGATAGACGCGGGCGCGCTGGCCCGTATAAAAATCAATCGCTGCGTGATACTCGTAATTGCGGTCGACGATGATTTGATCTCCCGGCTGAAACTCGCTGCGCAGCAGCGAACCGAGCTGGGCGACCGAGCGATAAGGCGAGAAGAGCACAAATCCTTTCTCGACGGTGGCGAATCCCACGCCCAACGCCCCGACCAGGCAAATCAGGGCAAGTCCCGGGCGGTGGCGGAACCAGGCCAGGGCGGAAAGGCCCGTTCCAACGACGATAAGGGCAACCACGATTCTAAATAGCGGGACGAGATCCGAGAACGCCGGAACGATATTGATCTTGGCGGCGGCCATGAGCGGATCGCTGACTGAGCCGGCTGACGAACCCGGATCCTGAAACATGTTGTAGAACTTCATGTGCTCGAGTTGTGGGAAAAGATTCGCCGCGGGAATCAGGCAAACGGAAAAAACGATCAACCCAATCCACGCGGGCAGGAGTCCGCCGGCGCGGATGCGTTTTTGCGGGGCGGCAATCTCGAGGTCCCACAGGCGGCCGACGCACAAGGCGAGGGCGGGCAGGGCTGGCAGGGCGTAGTATTCCAGCCGCGCAGGGCTCAGGGCGAAAAACCCAATGACTGCACCCGCCCAGCACAAAATGAAGAGAATGCCGCGATCCATCCGGCCGTCGTGGGTTGCACGCGAACAGCATCGCCGGAGCGCGGCGGGCAGAAAAATTATCCAAGGGCAGAACCAGACGGCGGTCAGAGCCAGGTAAGTCGCCAAAGGGACCGAGGAATAATCTGCCTGACGACTCCCGACGAAGCGGGAGAGGTGCTCGTTCACGAAGAAGAACCAGAGGAAGCCGGGATTTCTCGCAGCCATCAAAATGTGCCACGGTACGGTGATGGCGAGGAACAGGAGGCCACCTTGGATCAGCTTCAGCCGACGCACGAGCTGCCAGTCCCAGGAAAACAACACGAAAGCCCCGAGGGTCAGCACCGGGAAAACGACGCCGATCAGACCTTTGGCCATGACCGCGGCCGCCATCGCCGCGTATCCCCAGAGTACGGAAGCTGGGCGCGGTTCTTTGCCCAGAAATCCCCGGCTGATGCCCCAAAACGCGCCGGTCAGCAGCGCGGTGAACAACATATCCGGCAGATTGAGCCGCCCGAAAATGAACCAGCCGAAACTCGTGCCCAGGATGGCCCCGGCGGCCAGTCCTGCGCGGCGACCCCAAAGATCGCGGCCAATGGCGTAGACAAAACCGATTCCCGCGATCGCCGCTGCGGCGGTGGGCAGGCGGGCGGAAAATTCGGAGAAGCCGAAAAGTTTAAATGCGACCGCGTTCAGCCAGTAAATCAGCGGAGGCTTTTCGAAATAGCGGACGAAATCAAAATGGGGCGTGATCCAGTCCTTAAGCGCGATCATTTCCCGCGGGATCTCCGCATACATGCCCTCGCAAGGATCGAACAGGCCGGCCCGGCCCAAATGAATCAGGTACAAAGCCGCAGTGCCGAGGAGCAGCAACGCCGGCGCCCAACGGCTCTGGGGCTCCGATTCAGGGCGCAACGGCTTGTCGCTCACAGTGCAGCGCGCTTCGGCGATTTGCCCGGAAACTGCCCCGGGGCCAAGGAGTTGAGCCGAGCTGCCTTGCGAATCGGCAGAGCGGTGGCCGGAGGATTCCGACGAAGCGGCGGCGGCAGAACTCATGGGCCACCAGCATAGCTGTTTCCCCATGTCTGCAAGAATTACTTCCGGGCTTGTCAGGGCATGTCGTTGAAACCTGTCTTTTTCCCTGTCATTCCGAGCCGAGCGAGGAATCTCGATTCCGGTTTGTAACGTATTATATTACAAACGAGATTCCTCGCTCGTCTCGGAATGACAAAGCTATAGCTGCAGGAAAAACAGGCACTCCTGAACATTTCTTGGAATTTTTGACGGGAAAACGTCGGCGGCGGTGTTGTGCAGGGAAAGCCGTCTTGTTGATGCCGGGTTCACTTCGAGAAAAGTGAATTCGTCATCAAGGTCGGTTACTTATCATGAACACCCATGTCCCAAACCTGCGGGGGCCGTTTCTTGCGGCTTCCCCTCTTCACAGGCTTCTGCTTGCAGGCACCTGTTTTTCCATCGCGGCGATGGCGCCCGCGCAAACGACAGCGGGAAATGCCGATGACAACGTCCTGAAGCTTTCCATCTTCACCGTCAGTGCGAACAAGGATGTGGGCTATCTCGCCGCGAATTCCGTGTCCGCCACGCGGGTCGACACGGAGATCAAGGATCTGCCGTTCTCCATCAGTGCATATACCGCGCAATTCATCACCGACACCGGCTCAAAAGATCTCTTCGATATCGTGCGCTATGCTCCTGGTGTGACCACCGCCGGCAGGGAGTTCACTGCAGGTTCGGCGGTTTTCAGCGTTCGCGGTTTTCCCCAGGCACCCGAGCACGATGGATTCTCTGAGGGCTCAGCTGCCGACGTATACGTTGACCCGGTAAATATCGATCGCGTGGAAGTAGTCAAAGGCCCCGCCTCGCTTCTGTACGGCGCGATTGCCCCTGGTGGCACGGTCAATTATATTACGAAGCGCGCAACGAACGATCGGTTTGTCAAAGTAACTGCGCAAGCAGGCAGCTATGACTACAAGCGGGCCACCATCGACATCAACGAACCGGTGATCAAGGGCAAGCTGCTCTTCCGCCTTGATGTTGCCGCTGAAGACGAAATCGAATATGTAAAGCCGTCGCAGGGGAGGAAAATCGTGGTCGCGCCGACCGCAACCTGGAATATTTTTAAGAATCTGTCCCTTACGGTCAGCGACCAATACTTCCATCGGCGCGAGACTCCGCCCGCGCTCTACCAGCCGGATATGGACGTGTCCACCCCGGCCAGCATGGTGACTGCGCTCACCAAGTCCAAAGGCTATACGAGCCCATCGACTGCCTTGTCCGGTGCCGCAGGTCCCGACACAGGTCCCGATCCAACGCATCCCACTTTTAAGGACGGTGGCGATCTGGGGTTTGCCTTGCCCTATCCCGCGCTGGGTCGGACGTTCAACTGGGCGAGCCGGAACGATTGGCGCATAACCGACCTCAACACGGTCAATGTCGAGCTCGACTCCAAGTTTGGGGATCATTGGACGGGCCGCGGCAATTTTAATTACAACGCCAATCGCGATTCCTGGCTGGCGACCGGCAGCGGCTTTGTCTTTCTCGCTCCTCCAGGCTCGATGACTTTTAGTGGAGGTGCTTGGGCTCCGTCGGCGGCGTGGAATGCCATGACTCCGCTCCAACAAAATGCCGCGGAGCAAGCCTTCGCCCGGCAAATTCTCGCCAACCCGGCTAGCGCGCTGGCGCTCCAGGGCAATCAGCCTGCGATTAATTCCCGCCGTCAGCGTTTGCAAAGCGCTTGGGGCCACAGCGAGAACGCGCAATTCGATCTGGCGGGCAAGTATGACTTCAGTTGGGTGAAACTGAAGCCTTTGATCGGCGCGGAATGGGACAAGTCATACGAGTGGCTGCGCGACAACAATGATGCCGGCAATGCGGCCCAGCCGTTTTTCCCGTCGTGGGATCTCAACCCAGCCAGCCCGACGGCTTTCGTTGACAATACCACCAGCTATAGCCCTGCGTCGGTGGCCCCGTTTTTGACGACCGATTCGCTCAATTTTGTGAGCGATCAGGCAATCTATGGCGTAATGAACGCCAGCTTCCTCCATGACCGTTTGTATGCCGTCCTTGGTGTGCGTTACAATCGGTCCCAGAATCAATCACTGCAGTCAATTCCGGCAAACTTTCAAACGACCGGTTTGTACACCGGCCCGGGCCAGGGTTTGAGGGCGAGTGATACGACACCCCAGTTTGGGTTGGGCTACAAGGTTCTCCAGGATATGCTGGTCTACGCCTCCTACAGCGAATCCTATTCCCTTCCTTCGGTGTCTGTCCTGCGGGTTCAAAATGTTCCCGTGACTCCAGCGGCGCCGGTCAAGGGCGAGGGAATGGAGGCTGGCATCAAAACGGACTTCCTGGACGGCCGGATCTCTTCGACGGTTGCCGTTTACCGAATCGAGCAGAGGGACAATGTCCAGTCACTGAACGCCATCGTCAATGGTTCGACGGTCACGACCGATACGCAGGGCGTAACCATCGAGAGCCAAGGTGTTGAGGGTGAGGTTACGTTGTCGCCGCTGGACAACTGGCAGATTTATATCAGCGCGACTGAGGACGACGTTCGCAACACCAAGGAACCCGCTGGCAACCTGCTTTACCTTGGTGCGCACCCACAGCTTACGGCCAAAACTCTGGCCAATCTTTGGTCCCGCTATACCTTCGCGCGTGGCCCGGTTAAAGGACTGTGGGTGGGCGGCGGCTTCAACTACACTGGTAAAGCCGCGGCCGACAACCGGAATCCAGGTCTGTTTCTCCCGAGCTATTGGCTTTGGAACAGTGCTGTCGGCTACGACTGGACTTGGCGCAAGAGGGCCTTTTCTTCCACTGTTCAGTGGAAGAACATGGCTAACAAGCAATACATCCCTGCCAGCCAGCAGATTGATTATCCTGAGCGCATCGAGCTCGAGATTGCCGCGAAGTTCTGAGTGAGCGTTTATACCAACCGCCACTTGCATTTGGACTTTGGTCGGGCGCGCCCGCCGGGCGCGCTGCGGCTCGGCGAGTACGCCTCGCCCAAGGTTCAAATGGCTTTCAACCGCGTGCTTTCTCCGGCGATTGGGCAACCAGTCCGTCCAGGGACCATTTGCCGGCGCCGTTGATCATCACCACGAGCGCGAGCGCGATGGCGAGCAGGTGATATTCAAAGCCTTCGCCTTTCTGCGCCCCGGACCAGTTCATGAAAAAGCCGTTGGCCGTGTGCACGGTCAGGATTGCGACGACCATGGTCGCCGCGATGCCAAAGGCCGCCACGCGGCTCAGGGCTCCAAAGACGAGGCCGATTGAACCGGCAAATTCCGCGGCGATGGCGAGAAACGCAAACGGCGCCGGAATGTGCATCTGCTGCGTAAAGAAGCCCATGGTGGCGCTGAAGCCGTAGCCGCCGAACCAGCCGAGCGCCAGTTGTGCACCGTGCGCAAACATGACGAGGCCGAGGGTGAGCCGCACCAAAAGTGGTGCAAAGCTGTTGTTGGTTTTGAACAGGAGTTGGAGTGTTTTCATAGTTGGAATTTCTGTTTAGGTCTAAGTTTCGGCTGGGTTATTTTTTCAGTTTCAAGGCAAAGCCGGCCACGCGCCGGCCGAGAATTTCGCCGGTCAATTTGTCCCCGGTGTCGGGCGCAAGGTCGGGCGCTTCCTGTCCGGCCGAGACCATCACCCCGATGGAACTGCCGACCCGGTTGACGCCGTTGGGCTGTGCCGGCATTTCGCCCAGGCCGACCCAGATCATGCCGTGCTGCATGGCGAGCGTGAAAAAATATTGCAGGGTGCTGAGTTTGTCGCCGCTCGGGCTGCCGGATACGGTGAAGCCCGAGGCAACCTTGTCGCGCCACGCGCCCGTATACCATCTGCCGCCGGTCGCGTCGGCGAACGTCTTGAACTGCCCGGACGGCCCACCCATGTAGGTGGGGCTGCCGAAAATGATCGCGTCGCTTGCATCGAGTTGCGCCAAAACGCCGTCGTTTTTATAACGGCCCTTGTCGAAGTCGTCGCCATTGATCGAGATGAGGTTGGTTTTGACGCCGTCGACGGAAGCCGCGCCCTTGGCGACGGCTTCGGCCAGTTTGGTGGTGTGGCCCGTGCCGGAGAAGTAGATGATGGATACCGTGCTCATGATGTTTTTGTTTTCTGGTTGATTTAGTTTAACCGATGTCAGTTGAGGTCGAACAAAAGGACTTGGGACGGTTTGTTGGCGGACAGCAGCAGTTTGGTTTCGCTGTCGACCGCCGCCGCGTCGCCGCCGAAAAGTGGTTTGCCGTTCAAGACGACTTCGCCTTCGGCCACGTGGACCCAGGCGTGGCGGCCCGGATTCAGCGTGTGCGCGACGCGGTCATCCGCATTGAGCTTGGCGAGCCAGAGGTCGGCGTCCTGGTGGATCGCAATCGAACCGTCGCGCCCGGCCTTGCTCGTAATCAAATGTAGCTTGCCACGTTCCGCATCCTGCAGGGATTTCTCGGCGTAACGCGGGGTCAAGTTTTTGGCGTCGGGCTCGATCCAGATTTGCAGCAAATGCGCGGCTTCGTCCTTCGACGGGTTGAATTCGCTGTGAAACACGCCGCTGCCGGCGGACATGTATTGCAGCTCGCCGGTGCGAATGACGCGGCCGTTGCCCATCGAATCCTTGTGCTGCAACGCGCCGCTCAAAATATACGTGATGATTTCCATGTCACGGTGCGGATGGGCGCCAAAACCCATGCCCGGCATGATGAGGTCGTCGTTGAGGACGCGCAGGCTGCGGAAGCTCCGCCATTGCGGGTCGTTGTAATCGGAGAAGCTGAAAGTGTGATAAGCGTCCAGCCAGCCATGTTCGGCGTGGCCCCGTTCGTTGGCTTTTCGAATTTTCATGATGCTTATTGTGCCACACGACCCCCGGTTTTGGGAAAGACCATGATTCTTGCCTCAGCATAACTTTTAGGCATGGTAGAAAATTCGATATCGAATTTTCTATGGAATTGCGCCATCTTCGCTACTTTGTCGCCGTCGCCGGGGAGGAGAACGTCTCTCGCGCCGCGCTGAAGCTGCATGTTTCGCAACCGGGCCTGAGCCGTCAGGTTCGCGACCTGGAAGACGAAATCGGCTTCAAACTTTTCGAGCGCAGCGCGAAATCGGTCAAACTGACCGAGGCGGGAAAAACGTTCCTGGTCGAGGCGCGGGCCGTTTTGCAGCGGGCGGAAGATGCGGTGAAGGCCGCGCGGGTGGTGGCGACGGGCAGCCGCGGCGAGCTTCATGTTGGCTACGCGCCGTCGCTGGCCGTCCGGATTTTGCCGGCGGCGCTGCGCGCCTTCCAGGTGGAGATGCCCCACGTGCGCGTGAAGCTGCACGATTTATCCATCGAGGAGATGCATGCCGGTTTGCGCGAAGGGAAGCTGGACCTGGCCTTCCTGGTGCGTCCGCCGGCGGCCAAGTTGCGCGGCCTGCAGTTTGAGGAATTGGCGCGCGAGTCCGTCCGGCTAGCGGTCGCGCCGAAACATCCTCTCGCAAAAAAACGGGAGGTGACGCTGGAGGAAGCCGCGCGCGAGCCGTTTATCGCGTACAACCGCATCGATTATCCGGAGTATCCCCAAATATTTGCGGACATATTTTCTGCCACGAAAACCAAGCCGCGCATTGGGGAGGAACACGACGGCGTGACCAGCCTCATTGCCGCGGTGGAAGCGGGCGGCGGGGTCGCCCTGGTGGCGGAGTCGGTGGCGTGCATCGCAGGCGCGCGGGTCAAACTGATCCGGCTGTCGCCCTCACCGGAGCCGGTGGTGGTTGGCGCCGCGTGGCCCAAGGCCGGGCTTTCTCCCGCGGCCGAACGCTTCCTGGCCTGTGCCAGGAAAGCCGCTTTGGGAAAGTGATTTTCCGTTTTTGAGGGGTGGATTAGCCGCCGGCTCGATCCTCGCGTACCTGGTTCGTTTTCATGGGCAAATCGCGACCAGGAGTCTCGACCGTTTCCCCGGCCATGAGCCGAAGCAGGACAATTTCGGACTTGGTGCCCACGCGCAGCGGCGGGCCCCAGGTGCCGGCGCCGCTACTCGTGAAAACCTGCAAGCTGCCCAGACGGTTCAACCCGTAAGCGAAGCGTCCGTGCACTTTCGAGACCACCCAGCTCCAGGGCCAGAACTGTCCCCCGTGGGTGTGGCCGGAGAGCTGCAAAGAGATGCCTGCTTCCTCGGGGACATTCAGGTTCGAGGGCTGGTGGGCGAGCAGTATGCTGGGGCGGCGGCGATCGATTTGGGCCCGGCGCAAAATGGCCTGGAAATTCCTCGGGTCGTGCGTTTCGTGATCATGCACGCCGACGATCTGCAAGCCTTCCATTTCCACTTTTTCGTTGTGCAGCACGCGCAGTCCGGCGCGCTCGAGGGCCGCCAGCAACGGCGCGGAGTCACTGAACTCATCGTGGTTGCCGCTTACAAAATATGCGCCCGCGGGAGCCTCGAGATCGGTCCAGGGTTGGGTGACCGGCCCGAGATCGATCTGGGTGCCGTCGAGCATATCGCCGCTGATGAAAACCGCCGCAGGTTTTAATTGGTTGAGTCGGGCGACAATGCGACGGACAAAACGCCGGGCGCGAATGCTGCCCGCATGCACGTCGCTCACGAGCGCAATGTCGCGGCCTTGCCATGCGTCCGGCAGGTTGGGCAACCGTACCACGGCGCGGGTGACCCGGAGCCGGGCGGCATTGGTCAGGCCGTAGAGAGTCGTGAGGACTGCGCCGCCAAAGAGCGCGAACGTGAATACGCGCGGGTCGAGTGACACGCCCCACCGCCACGCCACGGCAGCGGCGAGCCAGCAGAGGATTGCGGCCGCGAACGCGTAGTTGAGCAGGCCGAGCGCGGCGGAGGAAACGACGCTGAGCGCACGCAGGAGCGGATGCTTGTGACGAAAGTTCAAGATCATCGCCGGCACGAAGCTGCCGACGAGCAGCAGCGGCCCGATTTTCCAGGCCGGCGCGTTCATCCCGGAGAAATGGATCCAAGTCGTGGCGACAAACCATGTGGCGCTGAGCGTAATCGCGGAAAGGATCGTTCCGACGACACGAATGCGGACACTCCTGTCCGTCTTGGTCGCACGGCCTGCCGATGCGGGGATCACCGCGGGCGGCAGGGTCTGGTCTTCGATTCTGGATGCTTGTGTGCACATATGATCGCCAAAGGAATTGAAGATTCCCTTTTTTGCGAGGGGCTCTCCCTGCAAATTTCCAGATGCGGGTTAACTTTTTTTATCGACGGCCTGGAGCACGATGCCAGGGGTCAGAAGCTCGGGCAGGGTTTCCGGTTCGGGTTCGCCGGGCAGGTAAACCAAATTAAACGGCACGGCGCTGCGGTGGTATTTCGCCAGCTCGGCCGTGATCAGCGGATCGGCGTTCGTCCAGTCGCCGCGCAGCGTGGCGATGTTTTTATCGTGAAAGGTTTTCAGCACGGTGGCGTCGTGGAAGACAAATTTTTTGTTTGCCTGGCAGGTGGCGCACCAGCGTGCGGTGAAATCGACGTAGATGATGCGGTGGTCCGCGCGGAGCTGCGCAACGCGCTCGGCGCTCCACGGCTCCCAGGTGATGTCGGTCGGCGCGGGGGCATGCGGCCAGCCGAGCCACGCGCCGCAGCCGAGCAGGGCGAAACCGGCGATGAGCCCGAAGCGCGCGCGGCCCGCGGATGCGCCGGGCGCGTTCCAGCGTCCGTAGAACCACGCGCCCATTGCCATGACCACGAGTGCGAAGATCGTGGTGAGGAGGCTGCTTTCGCTCACCTGCCCGGCGAGAACCCACACGAGGTATCCTACCGTCGCATACAGCGGAAACGCCATGAATTGTTTGAAGGTTTCCATCCAGGCGCCCGGGCGCGGCAGCACTTTCACCGCGCCGGGAAAAATCGAGAGCAGCAGGTACGGCGTGGAAAGGCCGAGGGCAATGGCGGTGAACACGGCGAAGGCCTGCACAGTTGAAAGCGCGAGCGCCGCGCCGAGAGCGGGAGCGAGAAACGGGGCAGAGCAGGGCGTGGCGACGACGGTCGCGAGCACCCCGGTGAAAAACGAGCCCCCGTAACCCGACTTCATCTGCAGTCCTGCGCCGACACCCGTGGCCGCGAGGCCGAACTCGAATACGCCGCTCATGTTGAGCGCGAAGACGAGCATGACGGCGGTCAGCCCGAACACGAAGGCGGGCGATTGCAGTTGGAAGCCCCAGCCGAGCTGGTCGCCGCCGGCCCGGAGCACGGCGAGCACGCCCGCGAGCGTCCAGAACGAAAGCAGCACGCCGGCGGTGAACACGAGTCCGTGTGCGACGACCTTGCCGCGCTCGTGTCCGGCCTGGTTGACGAAGCCGAGGATCTTGATGCCGAGCACCGGAAACACGCACGGCATGAGGTTGAGGATGAGTCCGCCGATGAAAGCGAGGCCAAGCGTCGCCCATAGGCTGCCGCTCGGGGAATTGGTAGTTGGTACTTGGTAGTTGGTGGGCGGTGACTGAGAATTGCCCGAATCTTTGGCGTTTGGCGTTTGGGATTTGGGATTTGCGGCGACGCCAGTCGCCTCCGTGATCGGAATCTCGATTCTCAATCCAGCGGTGGGCTTTTCCGTGGCAAGCACGCCAATCAGCCGTGCCGTGGCCGCATCGGCGGATTCGGAAACGGGCAGCACAAGTTCGTAGCCGTTGTCCACGGGGCTCACGGTCTGCGGTTGGTCGTATTGGATGAAACCGTCATCGGCGAAAAAGTGCGGCGCGCTTAATTCGTGGGTCGCGCCGCCGGTGGAGAGCAGGCGGAGCCAGATGTTTTTGCCATCGCGCACGGCGGAGACGTTCCAGCCGGTGGGTGGCTGCGGCATGGGCTGGGCGGCGATTTTTGCGGCCCACTCGCCGGGTTGGGGCGCGTCGGCGCTGACGGGCAGCGTCAGCTCGACATCGGATTTGCCCGGCATGCAAACGTCCTTGCACATGAGCCAGCCGGCTTTTGCGCGGAGCGTGACGGTATCACCGGGTTTGATCGTGGCCGGCGGCGTGATTTCGACGGGCAAAAACGTTTCACCTTCGTAGCCGTTGCCAGTGATGGCGCCGTGCGGATCGTGAAGGACGTGCGGGACGGGCCATTGGATGGCGCCGGCTTTGAAACCGTCGGGGAGCGTCCAGGTGAGCGAGGTGGGGTAGCCGGTGCCGGCGTTGACCCAGTAGGTATGCCAGTGCTCGGCGTGCTCGAGGCGCAGCGCGACAGTGAAGGCGTGGCCGGGCTGGATCGAAGCGTTGGCCGCGACGAGCGAAGCCTGCACCGGCGATTCAGCGGCGCGAGCCGCCGACACCAGCAGCGTGGCAAACAAAAAAAGCCGGCAGACGCGTCGGGGTAACATGGAGGGCAACATTAGGTTAATATACGAGAGACGCAATGAGGCGGATGCATTCCAGGGCGCGCGATTTTTACCTCAACTTGATCTGCCCCTCGCGTAGTTAGTAGTTGGTAATTGGTAGTTGGTTTCGATCCGGCGCTTGCAGTGTCTTCTGTCTTGCCTGCCGTGGCATTCGCTAAGGAGGGAGCTTGGAGGGCAAAGTAGGGTGTCCGTACCAATTACCAAATCCAAACTACTAACTACTGGTCGGCTTCGTCATATGCGTGAGCATGAGCGTGAAGAAGCACAGCACGAGGTTGAAGAGCGGAAGTTGCAGGGGCAGGGGCAGCGCGTAGATGGCGCACACGGCGGGTAGCCACACGCCGAGGTTGCCGACGAGCAATGGCAGCGAGCGCCGGGCATACCAATGGCCCGCGCGAAGGTCGGCCCACACCGGGGCGGTGTCGAAATGCGCTTCGCACCACGCGTAAAACACCATCTCGGCCGGCACCGCGTAGAGCGGACAATACACGAACTGGTCGAAGAACACCTTGGTCGCGATGGTGCCCGCGCCGTGGCCGGGGCCGATGACGTGGTTGAGCACGCGATACCACAAATCGACCTCGAAGCCCTTGTAGGCCCAGAAGGCCACGAGCACTGCGCCTTGTGCCAGCGTGTAGCGGCTGCGCGTGGCCGGATCCAATTTCAGATAAATAAACGGCAGCACGCCGCCAAAAAGCCCGGTGGCCACGATGCCATAGAACCAGCCGGTGCGCTCGCGGAAAGCCGCCAGTGCGTCGAGCGCCGCATGCGTGGGCGGGTGCCAGTAATAGGCGACGACCAGCGCGATGGCAAAGGCCTGGAGCACGAGGCCGGGCACAAGGTGGGCGCGCGCGGCGCGCAAGCCGGCATGCCAGGGCGCTTCGCGCATGGTCATTGGTTGTGGGTCATGGGTCATTGGGAGTAGTTGGTAGTTTGTATTTGGTAGTTGGTGAGTGGAGCCAGATATAAGTGATCATCAGTGCTTAATCAGGAACTTTAGGGATCGACCTCTGCGTTCTCTGCGAACTCCGCGGTGAATGCCTGAAAATCGGAATTCGTCATTCGGGCTTCGGAATTTATCAGCCGCTCCGTTTTCGCTGCTACCATGGCGTGCGCTGCCGCAAAACCGCGGCAGGGCGAAAACTCAAACGCAGTATGATCGAACCATGAAAAAACAAATACGCACGTTAATGGCCGTGGGGTTTCTCACGGCGCTGGCTGGACTCACCGCGATTCCCGCCATGGCACAAATGGAGGAAACCGTCCCGGTCGGCTCCATCCACCCGACCGGCAAAGTCAAACGCGCCGACCTCCCGACGCTGGCCAAAATATCCCTCGACGACGCGATGAAAGCCGCGCAGGCGAAGGTTCCCGGCACCGTGATCGGCGCCGATCTCAAGATGAAGCAGGGCAGCCTCCTGTATGCCATCAAGATTGTCGGCGGCGACAAGAAGGTCGTCGGGATCGAGATCGATGCCGGCGATGGAAAAGTGCTCCAGGTGGGCAAGGGGTGACGCACAGGGGTTGTACATCGACTCCAGCTGGACGGCGGACTTGGTGCACCGAGTCCGTCGTCCAGTTTTTTCGAGGTGGAGCGTGTCGTCCCTGACGCGCTTTCGGTGGTTCGAATCGTTCTCATTCTATTAATCGTGCTCGTTCTCTCAAAAACCATCGGTTCGATAATGAGAACGATAACGAGTAAGAGAACGATGACTGAAGCCGATGCAGCCGGTCCCGTTGAGGTCCGACCCGTTTTGACGAATTCCGTGTTTGCCTGTCGGCGCTGGCCGGCTGAAAATCGTGGGTGCGTCCCCGTCTAACATTTATGCAAATTTCCTTCATGCGGTTCCTGCTCAAAATCGCTTCACTGTTATCGGCCTTGCTCTGTGCCAGTGCCACTGCGCTGGCCGATTACCATGTGCTGGCGCAATTCAAGGTCGGCGGCGAAGGCGGCTACGATTTGCTCTGCACCGATTCCGGGGCGCGCCGTCTTTACCTGTCGCACGGCACGCGGGTCGAAGTGCTCGACGCCGACACCGGCAAAAAAGTCGGCGAGATCGCGCCCACGACCGGCATTCACGGCGTCGCGGTCGCGCCGGAATTCAATCACGGTTTTACCACGAACGGCAAGGATCGCACCCTCACGATGTTCGATCTCAAAACGCTGCAGACGCTCAAGGTCATCCCGGCTCACGGCAAAAAGCCCGATGCCCTCGATTACGACGCCGAGACCAGGCAGGTCTTTGTCTGCAACAGCGGCAGCGGCGAAATCGCCGTGATCGATGCCGCCACCGGCGATTTTAAAGCCACGGTCGCACTGAGCGAGGGGCTGGAGGGATTGGTCTTCGACGGACGCGGCCACATGTTCGTCAACGATGAGGATAAAAGCGTCGTCTTTGTGGTCGACACCCACGCGCTCAAATTGATCGCCACCTGGCCCCTCGCACCTGGCGAAGGGCCGACCGGTCTCGCCATTGACCGCGCGAACCAGCGTATTTTCTCCGCCTGCGGCAACGGGAAGTTCATCGTGCTCAACAGCGACACGGGCAAAATCCTCACCACCCTTCCGATTGGCAAAGATCCCGATGGTGCGACCTTTGACCCCACGACTGGCCGGGCCTTTGCTTCCTCCAGGGGCGGCACGCTCACCGTGGTGCAGGAGGAGTCGCCCGATAAATTCAGTGTCCTGCAAACCGTGGCCACCCAATATGGCGCGCGCACGATCGCCTTCGACGAAAAAACCGGACGGGTCTTTCTGCCGACGGCCAAATTCGGCCCGATGCCGACGGATGGCTCTTCGCACCATCCCCCGATTATACCCGGCACCTTTACGGTGCTCGTGGTGGGCCAATGATCTTCCGTTGCACTTATCTTGCGCTTCCGGTGCTGGCGCTGACCGGGGGCTGCGCGATTTATCATCCGCAGCCGCTCAATTCCGCCTCGGTCGGGGCTGCGTTGCAGCCGCCCAGGCTCGACGCGGTCAAAATCGCCGCGGCCAAGATCGAGCACCCGCTGCTCAAGCCAATCGTGATCGACGGGCGCGACGGATTTTCGCCCGATGAAATCGCTGTGATGGTGGTCATCGTGAGCCCGGAGCTGCGCGCCTTGCGCGACCAGCGCGGCGTGGCGAACGCGCAGGTTTTGCAGGCGGGCATCCTGCCCAACCCGCAGTTTGGTTACACAATCGACCAATTGCAGGCGCACACCGATCCGACGCTGGTCAACGGCAAAAGCCTTGGCTTGAGCTGGGACGTCACGTCATTGCTGGTCCACCACGATGCGGTCGCCGCGGCGAAAGCGAGTGGGGCCGCTCTCGACCTGTCGATCGCCTGGCAGGAGTGGCAGGCGGCGCAGGACGCGCGCCTCCGCGCCTTCCGGCTGCTTTCGCTCGACCAGCGCCTGCCGTTGGCCCGCGAGATCGAAGACGACCTCGCTGACAATGCGAAGCTGACGCAACAGGCCATGGAACATGGGGAAAAAACGTCCATGGATCTCACGACGGCCACGGAAGCGTGGACGCAGGCGCAAAACAATCGGTTCGCCCTCGAGCAGCAGATTACCGCGGAACGCGCGGCGCTCAACCTGGCGCTGGGCCAGCCGGCCGATGCGCCGATGCGCCTTAAGCCCGCCACGGTCTTTCCCGTTTTGCCTGCCGACATCGCGCCCAATTTGTTGCAGGGTCTGGAAAAACGGCGGCTCGATCTCGTCGCCCTCACTCTCGGCTACCAAAGCGAGGAGGCGACGTTGCGCGCGGCGGTGATCGCCCAATTTCCCAAAATTGGCCTGAGCATCGCGAAGGCCAGTGACACGAGCAACGTGCGCACCATCAGTTATGGCGTGACGGTGGACATTCCGGTGTTCGATCGCAACCAGGGACAGATCGCGATGGCCCGGGCCACCCGCCAGCAGTTGTTCGATGAATACATTGCGCGGGTGGCCGAGGCCCGTTCAGAGGTGACGCAGATTCTCGCCGACCTCGAGGTGACGCGCGCCCAGTTGCAAGCCGTCAACGAGTCGCTGCCGCAGACCGAGCAACTTGCAGCTTCGCTCACCAAGGAATACCAAGCCCGCAATGCCGACGTGCTGGCCTACCGCGATGCGCGCGGCACCCTCGCGACACGGCGGATGGAAAAGATTCAGCTGCAGCAAGCCCTGCTCGAACTCAGTGTCGCCCTCGAAATCGCCACCGGCCGGCCGCTGCTCAACCGCGGCGCGGTCAATTAGAATCATCGAAATGAAAAACTTGTTGCGGACAGATCAAGTTTCCAAGCGGGTGGAGCGCGTTGTCCCCAACGCGCTTGGCGGGCGTTTGAGTCAATCCAGCGCGTTGACGACAACGCGCTCCGCCAGTCTTGGGCTCAGTCTCGTCAGGGAGTATTTTCCGTCATGAAAAAACCGATCAAGATCGTCCTTCCCCTCGTGCTCATGGTTGCCGGGTGGTATTGCTACAAGCATTTTGCCGCGAGCGGGTCGGAAGGCGAGGCGGTGCCCGCCGCCAAGGTCGAGACCACCCCGTTGCAGCGCCAGGCCATTGCGGAAACGTTGAATGTTTTTGGTGTAATCGGCTCCGCGCCCTCGGCTGAAGCGACGACCTCGGCGCCTTACGATTGTGTGATTCGCAAGATCAATGTCGGCGTGGGCGCGCCGGTGGCTGCGGGCGACGTGCTGATGGAGATCGATCCAAGTCCCGACGCAAAGCTCCAGTTCGACTCGGCGCGCAGCCTGCAAGCCATGGCGGACAAGGCGCTCGCGGCCACCCAGGAACGGTACGATTTGAAACTGGCGACCAACCAGGACTTGCTGACGGCCCAACAGGCGTCAGACGACGCCCGGTTCAAGCTGGCCAGCTTCACCGCCCGCGGCCTTGGTGGCGGCGACGGCAAGGTCACCGCGTCCGCTGCCGGCGTTGTCAGCAAACTCGATTTGCAGGCGGGTTCGTTTGCCGCCGCCGGCACGTTGCTGGTCGCGGTGGCGGCGGGCGATCATCTCGAGGCGCGGCTTGGCGTCGAAGTGGCGGACATCGGCCGGGTCAGTCCCGGACAGGCCGTGGTGCTGGTTTCGGCGAACCGGCCGGATGCCGCGCCGGTTCAGTCGGTGGTGCGCGTGGCGGGTGGCGCGATTGACGCCGCCACGGGCGCGGCCGAGGTGCGCGCGCCCTTGCCGGCCGGCGCGCCGTTGTATGTCGGCGAACACGTCAGCGCTACGATTGAAGTAAAAAAAGAAACGTCCGCGTTTGTGGTTCCGCGCAGTGCCGTCCTGCCCGCCGGTGACAGGTTCGCGCTGTTCACGGTCAAGAATGGCAAGGCCGTCCGCCACGAAGTCAAAGTCGGCATCACGTCGGGTGATTTGGTCGAAGTGATTGCGGATGATCTCGCGGTCGGCGATGCCGTGGTCACGCTCGGCAACTACGAACTGGACGACGGCATGGCCATCCAGGCTCCGGGGGAAAACAAGCCGTGAATTTTGTCGCATGGATGCAGGACCACCGGAGGTCCGTCCTCTTCATGCTGGGGCTGCTCATCCTGGGCGGGATCATCGCGACGTGGTCGCTGCCTGTCGCGCTGTTTCCGCACGTGGATTTTCCGCGTATCGTGATCGCTCTCGATGCCGGCGACCGCCCGGCCGAGCGCATGACGGCCGAGGTCACGATGCCCATCGAGGAAGCGGTGCGCTCCGTGCCCGGCCTGCGTAGCATCCGCTCCAATTCGAGCCGGGGCAGCTCGGACATTTTTGTGAATTTCGATTGGGGCCAGGACATGGTTTCCGCGATGCTCCAGGTCGAGTCGGCCGTCAACAAGGCGCTGCCTTCGCTCCCCGCCGGCACGACGTTCGATGTGCGGCGCATGGATCCGACGGTCTTTCCTGTGATGGCCTACAGCCTGACCTCACCGCGGCTTTCAGCGGTCGAGCTGCGCGACGCCGCTTATTACCAGCTTCGTCCACTGCTCTCGACGGTGACCGGCGTGGCGAAGGTCACCGTGCAGGGCGGGGCCGAGGCCGAGTGGCGCGTGACGATCGATCCCGCGCGGCTCGAGGCGCACGGGCTTACCTTGGACGATGTGGCGAAAGCGCTCTCTTCCGCCAACACGATCAATGCCGTCGGCCGGATCGAGGATCACTATAAACTTTACCTGGCGATCGTGGACAGCCGCGTGACCGCCGACAGCCAGCTCGGCGAAACCGTCCTGCAAAAGGGTCCGGCCGGCCTCGTGCGCGTGGCCGACATCGCCACCATCGCTTCCGACGCCGTGCCGCAATGGACGCGGGTCACTGCCGACGGCCGCGATGCCGTCATTCTCCAGGTTTACCAGCAGCCCGACGGCAACACCGTGCAGATCGCCCGCGACGTCGCAGCCAAGCTGAAGGAATTCCAGCCGCAGTTGCCGCGTAGCGTGAAGATAGCGAACTGGTATGACCAAAGCCAGCTCATCATCGAATCGGCCGGCAGCGTACGCGACGCGGTGTTCATCGGTGTGCTGCTCGCCGGCGTGGTGTTGATGCTCTTTCTCCGCAACAAAAAGGTCACGTTCATCGCGATGGCCTGCGTGCCCGCCACGCTCGCCGCCACAGTCCTGCTGCTCAAGCTGCTCCACAGCAGTTTCAACATCATGACCCTCGGCGGCATGGCCGCCGCGGTCGGCCTGATCATCGACGATGCCATCGTGATGGTGGAGCACATCGTGCGCCGCCTGCACGGCCATCCCGGCGTGCACCACGGGATCGTGTGGTCGGCCGCCGCCGAGTTCACCCGTCCGCTCGTCGGCTCGTCGTTTTCCACCATCATCATCTTCGCGCCGCTGGCGTTTCTCTCCGGCGTGACCGGCGCGTTTTTCAAGGCGCTCTCCCTCACCATGGCCGCAAGCCTCGTGATTTCGTTCCTGATCGCGTGGCTCGCCGTGCCAATCCTCGCCAATCATTTTCTGGGGGAGAAAGACGCCGAACACGAAGGCGGGGCGGTCACCGCGCGCGTCCACGGCTGGTATGGCCGGATGATGCGGCGCGTGCTCGCGCGTCCCGTGCTCGTCCTTTTTGGGGTCATGCCCCTGCTGATCGTCGCCTGGCTTTGCTATCAAAACGTCGGCACGGGTTTCATGCCCAGGATGGACGAGGGCGGATTCATCATCGACTACCACGCGGATCCCGGCACCTCGCTCACTGAAACCGACCGGCTGCTACGCCAGGTGGAAGCCATTCTGCAGGCCACGCCGGAGGTCCAAACCTATTCGCGTCGCACCGGCCTGCAGCTGGGGGACGCCGGCCTCACCGAGGCCAACGAGGGCGATTTTTTTGTGCGGCTGAAACCGCGTCCGCGCCGCGGCATCGAAGCGGTGATGGACGATGTGCGCGGACAAGTCGAAAAAACCGTGCCCGGCCTCGATGTTGAGATGGCCCAGCTAATGGAGGACTTGATCGGCGATCTCACGGCCGTGCCGCAACCGATCGAGATCAAACTTTATTCCGACGACAACGCGCTGCTCCAGTCCGCCGGCCAGACGGTGGCCGATGCCATCGGCAAGATTCGCGGAGTGGTCGATGTGCTGAATGGCACCGTGCTGGCGGGTGATGCGCTCACCATCAGCGTCGATCGGGCCAAGGCCGCGCTCGAGGGCATGGATCCCGATTCTGTTACTCAGGAAGTCAACTCGCTGCTCAGCGGCGCGGTCGCCACGACGAAAGTCGAGAGCGGGCCGAAGCTCATCGGGATCCGCGCATGGATTCCTGAAAAATCGCGTCGCACGGCGGACGATATTGCCCGTCTTCAACTTCGCGCGCCCGACGGACATTTTTTCCCGCTCGTGCGGGTGGCGAAAATTTTGACGGTCACTGGCCAGCCCCAGATCGTGCGCGATAATCTCAAGCGCATGCTGGCTGTCACCGGCCGCATCACCGGCCGCGATCTCGGCTCGACGATCCGCGACGTGCAGGCCGCGCTAAAGGAGCCCGGCCTTGTGCCGGCGGGCGTTTACGTGGAGCTGGGCGGCCTTTATGCGGAGCAGCAGAAGGCATTCGCCGGCCTGATGGCGGTCTTCGCGGGCGCGGTCGCGCTGGTGTTCTTGCTGCTGCTGTTCCTGTACGAACGCTTTCGCACGGCGCTTTCGATGCTCGGCTGCACGCTGCTCGCGCTCTCCGCCGTGACCATCGGCCTGTGGCTCACGGGCACCGAACTCAACATCTCCTCGATGATGGGCATGACGATGATCGTCGGCATCGCGACCGAGGTGGCGATTTTCTACGTCTCGGAACTCGTGTCGCTGCCCGACGATCTCGATCCCCGCGAGGCGCTGGTGCAAGCCGGCCTCAACCGCATGCGCCCGATCGCGATGACGACGTTCGCCGCGATCCTCGCGCTGCTGCCGCTGGCGCTCGGCATCGGCGCGGGCTCGGCCATGCAGCGGCCGCTGGCCATCGCCATCATCTCCGGGCTCACCCTGCAGATGCCCGTCGTGCTGATCGTGCTGCCCGTGCTCCTCTCGCTGCATCACAAACACGGCAAGGCTCCGAAATAATAAGCGTGTCTGGGGTAGGGCGCGACCGCCGGGCGCGCCGGGTTTTTCCCAAAACACTTTTTACACCAAGATCGCAAAGGTCGCGAAGCAGCAGAGTATGACGAGAGATCTCGGACTGTCGGCCTTTGCCTCGGTGTTTCGCTGTGCGCTGAATCACAAGAGTCTTCCCAAAAACCGACTTCGCGCTCTTTGCGATCTTGGTGTAAAAAATGATCGAGATAGTCTCCTCAGTCCAAGCTCCGCACGTAAGCGATCAGCGCGGCGATCTCGTCGTCGTGAAGTTTGGTGGCGAAGGTCGGCATTTCTCCCTTGATGCCCCGTTTCACGACGGTCGCGATGCGCCGGTCGCTCACCCAGATGCCGTGCAGGTCCGGGCCTTCGTCGCCGTGTGCGTCATCGCCGTGGCAGTGGGCGCAGTTGCCGAAATAAAGTTTTTTGCCGTTCTCCACCAGGACATCGTGCGGTACGCTGGCGAGATCCGCGGGCGCGACATACGGCGGCAATTCATGCGAATGCGCCGCCTCCTGGTGGCGAAGGGCGGCGGCCAGCGCGGCTGCAGCCCCCAGGGCCGAGGCGCCGGCAGCTACACTCACGAGGAAGGCTTTAAAAGGTTTCATAGAATTACAGCTCGAATCAGAATTTTGGGGTAGGCGCGCCGCGGTTTTCCAAAACACTTTTTACACCAAGATCGCAAAGGTCGCCAAGCAGCCGAGCATGACGAGAGGTCGAGGGAGTCTTCGCTGCGCGCCGAATGACAAGGAGCATCCCCTGAAAACCGACTTCGCGTTCTTTGCGATCTTGGTGTAAAATGGATTGTGCGCTTCTGTTCAAAATAATCACGGAAACGCCTTCAGTAACTCGCCGCCCCAGTAGCCGGTGGCGGCGATCAGGCCGGTGAGCACGCAAATCACGCCGACGTAGCCGGCGTACCCGCGCCGCGAGACTTGCTCGCGCGTGAGGCTGCGCCACACTGCCACCGCGATCATCAGCGTGAACGCGGGCCAGACGAAAAGGTGGTGCAGGCGCAGGGCGGAGTCGTCACCGAGCATGTCGCCCCGCGTCATCACGAGGCCGGAGACGACGGCGGGCACGCTGCCGAGCGCGGCGATGATGGCCGAATATTTTCCGGCGGTGCGCAGGGACACGGCCGCGGGCTTATGCCAGAAGCATAACGCGGCCGTGTCGCACAGGCAGGCCACAAAAATCATGGCGATAGGGAAGTGCGTGGTGCCACCATGCACATTCGCCCAGAAGTTTGCGTCCATGGTCATGGCTTATCCTTGGTCGGCGAGCGTCGAGTCCACGATGGCCAGAGGGGTGGCTGTTTCCACGTAGGAAACGTTCGTCAGACCAAGAAATGAACGCAGGCGCGCGGCCTCGACCTTCATCGGGCCGGGCTTGGGCGCCGCGCCGGGTGCGGGCTGGGGAAATGCGGTCGAGCGCGCGGTATGGAAGGTGATGTTGCCTTCGATTTTCTGCAGCGCCTGGTGGATGTGGCCGTTGAGCACGGTCACGGAGCCGAAGCACTTGAGCATCGTGAGCGCCTTCTCGGCGTCGTCTGTCCCCCAGCCCCACTTGGGATAAATCGACCAGAGGGGAATGTGGGCATAGACGACGATGGGCGTGTCCGAGGAGAGCGGCGCGAGGTCTTTCGCCAGCCAGTCGAGCTGTTCGGCGCCGATCGTGCCGAGCCCGCCTTCGGCGATGTTGGCTACGTTGGAGAGGCCGATGAAGTGCACGCCTCTCTGGTCGAAGCTGTGCCAGCCGGTGCCGAGCGAGCCCTTGCCGAAGCGCGCCATATACTGCGCGCCGTTGTCGCTGAGGATGTCGTGTTCGCCGGGCACATAGAAGACCTGCTTTGTTTTGCAGTCCTTCAGCAGTTGTTCGAGCGTGTCGAACTCGTCGGCCTCGGCGAGATGGCTGAGGTCGCCGGTGTGCAGGAGAAACTCGGGCGCGTGCGGCAGGGCGTTGATGCGCGCGATGGTTTCGCGAAACGTCGCGGTCACGTCCTGGTTGATGGCAGGCTTCTTGAAGCCGATGTGGCTGTCGCTAATTTGCACGAAGTGCAGCTCGCCGACCGGTGCAGGCAGGGCCGCCCCGCCAGTCGTCTGGCCGAGCACCCGCGAAGTGAGCAGGCCGCCGCTGACGGACCAGAGCACGCCGGTGCCGGTCCAGGCCATGCATTTGAGAAAGCCGCGGCGATCGATGCCGTCGTTATTGTCGTTGTGGAGGATGAGATCATTCATGAGACAAGGGTTGAAAGGTTGATTTTAAACGGTGAGCGTTCATGATGTCTTACTGTCCACCCGGATGGTTTATTCCGCGCCGCGGCAAAAAGCATAATTCTTCGTCCCATATGGAATAAACGCGTCCTGCCGGCGTATTAGTTATCTATGGAGGTCTGCTCCGTGCCGCCTGCTCCGCTCGACACTGCATGCCATCGTTCGAAGAAACCATGCTACCACATTTGCCCAATGCCTATAATTTGGCGCGCTGGCTCCTGCGCAACGAGCAGGACGCCGAGGACTCCGTGCAGGAGGCCTACCTGCGCGCCTACAAGGCATTTGGCCAGTTTCGTGGCGGCGACGGGCGCGCCTGGCTGCTCACCATCCTGCGCAACGTCTGTTACAGCCGCATGCGTAAAAACAAGAAAATGAACCTGCAGGAAGAATTTGACGAATCGGTGCACAGCGGCACGGCGGACGCACCGGAGCCGGCGGGGCCCCTGCAAGGGGAAGTCAGTTCCGAACTTTTGCGCGAAGCCATGTCCGCACTGCCCGAAAAAATGAGCGAGATGATCGTGCTGCACGATCTCGAAGGCTTGGCCTACCGCGAGATTGCCGATGTCGTTGGCATTCCGATCGGCACGGTTATGTCGCGGCTGGCCCGCGCGCGCGGGCATTTGCATCGAGAGTTGCTCGGCCGATTGGCCAAGGGGGCCCCCCATGGACTGTAAAGAAACCAGCCACTGGCTCGCCGCGCATCTCGACGGCGAACTCGATCTCGTGCATGACGCCGAGGTCAGTGCCCATCTGCAAACCTGTCCCGCCTGTGCCGAAGCCGCGCGGCAGCAGTCCGCCTTGCGCACACTCGTGCGCGAAAAACTGCCCTCCTTCGCGCCGCCGCCCCATCTCGCCACGCGGATCCGCGCGCGACTGCGCAGCGCCAAAGAGCCGGCGCCTTCACGCTGGTCCTGGTGGCCGGCCTGGAACCTGGCCGGCGTGCTGGCGGGATTTTGCCTGGTGGCGCTGGTCGGTTTTGAATGGGGCGGCTATCGCGCCCGCACCGCGCAATTCGGCGATGAAATCGTTTCCACCCACCTGCGTGCGGTCCTGGCCGACCATATGCTGGATGTGGTTTCATCGGATCGCCACACGGTCAAGCCGTGGCTGGCGGGCAAACTGGATTTCTCCCCGCCGGTCGCGGACCTGGCGGCGGACGGCTTTCCGTTGCTCGGTGCGCGCGTCGAGCGCCTCGCAGGACAAACCACGGCGGCGCTGGTTTACCAGCGGCGCAAACATTTTGTCACCGTGTTCATCTGGCCGGCGGCAACCGCACTGCCCTTCACCGACGCGCATCGCGTCGGCTACGAGATGCGCGCCTGGCGCCAGGCCGGCATGAATTTTATCGCCACCTCCGACATTCCCGGAAGCGAGCTGGATGATTTCATCGCCCGCCTGCGCGCAGCGACAAATTGAGCCGAAGCTTTTTTTAACCGCGAATGGACCCTCCTTCGCTAGAGGCTACGGAGGGCAGGCGCGAATGAACGCGAATTTGGACTTTAAAAACTGATTCATCTCGGTCCTCTTTTTGCCGATTGGACCGGTGCGGTTACAACTGATTTTGGTAGGGTCCGTTGCCCTCAACGGACCAAAACTGGTGGTCGGTTGAGGGCAGCCACCCTACCCATACAAACCATTCGTAGTTCATCGGGTGCCGCTGGTCACTGCTTGCTGACGCCCCGAATTGTTTCATGGTGAAAGCATGCAGCTAGATTTTTCCAAGCTTCCGGGGGCCGAGGCCTATGGCTGGATGATCAGCACGATCACGCCGCGGCCCATCGCCTGGGTCTCGACGATTTCCGCCGACGGGAAAGCCAACCTCGCCCCGTTTTCGTTTTTCCAGGGTGTCACATCGAATCCGCCCACACTCATGTTTGTCCCGGTCAACAAGCGCGACGGCGTAAAAAAAGATACCATGCTCAACATCGAGCAGGTACCGGAGTTTGTCGTGAACATTGTCAATTACGCGCTGGCCGAAAAAATGAATGCCACCTCGGCGTTGTTGCCGCACGGCGAGAGCGAATTTGAAAAATTCGGCATCGCGTCCTCGCCCAGCACGCGGGTGCGCCCGCCCCGGGTGGCCGCCGCGCCCGTGGCGTTCGAGTGCTCGTTGCATTCCATCGTCCACATCGGCGAAGGCCCGCTCGCGGCCAACGTGATTTTTGGCTCCATTTTATTCGCGCACGTGGATGACGCCATCCTCGGCCCCGATGGCCAGCCCGACCCGGCCAAGCTTGATACGGTCGGCCGCATGGGCGGCGAATTCTACAGCCGCACGACGGAGCGTTTCGCGTTAAAACGTCCGGACCGGGCAATTCGCAAGTAACCAAAACCATTTTTACAGAAGGTCGCAAAGTACGCAAAGAAGGAGTCGGCCTTAGCGATCTTGGCGATCTTCGTGTAAAAGGCTTTCTGTTCAGAAGCTTTCTGTTCAAAACTGACATTGTTTGAATCCACTCCCTAACGAGTCTACTTCATCCACACCCGCCGATTTCAAACCGGAGACAATCCGCGGCACGCCGGGTTTTTTCCGCGTCGGCCAGACGCGACGCGGCCAGTGGTGGCTCATCGATTCGCGCGACCGGCCGTTTTTGAGCAAGGGTGTGGCCTCGGTCAACCGCTTTGGCCGCGGGGACGGGCGCTCCGTGCCGGCTGGGCCGTATGCGGCGGCGGTGGACAAATTTTACGGCACGAAGGAGCCGGAGGCTTTTGCGCGCGCCGTGCTCGCGCGCCTGGAAAAATGGCATGTCAACACACTCGGACTGTGGACCGGGCCGGAGTTTTTCGACCAAGGGCTGGCCGGCGTGGAAATCCTGGACTTCCGAAGATTTGCCCCGGAAATCAACGCGTTCGGCGCGAAGCTGCCTGACGTTTTCGATTTGCGCTGGCCCGAGACATGCGACCGCGTGGCGGCCGGGCTGTGCCCGCCGTGGCGCGGGTCGCGCGAGCTCATCGGCTATTTCACCGACCATGAACTGGGCTGGGCTCCGGCGCACGGGAAAAAAATGCTGACGGAAACGGGCGTGAAGAAAGCCCGCCTGTCGTTGCTGCAAATCTGCTTGAGCCTCGAGCCGAGCAGTGCGGCGTATCACGCGGCGTGGGAGTTTGCGCTCGCCGCGCGCGGCGGCAGCCTTGAGACGCTGGCGCGCGCCTGGCAGGTCGAATTGCCGAACAAGGAGACGCTGCGCCAGCACACGCAGGCCGAAACGGTGCTGCTTGCGCCGCATTATTTGTGCGACCAGGAGAATTTCTCGCGCGAGTTTGCGCGCCGCTATTTTACCGTGAGCGCCGCCGCCATCCGGCGGCACGACCCGAATCACCTTGTCCTCGGCTGCCGTTTTGGCGGGCTGCCGGGCGCGGGGGTGCTCGCAGAGTGCGTGCATCCCTCGGTCGACGTGCTTTCGGCCAACATTTATCGCGACACGTTGTTCGAGCGGCTGGGCGATTTTCATCTTGCCGGCGGCATGCCGGTCCTCGTGGGCGAATTTTCGTGGACGGGCGAAGCTTTCACGAAGCGGCCGGCGCCGCATGAGCCGCGCGGGCTGACGAGCGTCGAGCGCATGCTGCGCAAGGGACGCCTGGCGTTGCAGCGAGCCTTCACGCATCCCGCATTCGTCGGGTATGCCTGGCACCGCTGGGCCGATGCGGTGGGCGACGCGGCGCCCTTCGGCACGGGGCTGGTGCATCTCGACGACAGCGAGGCGCGCGAGCACACGGAATTGTTGGGCAATCTTAACGCCCAAGCCGAGGCCCTGCGCCGCGCCGCCGCGCGGTAACCCGCGAAACATCCTCGGTTCCAATCGGGGAGCCTGGCCTGTCGTTTGTAACGTATTATGTTACAAAAATCTTTTGCTTGCCCGCGTGCGGCGGGTGCGGCGTCATCACGGGGTCACTTTGCCATGAATGCCGCCGAGCTTTCCGCCTTTCTCAAGTCAAGGATCCGCACGGTGCGCGGCTGGCCGATCGCCGGCGTAAATTTTCGCGATGTCACCACGTTGTTTCACGATCCCGCGGCCTTCCGGGCTGTGATCGATGCGCTCGAGGCCAACTGCGCGCAGTCGGGAGTGGACTGTATCGCGGCGGTCGATGCGCGCGGCTTTATCATCGGCGGCGCGCTCGCGTACAAAATGGGCAAGCCCATCGTGCTCGTGCGCAAAAAAGGCAAGCTGCCCTACAAAACCGTGTCCGAGGATTACGCACTCGAGTATGGCACGGCGACGATCGAGATCCATGCCGACGCGTGCCAACCCGGCGACCGCGTGCTGATCGTGGATGACCTCATCGCCACCGGCGGCACGCTGCTGGCGGCGGCGAAATTGTTCAAGGCCCTGCACGGCGAGGTGGTGGGCGTGGCGGCGATCATCGACCTGCCGGAACTGGGCGGCTCGCTGCGCCTGCGCGAGGCCGGGTTGCCCGTGCATTCGCTGTGTCTGTTCAACGAAACGGAGTGAGTTCAATGACGAAGACCGAATGACGAGTGACGAATGGCAAATCACCAAGGCAAGTAACATTCGGTATTCGTCATTCTGGCTTCGTCATTTCCGCGCATGTCCCTCACGATCTGGTGCAACGCAAAATTCCCCGACGCGGCCGAGCAGAGGCTGCGCGAGGGCACGCGCGGCCACCGGCTCATCTTTTCGTCCACGCTCGTGGGCGATGTGCTGGCGGTGGGGCCGTCTGACCCGACGCTGGCCGAGGCCGACGTGGCTTTGGGCCAGCCCGAGGCCGAAATGTGCATGCGCAGTCCGCGGCTCAAATGGATCGAGGTGATCAGCGCAGGCTACACGCGTTATGACCGCGAGGATTTTCGCCTGGCGTTGCGGGCGCGCGGCGCGGCCTTCACCAACGCATCCAGTGTTTTCTCCGAACCGTGCGCGCAGCACGTGCTCGCGTTGATGCTGGCGGTCGGGCGCAACCTTTTTCCGTCGCACCGCGACCAGTTGACGGATCACTCATGGCAATACGGGGAGCGCCGCCGCGACGCGCAGCTGCTCACGGGACAGACGGTGCTGATGCTCGGTTTCGGCGCCATCGGCCGGCGGCTGGCGGAGTTGCTCGCGCCATTTCGCATGCAGGTTTACGCCGTGCGACGGCAGGCGCGCAGCGAACCGGGCGTGCGCATCATAGCCGAGGAGGAGCTCACGCGCGTGCTGCCGCTGGCCGACCATGTGGTGAATATTTTGTCGGACAACGAAACGACGCGCGGCTATGTCAACGCCCGCCGCCTGGGCTGGTTCAAACCCGGCGCGAAATTTTATAATGTCGGCCGCGGCACGACGGTGGACCAACGCGCGTTGCTTGAGGCGTTGCAGAGCGGCCGGCTGGGCGCGGCTTGTCTCGATGTGACAGATCCGGAGCCGCTGCCGCCGGAGCATCCGCTCTGGACGACACGCAATTGTTACATCACCTCCCATACGGCCGGTGGGCGGCACGACCAGGGCGAAGCGCTGGTCAGACATTTTTTGACCAATTTGACGGCTTTTACAAACGGCAGCGCGCTGACGGACCGCGTCATTTAGAAAAAAATCGTCAACCGTGGGAATAATCGTGGCCCCACCGCTTTCTTATGGCCGTTCGCATGAACCACGTGCTACTAATAAGCCCTATTACAAAAACTGCCCTGGCCCGAATTAGGGAGTGTTTTCAAACTGTCATGGCCCGTCGTGAGGAAAACACTTCCCCGCTTTGCATCCAAAGCGCTGCGTCACACGTTATCCCTTTGTTCGCAAAACATCCACTTTGTTGGCTGCATCCGGCATGTCGCCGGTAGCGGACCAAACAAAACCAACCCGATAAGCTATGAATAAATCCACCAAAATGATCCTCGCCTGCGCCGCTGTGGCCGGGCTTTACTCGGGCACATCCGCCCTTCAGGCGCATGCATCCGTCAATCCTGGCACCGCGATCGTCAAAGACGATAGCAGCAAATCTTCCTGTAAGGGCCAGAACGCCTGTAAAGGGCAGGGCAACTGCTCGGCCGGCGACAACGGCTGCAAAGGCAAGAATTCCTGCAAGGGCCACGGCGGTTGCAAGGGCGGCCACGCTTGAAATTGTTTTGTACCTGGCTGGCGGCACTCGCGCCGCCAGCCGGGATTTTCGCCGGGAGCCGGGCCCTGTGTCCTGCTCCCGGTTTTATTCTCAAAACCGCCCTGCTCCTAACGGGCGCGGTTTTTTCAGTCCTTCAGTTTTTCAGCTCTTCAGCCTTTCCCACCCATGCCCGCCAACCGTTTCAACGCCTTCACCGATTACGGCATTGGCATCGGCCTGCGCGTGCCGCATTACCGGCACATCCTGGAAAAAAAGCCGGTCGTCGACTGGTTCGAGATCATCTCGGAAAATTTCATGGTCGATGGCGGACGTCCGCTCGAAGTGCTCGACCGCATCCTGGAGCAATACCGCGTCGTGCAGCATGGCGTCTCGATGTATTTCGGCTCGGCCGACCCGCTCGACCGCACCCATCTCAAGAAACTCAAGGCCCTCGTCAAGCGCACCAAGACCCCGTGGCTTTCCGATCATCTTTGCTGGGGCAGCGTGGATGGCACCTACACGCATGACCTGCTGCCCATGCCCTACACGTTTGCCGCCGCGAAGCGCACCGCCGAAAAAATCCGCCAGGTGCGTGACTATGTCGAAGTGCCCATCTGCGTCGAGAACGTCAGCAGCTACGCCGAGTTTCACGTTTCCGAAATGACCGAGTGGGAGTTCCTCTCCGAGGTCGTTGAGCTGGCCGACTGCGGCATTCTCCTCGACGTGAACAATATTTACGTCTCCTCGAAAAACCACGGCTTCAATCCCTACGATTACGTCAACGGCGTCCCGCCCGACCGGGTCGGCCAGATCCATGTCGCCGGCCACACGAAGTTCGAGAAATACATTCTCGATACGCACGATCACCCGGTGCTCGACCCGGTATGGAAACTTTATGCGCACGCCGTGCGCCGGAGCGGCGTCACCGCCACGCTGCTCGAGTGGGACGACAAGATTCCCTCCTTCCAGGAAGTGCACGACGAGGCGCTCAAGGCCAACGAGTTCATCGCCGGGGCGCGCGCCGCAAAAAAGGCGGCACCGGCCGCGGCCTCCCGATGAAACTCCCGGCGCGCCAGCGCACCACGCGCGACCTCAAGTCGCTCCAGCGCCTGATGACGGCCACGCTGGTGCGCCCGCTCACCCGCACCAACCGCCTCCAGGGCCGCTGGACCGACGGGCGCACGATGAAGGCGGTAGCGGAGAGCTTCATCAAGCCGAACGACCGCCTCACCGCCCTTGAGCGCCTCCAGATTTACGCGCGCTGCTACTGGTTCCGGCTGCTCGATTCATTTTATGACGATTGCCCCGGCCTGCGCGCGGTGCTCGGCGAAAGAAAATTCATGCGCCTGGCCGAGGCCTACCTCGCGAAATATCCCTCGCGCTCGTTCACGATGCGCAACCTCTGCAGCCGTCTCGAGAAATTTATCCGGTCGGAGCCCCGGCTGACCGCGCCGCACTCCGCGCTTGCGCGCGACGTGGTGCGTTTCGAGTGGGCGCAGACCGTGGCCTTCGACGGCCCGAGTCGGCCCGCGCTGACGGCCGACGACATCGCCGACCGGCCGCCCACACGCCTGCGCCTCGGCCTGCAGCCCTATCTTTCGCTGCTCGCGCTCGATTACGCAGCGGACGATTTCGTCATCGCGGTGAAAAAAGAAGGCGAGCTCAGCGCCGATGCCAGCAACACGCCCGTCGCCGCGCCGCGCGCCGCGAAGCTCCGCCGCGCGGCACGGCCCAAGCGCGGTCGCGTTTACGTCGCCGTGCACCGGCACGACAACATGATCTACTACAAACGCCTCGAACCCGCTGCCCACCGCATTCTTCGCGCGCTCCGCGCCGGCCGCACGATCGCCCAGGCCGTCGGCCACGTGCGCGGCGTCACGCCGGAGAACCTCCAGGCGTGGTTTAAAAATTGGGTCGAGCTCGGCTGGTTCTGCCGGCGAGCTTGACGGATCCATGAAATTTTAACCGCTAATGTACGCTAATAACCGCTAATTATTTTTACCGCGGATTACGCGGATGATCACGGATTAGAACTGTTTTTTAACCACTTATGAACACTTATGCGCACTGATATCAGTGATAATAAGTGGCCATCAGTGGTTAAAAATCTGATCCTAGAAATTAGCGTTCATTAGCGGTTCTCAGAAAAAAACAAAGCACATGAAAAAACTAACCTCCCTTCTCGCCAAAATCGGCACGTGCCTGCAGTCGCCGGTGCTCCTTCTCATCCGCCTGGCCTGGGGCTTCCAGCTGGCCGAATCAGGATGGGGGCACCTGACGAACGTCGGCAAGACCGCGGATTTTTTCACCAGCCTGCACATCCCTTTTCCCGTCGCCAATGTCTACATCTCCGGCACGACCGAACTGGTTGGCGGCATCCTGCTGATGCTCGGCCTGTTTTCGCGCCTCATCTCGGTCCCGCTTCTTTTCAACTTCTGCGTGGCCTACCTTACCGCCAGCCAGGGCGCCGTAAAGGAATTGCTCCATTTCAAAAATCCCGATGATTTCATCAACGACTCGGCTTTTCCTTTCCTGGTGACGAGCCTTTTGATCCTTGCCTTTGGCCCGGGAAAAATCTCGCTCGATTACCTGCTCGAGAAACTCTGCGGCAAGAAATCCGGTGCATCTGCCAAGGACTCCAAGGCGTAGAAACAGGTAATGCCACGCCTCCTGCTTTTTGTCGGAATTTTCGCTTTTTTCCTCCCATCTGCCCGGGCGGATAACCCCGCAGTTGCCTGGCAGCCGTGGTCGGACGCCGCTTTTGCGCAAGCGGCCCGCGAGCACAAGTTCGTGCTGCTCGACCTCGAGGCGGTGTGGTGCCACTGGTGCCACGTGATGGAGGTGGAAACTTACCACGATCCGAAGGTCGTCGCCCTGCTGAACCAGCGTTATATTACCGTGCGCGTGGATCAGGACTCGCGGCCTGACCTCGCGAGCCGCTATGAGGATTATGGCTGGCCCGCGACCATCGTTTTTGCCGCCGATGGCAGCGAAATCGTGAAACGCCGCGGCTTCATTCCGCCGGATGACATGAGCAGCATGCTGCAGGCGATCATTGACGATCCGACGCCCGGTCCCTCGGTGCGATCCGCGGTGAAACCGACCGTGGCGGGCGAGGCCCTGGTTCCCGCCGAAAAGCTTGCGGCCTGGCGCACGCGCCTGCTCGACGGCTACGACACCAAACTCGGCGGCTGGGGCTCGTCGCACAAGTTTCTCGACTGGGACAACGTCGAATATGCCATGCAGCAGGCCGGCGCGGGCGATGCACGACTTGCCGCCATCGCGCGCGAGATGCTCGTCCTGCAACGCAAGCTCATCGATCCCGCGTGGGGCGGCGTTTACCAATATTCGGCGGAAGGCGACTGGGATCATCCGCACTTCGAGAAGATCGTGCAGGTGCAGGCGGAGGACATCCGCATCTATGCGCTGGCCTATGCCCGCTGGGGCCAGCCCGCCGACCTGCAGTCGGCCCGCGACATTTACCGCTACCTTCGCACGTTTCTCACCAGCCCGGACAGCGCGGTTTACACCAGCCAGGATGCCGACCTCGTGGAGGGCCAGCACGCGGCTGATTATTTTGCGCTCGACGATGCCGGCAGGCGCGCGCGCGGAATTCCGCGCGTCGATGCACATATCTATGCGCGCGAAAATGGCTGGGTCATACGGGCACTGGCGGAAATGTACGCGGCGACGGGGGAAGAGGGCTTTTTGCGCGAAGCCGAAACCGCCGCGCAATGGGTTCTCGCCCATCGAGCGCTGGCTGGTGGAGGGTTTTGTCACGACGAGCACGACCCGGCCGGGCCTTATCTCGGCGACACGCTGGCCATGGGCCGGGCGTTTTTGCAGCTCTACGCCGTGACCGGGGACCGGGCGTGGCTGGCGCAGGCGCGGGAGGCGGCGGATTTCATCACCGGACATTTTCGCGCCGCGCCGGCGGGTTGGGCCACGGCCGACCTGACCAACGGTGCGCGGCCGGTGCCCCAGCCGGAGTTTGATGAAAATGTGGCGCTTGCGCGTTTTGCCAATCTGCTGGCCCGCTTCACCGGTGACCCCGCGTATCGGCCGATGGCCTCGGATGCCCTGCGCTGGCTCGTGGCGCCGGAAGTGGTGCGCGCGCGCGGTTTCTCGATCGGCGGCCTGTTGCTGGCGGAGCATGAATTTTCCACCGATCCGTTGCATATCGCCGTGATCGGTCACAAGGACGATCCTTCCGCCCGGCAGCTTTTTTCAGCCGCGCTGCGTGCACCCGACTCCTACAAACTGATTGAATGGTGGGATCGCCGCGAAGGCCCGGCCCCGCGGGGCGAAGACATTTATCCCGAGCTTCCACGCGCGACCGCTTTCATCTGCACGAACGGCGCCTGTTCGTCGCCCGTGGCCGATGGCCCGGCGCTGTCGGCCCGGCTGAAAAAGATTTTGAGTGGAGGATTGTGAGGATAGGATATTTCGCGCGGTAGCGCGGGTAGGGCTCGCTCCCCGAGCGGGCCGCGGCGCGTTGAGGGCAACGCGCCCTACCTATTTATCCAACTCAGCGCCAGGTGCCCCCGACAAAGAAGTAACCGCCGCCGCGGACTTCCCAGCGCGGCCCAATCCACTCGGCGTGCGCCCGCGGCCGACGCATCCAGTGGCCGGGCATCCATACATAAGCGCGGCCATCGTGCCGCCAGTAACCTGCGCACCAAACATAACGCGGACCGGGGCTTAACGTGATGATTTCCTCGCGGGGCGGCGGCGGCGCTTCGCGCACGATGACAACCTCGCCTACGGGTGGTGCGGGTTCCACGTAAACCCGGCGGGGTGGCGGCGGCTCAACAACGCAACCGGCGAGCAGGCTCAGGCCCAGGGCAAAGCCAACGGGCTGGAAAAGACTTCTTTTTGTTTTGGGAAAACAGGAGTTTGGGTTCATGGCCCTTTAGACGCTTTGAAGGCGCCGCAGGTTGCACGGAGAGGCTGTTTAGAGGCTATTTTTGGGGTTGAACAGGCTGTCGTAGGCGCAGGCGAGCACGCACAGGCTGATGGGCAGGGTCAGGATCAGGCCGATAAAAAGCGCGGTGATGCCGATCAGTGAGAGCAGCGCGGCTGCGACCATGAGGATGAGCATCCGCCACCAGTTGCGCGTGATCACGCGGCGGCTCACCTCCATCGCGGGCACAAAGGCCAGTTTTTTTTCAAGGATCAGCGGATAAGTGAAGGTCCACGCAATCCCGAAATAGAGGATCGGTACGATGCAGAAAAGAAACCCTGCGGAGAGGAGCATCGCAAAGGTCATGATGAAAAATGCGATGGCTATGCCCGCCAACATGAGCGCGCCGGGTGCTTCGCTGAAGCCGGCGAAGAGGTCGGTTACGGCCGCGGGCTCACCGTGCAGCAGCTTCAGTGTATAGCGATACATGCCGGCCGTGAACACGCCGCCGAAAATCATCGTGGCAAGGGGCAGCGGGCCGACCTGGACGAACGCCATGGCCGCGCTGACGGGAATCACCACCAGGTATGCCAGCATGAGCCGGCCGAAATGGTTCAACCACAAATCCCATCCCCGGCTGAGGCATGCGCCGATGGCGAGCTTTGGTGCACGGGCGAGCAAATCGGCGACGAGGGCCCTGGGGTCGGTGGGTAGGGAGGGGGGTGCGGCCTCGCTTGCCGACGGAGACGAAGGCAGCGGTACCGCGGCGGCGGGAGAAAATTCGGAAAAATCACCGAGCGTTTTCCAGGCATCATCATCATCATCAAGCTTCCTCGCCTTGGTTTGGAGGTTGGCGCGGCCATTGGCGATCCATCCATTCACCTCCGAGGCAGGCACGGGGCCATATTCTTTGCCGTCACCACCAATAATCGTAAACATGGGTCGATCAAAGCCGCAGGGCGTGACAGCGTCAACTGCCCGCCGGAGGGCGAATGACCGCGATCCAGGAGCATTCGGGCTTCGTCATTTCCCTTTTCCTTCGAAAAGGTCCAGCGGCAGTTCGCGCCATTCTCCCGGTGCGAGGCCGCCGAGGTCGAGCGGACCGAAGTGAGTGCGGTGCAGGGCCGTGACTTCGCAGCCCTGGCTCGCAAACATGCGGCGCACCTGGTGATAGCGGCCCTCGGTGAGGGTGAGTTCGGCGGTGTGCGCGCCGGGCCAGCGCAGCGCGGCGGGTGCGCAGGGTTTATCCTCGCCGGCCAGCACGAGTGTGCCGCTGGCAAAAAGCGCGGCCAATTCCACTGCGCGTGGCGGCGGCACGTCGCCGTTGAGCGTGGCGGCGTAAACTTTGGGCACTTTGTGTTTCGGCGAGGTGAGCCGGTGCACGAGCGCGCTTTGGTCGGTGAGGAGCAACAGGCCGCTGGTTTCCTTGTCGAGCCGGCCGATGCTGGTCACGGGCGGATGGCGCACCCGCCAGCGCGGTGGCAGCAGGCCATAAACACCCGGGCCTTCGTTCGGGTCATGCGAGCAAACGAGACCGACCGGCTTGTTGAGCATCAGCAGCAAACCGCCGGGATGATCGAGCGCCGCGCCATCCACGAGCACGTCGGCGGGAGAGACTTTTTTGCCGGCATCCCCGGCGCGGGTGCCGCGCACGGTCACACGGTCATCGTCGATGAGCGCATGGACTTCGCGGCGCGAGCCGTAGCCAAGGCTGGCGAGGAGTTGGTCAAGACGAGGCATTGGAGAAATGACGAATGAAGAATGGCGAACACCAAGGCTCAGGTAACAAGTATCAAGTGCCAAGAAACAACGCAGAAACACGGGGCCGTCCACGGCTCACAGCCACCCGCCAACGGCCAATTACTAAATACCAACTACGAGACAGAATAGTCTCGGCAAGGGCGCAGGCTTGTGGGATGGATTGACGGCTACGCGCAAAATTTATGGCCCTCTTTGAATACAAAGTCATCACCAGCGGCAAAGGTGGCTTCGCCTCGCCCGTGCTGCTGGAAAAGTTTCTCAACGATCTCGGCAAGGAAGACTGGGAAATCATCGAATTTCGCACCCAGCCTGACAATCCGCTGGCTTTCTCCGGCCTCGCCCGTCGTCCGACGCAGCGCGACTGGACCCTCGAGGACGCCGCCGCGGCCGCCGCGCGCACCGAGGTGGAGAAACTGCGCGCCGAGTTCGAGGCGAAGTTCAAGGCCGGGGTCTCCAGTGGGAGTCCCGGCGCGGAAAAAGGCGAGGAGGCCGCGGCGGCCGACGACAATATTCATAATGACGACTCGTTTCGCCGGCCGCGCGACACCGAGCGCGACCTTGACCCGACGGCGGCGGACGACGAGGCCGGCGGCGGGGCCTTTGAATTGCCCGAGGAAGAAGAACTGCCGACATTTTTCGACGCCATCCGCCCGCACATGCGGCGCAACCAGCGCGGTCCCGGCCTGAGCGTGAGCCTCGAGTTCCTGGTGAAAAAATTCGACATGCTCGAAGGCGACCTGGTGGGCGCGTTGAAGGAATGCGGCCTGGCGATTCCCTCGGGTGAAAATGAGCCGCCGGCCTATGTCGAATACGACGGCGACCTTTACTGGGTGAATATCAACCGGCAGAAACAGCTTTTCATCAACACGCGTGAAAAGCCGCGACCGATGTTTCGCACGGTGCAGGCGCAGCGCATCGTCGCCGACGCCGTCGAGGAACCGGTGACCGAGCAAAAATCCGAGCCGCCAGCCAGAACCGAGGCCCCGGCCGCGCCAGTGTCAGCCGGGCCGGAATTGCTCGATAAATTGCGCCCGTTGATGCGCCGCAGCCGCGGCGGCTGGTCCGGCAGCGCCAGTTTTCTTTCCCGCGCGCTCAAGCACAGCGAGGCGGATCTCAATGCCGCGTTCGCGGCGCTCGGCCTGCGCCTGCCCGAGAGCGGCAGTGGCGAACGGGCGGCCCAGGTTGAACTTGGCGATTTCGTTTATTGGCTCAACCGGGACGGCCGCGGCAACTTGTGGATCAACGCCTGCGAAAAAAAGGAAAACGAGCCTGCGGCCACCGCGACCGAAGCCCCGGCCGCACCGGGGCCCGTCGACGTGGCTCAGGGCAGGCCGCCGACTGCTGAAGCTGTTTCGCCCCACGCCCTGGCCGCCGTGCGCCTGCTGTTGAAAGAAACGAAGACAGGCGCGGTTGCCGGAAAAGTCGACCGGCTCGCGGAAGAACTGGGCAAGCCTCCGGCCGAATTTTTGGCGGCCCTGACCGGCGCAGGATTGAAGGTGCCGGAGAAAGCGCGCGAGAAACCGGCTTTTGTCGAACACGCCGGCGAAATTTTCTGGCTCAACAAGAATGCCAAGGATGAATTGTGGCTCAATGCCAAGGCGTCGAAGTTCGCCGACAAAAAAGAAGCCGCCGGGGGCGAGGCCGGGAAAAAATCCAAACGACCGAGGCCGAAGCAAAAAGAAAGCGTGTAAGCCGCAAAACTTCCGCACAAAACGGTTGGCTAAAACCGGGCTCAAATCCATGTTTCGGGCATGCTTGCCGTCTCCGGCCTGGAAAAATCTTTTGTCGCCCCCGATGGCGTCCGCGCGACGGTGGTGAGCGTGAAGGAATTTTCGCTCGCGGCGGGCGGCCAGCTCGCACTGCGCGGCGAGAGCGGCACGGGCAAGACGACCTTCCTGCACCTCATCGCGGGCATCCTGGCGGCCGATGCGGGCAGGATCGAACTCGATGGCGTCGCCATGACGGCGCTGTCGGAACCGCAGCGCGACCGGCTGCGCGCGGGAAAAATCGGCTACATTTTCCAGGCGTTCAATTTGCTGCAGGGCCATACCGCGCTCGAAAACGTCGTGCTCGGGATGAGCTTTGGGCCGCACGGGGCGGATCGGCCGCATGCCCGCGAACTGCTGGAGCGCGTGGGGCTGGGCCACCGGCTGGATCATTTTCCCTCGCAGCTCTCGACCGGCCAGCAGCAGCGCGTGGCTGTGGCACGCGCGCTGGCCAACCGGCCGAAGCTGGTCCTGGCGGATGAACCCACCGGCAGCCTCGATCGCCCGCGCGCGAAAGAATCGCTCGCGCTCATCCGCGGGGTCTGCCGGGAAAACGGCGCGGCGCTCCTGCTCGTGAGCCACGATGAACAGGCCCTCGACCAGTTCGAACGCGTGCAAAACTTTTCAGATATCAACCAAGCCCTTTTGTGAAATCCCAAACGCCAAATCCCAAAAATCCAAAAAAGTCCTGCGCGCCAACGGCGTGCCGCTGTTTTTTGAGATTTGGACTTTGGGCGTCTGGGATTTTTTCAGCGCCATGACGCTCCCGCTCATCATTTACCGTTCATTGCGGCAGCACGCGCTTTCCACGCTGGTCACGGCTGGCAGCATCGCGCTGGCGTGCGGGCTGCTCATGACGGTTTGGATGGTGAAGGAGCAGGCACAGTCGGCCTTCACGAACACGACCACCGGCTTCGACGCGGTGCTGGGTGCGCGCGGCTCGAAGCTCCAGCTCGTGCTCAACGCCATTTTCCACCTCGAGGCGTCGCCGGGCAACCTGGCGGAGTCGGACTACGAGTACATCAAGCACCATCCGCTCGTGAAGACGGCCATCCCCATCGCGGTCGGCGACAACCTTCGCGGCTACCGCCTCGTGGGCACGCTGGCGGAGCTTTTCACCGGCGTGGAAATTGCGCCGGGGAAAAAATTCACGCTCGAGCCCGGCGGGCGGCTTTTTTCCGCCGACGCCAAGGAGGCGGTGGCGGGCAGTTTTGCCGCGCAGCGGCTCGGCCTGAAAGTGGGCGACACGTTTCATCCCTTCCACGGGCTGAATTTCAATCCGAGCGAGCAGCACACGGATATCTACACCGTCGTCGGCCTGCTCCAGCCGACGAACACGCCGGCCGACCGCGTGGTCTGGATTCCGCTGCACGGCCTGCAGACGATGAACGGGCACGATCCGAAGTATGCGACCGAGGTGAGCGCGGTGCTGGTCCAGCTGCGCACGCCGATGGCCGGCTTCATGCTCGACCTCATGTACAACAAGCAGGGCAACCGCCTGACCTTCGCCTGGCCGGTGGCATCGATCGTGGCGGATTTGTTTTCGAAGATCGACTGGTTCGACCGGGTGCTGGCGTTGGTGGCGTACCTTGTCGCGCTGGTGGCGGCGGCGGGCGTGCTGGCCAGCATCTACAACTCGATGAGCGCACGCCGGCGCGACATTGCGATCCTACGCGCGCTGGGCGCGCGGCGGCGGACGATTTTTGGCGCGGTGGTGAGCGAGGCGGCGTGCATCGGCGCGCTGGGCGCGGCGGCGGGTTTCGCGGTTTACTTCGCAATGTTCACGGTTGTGGCCGGCATCATCCGCGCGCAAACGGGCGTGGTGCTCGATGGGCGGGCCGGCGGCCAGGTGTTGTGGCTTGGCCCGGCGGCAATGGTGGCGCTGTGCGCGCTGGGCGGCGTGGTGCCGGCGATGAAGGCGTACCGCACGCCGGTGGCCGAGACGCTCGCGCCGGTTTCATGATGGGCAGAGAAGAATTTTTGACCACGGATATGTTTATTTCAACCGCGGATGAACGCAGATGAACGCGATACGAAAGTTGGGTTAGAGCCCGTCCCACCGAGGCGGCGCACTCCCAGCCAAAGGATCTGGATTTTATTTTGTAACGTATTATATTACAAACGAGATTCTTCCCATGCTTGGGATGCCACCCCCATCCGCGTTCATCTGCGTTTAAACATGACATGAAATTTTATCTAAACATGCTATTGGTCGCGGTGCTCGTGCTGGGTGGCTGCGCCAAAAAGGAAGTGGTGGCGGAGCACGAGGATCAGCCGCCACATGGCGGCACGCCGGTGGCACTTGGTGACACGAATTACATCGAACTGCTGCTCGATGCGGCCAACGGCACGCTCTCGGCCTACATGCTCGACGACGATATGGAGGAGTTTGTGCGGTCGGACATGCCGTCGTTCGAAGTCATGGCAAAAATCGGCGGCGCGGAGGAAACGCTCGTCTTCAAGCCGGTGGCCAATCCCGCCACGGGCGAGAAAGCAGGCGACACTTCACTCTTCACCGCCCAGGCCGGCTGGCTGAAAACGACGAAGACCTTCGATGCCGTGATCAGAAGCGTGACCATCGGTGGCACGACGTTCCGCAACGTCGACTTCAATTTTCCCGAGGGCAACGAGACGGACTGAAATTTGACGCTGGAAAAACAAGGTGACATGCTACGGCAAGTTTTCGCCATGAAATTTGTCCGTCTTTATCCATTGGTCGCCGCATTTTTTATTGCGTGGTGCAGTGCGGGCCGGGTTTTCGGTGCGACGGATGCGACCGCAGGCGCAACTCCAGTTGTCGGCGCACCGGCGAGGGTGGAGGGTTATTTGAAGGTGGGATTCGACCGGCTGGGTTCGTTTCCCTTCGCTGGCGATTGCGCAACCTTGTCCGCGGCCGCCACCGAGGCGCAGATTCCGGCCGCCATCAAAAAGCTCAACGGCAGCAAGGTCATCGTCACGGGATTCATGCTTCCGGTGAAGATGGGCAACAACAACGAGCTCACAACGGAATTTTTGCTTTTGAAAAGTCAGTTGCTTTGTTGCTACGGCATCGCGCCGCAGGCCAACGAGTGGGTTCTCGTGGAAATGCCGAAAGGAGTGAAACCGGTGATGGATGTGCCGATCTCTTTCCGCGGCACGCTGCGGGTGGGCGCGATGTTCGAGAACGGTTATCTCACCGGGATCTACTCGCTCGATGGCGAGTAGGGAAAGGCTGATTTCGGTAGGGCCCGTTGCCCTCAACGGGCCAAAACCAGCGGGCGGCTGGGGCAGCCGCCCCTACCTCAATTAAACAAACCGAACACAATTTCACCGCGAGATATCGCGCTGGGAGAGGACCTTGATGCCGCGCTTGGTGAGCGACTGTGCCGCGATGTCGGCATCCTCAATGTTGAGCAAGAGCGCGGATTTGCCCTCGGGGCGTTTGATGAAGCTGTAAACGTAGTGGATGTTGATCTCGGCTTCGAGTAGGGCGGAAAGCACGGCTTTCAGGTCGGCTTCGCTGTCGATTTCGACGGCGGTCACGTCGCACTCGGTGTAGGGGAAGTCATTGTTGACCATGAGCTCGCGGGCCTTGTCGGGGTCGTCCACCACGAGGCGCACGATGGCGCTCTCGGTCGTGTCGATCGTGGTGATGGCCATGATGTGGACATTGTGCGTTTTGAGCAGCGTGGTGAGATCGAAGAGGCGCCCGACGCGATTCTCGGTGTAAACAGAAAACTGTTTTACCGGATCGCCGTCGCGGGAGGTGGTGGTTTGAGCGGCCATGGGAGAATAGGTAAACTGGTGTATGGACGGGGTGTGGTCAACGCCGCCGTACGCGGCCTGCAGCCGCGCATTTGAGATCTGAGATCTCAGATTTGAGATGGCGAAAGCCGGGTGCAGCCGTCAATCTGGCCGTATGCCCGCCGATCCGCATGCAGATGCACAACGTCGTGCTGCGGCTGGTGCGCGGCTGGTGTTGCGCGGAATCGCCGTCAATGCCGTGCTGGCAGCGGTAAAAATCGCCGGTGGCGTGCTGGGCCATGCCTACGCGCTGGTCGCGGATGGCATGGAATCGGCGCTGGACATTATTTCCTCGGCCACCGTGTGGGCGGGCTTGAGTTTTTCGGTGCGCCCGCCCGACGCCAACCATCCCTATGGCCATGGCAAGGCCGAGCCGCTGGCGGCACTGGCGGTGGCGCTGGGCACTTTTGTGGCGGCAATATGGATCGGCTGGTATGCCGTTAATGCCATCATCACGCCGCATCGCGGGCCGCACTGGTTCACGCTGCCGCTGCTGGCGGGTGTGGTCGCGGTGAAAATTTGGCTTTCCCGGCGCCTGGCGCGGGTGGGGGCGTCGGCCGGCAGCACGGCGATGGGAGCCGAGGCCTGGCATCAGGGAGCGGATGCCGTGACGAGTGCGGCGGCGTTTATCGGCATTGCGATCGCGGTGATCGGCGGGAAGGGCTACGAGGCGGCGGACGGGTGGGCGGCGTTGCTGGCGGCGGTGGTCATTGTGTTCACCGGCGTGCGGGTTTTCCAGCGCGCGTTCGACGAGGCGATGGACGTGGCGGTGCCGGCGGAGTTGCTGGGCGAGATTCGCGCCGTGGCGCTCCAGGTTGCGGGTGTGCACGGGCTCGACAAATGTCGCGTGCGCCGCAGCGGGCTGAGCCTGTTGGTGGATATCCAGATCAAGGTGGATGCCGGGCTTACCGTGCGGCGTGGCCACGAGATCGCCCACGATGTGAAGAACGCGATGCTGAACGCGCCATTTGCCATCAGTGACGTGTCCGTGCACGTCGAGCCGGCGGAAAACTAAGCGGACGGTTTTTTCCGAACTGAAACTGGCCGGCCAAAAACGCGTAGTGTAACCCAATAGGTTACACTTTATCCGGGCAAAATGGAGTGCCGTGGTGCAACCGTCAGCGCTCGAGGTGGCGCCCCACTTTCCAGCCGTAATAAACCCCGACCAGGCTGCCGATGCCGCTGATAAAAAAGGCCCACATGATGCCCCAGCTGGAGGGCACAACATAGCCGACAAAGCCGCCGACCGTCATGCCAACAAAAATGCAGAGCTTGGTCATCGCGGAAATTTGAAACAAAAAATGCGCCGGATGGCGAGCATGGCTGATTCATGCATTTGAACCACGGATGCCAACGGACAGGCATTTATTATTTGGTTCTAATTTTTTAACCGCGGATGGCGCGGATAAGCACGGATGTGGGGCAGCATATCCGCGCTAATCCGCGGGAAAGAAAATTCATCAATGCACCGCCGCGATTCAATCGTTAGGACTCGACCAAACGGTAGCCCACGCCGGATTCAGTCTGGAGGAATTTCGGCGCGCGGGGATCGGGTTCGAGTTTTTGCCGGAGGTGCGTCATGTAAACCCGCAGGTAGTGGGTGCTGTCCTCGGCGTTGGCGCCCCACAGCTCGCGCAGGATCTGCTGGTGGGTCACGACGCGGCCGCGGTGCTGGGCGAGATAGCGCAGGAGGTCGTATTCCTTGGCGGTCAGCTTCACTTCCGCGCCGGCCCGGCGGACGATGCGGGCGGCGAAATCGATTTCCACGTCGCTGAAGCGCACGACCGTTTCCTCGCTGGACGGTTGGGTGCGGCGGAGCACGGCGCGCAGCCGGGCGAGCAGTTCCCGCCGGCTGAAGGGCTTGGTCAGGTAGTCGTCGGCGCCGGCGTCGAGCGCGGCGATCTTGTCTTCCTCGCCGTCGCGCACGGTGAGCACGAGCACCGGCACCTGCGACCACTCGCGCAGCCGCCGCAAAACCTCCCTGCCGTCCAGGTCGGGCAGCCCGAGGTCGAGCACGATTCCTTCGGGGTGCACCCCGGCGGCTTCGCTTAAGCCGAGTTGCCCGGAGGCCGCCTCGTGCACCTCGTAGTTTTCCGCTTCCAGCGCCACCCGGAGGAGCCGGCGGATCTGCACTTCATCGTCCACGATGAGCAGGCGTGATGGATGGCTTGTGGTCATGCTTGCGCCGCAGCCTTGGGCGGCGGGTGGGGGAGGTAAACTGCAATCATCGCGCCGCCGCCGGGATTTTCGCCGGCGACGACTTCGCCGCCCTGGGCCACGACGAAACCGCGCACAATTGACAGGCCCAAACCGAGCCCGGACGTGCTGGTGGTGTCATCCTGGATGAATTTCTTGAACAATCGTCCGCGCATGGCCGGGGAAAATCCCGGGCCGTGGTCGGCCACGGTGAAAAACATCCGCTGGCCTCCGGGCTCAATGCCCGCGGTGAGAACTACGGGCGTCGCTGGCGGCGTGTGGTTCGCGGCATTCAGCAACAGGTTGGTGAGCACTTGTTCGGTGAGGGCGAAGTCCGCCCGCACCGGAGGGATGTTTTCGGGCACCGCGATGGTCAGGGAGTGCCCGGTCAGCGCGTCGCGGGTGTTTTCGACGGCGGCGTTTACGATGTCGCCCACATCGCACCAATCGGGCCGCGGCTTGAGCGTGCCGCTTTCCAGGCGGCTTTGGTTGAGCAGGTTTCCCACCAGGCGGTTGAGCCGGTGCACGGCGGTGCGAATTTCGTTTACCAGTTGTCCACTCAGGCTTGGATCCGCCCCGGCCAGGCTGTCGGCGGACGCGTTGATCACGGCCAGGGGAGTCCGCAACTCGTGCGAGACGCTGTCGAACAGCGCGCGATGCAGCTTTTCCGATTCGGCAAGGAGCTTTTCGCGTTCGCTGGCGGCGCGCAAATGCTCACGCTCGACGCTCAAGGCGAGCTGCCGGGCGAATGCTTCAAGCAAATTTTGTTGGGTGATGGTGAGCGGTCGGTCGGTCGCCACTTTTACTCCCAGCACGCCAATGGTCGCATTCTCGCGTACCAGCGGCAGGTAATAACTCGTGCTGTCTGAGAGGTTGCTGGTAAACCGGCCGGCCGTGTGCTGGTTGCGAAACACCCACTCGGCGGTTGTGAGTTCTTTTTCATTCAGCGAATACGAACTGGCGAAATGAGGGACCAAGGCCCTGCGGGCGTCGTCCGCCAGGACGAGCGAGGTTTGCGCGCCGAAAAGTTCGTCGGTCTGCCGCAGGGCGGCGAAAACGGCGTCATCAAGTGTTTTAGCCTCAGCCAGTGCGCGGGTGAGATGAAGGAGCGCGGTGGCATGTTGTTCGCGCCGCCGCTCATCCTGGGCTTGGGCGCGGATTTGTGCGGTCAATTGGCCGGCGACCAGCGAAACGACGAAATAAGTGCCGAAAAGGAGGCCGTCCTGGAGCGAATTGATCGCAAAGGAAAAGTGAGGCGGAATGAAAATGTATTCCCACGCGAACGCGCTCAGAATTCCCGCCATGAGCACGGGCCCGCGGCCCACGTGCAGGCAAAGCAGGATGATGGCGAGCAAATGGATTAATCCGACGGAAACATAGTAGCTTTCCGGCAGCAGCAAACCCGCGGCGGTGACGACAACAATGATGACCGTCGAGAACACATATTCCTTCCAGCTGCTGGGCGCGGCGGGTGGCGCATCTAAAGCGGGGCGGGTGGTGGACATGCGACAACGGGGCGGCTGGTAGGGCTCGCTCCCTGAGCGGGCCGCGGCGCGTTGAGGGCAACGCGCCCTACCTGTAACGCGGGCGTCAGTGGTGGGAACGAAAATACAAGAGCATCGCAAGAAACATCAGGACAATGATCGCCATGCAGACGCCGATCATGATGAGCAGGTTGTGGCTGCTCTTCCATGGTTGCGGCGCGCGCAGGGATTGATGGCGTTGGGTGAGCGTGACGAGCTTGTAGTCGGTGAGTTCGCGTTTCATGTCGGCCGCGGATGGGTAGCGCTGCCGGGGGTCGCGCTCCAGCGCGTGCAGGATGATTTCTTCGAGCTCGGGCGAGAGATTGGGGTTGAGTTTGCGCGGTGCGACCGGATCGCCGGTGACGCGCGCATTCATGATCACGTAAGGGCTCTCGCCTTCGAAGGGGGTCGAGCCGGTGGCCATTTCGTAAAGCATCGCGCCAAGGCTGTAGATATCGCTGCGGGCGTCGCCGCGTTTGCCTTTCACCTGCTCGGGCGACATGTAGTCGGGCGTGCCCATCGCCGGCGAGAAACCGACGAAGGTCAGACGGCGGGTCTTTTCGACGCGGGCGATGCCGAAATCGAAAAGCCGGATGGAGCCGTCGCGGCAGATCATGATATTATGCGGCTTGAGGTCGCGGTGCACAATGCCGTTGGCATGGAGGTATTCGAGCGCTTCGCAGATGCGGCTGGCATAATTCACGGCTTCGGGCTCCGGCAGGGGCTTTCGCTTGGTCAGCACCTCGGCGAGCGTGATGCCGTCGAGGAACTCCATCACGAGATAAGGGCGGCTTTTCTCGCCATCCACCTTGATGACCTTGAGCACGGAGGGATGGTTGAGCCGCGAGCCGATTTCTTCCTCGCGCTGGAAACGCTCGTAGCCGGCGATATCGCTTTCCAGCGCCATGAGCGGCACCTTGAGGGCGACGGTTCCGCCGGTCTTGCGATCGTCGGCCTTGAAGATCGAGGCCATGTTGCTGCGGGCGATGAGGTCGGTCAGCTCGAAGCGCTGGTCGAGCAGCATGCCAGGGGAGAGTTCGCTGTTGCTGGCATGGGTTGGGTTGCTTTTGGCGGCGGAGCCTTGGGGCGCGTTCGTCCTGGCGGAGGAGCGCTGGGGCGAGTTGGTCGCGACCCTTTCCCAGTCGCGCACCTCGAGGATTTGCAGTGAGATGTTGTCGTCGCCGCCGCGTTTGATCGTGAGGGCCTCGAGCTCGCGGCAGGCATCGTACGGATGGTGGCGGGAGATGATCTCGCAAATTTCCTCGTCGAGGACAAAGGCGTGCAGCCCGTCGGTGCAATGCAGGATGAAATCCCCGTGCCGCAGCTCCTGTGTGATGAAATCGGGCTGGCAATAGGGCTCCGAGCCGACAGAGCGCGTCAACTGGCTGCGCTGGGGGCTGGCCATGGCCTGGCGTTCGTGCACGAGGCGGAGCTTGACGGGCAGGGTGGTGGCCGCGTGGTCGGTGGTGAGGCGGCGGATTTTCTTCTGGCGGATGAGATAGGCCCGGGAATCGCCCACGTGGGCGATGAAGACTGTGCGGCTGCGAAAAATCGAGGCAACCAGCGTCGTGGCCATCTGCCGGTGTTTTTCCAGCCCGGCGTTGTGCACACTTGTGCATGCGGTATTGAACATGCGCCGCAATACCTCGTAGGGTGCGAGCTCGGTCGCAGCATTTTGAAACACCTGCATTGCCTCCTCGACGGCCATGCGGCTCGCCACTTCGCCATGCTCGAAACCGCCGACGCCGTCAGCGAGCAAGGCCACGCTGCCCTGCTTTTCCCGCGCGAGCGGATCCTGCGGCTCCCAGAAATCGATCCAGTCTTCGTTGATCGGTCGGACGGGGCCGGTAGTTGAGAGCTTGGCGTAACGCAGTCGCATGGGGCGGAAGTGCCGATAAAAAGGCTCCGCCGCGCGAAGCGCAAGCGGAGCCTGAAGTTTTGAGCGCTAAGTTGAGCTTAGGTCGTCACGGGTTTTGACGTGAGGATCATGGGCTTGCCCTTGGCCTTGCTCTTGCGCCAGAAGTAAAACCAGCCGTAGAGGCCCCATAGTGCCACCACTGCGAGTGCGGCGTAGGGCTCATGCGGGCTCATGCCTGGCACATACTTGGGCCCGATGATGTAGAACAACATGCAGACCAGATTGGCGACCAGGCCGAACAGAGGAATAAGCACATGCTTGACCCCGTGAAACATGTGATGCTCGCGGAAGGCCACCATGGCGACAATGCAGGTCGTCATGTAGAGCAGGAAGGTGCCGAAGTTGCTGACCAGCGTGACAATCAGGAGGGAGTTATATGCGGTGGGATAGAAGCTCGGGTTGAAAATGCCGAAGCTGTACCAGATGTTGTGTTTGTCCAAAGCGGCCGGTGAGGCACCGCCAAGATAGGTCGTCACGGTGATGATACCGATGAAGATCGACAGGATGGCCAGCGTCCAGATCGCCTTGTGCGGCGTCAGGTTCTTGCCGTGGAGCAAGCCGAAGTGCGAGCCCACTTCCTCGTCGCGGCCCATGGCGTAGGTCACGCGGGCACCCGTACTCAGGCAGGCCAGCGTGGTGCCGATGAGCGCGAGAAACACAGTGAACGCCTGCACGAGCATGAAAGCTTTGCCCAACTTATAGCTGCCAAACAGCCAGGTGCCGGTGATCAACATGAGATCTCCGATGGGTGCGCTGGATGCGCCCGCCGAGCTCATGGTGTAGGCGTTATTCAGCAGGTAATTGGTCGCAAAATACTCGAAGAGGTAACAAATCGCGCCTTGGATGGTGAGCGACAGCAGGATGGCCCACGGGATATCTTTTTTCGGATTTTTGGCTTCCTCGCCCATGGATGTCACCGATTCAAAACCGACCAGACAGAGAATTGCGATACAGGCTTGGATCAACACGTAGCTGAATTTGTGTGGAGCGAGCACTGACGTGGCTGTCGGGTGGTAATTAAACTGATCGTTGTTGTTGGAATCTTTGCTCCAAGCGCCATCCTTGTAGTCAATGGTGAAGGGGGCGGCTTTGTCCACGGTGGTGGCTTTGCCGTTGGCATCGCCTGGAACTGGATTGCCATCGCTGTCCTGGGCATCCTGCTGTTGATAGGCCGGGGTTCCGTCGGCGTTTTTCGTCGGCTTGTTGTTGGCATCGAGGACCGGCACGGGATTTCCCGAACCATCCAGGACATTGGTTTGGGCGACTTGGTAATTTACGGCAACACCGTTCGAAAGATGATAACCGACTGAGCCTTGCTTGTGCTGGAGACGGTAAGCGATGGCGATGACGGCAAAGATGACGAGCGCGGTGATCTGGATGGCGTTGATTGCGACGTTGACCATCGCGCTGCCGACTACGCCACGATAGGCGATGTAGGATACGCCCAGCGAGAACACGATGCAGACGATGTACATGAGCAACGGGCTGTTATAGACGCTGCTAAACGTGTTGGGCATGAGAAGCCCTGCGAGATAGCCGATGAGCAATGCGGTTACCCCGACCATGAGACCGGGGTAAACCCAGTAGTACAGGTGGCTCGCCCAGCCGGTGAAAAACTTGACGACCCGGGCGAACTTGTAGGCATGGGTTTTCGCTAGGAATGCCTGCTCAGCGTAGAAGTACGATGAGCCGGCCCCTGGGTAGAGTTTGGACAGCTCGGCGTAGCTGATGGCCGTGGCATAGCACAGCAACAGGGAAACGAAGAAACCAAAAAACATCGCGCAGCCCGCGGCTGGCGCGCCGTAAAGGCATTGTTCTTCGTAGGTCAGCCACAGGAAGGCGCCGGGCGCGATCAGGGCCATCGCATTGACGGTCAAACCTGTGAGGCCCAGGGTGGGCTTCATGGTGGGAGTGGAAGTAGGAGCTTCTGGCATGTTTTTAGCGGGTTGCGGGTTGAAACGGCGTTGTGGTATCGACCGACATTCAAACCGCGAATATCACAAACGTGATTAAGGCGGTTTAAAGGCGGCCGATGGGGAGGATTGTCTCTGCTAACGCCCACCAAATTAGCGGTTTACATGCCACGAGCTTCCATTAAAATTTCATTAACTATCGTCTATTTAACATTAAAAATATAATAACTGGCACTTAAAATGCTATTTAATTGGCCAAGGGAGGCACTCCCTCTGTCCCCAGTCCCAAAAACAACCCAAGTACTGTGCTCGCAAGTGCATGATGAATATGTACGGCGCCAAACAACCGCACCGGGCCGTTCGCAGTGCCATTTGGGATTATGTCGAAGCTCTGGCCGTCATTGCGCTCGTTACGGTGGCGGGTTGGTTCACGCCCTTAGACTACCACGCGTTCGGATATATCTACCTGCTCGCGGTCATAACCTTGAGCCTGCGCATCAGGCGATGGGCGGCGCTCTTTGCGGCGGTCGCAAGCAGCCTGGCTTGGAATTTTGTCTTTGTGCCGCCTCGGCTCTCGTTTTCGGTCCTGCATTTCGACGACACCCTGCTGCTCGGTAGCTATTTTGTGGTGGTGTTGATCGGCAGCCAGCTTGCGGCGCTGCGTTCCGCTGACGATCGGGCGAAGCTGCTCGCGGAATCCGAGCTCATGCATCAAACTTTGCTCGACAACGTGGCCCATGAATTGAAGACGCCGATCGCCGTTCTTCATTCCGCAGTGGACAAACTCGGTACCAGCGATCCCGCCAAGCGGGACTACTTGATTGGCGAAATTCGCATCGCCTTGCAACGTCTGAACGGACTCGTCGCAAATTTGCTCAACCAAACCCGTTTGGAATCAGGGATGCTGAAACCGCAACTGGACTGGTGCGACGGCCGCGATCTCGTGGATGCCGCTCGCCGAGCCGTGGGAAAAAGGATTGAGGGACATCCTCTCGCGATCGAAATTCCTCCGGATTTCCCGATTTTCCAGGCCGACGCCGTGCTCATGGAGCAGGCGATTGCCAATCTCCTGCTGAATGCGGCCGTTCATACCCCTGTCCCGGGACGAATCCGGGTGGCAGGAGGCTCAAGCAAGGAGTCAAAACAGGTGTTCATCACGGTGGCCGACGAAGGGCCGGGCGTGCCTGCCGAACTGCAAGGCAGGATCTTTGAAAAGTTTAACCAGGGACCCACGGGCCGGAAAGGGGGGCTCGGACTCGGGCTATCCATTGTGCGCGGGTTTATGCACGCGCAGGGAGGAGAGGTCTCGGTCGAATCGCCCCCGGAAGGCGGTGCGCGATTCACCCTCTCCCTTCCATACACAAAATACGAGACGGTGCCAAACGGATGAATGCCGATCGCAAAGCGGATGTCCTTTTGGTTGACGACGAAGAACAAATTCGCCGGTTGTTGCGCTACACACTGGAGGAGGCCGGCTATAATGTACGAGAGGCCGAAACGGGCCGCGTTGCCTTGGGCGAAATCGCGCTCCAAGCCCCCGATTTCGTGATTTTGGATCTGAGTCTGCCCGACACGTCCGGAGTCGATGTGCTGCGGGCCATGCGGCTCCATTGCTCGGTTCCGGTATTGATCCTCACCGTGCTCGGTCACGAGAAGAATAAAATCGCCGCATTGGATGCCGGCGCCGACGACTATCTCGTCAAGCCTTTCAATAGCGGAGAACTGCTGGCCCGTTTGCGCGCGCTTCTGCGCCGGGTCCAAGCGCCTCTCGCGATCGAAAGAAATTTCTCCTTTGGTCCGATCCAGGTCGATTTGATCCGCAGCCGGGTCCTTTGCGATGGACAGGGCATCAAATTGACCAAATTGGAGTACAAATTGCTGCGGCTGCTGGTCGTAAATCGCGACAAAGTTTTGACCCACCGCTTTATCCTGAACGAACTCTGGGGATCGCAAGCGACGGAAAACACCAATTACCTGCGCATCTATATGATGCGGCTGCGCAGAAAACTGGGTGAAGCTGTGGATTCAACCGGGCATTTCCAGACGGAATCTGGTGTGGGCTATCGATTTGTGAGCGAGCCTGGTCCCAGTTGAATGGCTGCTACAGCAGCATGAAGGCCAGGGCCATGATGAGGGTCGGAACGAGCGCTGATACAAACAGCGAAACCGCGGAAACCCCGTTGGGGAAAAACTTCTGCAGGATGGCCTGTCCGGCTGGATTGGGTGCATTGGCAATGACGGTCAGGCCGCCACCGGTGACGGCACCAGCCACGACCGCGTGCTTCAGCGCATCCGTGAACCCCGGGGCCAGCGTGGCGAGATAGGTGATCGCAGCGTTGTCATTAAAGCTCGTCAGGATCGTGGCGCTGATAAACAACGGGACGCGACCGAGGCTTTTGAGCACAGGTTCGATCCACCAGGCCTGCAGCCCGCCGTGAACGACCAGCCCGGCAAGAAAAAAGCCAACGAGCAGCGGAGGCCTGAGATCGAGTTTCTTCTGGTAGTGGGCGGTGGCCTGGGCAAAGGCCAAAAAGAAAAGAAAGGCCCCGATAAAGAGCGGTGCGCTGTGCGCGACCAGCACCACGAAGGCCATGAAGGCGACTTGGACCGCAATCAGCCAGAACGGAATGAAGGCGCCCCCGCCCTGCGTCTTGAACCTTTCCTTTTCCATGCGGATTTTTTCCATGCCGGCCAATTCCTTTCGGAAAATGGCGAAATAAAGCAGGGTTGAAGCGACAATACCCAGCGTCGCTTTCCATCCGAAATGGGCAAAGATATAGGCTGAGCTCCAGTGCCACGGGCCGGCCGCCATCAGGAGCGGTGGTGCCGCGAAATTGGTGAGTGTGCCGCCCACGGATACATTTACGAAGAGCAAACCGATGGTGGCATAGCTGAAACGCAACGACGGTTTGTAATGATAAAACTGCCGCGCCAGCATCAGGGCCGAGATGGTCATGGCCCCCGGTTCGGTGATAAGGGAGCTGAGCAACGGACCGATAATGAGAATCGAAAGCCACGAGGCGGCGATCGTATTGCCGCCCAAAGTGGCAAACAAATAGAGCCCGCGTTCGGCAAACCGCAGGATCGGCCGGGTCGACGCCAGTGCCATGATCACCACCACAAAAAGGGGTTCGGTGAAATCCACGCCGTGCCCGACATAGTCCACCGCGGTGCTCCATCCCTTGTGCATGGTGATCGCCAGCAACAGGACAACCGCCCAGGCGCCGAAGACGGCTTCCACTTCGCTGAGCAAGTGCAGGATTTGACCCCCAAAGCTCACTTCAGGAATTTCATCGCCCTCATCGTCGAACATGACCGTCCGCCCACCTGCGGCATGCTTGGCTTCGACCGCGTGGGCCCATTGCCGGATTTTGAACGCCAAAAAGGTGTGCAGGATCGCGAGGCCAAAAATGATCGTGAAGACCAGATTGAAAGGCTCGGCGTGGATTCGGTCCGACAACGTTTGCGCGAGACTGGCGTGGTTGATCGCTGGGAAGCTCTCCAAGGGCCGCGGGAACGCCGTCGGCGCGCTCGTTTCGGCCGCCTTGGCGCACAGCGCAAGAACCGCGATTGAGCTAAATAAAACTCCTTGTCGGATTAAACGGCTGCAAGTCGTCATGTTTATTAAAAAGCAAGCGAGCGACCGCGGGCGCTCGCAGTTATGGAGAAATTGCGCGTGATCGTGCGATGAAATTCTGACCATCCATTGGCATGCGCATCAACCGCGCAACCCGGAGCAAATCTCCCGCGGTTGGCGGGCGTTAGGTTCGGTTCGCCTTACGCTGGCGCAGAATATTCTGAAGAAGCGACCAGCCGTATCCTGCCGCCAAGCCACCGGAAACCCACCACTGGGTGCCAGCCACAAAGAGCAGGGGGCAGATGACTTGGATCGCAAGCAGCGCGATCAACAAATAAGCAATGCGCGCGCCCGAGCCGGGCATAATGGACCAGCCGTCTTTGAGTTTGCCGTCTAGTAGGAGCTTTTCGTGACGCCGGCGCGCGGCATCCTGAACCATTCCAAACCCGAGGCCAATGACGCCACCAACCAAGAGGCCGACGGCCGATTGCAAAACATCTACAAAGTGAATTTCCATGAGAACGGGTGGAGGTTTGAGCTTTAACTTTTAAGTAGAATGGCTGCGCGACCGTTGAACGTATCGCGCAGCCATGCATCAGAAGCAATTTGAATTATTTAACGGGAGTTTCAGCAGCCTTGTCCATGACGAAGCCGGCGTAGCCCGGCGCGCCCATTTCGGCCATATCCAAGCCTTCGATTTCGACTTCCTTACTTACGCGATTGCCCACGAGGGCCTCGGCAATGTAATAGACGATGATCGAGAGGACTGCCAGAGTCACGAAACAGACGGTCACGCCGATCAGCTCGGCCCAGAACTGGCCCATGCCGCCGCCGTAAAACAAGCCCGTAACCTTGCCGGAGACGCCATTCCAGCCGTCGCCATAGGTACCGTCGGCAAAAAGGCCGAGCGACAAGCAGCCCCAGGCGCCGTTGACGCCGTGAACCGAGATGGCGCCGACGCAATCGTCGATGCCCATCTTGTCAAAGAAGAAGACCGATTCGACAACCAAGATACCGGCGATCAAACCAAGGGCCGAGGCACCCCACGCGCTGACGAATGCACAGGGACAGGTGATGGCCACGAGGCCGGCCAGCATGCCGTTGCACATCATGGAAGGATCGGGCTTTTTGGTCTTGAACCACCACATCCAGAGCGTGGCGCCGAGAGCGCCGGTGGCCGAGGCGAGCATGGTATTTACCGCCACGACCGCGATGCGAAGATCCGTGGCCGCGAGGCTGGAGCCAGGATTGAAACCGAACCAGCCGAAGGCCAGGATGAACGTACCGAGCATCACCAAGGGGATGCTGTGCGGTACAATCGGGTTCACGATTTTGCCATTCGCGTCATATTTGCCGTGGCGAGGACCGATGAGCCAGCAGAAGATCAAACAAATTACGCCGCCTTGCATGTGCACCACCGAAGAGCCGGCAAAATCGACGTGTCCGTGGCCGATGCCCCAGTTGACGCCCATTTGCGCGAGCCAGCCGGCACCCCAGACCCAGTTGCCGAACACCGGGTACATGATGGTTCCGATGCAGCAGCCATAAATCATGAAGGCAGAGAACTTCCAGCGCTCAGCCGCGCCACCGGTTGGGATGGTCGCCGTGGTATCCATGAACACCATTTGGAACAGGAAGAGCGCAAACGCCGCACAATCGTAACCCGCTCCCTTAAGAAAGAAGCCTTTTGCACCGAGAAGGCCGAGAAAATGGCCGCCAATGGTAATGCCTAACTCTTTATCCAAGCCAGCAAACCCACCCATGGTTCCGATTCCACCTCCGATTGGATTATTGGGATCAGCCATGCCGCCGAACATGAAGGCGAAGCCGCAAAGGTAGAATCCCAACATGCCCATGGGATACATCATGAAATTCATCGCCATGGTGTGCCCGGCGTTTTTCGCCCGGCAGAGACCTGTCTCGACGAGCGCAAAGCCCGCTTGCATGAACATGACGAGAAAGCCGGTGACCAGGGTCCAGGTGAAGTTGATCGCGACCCGGTTGTGTCCGACCGAATCGGACAACTTGACTGCCAATGGCTCCATTTTGGCCTGCGCCGTGTAGTCATCGAACGCCTTCTTGGCGTCATTATACGCTTTGACCTTCGCCGGGTCTTTCTTGTCGGTGTCGCTCAGGTCGGCCGGCGCACTGACAACGAACATATTTCCGGCAACACCTTGGGCGTCCGCAGTGCCTCCGGTCGAATACCCTCCTGGGTCGGGGGTAGGTTCATCGGCCAGGAGTTTCAGCGTGCTGGTGCTACAGAGAAGCGCCGCGCCCAGAAGCGCCGCGCGAAGCCATTTCGAGTTTATGGTGGATTGGATGGTAGTCATGAGGAAGGGTTCGCGGACTTGCCGATTAAGAACTGCCTAATCGAGAAGTGCTGAACCCGAGCCCTATTTAGCAATACCAATGCCATCCGGCATAAATTAATAATTAACAACTATATACAAAATATATATTATATGTATACACAACCTGTGGACGCCGATCTGCCGTTGCAGTCATTTCATCAAGCCAGGCAGATGGCGTTTTACGAGGAGACGCGGGCCAGGTCAGAGTGAGTGGATCGATAAATTTGCCGCAGCGGGTGACTTTAAACCTATGGTTGGCTTTGGATCAAATTGGAGTTCGAGGAATCTTTTGGTCCAGGTTAGGTGGATTAATTTTTTCTTAATGCCCACGGATTCAGTCAAATACATCGCATCGAGGTGCATTAAAGTTTCATTAACTATAATCTATTTTTCATTAAAAAAACGAAAATTGGCATCTAAAATGCTATTGGAGTGCCCCGGGCAGGCAATCGCCTGTCTTGATCTTATAACACAACCCAAGAACTGCCTCTCTCGAGTCATTCAACTGTCAACTAACCAACAACCTATGAGCAAACTTAGTCCTGTTCTCGCCCTCCTGCCGTCAGCGGCATCAGCAGCTTTGTGTCCACTTAACCGTGGGCAAACCGCCTCGGATATTTTGGCGTCGGCCATTGGCTAAGAAGCTCAATCACAAAAAAACAAATAAAAACTTAAAACATGAAAAAGTTTATTAACAAGATGAAGGATCCGGAGCAACGCACGTTGTTTTACGCGATCTTTGGCGGGAAAATGCTCGGGCTCGGATTGTGTTTCCTTTTGATCTTCTGCTTTTCGCTTTATCTGGGCTCGGCATCGAAGGTCCATGCGCAGGCAGCTCCAGCCGCGGCGACCCAGACGACACCGGCCGCCGCTCCCGCTCCGGCGGCGGCACCTGCCGCCGCAGCAGCTCCAGCGGCGCCCGCCGCGGCACCGGCGGACACGACACCCGCCTACGTCAATCCGATCAATACAATGTGGGTGTTGGTCACGGCCTTCCTTGTGTTCTTCATGCAAGCGGGCTTCATGTTTCTTGAGGCCGGTTTCGCGCGTACCCGGGAAACGGTGAACGTGCTCCTTGAAGGCATCGTCGATACCTGCCTGTGCGGTATTCTCTTTTACGCCTGGGGCTTTGCCTGGATGTTTGGCCACGGCAATGGCTTTATTGGCTGGGGTGACTCTTCCGGGCACACTTGGTATTTTCTGCAGCACCTTGGCGACACGTACGAAGGAACCGGCGTTGCCACCCTGGCCTTCTTCCTCTTCCAGTTCGCTTTCGCCGACACCTGTTCGACGATCACCTCGGGCGCCATGCTGGGTCGCACCGGATTCTGGGGCGACCTCTGGTACAGCATCGGGGTTAGCGGTTTTATCTATCCGATCTTCGGCCACTGGGCTTGGGGTCCGGACGGCTGGCTGAACAACCTCTCAACGCCCTTCCATGACTTTGCGGGTTCGACCGTGGTTCACACCATCGGTGGCATGGTTGCCATCGCGGGTGCCATTGTCTTGGGACCGCGGCTTGGACGTAAGTTCAAGCGCGACGGCGGCGGGCCCATGCCCGGCCACGATATGACGATAGCGTCGGTCGGCGCCGTGATCCTGTGGTTCGGCTGGTATGGCTTCAACCCCGGCAGCACGCTCTCGGCCATGGACATCCAGGGCGTTGCCCGGGTCGCGACCAACACGACTCTCGCCGCCTGCGCGGGCGGTCTGGCGGCGCTCCTCTTCGTTTATCCCCGATCCAAGAAATGGGATTGCGGAGCGACCCTCAACGGCCTGTTGGCCGGCTTGGTCGCCATCACTTGCCCTTGCTACTGGGTTTCACCGCTCGGCGCCATCCTCCTTGGCGCGATCGCCGGAGTAATCGTCATCCTGGCCACGGATCTTTTGGAATATCTCCGGATCGACGATCCTTGCGGTGCCTGGCCCGTCCATGGCGCGGCTGGCATCTGGGGCACTTGGAGCCTTGGCCTCTTTGCCACGGGTCAGTTCGGCGCCCCGACGCCAACCGGCGCTGACACTTCGTCGGTGGTCACGGGCGTGTTCTACGGCGGTGGCTGGCATCAGTTCATCGCCCAAGTTGAAGGCAACGCAGCCATTGGTGGCTCGGTCTTCGTTGTTTCCCTGATCCTCATGTACGCAGTGAAATTGACCGGCACCCTGCGCATATCCAAGGAAGGTGAGCTCGAAGGTCTCGACGTCCATGAACATGGCGGCACGGCCTATCCCGAACAGGTTACTTCTTCCGCCCACGCTAATTAACCAAGCCTGATGAAGGGGAGGCGCGCGAGCGCCTCCCCTTTTAAGTTTAGATCTTAGAGGAGAAATCCATGAAAAAAATCGAAGCAATTATTAATCCGTTCAAGCTGGATGAGGTAAAAGCGGCCCTAACGGAAGCTGGCATCATCGGGATGACCATGACCGAGGTAAAAGGATATGGCCGTCAAAAAGGACATAGCGAAATCTACCGTGGCAGTGAGTATGCGGTGGATTTCCGCCCCAAGGTGAAACTCGAGATTGTCCTCGCCGACGAGGTTGTCGAACAGGCCATCACCTTGATCACCAAGGCGGCCAACACCGGAAAAATCGGTGACGGGAAAATCTTCATCAGCTCGATGGAAGACGTGGTGAGGATCCGCACGCAGGAGCGCGGGGCCACGGCACTTTGACCGACACCAAATTAGATGAGTTGCTGGCAATCGGCCCGTTTCGACGGGCCGATTTTTTGGCCATTCGCGAACCGCCATTGTGCCGATTGACTGCGCCCGCAGTAAAAATCGCCGAGAACAGCATGGACAACCCCACGACTTCTCCAACCATAGCTCCAGCTTATGCAAGCCTCCGCCGGTTCCACCCCGCAGTCCCGTGTCCAACTCGGGCTCGCGCTCGGCGCGCTCGGCATCGTCTTTGGCGACATTGGCACGAGCCCGCTTTACACCATGCGCGAGTGCATCAAGCACGTGCCCCAATCGGTCGAATACACGGACGGAATTTTGGGCATACTGTCGCTGATGTTCTGGGCGCTGATGTTCGTGGTCAGCTTCAAGTACATGCTCTATGTGACGCGCGCCGACAACCACGGCGAAGGCGGCATCTTCGCGTTGCTTGCCCTCTGTTACGGCGACCGTGAGCGCACCGGCCGCCGCGGCCTGGGCATTGTCACCATCGTTATACTGATCGGTGCGGCGCTGCTGTTTGGCGACGGCGTCATCACCCCGGCCATTTCCGTGCTCGGCGCGGCGGAGGGCTTCACGAGCTTCAACCCCAAAATCGAAACCAACACCATCGTTGTCATCGCCTGTGTGATTCTTGGCGTGCTGTTTTGGTTTCAATACAAGGGAACCAAGGTCATTGGCAGTATCTTTGGCCCGATCATGCTGATATGGTTCGTGACCCTCGGAGTACTGGGTGCCCGGCAGATCATTCACGCGCCCCAAGTGTGGCATGCGCTCAATCCGCGTTATGGCCTGGCCCTGCTCTTTTCGCATCCGGATTACTGGACGATCGCCGAACTCCTCGGTGCCATCGTGCTGTGCATCACAGGTGCGGAAGCGCTCTATGCCGATCTTGGGCATTTTGGGCGGTGCGCCATCGGCTGGGCCTGGTTTGGCGTGGCCTGCCCCGGCCTGCTGTTGAATTATTTCGGCCAGGGGGCGCTGCTGCTCACCCATAAAAACACGCCTGATCTCGATCCGTTTTTCAGCCTCGCCCCAGCGGGCACGTTCAGGCTGGGCCTGGTCATCCTGTCCATCGTCGCCGCCGTGATCGCCAGCCAGGCGCTCATCTCCGGCACGTATTCACTCGCCCGCCAGGCCATCCAGCTCGGCTTTTTTCCGCGCCTGAAAATCATCTATACCAACCGCGATCGCTCGGGGCAGATTTACGTGCCGCTGATGAATGAAATGCTGGCCATCGGCGCGCTGGCGGTCGTGCTCGGCTTCCGCTCCAGCGCCAACCTCGCCGCGGCCTATGGCATCGCCGTCACCGGCACGATGGCCGTGACGACCTTTGCCTTTTATCGCGTCACCCGCTTCCACTGGAACTGGCCGGCGTGGAAGGCCGGGCCGCTGTGTGCGGCGTTTCTCATCGTGGACATCGCGTTTTTTGCCTCCAACCTCCACAAGATCGCCGACGGCGGCTGGCTGCCGCTCAGCATGGCCCTTGGCGTGCTGGCAGTCATGCACACCTGGAAAAGCGGTCGCAACGAGATCGTCGAGAAGGTTTACAGTGGCGCCATCACCGAGCTGGAACTGTCGAGCATCGCCAAGAGCAAATCCATCGTGCGCGTACCGGGCAGCGCCGTTTTCATGGCCGGCACGCCCAAAGGCACGCCCCTTGCGCTCCTGCATCACCTCAAGGCGAACAAGTCCCTGCAAAAAACTGTCGTGCTTCTGACAATCACGGCAAAGGAAGTGCCGGTGGTGCCAGAGGCGGATCGCCTCGCGCTTTCCGATCTTGGCGAAGGGGTCTGGCGCGCCATCGGTTGCTTTGGCTACATGGAGTCGCCCGATGTGAGCATGCTGATCGCCAAAATCCAGGTGCTCGGCGTGCCCATCAAGCTGCAGGAAACCACCTTTTTCTTTAACCGGGAAATGATCATCAGCGGCGGAAACGCCCGCATGTGGGAATGGGAGAAACGGTTCTACGGCTTCCTCAGCCGCAACGCCACGCCGGTGAAAGACTACTACCAGATCCTGCCCACGCAGATCATCGAAATCGGCCTGCCGGTGCAGTTGTAGCGGCGGCGCCTGGCGCGGCTGCGCATTTGAAATCTGAGATCTCAGATTTGAGATGGCGCAAGAACAGAACGCGGCGTCCGCCGCGTTCTGTTCTTGCGCCTTGGGCCTTTCGCCTTTCGGCTTTGGGCTATGGCGAATCCTCAGGTTGGAATCATCATGGGCAGCACGTCGGACTGGGAGACGATGCAGCATTGTGTGCAGGCGCTCGACGCGCTCGGCGTCTCCTACGAAAAGCGCGTGATCAGCGCGCACCGGACACCCCAATTAATGTTTGAGTGGGGCACGAGCGCAGAAAAGCGCGGGCTCAAGATCATCATCGCCGCCGCTGGCGGCGCGGCCCACCTCGCGGGCGTGGCCGCGGCGCTCACGCCGCTGCCGGTGCTGGGCGTGCCGATGGAATCGGCTTCGCTGAAGGGCCTCGATTCGCTGCTCTCGATGGTGCAGATGCCGGGCGGAGTGCCCGTGGCGACCTTCGCCATCGGCCGGGCCGGCGCCATCAACGCCGCGCTCTTCGCCACGGCCATCCTCGCGCTTGAAGACGAAAAAATCAAAAAGACGCTCGATGCATTCCGGGCGAACCAGACGCAAAAAGTGATGGATGCGAAACTGCCGTAAGGCGGCGCAGACGCGCCGCCAGTTGAAGGTTGAAAGACTAAAGTTGAAAGCTGCATGGCGGACTTGCCGTCTTTCAACTTTCAACCTCCCACTTTCAACGATGCCATGATCCATCCCGGCCAGACCATCGGCGTGCTCGGCGGCGGGCCGCTCGGGCGCATGTTCGCGCAGGCGGCGCAGACCCTTGGCTATCACGTGCATGTTTTCGAGCCGCAGGCCGGCGGCCCGGCCGGCGCCGTCGCGAACGAGGAGACCAATGCATTCTACGACAACCTCGCCGCGCTGCGCGCCTTTGCGCGCGACTGCGCGGTCGTGACCTGCGAGTTTGAAAACATCCCGGTCGAATCGCTGCGCGGGCTCGCGGCCGCGACGCAGCTGCACCCGTCGCCGGACGTGCTGCACCTCTGCCAAAACCGCCAGCGCGAGAAGCACTGGCTGGGGCAGAACAAGTTTTCCCACGCCGCCTGCGCCGAGGCGCTCGACGGCGATGTGGCCGCGGCGGTCGCGCGCGTAGGCCGGCCCTGTGTCGTGAAGACGGCCGATTTCGGCCGCGACGGCCAGGGACAGATGAAAATCACGGACGACACGGATCTCGAACAGGCCGGGGCGATCTTTCGCGGCCGGCGCTGCGTGGTCGAGCGCTGGGTGGATTTCGCGTGCGAGCTTTCGGTCATCGTTGCGCGCACGGCGCGCGGGGAGATCCGCGCGTTTCCACTTTCGGAAAACATCCATGCCCGCAACATTCTGGATTTTTCCATCGTGCCCGCGCGCGTGAGCGCCGCCGTGGCGGCCGAAGCGCAACAGCTCGCGTCCGACATCGCGCAAAAACTCGGCTTGGTCGGCCTGCTCGCGGTTGAACTTTTCCTTACCGACCGGGGCGAGTTGCTTGTCAACGAACTGGCCCCGCGCCCGCACAACAGCGGCCACTGGTCGATCGACGGTGGCGAGACGAGCCAGTTCGAGCAACAGGTGCGCGCCGTGTGCGGCCTGCCGCTTGGGCCGGCCGGCGTGCGCGAACCGACGGTGATGGTGAACCTGCTCGGCAACCTGTGGCGCGGCGGACGCGAGCCGGACTGGGCAGCGGTCCTCGCCGAGCCGAAGGCCAAGCTGCACCTTTACGGTGAGCGCGAGCCGCGCCCTGGCCGCAAGATGGGTCACTTCACCGTGTGCGCCGCGGACGCGGAAACGGCGCTGGAAACAGCGCGCCGACTAAAAGCAAAACTGGCCGGGGAAATTAACTAGAACGTTTTAACCACTGATGCACACTGATCCGGAAAAACAGGTAAAAAGTGAATTCGAACCCAACTTCATATTATCAGTGACTATAAGTGTACATCAGTGGTTAATCGGTCTTCTGCCGGTTTGGAAATATTAGTGCCCTTTAGTGTGCATTAGTGGCAAGAACAGCTGCTTTTATTCGCGTCCATTCGCGGTTAAAAATCCATCTCAACCTTGTCGGCATTGCGCTCCCAGTTGATTGAGGGGAAGCCGCTGCGGGGCGCGGGCAGTCCGAGGATGATTTTTTTGCGCCAACCCGCCGGGGATCGTGCGCTGACACCATCGGTGAGCGTGATACCGCTGACGGCCACCTGTCCCAAGCCGCGCACAGCGATGCGCAGCCGTGAATCCGTCGCATCGACCGGGACGGAGACTTCCCGGACGATCTTGGCGCGGGGTTGGGCGGCGGCGGCCTTGAATTCGATGGTGAACATGCTGTGCAGCTCTTCCCATGTACCGTCGGTGCGTTGTTGCTCGACGACGATTTTCTGCAGGGCGGGCGCGAAATTGTGCACGGCAAACTGCAACTGCCAGCGTCCGCAGACCGGCGTGGCGCCCTGGGCCAGCGCGGGCTTTTTTTGCGCGCGCCGCAGCCAGGCGCGCCAGGTCCGCAGCCGCTGCGCATCGCGCGTGAGCATTTCCTCGTTGGGGCCGTGCCGCCGTGGATCGCGCGAGCGCTGCCACATGGTGCGCGCGGCCCGGCGCGCTTTTTTTAATGCTGGTTCGATTTGCGCCGCCCCGCGCCCGGCTTGGGCGAGGACTTTTGCCGCGAGCGGAGTTTTCCCGGCTGCGAGATGGCGCCGTGCCAGGAAAACCGATTGGGCGGCGGTGCGCACGAACTGGTCGCGTTGCGCGAGATAGTGGCGGAACTGCAGGCTCGTGCCGAGCGCGGGCGGCAGCCCGGCCGCGGTTTTCGCCAGCGCGCGCAGCGCCGATTCCTCCTGTGCATAGTTGGCGGCGGATTCGACGTGGCTCACCGCGGGCGGCGCGCGCGTCGCCAACACGTCCCACCGGTCGTTGATCTGCCAGCGCGGATAACCGCTGAAGGGAAATTTGTCCGCGGCCAGGGCGATTTTAACGAGTTTGGGTGCATCGAGGTAGGGCGGGTTATCCTTAACCCGCCGGGTTTGCCTTCGGCTCTTTTGTATCGGCGCGTTAAGGATAACGCGCCCTACCTTCGGAAATACCCGTGCGAAACCGATTTCGAGCATTTTTTCCGGTTCGTGAATTTTGGGATGGGTCCACAAGCACGCCGCCGCGGCGTCGATTGCCGTGGTGAGTTCGATCGCGAGGCGGTTTGGCTCCCACGAGGTCACTAGAAAACCTGCGGCGCCGGCGCGGTGGCTGTAGCGCCACCACGACTTAATATTTTCCAGCCGTTCAACGAAACTGGGCAGTGGTTCCCAGCGGAATGCGCCGTTCATCGGGCAGCCATAAAAGGCGATGCCGTGCCGTTTGAATTGCGTGGCGAGATCGGCCTCGGCGAAGTTGAACAGCTCGACCCGTGGCCGGCGCGTGAAGGAATAATAATACCATTCGAAGGCGACGACGTCGCGTGGCAGTTGGGCGATGGCCTCGGGAATGTAGTAAAACATGTCGGCCCACAGGGCCATGCGCAGGCCGAGCCGGCGGGTAGCGGATGCAGGCGCGACACGTGCCCGGCGAAATGCGCGGACAATCCTATGCGCGCTATTTCCTCGCGGCAACGCGGGCATTTCCCGATGTGAAATGATTCGTCGAGGCCGGTGTGTACGAGTCCGGCGGTGCAGAAGGGCGCGATGTCGCGCAGGAGTTTCTCCGCGACTTCGAGCGTGCGCGGATGGAGCGGGCAGATTTGCCCGCGCTCCAGTGGGGATCCGTCGGGCGCACGCAGCTCGTTGAGGTCGCGGAGTTCGGGCGTCTTGATGAGATATTGCGTGTGGCCGAGCAGGTTGACGATGGGCACGACGCGGATGCCGGCGCGGGTCGCGGCTTCGACGAGGCGGACGAATTGTTTTTGCGAATAGGCATCGCGCCGCGCCATGCCGGGCAGGCGAGGAAACTCCACGGCGTCCTCGAGATGAAGGTAAAGTTCCTCGTAACCCCAGTCGGCGTAGCGCGGCAGCCACTTCAGCAGAAAATCCAGCCGTTCAACCTGGCGGGCGAGATCCCACTGAAAAGCACGAACCGGCCGGGGAAGAATATTTTCTTTTTTTGTCATTCCGAGACCCTCAGGCAAACCGCTGCGCGGCTAACGTGGAACGCATTGATGAACTGTTGGCAGGGTAGGGCGCGTTATCCTTAACGTGCCGATTGGACGCGGTTAAAACCAAACCCGGCGGATTAGGGATAATCCGCCCTACCGGCGCTACCGCGCCAAAGCCCAGCGACAATTGGTATGTGTTCATTGGCAGCGTAGCGAGGAATCCCCGCAAACTTGCTCGCCAAAGGCGAGCCCAACTGCGCCCCCGGTTGCGTCCCCAAAAAAGGGGGCAATTCAGAAACCCTGAAGCCATGAATCATTTATGGCTTCAGGGCTTCGGAATTCAAATAAGTTGCGGCCGCCTTCTTTCAGCCCGGTATTAGCGATTTCTTAATGTATCCGCTGCAGGTTTTTATTAGACTATGTGACGGGATGCGTTACACTGTGCGCAGCAAGCCCAAGTCATGTCAGCGACCGTGGGCTTGGTTCGTGTCCGCGATTTATTGGCACATGAAATCCATTCCCAGAGAATCCCGCGCCTTTGAGTTCTGCTTCATCGAACTGGATTATACGCTGGTCCGGGTGGAGGAGTCGGCGGGTGAAGTGACGATTCGCGCCACCGCCGATACATTTTCCGATCACCGCAAGGCATGCTTCATCCGCGAACTGGCGGCGGAGGGCTTCATTCCCGATGACTATCGGTGGTTCTCGCTGACCGGCCCGGAAGCCTACACCCGGGGCGTGCGCTGGCTGGTGGATTTGTCCTGGTTGAAGTTGGACGAAGCCCTCATCGCCAGGACGAATCGCCTGGTTCGGCGGCTTATTTTGCCGGCAGCCCTGCTATGGTTACTGTTCATCTACCTTATTTATCCGGGCCAAGGTAAAACCAGTTCGTCACGGTTCGCAGACCGGGAACCAGCCGCAGCCCACGCCTCCGCGGTTTTATTGTAGGTCTGGGTTTACCTGTCCGCCGTAGCTTTAGCGACGACGGATCCCCGACGCTTGTCCGCGGTAGCTTTAGGGCATATTCGATTTAGATAGATAGATGAGGTGGAGCGCGTCGTCCCGACGCGCTCAAAGGAAGTCCCGAAATGAACGCGTCAGGGACGACGCATTCCACCTTTAATCTCATTCGAACGTGTCGATTTAAACAGAAACTGCGCGCGGGGCTGCGGCGGCGGCAGCGCCCCCGGGCTCAACCGCGCTTTTGCGCGATGAGCTGTTCGAGCTTCACGATGTCGGCCGAAAAGACGCGGATGCCCTCGGAGGTTTTCTCGGTGGCCATGGCGTCCTCGTTGAGTGCAAAACGGAAGGCTTTCTCGTCGAATGTGACTTTCTTGAAGTCGGCATCCTTGGCGGTGTCGGGGTTGAGCTTGCGGATCACCGGATCGCCCGAGGCCTTGAGCTCGCCGAGGAGCGCGGGACTGATGGTGAGCAGGTCGCAACCGGCGAGTTCGAGGATTTCGTCCTTGTTGCGGAAGCTCGCGCCCATGACCTCGGTCTTGTAGCCGAACTTTTTGTAATAGGTGTAGATTTTCGCGACGGAGGTCACACCGGGATCTTCATGGCCGGCGTAAGCCTTGCCGGTGCTCTTCTTGTACCAGTCGAGAATGCGGCCGACGAAAGGCGAGATGAGCCGGACGCCGGCTTCGGCGCAGGCGACGGCCTGTGGAAAAGAGAAGAGCAGGGTGAGGTTGCAGTTGATGCCTTCCTTCTGGAGTTGCTCGGCGGCCTTGATGCCTTCCCAGGTCGAAGCGACCTTGATGAGGATGCGCTCGCGGCCGATGCCGGCCTTTTCGTAAAGACCGATGATCTCGTGGGCCACGGCGATGCTGCCGTCGCGGTCAAACGAGAGGCGGGCATCGACTTCGCTGGAGACGCGGCCGGGGACAATCTTGAGAATTTCGAGGCCAAAGGCGACCAGCAGCCGGTTGATGACCTGGCCGGAGGAGGCGCCGGTGCCGGCATCCTTGATCGCCTGGTCCATCAGGTGAGCGTAAGCGGGCTGTCCCACGGCCTTGAGGATCAGGCTCGGGTTGGTCGTGGCATCCTGCGGTGCATATTCCTTGATGCTTTCGAAGTCGCCCGTGTCGGCGACGACCTTGGTGAATTTCTTGAGCTGGTCGAGCTGCGTGAGCTGGGTGGCGACGGGTGCGGTGGCGGGCATGGCGGGTGAAAGTTGAGGATTAGAGCAAAACCTTGCTCACGTTACTTCCACCGGGTGTTCGCGCAAATAATTTTTCAGGAACTCACTTCCGCCAGCCTCGGCGGCAAAGGCGCCGTCGAGTTGTGCCTCAAAGCAGTCCTCGAGGATTTTTTTGAACCGCGGGCCGGGTTTTAGGCCGAGGGCGATCAGATGGCGTCCGAGGATGAGCGGTTGCGGGGCGGTGGACTCAAGGGCGAGGGCCCGTGCGCGGTCGCGAAGTTCCGTGATGCGCGCGAGCGTCTCGGGCGAATGCAGGGGAGGCCGGCCGCCGTGGTCGGCCAGCATGACGATGCTGAGGTCGTCGATGGTGGCGGGCGCCAGGCGGCGGGCGAGGCGGCGCACGCTCGTGTCGGAGAACTCGGTGCGGCCGTGGTGGTGTGCGAGGTGATGCACGACGAGCGGGCGGACAAACTCGCTGAGCTCATGCGGCGCGCCGAGGCGCGCGAGGAAGGTTTCCGCGAGCGGGCCGCCGGCCGATTCGTGGCCGGGGCTGACCCAGCGGAGCTGGCCGCGCCGTTCGGCCCGTGCGGTGGTGGCGGGTTTGCCGAAATCGTGCGCGAGCACGGCGAGCGCGAGATAGCGCCGGCGGGACGCGTCGGCGGCCGGCCATTCGGCGAGCTGCATCAGCGCATCGAGGCAGAGCTGCGTGTGGGTGAAAACGTCGCCTTCGGGATGCCACTCGGGTTCCTGCGGCGTGCCGCGCAATCTGGCGACCTCGGGAAAATGTTTCAGCCAGTCCGTCTCCTCGAGCACGGCGAGGCCGCGCGAGGGTTTGACCGATTTGACGGCCCATTTCTCCCACTCACCCCACACGCGTTCGGCGGGCAGCTCGGCGAATGTCCCGGCCATGCTGCGGCCGAGTGCGGCGGTTCCGGGGGCGAGTGAAAAATCGAAGCGGGCCGCGAGCTGGAACGCGCGCAGCACGCGCAGCGGATCGTCGGCAAAGGCCGGGCCCGCGTGGCGGAGGATTTTTGCGTGCAGGTCGGCCACGCCGCCGAGCGGGTCGATGACCGAACCGGCCGCGGGATCGTAGGCGATGGCATTGAGCGTGAAGTCGCGCCGCGCGGCGGCCTCGGCGTCGCTCAGCGTCGGGTCGGGGGCGACCGCGAAGCCGCGATGGCCGGCGCCGGTCTTCGATTCGCGGCGGGGCAGGCTGAAATCGATCTCGCCGTTGGCCAGGCGGAGTTTGATCACGCCGAAACTGCGGCCGACGACGTCGGTGGCGCCGAAGGGCGCGAGCGCGGAGTGAAGCTGATCGAAGGTTGCACCCGCGACCTCGACGTCGAAGTCCTTCGGCTCGAGGCCGAGCAGCCAGTCGCGCACGCAGCCGCCGACGAGGCGGGGGCGGCCGATGCGGCGCACCGCGTCGAGCACGGCGCGGAGATCTTCGGGCAGTTTCATGAGGCTAACTCTTTTCCGGGCAAAAGCCGTCGATCACGACAAAACTCCAGCCGAGCAAAAAGGCCAGCCCGCCGAACGGTGTGACAAATACAAGCCAGTGCGGGCCGCCCAGTGCGAACGTGTAAAGCGAGCCGGAGAAAAGTAAGACGCCAACCGTCCAGCTCATCGCGGCACGGGTGAGCCACGGGCGGGGAGCAGGCAAAGCCACCGCAATGGCGAAGACAGCGACGGCATGAACCAGATGATAAAGCACGGCTTTTTCCCAGGCATCGGACATGCCGCTCGCGATCAGCGTGGCTTTAAGTGCGTGTGCACCGAAGGCCCCGAGCAGGACGCCCGTCAGGCCAAGAAGGCCGGAAATTCTTCGTATTTTTTTCATAATCAATTGGGGCATGTCTTTGAAATACAACACGTGTCGCTATCGGCTGCAATAAGTGCCGAGCAAGGCGGAGTCGAGGCGCCAATGCCCAGAGGGCCTTGGCCCTCGACGACATCGCGTTGCATTTCAAAGACACGCCCTCTATAAACTATTCGGAACCCGCTCGGGCTTCTTTGGTCAATCCGGTCGATGGGTGAAGTAAAATTTGCGTTTTACAAATCCATGTTCTTCCCTGCAAACACCTAATGCCGGACAGCCGGCTGACTAACAAACCTACACAGACTACAATGAAGAAATCAGCGATCATTATTACGGCTCTCCTGGCAGGAGCCAGCTTGCGTGCAGATGAAGCAAGCTCGCCGAAACTCGACTACTCCCTGACGTCGAATTTCAGCTTTACCTCAGAATATGTGTTTCGTGGCGTCAAAGTCACCGACCAGGCCTTCCAGCCATCGCTCGAAGTCGATTCGAATAATTTCGATCTCGGCATCTGGACCAGCCAGCCGCTTCTCCGCAGCCAGCAAAATGAGGTGGATATCTACGGCGGTTACAAATACGCCGTGAACAAAGACCTCAGCGTGCAGGCCGTCGCGACTTATTACCTGTATCCGGAATTCAACAAGACCTCGAAGACGAACATCGATGGCGCCAGGAACTCCTTTGAGCCTGGCATCGGCCTGACTTACACCATCGCCGGTTTCTCCCCGAGCGCGTTTTATTATTATGACACCGTTTTAAAGCAGCACACCGGCCTCGGTTCGCTTGGTTACGCCCTTCCGCTGGCCAAGATGGGCACTGAGCTCGATTTGACGGGTTATTACGGCATTGTCGGCGGACACGACGTCACCCCGAGCCTGACAAAAGATGTGCACCAATCCTACAAATTCTGCGGTGCAGATGTCAGCCTGCCTTACAAGCTGGCACCCAACACCACGCTGACCCTCGCGGCCCACTATGCCAACAACTTCCACACTCTGGTTGGCACCAAGCGAGACCTCATTTGGTGGTCTGCAGGGGTTGCCATCGGCTTCTAAGCTCCGGCAGCTTCTTTTAGTTTGCGACCCGCCTCCACCAGAGAGGCGGGTTTTTTATGCCATGACATCTAAAAGGTTGACACCGATGCGTGCTACTCTTGCTATCGACCCCTTTTCTTCACATGAAAACCTTTCTTGCCAACAAGAGCACGGTCCAACCCAAATGGTATCTCATCGATGCCGAGGGCCAGGTGCTTGGCCGTCTCGCGGTTAAAGCCGCCAACATCATCCGTGGCCGCCACAAGGCCACCTACACCGCGCATGTTGATACCGGCGATCACGTCATTATCATCAACGCCGCTAAAGTCGTCGTCACCGGCAAAAAAGAGGAAAAGAACAGCTACATGTTTTTCTCCGGTTACGTCGGCGGCGAAAGCTATCGCAAACTCTCCGAGCAGCGCGTCCGCCATCCTGAGTTTGTCATCGAGCACGCGGTCAAGGGCATGTTGCCCAAGAACCGCCTGGCGGCCACGATGCTGACCAAGCTTCGCGTCTTTGCCGGTTCCGAACATACGCATACCGCGCAAAACCCCGAGAAAATTTCCGCCTAACCCTTCCCGTTCATGAGTGCAGAAACCAACACCATCGTCACCATCGGCCGTCGCAAGACCGCCTCGGCCCGCGTGCGCCTGACCACCGGCACCGGCAAGCTCAGCGTCAATGGCCGCAAGCTCGACCAATATTTTGCGCACGAAAATTTCGCCAAGCTGGCCTATGCGCCGCTCCTCACCGTCGACATGAAGGACAAGATCGACATCTCCGCCAATGTCGCCGGCGGCGGCACTGGCGGCCAGGCGGTCGCGGTGGCGCACGGCATTGCCCGCGCACTCCAGAAACTCAACCCCGAGCTCCGTCCCGCGCTCAAAAAAGCCGGCCACCTCACGCGCGACCCGCGCGAGAGGGAACGTAAGAAAGCCGGCCAGCCCGGCGCCCGCAAGCGCTTCCAGTTCTCGAAGCGTTAATTGCAGCCGAAATCTTTTTCGCAGCCAAAGCGGAGCGCCCCCGGGCCCTCCGCTTTTTTGTTTTTTGAAATTGCAGGTCGGGCCTTACGCCCGACAGTCGGGGATAAACCCCGACCTACAATTGTGCATGACAAACCAAGCCATCACCTAAATTCCACCCTTTTTCTCTCTTCCTGGTTTCCTGGCTTCCTGCTTAAACATATATTCTCTTCCTTTTATGAAAATCGGCGTCGTTGGCGCGTCGGGTTATTCCGGCGAACTCCTGGTCAAACTCCTCCTCGGGCACCCGCATGTGCAGCTCGCGGCCGTCACCTCGCGCACCCATGCGGGCAAGCCCCTCGCGGCGGTCATTCCCCCGCTGCGCGGCGCCGACCGGGGGCTGGTCTTCACCGACTCTGATGCCGCCGCGCTCGCCGCCAGCGACCTCGATCTCCTTTTCCTCGCGCTACCCCACGGGGCCGCGGCCGATTTTGCAAAAAAACTCGTCCCGGCCGGCAAGCGCGTGATCGACCTGAGCGCCGACTTCCGCATCGCCGACCTCGCCACCTACGAAAAGTATTACGGTGGGCACCACGCGCCCGAGCTGCTGTCGCAGGCGCGCTTTGTCCTGCCCGAGCTCACGCCGCCGGCATGGAAAGCCGAGGCAAAGCTTGTCGCCGCGCCAGGCTGCTATCCCACCAGCATTCTCGTGCCACTCGTGCCGCTGTTGAGCGCCGGCCTCGTCGCGCGCGAGCACATCGTGGCCAACTCGTTCAGTGGCGTCAGCGGTGCCGGCCGGAAGGCCGCCGAGGAATATCTTTTCGTCGAACGCGCCGAAAGCGCCAAAGCCTATGGCCTCGTCAAGCACCGGCACCTCGCGGAAATCGAGGAGCAGCTCGGAAAACTCACCGGTGCTCCCACGATCATCCAATTCAACCCCCACCTCGCGCCCATGCGGCGCGGCATCGCGAGCACCATCACCGTGCCCGCCGCATCCGGCGCGACCATCGATGCGATTTATGCCGCGTGGCGTACCGCCTACGCCGGCCGGCCCTTTGTGCAACTCGTCCCCAGCGGCGAGACGCCCGACACGGCGCATGTCACCGGAACCAATCGTGTGGACATGTCTGCGGTCTTCGATCCCCGCACAAAAAATTTCATCATCACCTCGGCTGAAGACAACCTGATGAAAGGCGCCAGCGGCCAGGCCGTGCAGATCATGAACCTTTGGTGCGGGTATGATGAGACCGCTGGTCTCGTCTGAACGCTGAACATCGAACATCAAACGCCCAACATCGAAGCAGGAGGGCGTTCCTTGGGCGCTGGATGTTCGATGTTCTCGGAAACGTAACACGTTTCCGAGAAAACTGCTTGTCAGCCACCGGGCTTTCCCGCACAGCTCGTGGTTTAATTTGCAAGCGGACCGGTTTAAAACTCGGGTGAGTTGCCCCAACTGCTCTTCGCTTCTCCAACGTCCAGTACCATGATCGAATTCAATAAAAAAATCCTCTTTGTCGGCTACGGCGCCGTGGCCGAATGCACGCTCCCCATTCTTTTCAAGCACCTCAAGGTGCCCGCGAAAAATGTCACGGTCATGGACTTCGAGGATCGCGCGGCCAAACTCGCGCCCTGGACGGCCAAGGGCGTGCGCTTCGTGCAGGCTCGCGTCGAGCAGGGCAATCTCGCCGCCATTCTCGGCAAATATCTTTCTGCGGGTGACGTCCTGATCGACCTCGCCTGGAACATCGACGCGCTGGTCATCCTGCAATGGTGCCACGATCACGGCGTGCTCTACATCAACACCTCGACCGAGGTGTGGGATCCGTATAACGGCCTGCCGGACAACAAGCCGACGACCAAGACGCTTTACTGGCGCCACATGAACTTGCGCTGGATGCTCGCCAAGTGGAAGACCAAGGGAGCCTCCGCCGTCATCGAGCACGGCGCCAATCCCGGGCTCCTTTCGCATTTCACCAAGCAGGGCCTGATCGACATTGGGCAGAGCCTGATCGCCGACAAAAAGCTCAAAGGGAAAAAAGCCGAGGAGGTCGAGCAGCTTATCGAGGACCGGGCATTCAACGTGCTCGCGCAAAAAATCGGCGTGAAGGTCATTCATTGCAGCGAACGCGACACGCAGATTTCCGACGTACCGAAGGAAGTGGATGAGTTCGTCAACACCTGGTCGATCGAAGGTTTTCGCGAAGAAGGCACCACCACCGCCGAAATGGGGTGGGGCACGCACGAGAAGCAGTTGCCGGCGTTCGCCTACCGGCACAAGGATGGCCCGAAAACCCAGATTTGCCTCGCGCGCATGGGCATCAACACCTGGGTCCGCTCCTGGGTGCCGGATTACACCATCCGCGGCATGGTCGTCCGCCACGGCGAATCCTTCACCATTTCCGACAAGCTCACCGTCTGGAAGGACGGCAAGGCGGTCTATCGCCCCACGATGCACTACGCCTACTGCCCGTGCGACAACGCGATCATTTCGCTGCACGAGCTGCGCGGCCGCAATTACGAGCTGCAGCCGAAGCTTCGCATCATGAACGACGAGATCACCAGCGGCGCCGACATCCTTGGCGCGCTGATCATGGGCCATGCCTACAATTCATGGTGGGTTGGCAGCGACCTCAGCATCGAGGAATCGCGCCGCCTCGTCCCGCACCAGAACGCCACCACCATGCAGGTCGCCATCTCCGTCGTCGCCGCGACCATGTGGATGATCGAAAATCCCGAGCAAGGCGTCCTCGTTCCCGACGAACTGCCGCACGACTACATCCTGGATATTGCAAAACCTTACCTGGGCCGGTGGATCTCGAAGTCCTCCGATTGGACGCCGTTGAAAGACATGCCCAACGCATTCAAAGGCTACAACAAGCCCGACCTTGACCTGAAGGATCCGTGGCAGTTCAAGAATTTCCTGCTCAAGGACGGCGGTTGTTGAAGGCGGCAGATCGCTTTCCATTTAAACACTCCCTGTCATGTCGGCAAATACCGGTCCCATCATTCTGAGGTGCTCAAGCAATCCGCGGATTGCACGGATCGGCGCGGATGAACGAATCGATTCCGTGAAATCCTTCGCTTCGCTCTGGATGACAAACAGGGGATGCCAGTGCCAAAGGTTTTGCTAATGCGATGATAGCTCTGTCCAAATTGAAGAAGCTGGCCAAGGAAAATGGCACGCCGCTGTTCGTGATCGATCACGATGAGCTGCGCAAAAACTACCGCCAGTTCCGGCGCTACCTGCCGCGCGTGCAGGTATATTTCGCGGTCAAGGCCAATCCCGATCCCGCCATCGTGCAGACGCTCTTCAAGGAAGGCGCAAGCTTCGACGTCGCCTCGATGCCGGAGTTCATGATCGTGCACCAGTATATCGAGAAAATGCCCGCCAAGGAGCGGCAGCAGTGGATCTGGGACAAGATCATCTACGCCAACCCGACCAAGCCGACCGAGACGCTCGAGGAGCTGAACCAGTACAAGCCGCTCGTCACCTTCGACAATTTCGAGGAAATCCAGAAAATCAAAAAGTATGCGCCCAGCGCCGGCCTCGTGCTGCGCCTCAAGGTGCCCAACACCGGCGCGATGGTCGAACTCTCCTCCAAGTTCGGCGCTTCACCGGGCGAAGCGGTCGATCTCATCCTCGCGGCGGACAAGGCCGGCCTCGTCGTCGAAGGCATCAGCTTTCACGTCGGCAGCCAGACCACGAATTTCGAAAATTACGTCCAGGCGATCAACCTCTCGGCGTCCGTGTTCAAGGAGGCGCGCGACCGCGGCTACACCAAGATGAACCTGCTCGACATCGGCGGCGGCTTTCCCGCGCCGTATGACGCGTCGGTGAAACCCTTTCGCGAACTGGCCAAGGTCATCAACACCGAACTCGACCGCCTGTTCCCGAAGGATGTCCAGATTCTCGCCGAGCCGGGCCGTTTTCTCGTCGCTTCGGCCGGCCTCGCCGTCTCGAAGGTCATCGGCAAGGCCGTGCGCGACGGCAAGACCTGCTACTACATCAACGACGGCGTCTATCACACCTACTCGGGCGTGATTTTCGACCACTGCAAATATCCGGTCAAGGCGTTCAAGAAAGGCGCGACGCAGATCAGCTCGGTCTTCGGCCCGACCTGCGATGCGCTCGACGTCGTCTCGATGGCGGAGAACCTGCCCGACCTCGACCGCGACGATTTCGTCTACAGTGTCAACATCGGCGCCTACAGCCACGCGTCCGCGACGTACTTCAACGGCTTCCCGCCGGCCAAGGTTGTCCACGTCAACCGGTGAGACCGGTTGACGTGAACGTCCAAAATCGAACGCTCAAAAATGTTCTACTTGGGCGTTGGATGCTGGAAGTTCGATGTTGGATGTTCTGATTATCGAAGTTGAATTAATTCAACTTCGATAATCAGCGTTCTCGCTCACATATTCGTGGGTGAGGTCGCCGCCGAGGATGGTCGCTTCCGTGGTGCCGCCGCCGAGGTCGACTTCGATTTCCACGCACCGCTCATGCGGCGGAAAATCGACTGGCGGGGCAAATACGCCGTCTTTCGGCGGCGCGCTGGCGTAAAGCTCGGCTGACCGCAGGTGCGCGACCAGCGCGGCTTCTTTCTCCGGATCGAGCCGGAACGCCCCGGCCGAAAAAATCTCGAGTCCGCCCAGGTGCAACCGCAGCTGCGACAAGTCGAGCGCCGGCGCATGTGCGCCCACATATTTGCCGATGGCCTGCACGAGCCGGCCGACGTTGGGATCGTTGCCAGCCACGGCGCACTTGAAGAGCGGTGCGTTGACGATGGCCTTGCCCAGGGCGCGCGCGGTCATGGTATCGGGTGCGCGGCGCACCTGCACGCGGATGACGTGCCGCACGCCCTCGCCATTGCGCACGACGTCTTCGGCGAGATCGCGGCAGACGATGGCCAGCGCCCGCTCGAATTCTGCCCGGTCCGCACACGGCACCTGGCCCGACGAGACCAGCACGACGGTGTCGGATGTGCTCGTGTCGCTGTCGATGCTGATGGTGTTGAAGCTCGTTTCGACCGTGCGCGCCAGCATCGTGCGCAACTCGTTGCGCGGGATCGCGACATCGGTCAGCAAATAGACCAGCATGGTCGCGAGATTGGGTTCGATCATGCCCGCGCCTTTCGCAATGCCCACGATGCTGCCGCCGCCGACGGTGGAGCGCCGCACTTTCGGATAAAGGTCGGTGGTCACGATGCCTTCCGCCGCGGGCAGCACGGAGCCGCCGGCCAGCGCCGCTGCGGTCTGCGGCAGCGCCGCCAGCATGGCGTCCGCCGGCAGGCTCCAGCCGATGACGCCGGTCGAACTCGGCAAAATTTCCGTGGGCGAAATTTTCAGCAGTTGTGCGATGCCGGCGCATACGCGCTCGGCCGCCTCCACGCCGCCGGGCGCGCAGACGTTGGAAATTTTGTTGTTTACGATGATGGCGCCGAGGGCGGGCTCGGCCAGCCGCTGGCGGCCGACGACGACGGGTGCGCCGGGAAAGGCGTTGCGCGTGAAGACCGCCGCGAAATCCGGCGACGGCTGGTCGAGCGCGATGAGGGTGAGTGTCATTTTTGCCGGCTTCGGCGCTTCGCGCGGCGTGAAGTCGAAACGGGCGGTGCCTACGCGGAAACCTGCGGGCAGGGCGGCTTGCGTGGCAAGCCAGGTGCGATGCGCAGCGCGCGAGGAGAAGGCGAGGGAAGTGCTGGACATGTGGAAGCTAGCTCAAAATTGAAAACGGGCAGTTGATTGAGCAATACCTAATGACGTTGCATGCAGACGCATCAAAGGTAGGGCGAGGCATCCTTGACGAGCCGGGGAAGCTTGGCCCGCCGGGACGTCTCGCCCTACCTCGGATGGTTTATCAGCGCGTGATGTAATTCTCCGCAATTTGAAATTTATCACCGGTTTCCTTGTGTGACGAAATGATGACGATGTTTGCCGGCCTGAAAATTTTTGTGGAAATGCGCACCGCGAATGCATAACAACATTCCATCATCAAAAATTCCGCGTGAGCATTTTTCCCCTGCCAGTTTTCCCCCCTGCCGCCGCGAGTTGCGTTGCCTGACAAAACATGGACGTCACTGAAGTCACCGCAAAGGCGAAGGTGCTGCTCGAGGCCATGCCTTACATCCAGGATTTTCATGGCTCGACGTTCGTCGTGAAGTACGGCGGCAGCTTCATGGATGATCCCGACCCGGCCACCCGTGCGCGCGTCGCCTACGACATCGCATTTTTTGCCGCAGTCGGCATCAACGTCGTCGTCGTGCACGGCGGCGGCAAGGCCATCACGAGGGCGATGGAGTCGTCCGGCTTGAAGGCGAATTTCATCAACGGCCTGCGCGTTACCGACGAGGCCACCATCGCGGTCGTGAAGAAAACGCTCGACGAAATCGTCAACAAGGAGGTTTGCGACGCGATTGCCACCGCCAAGGCCAAGCCGAAAGGCATGTCTGGCGATACCGTGCTTGTCTGCCAGAAACTTGCGACCGACGACGATGGAAACGCCGTCGATCTCGGCTATGTCGGCGAAGTCATGGAGGTGAAGGCCAAGCTCATCAAAAAGGAAATCGCCGACGGTTTCATACCCGTGATCTCGCCCGTGGCCGAAGGCTACGACAGCAAACCTTACAATGTGAACGCCGACCTCGTGGCCGGTCGCGTCGCCAGCGCGTTGCGCGCCCGCCGGCTGGTTTACATGAGCGATGTGCCGGGGTTG
>Ga0210387_10000058_pt1 | contig 79564 bp, 57 predicted proteins | sample IncBWC7OmetaG_FD_160108 | JGI IMG/M metagenome (GOLD analysis project Ga0210387, IMG submission 160108) | Forest soil microbial communities from Barre Woods Harvard Forest LTER site, Petersham, Massachusetts, United States - Inc-BW-C-7-O ...
CGCGCCCTCAATTAACCCGGGCAGGTCGGCCACCACAAACGTCCGGCCCAACTCCGTTCCGTGCCCACCGGTCCCGCCATCGGCGTTCACCACGCCCAGGTTCGGCTCGAGCGTCGTAAACGGATAATTCGCAATCTTCGGCCGCGCCGCGCTGATGACCGAAATCAGCGTGGACTTCCCCGCATTCGGGAATCCCACCAAGCCGACATCTGCCAGCAGCTTCAGCTCCAGCCGCAAATTCCGCTCTTCCCCGGCCTCGCCCTCTTCCTTTTCCCTCGGCGCCTGGTGCCACGGCTTCGCAAAATGCTGATTGCCGCGGCCGCCGCGCCCGCCCTGCGCCACCAGCAATCGCTGCCCCGGCCGCTTCAAATCCGCCAGCAGCACATTTCCCGTCGCGTCAAAAACCAGCGTGCCCACCGGCACCTTCAGAATCGTGTCGTCGCCCGAAACGCCCGAGCAGTTCGAGCCTTCCCCGTGCCGCCCGCGGTCGGCCTTGAATTCCCGGTTGTAGCGGTAACGCAACAGCGTGTTGTCGTTGGGATTCGCTTCCAGGTAAATGCTGCCGCCGCGCCCGCCGTCGCCACCCGAGGGCCCTCCCCGCGGCACATACTTCTCCCTGCGGAACGCCACGCAGCCGTTCCCGCCGTCCCCCGCCTTCACCGAAATTTTCGCTTCATCAACAAACATACTTCACTCTTCTCTGGATTCTTCCTCTGTGCCCTCAGTGTCCTCTGTGGTAAAAGCCTTTTCGTCGGCTCTAAAGACAAAACGGCCCCGACTCGCGCCGGGGCCGCTCGCATGCCTTCGGACTTAGTTCGCGGCCTTCGCTTCTGCCGCCGCAGGTGTCACGCTGATGAAGCGTCCCCGGTTGCCCTTGTCCTCAAACTTCACATAGCCCCGTACCAGCGCAAAGAGCGTGTCGTCCTTACCCTTGGACACGTTCTCGCCCGGCTGGTGCTTGGTGCCGCGCTGCCGGATCAAAATAGTTCCCGCGTTCACCAACTGCCCGCCGAACCGCTTGACGCCCAGCCTCTGTCCGTGTGAATCGCGCCCGTTTGTGGACGAGCCGCCGCCCTTCTTATGTGCCATGACCGAATCCTTCCCTGTAGTGGCCGGACTTTAAACCGGCCATCCGAAATCGAAAAACCGGAAAATTGTTAAAGCTTGATCTCGCTGACCTGCACGGCGGTGTAGTTCTGCCGGTGGCCCCGCTGAATCTTGTACTGATTGGTCTTCTTGAATTTCAAAACGGTGAGCTTCTTCGCCCGGCCCTGCTCCACGATCTTGCCCGTGACGCTGGCGCTCGACGCATCCGATCCCGCCATGACTTTCTTGTCGTCGGTGTGTACCGCCAGCACGGTCCCGAATTTCACCTGCTCGCCCACATCACCCTTGACCCGCTCAATGCGGATGGTGTCGCCCGGTGCGACACGATATTGCTTTCCCCCGGTCTGTATAACGGCGTACATCTCTCCTCCAAAGCCTAAAGGCAAACCACAATTATACTTGTCCACTCCCAATACCGTCAACGCGCATTTCGGTGTGGGCTAGCCATTCTGCAAAACTAAAAGCAGTTTTGGTAGGGGCGGTGGGGATCGAAATTGCACCTTTAATTTCTAAGCCCCGGATTGTGAAAGGCGCAGCACCGCTGCCCTTCTTCCAAGTGGTGCCAAATGGCGCCAGAAGATTACGCCACCGAAACCTGTACATGTCACGCAGTTCAGTTCTTATTTTCTTATGGAAGGTACGGAGAGACCGTAAACTACTTGCGTAGGACGGTTACACAGAGGTACGTCGGGCGACGGTTCTTGTTAAAGTTGGTGGTCGGGTTCAATTGGCCAAAGTTATTGTAGCCCTTCGTAACCAGACCCGTTGGCTCCCAGCCTTCAGTGGCCAGTTTCGCAAGCTCCGCATTTACTCTGTTTGGGCTTCCGAAGATCTCTTTGAATTCCATCTTTCAATGCTCCCAGCCCTCATATTATCAGAAAACTGACGCGACTATACGCCCGTCAAGAAGTAAGACAACCAGCGGCGCTTGCTGCTCATTGATTGATGCGGTTTTGTACCTCTTGTAATCCATCCTTCAGCAACGAGGTAGAGGAGGAAGTGAAGATGGTACGGTTAGTGCTATGGATGGGCGCTAATGCGACGAAATCTTGTTTCGTTTGATCCCAACGGGACAGAATTCCATTGGCTGACCAAGCGTAGTGTCCTCCGTTGTCATCCGGCACAAATACTTTGTGTTCTTCCCACGCAATCGAGTACAGCGGGGCATCACCAACCACAGAGCCGATATATGATTCACTTGCTCCATCTACCGTGACTCGTTTGCCAGAGGCGTCACCGTTGACGAGACAGATGGAAGGGAATTCCCCGGCGTGCTTCTTGTACCATTTGCCCTGCGGCTCGTTCAGGCCAATCATGTTCAAGTTGACGGTCGTTTCATCTTTTTCCGTCACGATAAAATAGGTCTTGCAAGCTTTATTGGCGGGGTGTTGGCTCGACAGTCGGACGGCTGCTGTTGAAGCAACAAGAAGGAACGCTAAGAGGGCTGTTGTTGGCTTCATGGCTGGGGATGTTACTCCTCACACCTGGGGAAAAGGAAGAGACAGCGGGTGCCGACAGATTGATGGGGCGAGGCATTCTGGATGCCGCACCCCTGAGTCTTTTTCAAGGGTGCGGATTTTGACTCTTTCACTTTTTACTTGACAATGAATTAACTAATAGGGTATAAACGAGTTTCGGTGAAGTGTGCCTGCGCACGTTGCCGATTGCTCGGTCCCTACACCCTTCCCTAACCACCTTTAGATTCATTACTTGCAATCTGATACAAAACAAATGACTTTATCCTCCTCTAGAATCAACAGATCGCAAAAACAGGGGGAGGGGGGAGTAGAAGAATAGTTAACGCCCAATGCCTGACAGAAGGCCTCTTGGGTCTTCTTGAGCGGGCTAGAAAAACACGGCGGGAGAAACGCCAAATCGCTTGCTCAGCCGCTCGATATCGCGCTTCTTAAGTTCCCGTTCGCCGCGAAGTACCTTGGAAACCAAGCTTTCTGAACCAAATAAAGGGGCCAAGTCTTTTTGCTTAAGGTTGTTTGCTTCCATCAGGTGCGCAAGCACTTCCACCGGGCTGGCACCGCGAATGGGGTAGTATTTGTTTTCGTACGCTTCGATAAGCACAGTCAGAAGCTTAGCGAACTCTCTTTCCTTCGCGCTAAGCCGATCTTTTTTCTCGAACTCCAGCAGCACGGAGATATATCGCTCATTTTGCGCATCTGAGGTAATCACTCTTGGCGCGTCAGTCCCATCCAACATGTCTTTCTCAATCACATTCGTTCTCCAACGCCCACTAGAAATCGAACCGGTAGCCCAGGATCATCTTGGCCAGCAAATGGTCGGTTGCCTTGGTCACACCGACGCCTACTCCGAAATTGAACTCCCACTTCTCGGACAAGTTCAGGTCGATCGTGGGAATGATCTGCTGTTGTTGCTGCGACACTGGATCGAAGCCCGTCACTGGCCCCAGCGAACCGTAATACTCCACCCCACCCGCGATCTTCTTCGTGATGTCGTAGCTGACCTTGAAATTCGGCGAAAACACGAAATCCTGATTCTGTGTCGGGCCGTGAAACGACCTGTCGAACGTCGGATTGAACGACAGGTACCACCGGCCCATCTGCTTGTCCACGATCGGCCGCAATTCATATGTCCAAGTGTCCGCCGAGAATTGCGCGCGCTGGTAGCCGAACTCCTGCGAAATGCTCACCCCCACCGGCCAGTTCCACTTCTTCGGCACCCGCACGCGCGGACGGATGTGGTCGCCGACCCAATCCCACCCGTGGCCGTTCTGGGCGGCGGTGAAAATATAAAAGCCCACCTCGAACCAGTCGTTGAACCCATGCGTGATTTCAATGGTCTCGTGCCACTGGTGGTTGGTCGGAAACTGGCCGTCCTGCGAGGTCTTCGATCCCTCAAACGTGAAGTTGTTGTGCAACTCCACCATCGTGTGCCCAGGATCGACGGTATCCGCCCCATACACCTGAATCTCGTAGTTGTCCTGCGCCCTTGTTGGCCTCACAGTCACTACGCAAAGTGCGATCGCGCTCAACGCTGCCCATCCCCAACTCCATTTCATCCGGCTCCCCCAGAGACACCACTCCATTAGTTTCCTATGAATCCCTTAGGATGCTGCAATGATTCTCGCAGGTTGGATCAACGCCTGGCGGGCGGCCTTTTCCCGCGGCTGTTCAAGCGTGCGGATGCGCCTTATCGTAAATATCCATCAATTGCCGGATCGACGCGTGCGTATATTTCTGCGTAGTCGAAAGCGACTGGTGCCCCAGCAGCTCCTGGATCGCGCGCAAATCCGCGCCGTCGGCCAGCAGGTGCGTCGCAAACGCGTGCCGCAGCGAGTGCGGGTGCAAATCCCAATTCACATTCACCAGCTTCACGTATTTCTTCACGATCCGCCCGACGCTCCGCTGCGTCAGCCGGCGTCCCCGGTAATTTAGAAATACGGCGTCCGCGCTCGCCCCGCGCCCCGCCTCTGCGCTTTCCTGCAGCAGCGAATCCCGCACCGGCCAGTACCCCCTCAGCGCTTGCGCGGCCTTTTCTCCATAGGGCACGATCCGTTCCTTGTTGCCTTTTCCCCGCACCCGCAGCATCTTATCTTTCTGGTCCATATCCGCCAGGTTCAGCCCGGTCAACTCGCTAACGCGCAGCCCCGCGGCATAAAGCAATTCCAGGATCGCGCGATCCCGCGGCAAAAGCAGCCCGTCTTCCGGAATTCCACTCGGAATCCCCGAACTCTTTGCCGCCGCGGCTCCGCTGGAATCTCGGTCTTTCTTCCGCGCGCCGCCTCGCTCAGCAGCTTTCCCACTTCCCGCCAACTGGTTCAAAAACCCGTTCATCTCTTCCGCCGAAAGCACCACGGGAACTCGTTTCGGCAGCTTTGGCGTAGCCACCAGCCGCGCCGGATTTTCGTTCAGGCGGCCTTCCCGCACGCAATATTTGAAAAACGACCGCAGCGCCGCCAATTTCCGCGCGATCGAGCTCTTCTCCAGCCCGGTATCGTGCAAATGGGCAACGAACTCGCGAATTATGTGATGCGTAATCTGCCCCAGCTTCGGCGTCTCCGTTCCCGGTGGCGTCATGAAAGCCACAAACTGCTCCAGGTCGTTTCCGTAATTCACCAGCGTGTGCGGCGAAGAGTTCCGCACCGACCGCATATATTCGATATATTTTTGAATTGTCTGTTTCATTCGCTACCCGGGGAACCTGTAGTGGCCGGCCTTCAGGTCGGTCTCTGCATCTTCATCCTCTAAGAGTATAGATACACTTCCACGCGCGAATGGTTTTCCTGGTAAGGATGTTTCCTAATAAGTCAGGCCTTAAAGGAGTGCCCGGCGCGCCTGCTCAGCCCTTCACGCCGACCGGCGCCGGCTCTTCCACGTGCATCGCGGCGGGCTTTTCCGCCGGCTTCTCTTCCGGAGCCAGCTTTTCCCAGTCGCATCCTTCTTTTATGCATGCGCGCACCGTGCCGATCTTCGTCTTCTTCTCCACGATAAATGGAGCGCCGCACTTCGGGCACGGCTCAGCGATCGGCATGAACGGCGTGGTGAAATCGCAATCCGGATACCGCGAGCAGCCATAAAACACGCGAAATCTTCCGCGCCCGCCCTTGCCCATGCTCCCGCGCTTCACAAATTCGCCTTCATTGCACTTCGGACACTTGATGCCCATGGTGATCGGTCGCGTGTACTTGCACTTCGGGTATCCCGAACAGCCGATGAATTCGCCAAACCTTCCGTGCTTCTTCACCAGGCCGTTTCCGTCCAGCGGGCACTTTTCGTCCAGCGGCTCGTCCGGCTGGTGCGCAATCCGCGTCCCGGCCACCAGGCGCCGCGTCGTCTTGCAATCCGGATAACCCGTGCACGCCAGGAACGCGCCAAACCGCCCGCGCTTCAGCGCCATTTCCTTGCCGCAGTTTTCGCAGTATTCAACCTTGTTTTCGGCGTCTTCCGGAATCTCTTCGGACATGTCCTGAATGAAATCGCATTCCGGATAGCGCGAGCATCCCAGGAAAAATCCGTGCCGGCTGATGCGTTCCAGCAACTCGCCTTGCCCGCATTTCTCGCACTTCTTTCCCGTCGGAATTCCGGCCTTATAAGAAATCATCTCGTCGCCGGCCTTATCGAGGTCCACGACGAATTTTTCCCAGAACTCCTTCACCGATTCCCGCCACGGCAGCTTGCCTTCTTCAATCTCGTCCAGCTCTTCTTCCAGCCGCGCCGTGAACTTCACGTCGAACACGTCTTCAAAACTCTTGATCAGTAGCACGCACACCCGCTCGCCCAGCATCGTCGGCGTGAACCGCCCCTGATCCTTCTTCACATACTCGCGCTCGACAATCGTCGAAATAATCGAAGCGTAGGTCGAAGGCCGCCCGATGCCGTCTTCTTCCAACTCCTTCACCAGCGTCGCTTCCGTGTAACGCGGCGGAGGCTCGGTAAAGTGCTGCTCCGGCTTGATGGATTCCAGTTTCAGCACCTGCCCCTCGGTCACCCGCGGCAGCGCCTTGCCTTCTCCCTCATCATCCTTTTCGTCGTCCTCGCGATCCGCGCCCGCCACCGGGATTTGGTAGACCTTCAGGAACCCGTCGAACTTCATGATCGAACCCGTGGTCCGGAACGTGTAGTCGCCCGCATTGATATCAATCGTCGTCTGGTCGTACACCGCCGGCAACATCTGCGACGCCACGAACCGCTGCCAGATCAACTGGTACAGCTTGAAAACGTCGTCCTCCAAGTACTTCCGCACGTCTTCCGGCGTCCGCGAAACATCCGTCGGACGAATCGCTTCGTGCGCGCCCTGCGCATCCTTCTTCGACTTGTAGAAGTTCGGCTTCTCCGGCAGGTACGCACTCCCGAAACGCTCAGGGATCAGCTCCCGCACCTGCTCCAACGCATCGTTTGAAACCTGCACCGAGTCCGTGCGCATGTACGTAATCAGCGCGACCGAACCCTCTGCGCCCAGTTCCACGCCTTCATATAGCCGTTGTGCCAGCGCCATCGTGCGCTTCGCTGTATACCGCAGCCTGTTGTAGCCCGCCTGCTGCAGCTTGGAAGTCGTAAACGGCGGCGGCGCGTTCCTGCGCTTTTCCTTCAGCGTGACGCTCGCCACCTGCCACTTCGCCTTGCTCACCGCGGCGACAATCGCGTCCGCCGCTTCCTGGTTCTTTACCTCGATGTCTTCGCCCTTCTTCTTCGTCAGCCGCGCTTCGAAAATGGGCGGCTCGCCGGCGTCCAGCATCGCGTGAATCGTCCAGTATTCCTGCGGAATAAACGCGCGGATCGCCTGCTCGCGTTCCACAATCAGCCGTAGCGCCACCGTCTGCACGCGCCCCGCGCTCAGCCCGCGCCGCACTTTATCCCACAACAGCGGCGAAATCTTGTAGCCCACGATGCGGTCCAGCACGCGCCGGGCCTGTTGCGCGTCCACCAGTTGCGCATCCACCTGCCGCGGCTTTTCAAACGCCGCGCGAATCGCCTTGGGGGTGATCTCGTTGAAGGTCACCCGGAAAATCTTCTTCGGGTCGATCGGCTCGATCTCAATCTTGTCCTTCTCGGCGGGTTTCTTCGCGAACTTCCCTTTGCCTTTCTTCCCTGCCGCCGCGGCTTCCGCTTCCTTCGCTTCTTTCTCGGCGTCCTTCTTCCCGTCCTTGGCATCCTCTTCGTCGTCGGGAATCAGAAATTTCGCCGGCTTCGAGAGCACCATCGCCAGGTGCGCGGAGATCGCCTCGCCTTCGCGGTCCGGGTCACCCGCCAGGTACACGGCGTCGGCCGTAGCCGCGCTCTTCCGCAAATCGTTAATCACTTTCCCCTTCCCGGGGATCACCTGCAGCGTGGGCTCGAAAATCTTGGCGTCGTCCAGATAAATCGGTTTCAGCGGCGGTTTCGGCGCCGCGGACTTGCCGCCGCGCTTCCTCTTCTTCTTTTTCTTCTGTGCGTTGATTTCCTTTTCGCTGATGGGCAGACGAATCCCTATCGTCTTCGTCGGCAGATCCATCACGTGGCCGATCGAAGCCTTCACCGTGTAATTCTTCCCGAGATATTTATTAATCGTCTTCGCCTTTGCCGGCGACTCGACGATAACCAATGAACGTGCCATGTTCCCTTTTTAACCTGTGAGGCTGCGTTTGGAAGGCCCACCGGGGCGGTCTGTGCCCTTCTCGCTACCTTATATATAGCCTGCCCGCTGCTTTCTTACGCTTGCAAATGATGCTGGCGATTGCACTTTGGGTGCATTCTTCTTTTTGCGGCCAGCTAACTCCCGCGTTTACAACAGCACCTTGCTGAACTGCTTCCCGGGAATCTGCCGCACCATCCCCTTCATCTCCAAGTCAAACAGCGTAGCCAGAACTACGCTGGAATTCAACCCGCTGGTTTCCACAAGCTCGTCAATCGGCCTCGGTTCCTCCACGTTCAAAAGGTCGTAAACCGCTTTTTGTGAGTCACTTAGTCCCTCTCCCGCCAGCAGGTTCCGCTGCTCTGACTCCACTTCTTCCGCCCGTACCAAAACCGCCCGCACGGGCGTTGGCAGCTCTTCGATCACGTCTTCCGCGCTCGTCACCAGCTTTGCGCCCTGCTTGATCAACTGGTTCGGCGCAAAACTCATTTCCTGCGTCACGTTGCCCGGCACTCCGAAAACTTCGCGCCCGAACTCCATCGCCAGCCGCGCCGTGATCAAAGATCCGCTGTACTGTTTCCCCTCCACAATCACCACCCCCAGCGGCATGCCCGCGATAATCCGGTTGCGCACCGGGAAATTTTCCGGCGCCGGATGGGAGCCCGTTGACAGCTCGCTCAGGATTGCTCCCCGCTCCAGCACCTTTTCGTACAGCTTCTTATTCTCTTTCGGGTAGCACACATCAATGCCAGTCCCGATCACGCCAATCGCCCTCCCGCCCACCGCCATCGTCCCCTGATGTGCCAGTGCGTCCACTCCTCGAGCCAGCCCGCTAACGATCACCAGCCCGCGCTTCGCCAGTTCCCGCGCCAGCCGCTCCGCCATCTGCGTGCCGTACGCCGTCGGCCGCCGAGTTCCCACGATACTGATCGTGGGCTCATTCAGGATCTGCGCGTCGCCCCGCACGTACAGCATCACCGGCGGATCGTAAATCTGAAGCAGCGTTTGCGGGTACTCGGGCTCCGTCCAGTTGATGAGCTTCGCGCCGAGCGCGCGCACCGCCGCGAGTTCTTTTTCCGCCCGCCAGAAATTCTGCTTCTTGAAAATCGCCTGCGCCACCGGAGCCGGCAGGTTGCACGCCTCCAGCGCCGTAAGGCTTGCGCGAAACACCCCCTCGGGCGAACCGAATTCCCGCAGCAATCGCGCGGACAGCCGGGCCGCTATGCCCGGCGTCATGGTCATCGCCAGCCAAGAGAGGGAAGCTTCCAGCTCCATCGCACCCCGAGCCTATGAGCATACTAACCGACTTGTCAAGTACCCGCTCTATATCGCTTTACTCTCGAAGAACGCGAGGCGTCTATGTAGGGGCGGGTTTATCCCGCCCTCCTTCTTCTCCTACCCAATAAACTCGCGTATATACCCATTCACTTCCGCTGCTTTTTCGTGCAGCACCCAATGCGACCCCACCGCCACCCTCCGGATCGTCAACTCCGGCACATACTTCTCCAGTCCCTCCAGATTCTTCACCGTCAACGCGGTATCCTTCTCTCCCCAAATCACCAAAGTTGGCACGCGCACCCGCATCTGAGCCAGATCACCCTCAAACGCGTGCGCCGCCGCTGGCATCCCCGTGCCCATGTTTCCCGGCGCCGGCGGGCCGACCTCATTCGCGCGATAATAATTCAGCCCACCGGACAGAGCACCCGGCTGCTGCCACGCCTTCACATACTCAGCCCGGTCCACCTCCGTCATCACCCCGCTCTTCAACATCTCCGCCAGAACGTTCTCCACCAGAAGCGCGCAACCGTCTGCCAACAGCATCGCCTCCGCCCCCGGACTCCGGAACAACAGCATGTACTGGCTCGCCTGCCGCTGCTCCGCATCGTTCATCAGCAACTCCCGGAAAATAGCTGGATGCGGCGCGTTGATAATCACCAGCTTCTCCAGGGCCTCCGGATGCGCGATCGCAAATCCCCACGCCAGCGCCCCTCCCCAGTCATGCGCCACTAAAATAAATTTCTTTCCCTGACGGAAATGATCCGCCAGCCCACGAATGTCCTCCAGCAATGCCGGCACGCGATACGCTTCCAGCTCCGCCGGCTTCTCCGACAAGTTGTACCCGCGCAAATCCGGCGCCGCCACCAGGTGGTCTTTCCCAAACTCCCGCAACTGCTCCTTCCACTCGTACCAAAACTCCGGGAACCCGTGCAGGCACAACATCAGCGGTCCCTCGCCTGCGGTAACACAGTGCAACCGCACTCCATTCACCGTCACATATACGTCGTTCACTGCCGTCTCCCTCTCTACTCTATCCATTTTCTATTCTCTAATTTCTAATTTCTCCTTCTCATGCTCGGCCGCGAAGTTCGTCACATGTTATCCCCAAGTCTCGCCGAATTGCGCCCACACGCGTCTCGGGCATTTGTAGGGCCCGCCTTCTGAGGCGGGCCGTTCCCTCGCGCCAAAACAAAAGCCTCCGGCGCAATTCTTCCCGCGCCGGAGGCTTCTTCATCTTTACTTCTTTACTTCCTTCCGACTCGACTGTTCTTCCGATCTACCGCCCTCCGTGATCCCCGCCGAAATCGAACAGGTCAAACAAATCGCCGATCGCCGGCGTGTTGGTTGGCACGTAGGGGTTATCCCACTCCGCCTTCGGGTTGGGCAGGTTGTCGCGGCTGCGTCCGCTCACCGTCGGCAGATTCCAGTTGCGTTCGATGAACTTCAGCACGGAAACGTGATCTGCGTATTGGTGCGAGACGTGTCCAGCTTGGGTGTACTTGGACACCACGATCAGCGGAATGCGCGTGCCGTCGCCGAAAAAGTCCAGCGCCTGCACGTATCCGGAGTCATAGTAGCCTCCGCCTTCATCCGTGGTGATAATGATCGCCGTGCTTTCCCACAGCTTCCTGTTGGACTGAACGGCATCTACGATCTTCTTCACAAACCCTTCGTACAGGTCCCACTTCGAAGAAGCCGGGTGTCCGTCCACCCAACCGCTGGGTTTCACGAACGAAACCGCCGGCAAGTTGCCGCTGGCGATGTCGGCGTAAAGGTCCGTCACGTCTTTCAGGTTGTTGTCGCGAATTTGCGCGTTGGTCATGATTTGCGTCTGGTAGTTGAACCCGTTGCAGATGTTGCAGTATTGATCGCTGTTGGGGCCAACGACTCCATAGTTCAACTGATACTTGTCGTTCAGATAGGCGTCCCACTGATCGTTGTAACCCTTCCAGGAAACGTGATTCTCGATCAACACGTCGCCGATGCTGCGCTGGGATGTCGGAGGAATCGTAAAGGGAGTGTTGTTCGTGCTGTGGTCGATGTACGCGTCGGTTCCGTCGCTGAAATATCCGGGAGCATAGTTGTTCAACAGGTAGTAGCGTCCCGCATCGCACTTCGGCTCGATCGGCCGGGGCAGGGAGGCGAGGTAGTTGAGAATCGGCTGTACGCCGGGCTGCGTCGGGTCGGAGCAATTGGTGTAGCTGCCGCCGCCAAACACGGCACCCGGAAAGCCAAAGCCGCCGCCACCGCCGTAACCGTCCTCGATCCAGTAGTTGTTTGTTCCGGGCTGCGGATTGGGATTTTCGACTTCGTCCACGGTACCCGCGAGGGCCGGATTATCCGTCCAGATCAGTTGATTGTGCGGGGGAACGAGGGGCGTGGCGCTGTTGGGATCGTAGAACCAGATCGGGTCGCCGAAAAACAGCATGATGCTGTCCAGGCCAGTGCCGCCCATTGCCGGCTGGTGATAGTTGTCGCTGATCGCGAAATGATCCGCCAGGAATTTCGTATATGGCGCGTCTCCCTGCGCCATGTTGTAGAAGCCCATCGAGGTGGCGCCTTCGCCCGTCGTCTTCGCGTTTGGGGAATAGTCCGTGCTGAAGTTTGCGGGTTGTGCCAGGCCGTTCTGCCCGGCGCCCTGCGTCACTTCCGTCCAGGCGAATAGGTCGGCCAGGCAGCCGTTCGGGTGCGCCTTCGAGATGTGCGAAGCGTCGCAATCCTCCTGCTGCCACATCTGGTAGAACCGGTGCACCGGACTCGCTGCGTACGAATCATTCGTAAACGGACTTGGCTGCTTGGCATCGGTCAGTTGGAACGGACCCGGTGGTAGCGTCGAATACGGCGGTGTTGCGTTCACTCCATTGATTCGCGTGTCCGGCACTTTGCCGCTCAATCCCGTTCCGCCAGTCAGCAAGAACTGGTAGTAATCTGTCGCTAGTCCGTCCTCCGACGATGTCGCATCTCCCAGCGAGCAAATCCCGTTGTTCTTGCAAACGTCCGTCGGCCCGCCGTTCAGCGGCGCCGGCAGCGGCGAATAGAGCGCCTTCTTCTTCGGCGCCAATTGGATAGTCGCGCTGTCCGTGGCATCAGCGGCATACTGCTGTGCGAAGGAGAAGTTCGCTCCCGGGGTTCCGTCCGCGTTCACGATGTGCTCGGACAAAAGATTGTTGATGCTCTCCCCCTTCTTCGGTTCGTACGTGGCGAAGATGTGGTCGAACGTCCGGTTTTCTCCCACGATTACGATGACGTGCTGGATCGGCGTGCGGGTCTGTTTTCCGTTCCCGCCCTCATTTTCATTTGCCTGCGCGCTGCCCCCCAAAGGGCTGAACAAACTGAATTGGGCCATAGCCAGCACGGCAAGGCCCTTGCGAGCGCCGTTCAGCACCTGGGACGCGTATTTTCTTACGGTCATGCGGTTTTCCTCCTCATTCCTTTTTTCGGTCTGGGAGGCTTACACTGAAGGCTGCGCGTTTCTGTTTCGTTCCCCTTGTGTAAATTCCGCGTATTAATTTCGTAAACTCTCCGTAACATTTCCCCCAGGTCTTCACCTGAGCTTTTCCCTCCCCGGTGCCCACTTGTTCTGTTAGGATTCCCGAAGCTTTCACTTCCCGTAGATTGCCGGGAGTTTCTTCCCCACTTCTCATTCCTCGGCTGCCGGTGATTTTTTATCTGCATCCTCTGTGTTCAAACTCCCTGGATTCCGCAACAATCCCCGCCGCGCCATCCTTGTCGAACCCCCGCGCATCCTTCAAACTGGGAACTCCATTATGAAACTCGTTTCGCCACACCGATTTCGCCACTCCGCCCTGGTCGCCATCGCCGCTCTTGTGCTTTTCCGCCCCGCGCAAGCCCAAAACCCGGATGATTCCGTCATTCGCGTGAACGTGAAACTCGTCATCGTTGATGCCACCGTGAAAAACAAGTCCGCCCAAATCCTGGCCGATCTGAAACAAGATGACTTCGAACTCCGCGAAGACGGCGTCGCGCAAAAAATTGAGATCTTCAGCCGCGACGAATATCCCCTCAACATCGCCCTGGTCCTCGACCTCAGCGACTCCATCGGCCCCTTCCTCGGGCCATTGCGCGAAGCCGCCACTTCCGCTCTCGCCGCCCTCAAATCCGACGACGAAGTCGCGCTCTTCACCTTCTCCACCGACGCCCAGATGCGCGCCCCCTTCACCAAAGACAAAGCCTCCATCGCCCAGCAGATCACCGCCTTCCGCGTCGGCGGCGGCACCAATATCAACGACGGCATTTTCCTCCCGGCCCAATATCTCCTCAGCGCCCCGCAAAAAGACCGTCGCGTCATCATTCTCATCAGCGATGACGTGGCCACGGCCCAGGGCGGGCAGGGCACCAACGACATCATCACCGAGCTGATCGCCTCCGACGCCGTCCTTTATAATTTGAAAATTCCCGGCGAGAACCCGCCGGGAACGCTGTTCGCCGCGGCCATGACCCCGGGCCTCGTCAACATTCGCAAAGTTGTGGATCAGACTGGCGGCGAAATCTTCAACGTCCCCGATCTCGCCCATCTCGCCGAGGTCTTCGGCGCGCTCATCACTCGCATCAAAACCCGCTACACCCTGGGCTATTACACTTCGGCCACCGCTGCCCTCGGCAAGCCGCACAAGCTCGACGTTCGCCTCGCCCCATCGTTCGGCAAGAAAGGTCGCGACTACTCCGTCCTCTCCAAGTCCGCCTTCTACGTTCACTAAAAAAACGGCCCACCCGTTCGCTTCTCGCGATGGGTGGGCTCGGTCCTGCTCTTTCTGGTTACGGATTGCCGATCAAGGCTCTCCGTTTTTCACTTCTTTCCCGCTTACATGCCGTTTCTCAGGATTTGCTTGTCTTCGGCGGAAAACTGCCGGTAGCTGCCCGTTTCGATTTCGCGCTCGCGCGCAAAGGGCGGCATCTGGCGCAACCTTTCGATCGCTCGCCGCATTTCCGGGCTCAGCGGCGCGTTCGATTGCGCAGCGGAACCGGACCGGCCGGGAACGTAACTTACAGTCCGGTAATTGCTCGGCGTTGCCGTTATGTGGTCAACGGATTGAACCGGCGCACGCCGCTCGTAATACGCGGTCTGGCTGTTTTCGTATCCCGTGTTGTTAGTGCCTCGCGGTGCCTGAGGTCTCCAGGAGCTTGTGGGTCCGTTCGGCTGCGGCTGTGCCTGCGGCTGAACTTGCGGATTTGCCGGCGGCGGATTGCCGTTGTTGTTATTCGGCCGGTTGTTGTTCGGAGCGTTGTTGTAGTTCGGAGGATTGTTGTAGTTAGGCCTGCCATTGTAGTTTGGCCCATGGTTGTAATTCGGACGGTTGTTGGAATCCGGCCCGTTCGAGTAGTCCGGAGAATCCGGCGGGTAGCCTATATAGTCATCCGAAGATCCATCGGACGGGTAGGAATAACTGGAATAGGGCGCGTAATATCCCGGGTAACCGTAGTAGCCGTAGGGATATCCCCAGCCATAGCCCCAATAGGGCCAGCCCCAGCCAAATCCCCATCCCCAACCCCAGCCTCTGCCGCCCCAACCGTAGCCATAGCCCCGACCGCCGTAATAACCGCCCCATCCGTAGTAGCCGCGGCCGCCGTAGTAGCCTCGACCGCCGTAATAGCCCCGGCCTCCATAGTAGCCGCCGCCGCGATAGCCGCCATACGAATGTCCGCCGACAAAGGCGTGGCCCCCTCCACTAAATCCGCCGCCTCCATGAAATCCGCCTCCACCACCCCCGTGGAAACCTCCGCCACCGCCGCCGTGCCCTCCTCCTCCATGCTGAGCCAGCGCCGCCTGTGGCAACCACGCCAGCGCAATAAACGCCACAACGCCAAGTACAACTCGAACTAACATTCCCTTTTTCATGTCACTACCCTCGGTTCCCGTACCTCAATCCCTTAGATGACAACTTCTCGCTATAGGATTCACGGCGGCATTTTACACCTTTGCGATTCTCGTGACACCCTCCCCAACTGCTATCATGTGCCCAGCAAAGGTCGCACCGTGATGCCGCAACACGCCTCCCGAAAATCTCTCCACGGCAAAATCGCCCTGGTCGCCGGAGCCACCCGCGGCGCTGGACGCGGGATCGCCGTCGCCCTCGGCGAAGCCGGCGCCACCGTTTATTGCACCGGCCGCAGCTCCCGTAAACGCCGCGTCAATCCACGCCGTCCCGAAAGCATCGAAGAAACCGCTGAACTCGTCACCGCCGCCGGCGGCCGCGGCATTCCCGTTCGCGTCGATCACACGGATTCCGCGCAGGTGAAAAAGCTCGTCGCGCTCATCAAACGCCGCCACCATCGCCTCGACATCCTCGTCAACGACATCTGGGGCGGCGACGCCCTCACCGAATTCGGCAAGCCCTTCTGGAACGCCAACCTCGATAACGGCCTCCGCATGTTGAAACAGGCCATCCACTCGCACATCATCACGTCCCACTTCGCCGTTCCCCTGATGTTCGGCCGCGCCAAAGTGAAAGGCGAAGGCAGCGGCAAACCCCGCCCCATTATTTTTGAAATCACCGATGGCGACGCCTTCTACTACCGCGGCAATCTTTTCTACGACCTCGTGAAAATCTCCGTCATCCGCCTGGCCTTCGCCATGGCCCGCGAACTCCGCAAACGCAACATCGTCTCTGTCGCGCTCACTCCCGGCTTTCTCCGCTCCGAAGCCGTCCTGGACCACTTCGGCGTCACCGAAGCCAACTGGAAAGACGCCGGCAAGCGCAAGGACGCCAACGTAAACTCCGCCGATCAAAACGACGCGCCGCAGGATTTCCTCCGCTCCGAATCGCCCCGCTACATCGGCCGCGCCGTCGTCGCACTCGCCTCCGATCCCCGCGCCATGAAAAAGAGCGGCCGCGTCTTCAGCTCCTGGGCCCTCGCCCGCGAATACGGCTTCACCGACCTCGACGGCTCCCAGCCCCACTGGGGCAACTACGCCCGCAAGAAATATGGCCGCTACAAAATCTGCGACGACAAATTCTATTCCTACTGGGTCCCCGGCCTGATCGAACTAATCTTCCCCGACTGGTTCTAATCCTCAGCCTCGCTCTCTGCATTCCCAAATGTAGCGCTGGTCTTTCGATCGCCCGTTCAAGCCGGGATCGGATATTCCTGGCAAGGGGGGCTGTATAATGCCCCAACTATGCTTCGTCCTAGCCTCATTTTGCTACGCTGGAAAATCAGGGTCCGTTCTTTCAGGCAGAGACTCTCGCATCCGCAACCCCCTGGAAATCATAAGCCAATTGATCGCTGGCTTGGAATTCTAATTGGTTTGGTTGGATTAGTTACATATCTGATCCCGGAGAAGTCGCCTTCGGTGATTGTATTCTGCTTAGTCGTTATGTTCGGCCTAGCTGCCCATCCGGTGTGGTATTTTTGGTGGGTAGAGAAAAAGTTGTGGAGAAGGTTGGCAGCCCTAGGCTTTACCGGTGCGGCGTTACTCTACCTTGCGTATCGCAGTTGGCCTTCTCCTCCGCAGATCATAGAGATTACTCCCCAGCACGTACATTTCGTGAAAGAGTCTGAAGTTCCGAAGGGCAACGAAATATACGTCTTTAGAATTGCAAACAATTCAGATCGCAAAGTTTATAGCGCCGAGTTTGATTTCATAGTTGATGATCTAACGGCATCTGTGAAGGAACTCTCAATAGAGATACCGAAAGAGTATCGTAAGGCCTTCGGAGAGGGAGGAAGCGGTGCGGAGCATTTTTCGGATGTAATGGGTTGTCTGTGCCGCACACCGACTCAGCATTTGGTATACGTACTGAGCTTTCGTTCCCTAGAGCCCCGTGAATCAAGGGAAGTAAGCTTAATTCATACAAGGTTGGGAACGCTAGGCGTATCCGCAAAGACCGGATTTTATTCTCTGGACCCGTGGCCAATGGGAATAGCAGGAGACAGCATAGTACAGCGGTTTCGAGCTGACACCCCAATGGATGGAACTGGGTGCAAGTTTTTCATCTTTCTTGTCGACCGCCAAGAGATGTCGTGGGCGGGTGGAAAACCGTGAACTTGTTCTCACGCTTTGAGTAATTAATTGCACATACCATAGTAGCTCTACCTAATCGAATGGTTACTAATCCTTTTACTTTCATGTACGTAGCATTTATGTAAAGACACCAGGTTTCTTGGCCTTGAAAGTGCTCCTGGTACTCTCTCACTCTAGGTGTGTACTCAACGGGGGCCCCATGCCAGTCCGACGCGTAGCAGGACTATTAATTCTTCTCTGCGCATTTCAGAGCAGTAGAACTTTCGGCCAAGTGGTTGCCACCTGGACCAGCTCGTCCGGAGCATACGGCAATTCCGCGAACTGGAGCACGTCGACGGTCCCCAATAATGCTGTCGGAACTTACTACAATGCCGTGATCAACGGCACCGGGGCTGATACCGTTACCTTTGATGCGAGCGGCACGATTGTAAATAGCCTGACAATCGGGAGCGGCGAGACTTTCAAGGACAATGGATTGGCGCCCACATTGGCGATTGGGGACCCCACTTTTCCAGTTGCAGGAACCTTGACAAACGCAGGAACCGTAAATTGGGGCAATGGTTCCAATCTTATCCTTGATGTCACCGCAGGGAATGGCACTATCGCAAACAGCGGAATTATCAATCTTGCGGGCTCAACCCTGACCATTAACTCAGGCGGAAATCGAAATTCTGCCACTCTTTCGGGGGGAGGCACAGTCAATCTCTTCGGAGGAACGATCACAGGGTCGTCTGGCAGCGAAGTCCTCATAAACAACGACAACACTATCCAGGGGTCGGGCATGATCGGCAATCTCCTGCTCGAGAACTCTGGAACAATCAACGCGAATGGTTCGACTCCGCTGACTATCGCGGGTTCCCTTGGGAATCTTCAGCCTTCCCAGATTTCTTCGGGTGGCATCGTCTCCGTTACTGGGGCAGGAGGTCTAATAGTAAGCGGCGGAGTAGGCAACCAGGGCTTAATTACGGTCAACAACAGCAATTTTGTGACCAGCGGTTATGGGACCGGGGCCGCCAGCGGAGGCACACTTGAGCTCCAGAATGGCAGCACGTCCACCATCACTGGCAACGTGACGGGAAATGACAGCGCCGGACAAATCATTATCTCCAGCAGCAGCATGAATGTTGCGGGAGATTTCGGCATGTACAGCACAACGGTCAATCAAGGCACGTTGAGGGTCCAGGGAAATGTCTCGCAGCCAGACAGTGGGCAGCTGACTTTACAGCAGGGGAGTTCGGCAATCGTGACGGGATCATTTGGCGGTGGTCAGGCCATGCAAACGATTGTTAATGGCAGTAGCCTGGCCATCGGGGGCTACTATGCAGGCGGTAAATTCGGGAATATTACTAGCCTATCGAATGATGCTGTACTCTCCGTAGGCGGCAGTGTCTACGCACAGCCGGGAGATTCCTTCAGCGTGAATTCCGGGAGCCTGGCCTCAGTAGGCGGCGACTTCCTAAACAGCGATGGTTCGGTCTCGATCAGTAACAGCACTTTAAGGGTAGCCGGGACGCTCGAGAATGGCAGAAGTGTGGTTGTCGGCCCCGGCGGTATCCTAAACGCAGGTAATTATTCTCAGCAGACCAATACATACGCAGTGACGGACGTTTCAGGAACCCTGGTCGCAAATTCCTACCAACAAGGAGCGGGCACGACGACGGTCGAAAACGGTGGGCTTATTAAGGCCGGCAGCTTCCAGGTTACGGGCGGCACTGTCAACGTTAGTGGGTTAGGGGGTTTAATTGTAACCGGCGGAATTTTCAACGCAGGTTTGATCAACATCAACAACAGCAATCTTGTGGCTGGTGGTTACACGACCGCACTCGTTGGCGGGCCTGGCACACTTGAACTCCAGAATGGCAGCACGGGAACCGTCACAGGTGGGGTGACGGGCAATGACAGCAGCGGACAAATTATCATCTCGAACAGCAGCTTAAACGTCGTAGGAACTTTCGGGATGGAAAGCACGACCGTCAATCAAGGCACATTGAGGATTCAAGGAGATGTCCAGCAGCCGGATGGGGGCCTTTTGAATTTGCAGGCGGGGAGTTCTGCGTTCGTAACGGGCTCTTTTGGTGGCTTTGGCCAGCATACGCTGATTGATAACAGCAGTCTGATCGTTCAAGGCAGTTTTGGAGGCGACAGATTCACCACCATCGATCTATCCAACGCGGCTGTTTTGTCAGTGGGTGGCAGCATTGGCATAACAGCAGCGTCTTTCAACATGACTAATGGAAGTTTGGCTGTTACTGATGGCGATTTCCTTAATTACACATCTTCGGTCTCAATCGATGGCAGCACGTTACGGGTGGGAGGTACTTTCACCAACAATGGTCCAGGTACTGTCACAGTCGGCACAACGGGATTACTTTCGACTACGAACTATTCACAACTCGGACCCAACTCACCGCAGTTATATGGGGTGGCCTTAACCGACGTTTCGGGAACACTTGTCGCTACTAATTCCTATCAGCAGAGCGGGGGAGCAACAATTATCGAAGCCGGCGGGTTGATCAAGACTGGTAGCTTTTTGGCCACCGATGGCACGGTTACGGTAAACGGTATTCTCGATCCAACCGCGGTTGAAATTGATTCAGGCGCCACGCTACTGGGTACAGGCACGATCCTCGGCAACGTTGCGATGGGCGGCACGATCATGCCAGGGGCCCCAGGCACTTCCGGCATGCTCACCATCATTGGCAATTACGAGCAGATTGGAGACGGCATCTTTGATGAACAGATAGGAGCGCCCTCGGCAGGCTTCCTGAATATAACCGGGGATGCAGCACTTGATTTCAACTCCTACCTCGATATCATCCTGCTGAACGGCTACGACCCCCTCGGCCAGACCTTCAACATCATGGACTATGGCTCTTTGGTCGGGCAGTTCTCGAACGGTTCGAGTTTCTGGCAGGATGGATTTCTGTGGGACATTTCCTACGGCCAGCATGAGATCGATGTAACCGCCGTGAGCGCGCCCGAGCCAAGTTCGCTGCTCCTACTGTCCCTTGGCTTGGCGGCGCTGGCTTTTTGCGCGCACAAGAAAATGCTCACGGCAAGGCACCTTGCATAACTGGCCGCTTGCGCAGTATCGTCGCTTCACTTATTCATCTTGGAGGCATCCCCAATGAGCGATGAGCCGAAGGGTTTCGGCTTGGTCCGAGTTGTCTGGATTCTGGCTGGTCTCCTTGTTGCGATAGCTGCTGGATTTCATTTCTTCCACAGCTTACACAAGCGTTCGATCCAATTCACCACGCCCTATCAAGCGGTCCTGCTTACAAACGGCTCCGTGTATTTCGGCCATCTGCAGGACTACGGTGGCCCGAATCCAGTCTTAACCGACGTGTTCTACGTCGTCAGTCAAACCGACCCAGACACCAAGCAGGTCAAGAGTTCTCTAATCAAGAGGGGCAAAGAGCCGCACGAACCCGACCGTATGTATCTCAACCCGAACCAAATTGTTTTTGTGGAGACCGTGGGCACAAACTCAAAGGTCGCCCAGCTTATTGCCCAGGCTCCCCGCTAGCTTTGGCTGAGGCAACACTGTTTCTTGGGGTTCCCTCGTCGCTTCCTGATTACTGATCGCTGATCACCGATTACCTCCCCATTCGAACGCCGCACCAGTTCCATTACCATTTTTTGTCCGAGCAGTTACTTGTCGATACTATTTATCTTTGCTATATTTCATGCGCGACTCGCAAGCGCACCAATTCGCCCGCCAAACCGCGCAGCACCAACCGAATCTTTGTGGTCTCTGTCCTGGACACTTGCAAGAATGACGACCCATCCCGATTCCCGGCGATCAGGTAAACGCTCCCCAGCCAAGACTTTTCGCTGCACTCTATCTCCCGCAGTTTCAGCACTTGCACGCCCCTCTCTTAACCCGTTTCCCTGCTATATCTTGCCGGCCACAGGGGGGAGGGTCCCCCTGGTCCTACCATGGCCGTTAACTGTCGACTGTAGACGGTTGACTTTCCGGGGGCCTCTGGTCACTTCCGGTATCTCCTTTATTTCCCCTCCATACGAGCACCAGCCTCGTATCTCTCTTGTTTCCCCTACTTACGCGAAAACAGGGGGGTGTACCCCCGGGCAAAAATGTCGGCGAGCCGACATTTTTGATTTTTCCCCTTATTTTTCGCACTTTTCTAGCTCTGAGCGTGGCGGCAATCGCCCCTCGCAACCTGCCCGCCTCGGACCCTTCGGCTACGCTCAGGGCGAGGGGCGGCCGCTGCAAAACAGAAGAAGGCGGCCTGAAGCCGCCCCTACGAAGAAAGCAGGGCACGGAGCGCGGGTCACGCGCCTCTCTTCACCAGTCACTGGTCACTAGTCACTAGTCACTAGTCACTAGTCACCGATCACTTCCTCCCCCCTGTCGGTTACATCACGGCAGTACTGCGCGCCTATTGCGCGGGACGGTGCCAAAACGGAACCTAGGGGAATCCCGGCATGGTCTGGGAGCCCGCGCTGCGGGTATGTCCCCTTCGAGCATAGGTGCCCCGATGCCCACGATTGATCGCCAGGAGCTGGATCGCCTCGAACGGCGCAATCTGCAGCTCACGATTCTTTCCGCCGTGTTTGTGCTGATCCTTGCCGGCGGGCTGGCCGCTTTTATGTATCCGCTGGTATTCGTCCATGTGGACGAAAACAAGTGGACGATGCGGGTGGCGTTTTTCGGATTTTGCGCGCTGACGCTGCTCTTTGTGGGATATCTTTTCGACCGGCAGCGCACCTTCACCAAGCTGAAGCAGCACCTGCTGAGCGAACTGGAGCGCAACGTGGCGCTGCAGATTCAGGCCAGCGCCGATTTGCTGAACTCCATGCCCGACCAGAACCATTTCTGGGATCGCCTGAGCATGGAATTCCGCCGCGCGCTTACGATGGAGAAAAACATGTCCCTTGTGCTTGCGAAAGCGAATGCCAATTCCCGCGCCACGGTGAAAGACGAGAAGGGCGCGTTCAGCGACGCCGCGAAAGCGATGGCCAAGCGGCTGCGCCCAACCGATTCCATCTATCACCTGGCCGACGATCTTTTCGCCATCGTGCTGCCGGAAACGGACACGCTGAACGCCAAGCGCATTGCGCTGCGGCTGCAGGAAGGCTTGCAGGACGTGCGCGCGAAATACGGGCTGACGTTTGATCTTTCGGCGTATAACTACCCGGAGCACGTGAAGAGTTCGCACGAACTGGAAGACATTGTGAAGTCGCTGCTGCCGGAAGAAAAGGAATGGCAGGTTGCGGCGGAAGTGCCGGTAACCTAAGGCGGCTCGATCGAATCAAATGGAATGAAGCGCGAACGAATGGAACGTGAGCTAATGAAAACTTTATCGCAGCGGCTGCAGCAGATTCCCCCGAGCGTTTCCCGCGCTTTCCGGGACTTTCGTTACGCGTTTCGTTCGTGGCTCCGCGCCGCCGCGTTGACGCTCTTCCCCGAACCGGCGCCCGTCCGCGTCGTAAACCGGCCGCGCCCGCGCTTCCGCTCCCGTTAGAACTGCCTCCAGCCAAAATCGCACGGCTCTTGACTTGTCCGCTGACTAGTACAATACTGACCTAGTCATGAATGACCTATTGTTGCTGGCGACGCTGCTCGGCGGCCCGGCGCACGGCTACGCGCTGAAGAAGCGCGTCGGCCAGATTACCGGCCACAGCGACATGCACAACAACCTGGTCTATCCGCTGCTGAAACGCTTTGTCGCCGCGGGTTGGGTGAGCCGGAAGACCGTGCCCGGCGAACGCGGCCAGACTCGGGAACGCTACGCGCTTACGCCCAAAGGCAAGAAGGAGCTGCTCCGGAGACTGGAGCAATTCACACCAAAGGACGCCGCGAGCGCGGATTCGTTTCAGCTGCGCGTGGGACTGTTCGCCTTTCTGGGCGCCGCGGCACGAGAGCGCATCGTGGAGCAGCGCGAAGCGTGGCTGGCGAAACGCGCCGAGAGGCTGAACTCCCTTGCCGCAAATATGGAACTTGGCGAATGGGGCGCGAAGGTCGTGGCGTTTCTGCAGAAGCAATTGGACGCAGAGCGGAAGTGGACGGCGGAACTCAGGAAGGGCACGGAAGAGCAAGGAAGAGCGAGGTCGCACGCCTAGATATTAAGTTGGGGTGGAAATCGGGAGGTGGGAATGAACTGGGAAAGCATAAGCGCGGAGCGGGCTTTGGAGTTGGCCACATGGTTGTGGGACACGCTTATGGCTGTGTGGGTGCTGTTGTGGTTTGGGATGAAGCGCGCGAAGAAGCTGGAGACGCCGTGGGAGATGGCACAGCACGCGGTGCCTGTTGTTGTGGGTTTTTGGTTGTTGTTTGGAAATGGGTGGAGGGCGCTGGACATGAAATTCCCGCCCCTGACTCATGGAGTGCTCTGGGCTGGATTAGGATTGACGGCGCTGGGCGTGGGAACCAGCATATGGGCGAGGCTCAGCCTGGGAGCAAACTGGAGTGGCGTGGTGACACTGAAAAAGGAACATGAACTTGTTCGCAAGGGATTGTACCGCTGGATCCGGCATCCGATTTATACGGGCATTCTGGTGGGTTTCATCGGCACGGCCGTGATCAAGGGGAATCTGCGCGGTTGGCTGGGATTTGCGATTGTGTGGCTCAGTTTTTACATAAAGGCCAGACGCGAAGAAACATTTTTGCGGCAGGAGTTCGGCGAAGGATTTGAGGAACACGCGCGGCATACGGGGATGTTTTTGCCGAAGCTGACGTAAACGGATTCTCGAGGCAACGCGATTTGCATTTACGGACGCGAGCGGAGATCCGGAAGATCGCACCGCGAAGACCGTGGCATGGCAGGCTGGGAGAGCTAGTCAATCTGCCGCACCTCCGGCGCTTGAGAATCCTTCGATGCATACCCCGCCCTCACGGGCGGGGCTAACGTCTTCCGCGCCTCTGGCGCTGAACTAGCGAGGCTGAGCGGCCGGTGAGCGCGGTGTCAGCCGAAGACGTAGAAAAACTTATTGCTGAAACGAATGGGAACAAGTAGTGTGCGGATGGCAGCAGCCTATGAGCACACAAACACTTGCAGCTACACCCGCGTCAACCCCGCTCACCAAGAATCAATGGCGCGGTTTCTTCGCCTCGTGGGGCGGATGGGCGCTCGACGGGATGGACTCGTACATTTTTGCGCTGGTGATGGTGCCTGCGCTGAAGGAATTGTTGCCGCGATCGGGATTACGCAGCGATCTGGGCGGCGTCGGCTACTACGGGGGACTGCTGTTTGCGCTGTTCCTCGTCGGCTGGGGCTGCGCATTCCTGTGGGGCCCCGTCGCGGACAAGTACGGGCGAGTCCGGACGCTGATGATTACGATTCTGTGGTATTCGCTCTTCACCTTTTTGTGCTGCATCAGCACGAGGGTGTGGCAACTGGCGATCTTCCGCTTCCTGGCGGGAATCGGTATCGGCGGCGAGTGGGCGATGGGCGGGACGTTCGTGGCGGAAGAGTGGCCGGAAGACCGGCGCAAGATGGCGGCAGGCTGGATGCACACCGGTTATTACGTGGGATTTTTTCTGGCGGCGATTGCCAATTATCAGGTCGGGGCGCGGTATGGCTGGCGGTGGATGTTTGCCATCGGAGGATTGCCGGCGCTGCTGGTGAGTTTCATCCGGTATGGAGTGAAGGAACCGAAGGCTTGGGAGAGCAAAGCAGAAGCAGTGCGGAGCGGATCCGTTTTCCGGCCACTGGCGACGCTGTTCTCCGTGGAATACCGGAAGCGGACGATTGTGAATTCGCTGTACGTGCTGGTTTCGATTATCGGGCTGTGGGCGGGATCGGTGTACGTGCCGGCGGCGATCACGGATATCGTGAACCGGAACAAGATTCAGGGGGTGAATTTGCCGCACCTGATTTCGCTGGCGACGATGCTGCTTTCCGTGGCGACAATTCTTGGTTGCATCGTGTTGCCGCCGCTGGCGGAAAAGTTGGGGCGGCGCGTGACGCTGGGGCTTTATTTTGTGTGTATGCTTTTTTCAATCGCGATTGGATTCGGATACATATTCTATTTGCCGACGGATCCGCTGAAGTGGTTTGTGGTGTGCCTATTCTTTTTGGGGCTGGGCGGAGCGAATTTCGCGATGTATACGCTGTGGCTGCCGGAGCAGTATCCGACGGAGTGCCGGGGAAGCGCGTTTGCGTTTGCGACTTCGGTGGGGAGATTTGCGGGGGCGGGATTTACGTTCTTGGTTGGCGCGGGCGTGGCGCATTTCCATACGATCGGGAAGCCTGTGGCGTATACGGCGATCGCGTTTGCGGTGGGATTATTGTTGTTGCCGTTCGGGCATGAGACGAAGGGGAAAGTTTTGCCTGCGTAAGACAGCGACCGGCGACCAGTGAAGAGAACATCGTTCCCAAAGTAAATCGAAGAGGGGCTGAGCGAGCTCGGCCCCTACACCACGGATTGACTCTCAGAGAAAATCAAGAGCTGGCTCAAAAGCCAGCGCTACATAGAAGAATGAAGAGAAATCAGGCTTCTTCTTCGACGAGGGCTTCGCCGTGCAGGGCTTTGTGTGCGGCGATTACTTTGTCGGCTTGGTCGCCGGGGACGTAGTCGTAGTGTGAAAACTCCATGGAATAGGTGGCGCGACCTTGCGTCATGGAGGTCAGGTCGGTGGCGTAGGAAAGCATTTCGGAGAAGGGGACCTGAGCGCGGACGATTACGTTGTGGCCGCGCGATTCGCTGCCTCCGATGCGGCCGCGGCGGGAGCTGAGGTCGCCCATGAGGTCGCCGGAATATTGGTCGGGTGCGTAGACTTCCACGTGCATGACGGGTTCGAGGAGCGAAGGGCGCGACGTCTTCATCGCTTCCTTGAAGGCGAGCGAGCCGGCAATCCGGAAGGCCATGTCGGAAGAGTCGACGTCGTGGTATTTGCCGTCGTAAAGAGTCGCGCGGAAATCGGTGACAGGGAAGCCGGCAAGGTAGCCGCGAGCGGCGGCTTCGCGGATGCCGCGCTCGACGGAGGGAATCCAGTTCTTGGGGATGGCGCCGCCGAAGACGTCGTCGACGAATTCAACGCCTTTGCCGCGTTCGAGAGGCTCGAACTTGACGCGGCAGACACCGAATTGGCCGTGGCCACCGGACTGTTTCTTGTGCTTGCCTTCGGCGTCGGCCTTGCCCCGAATGGTTTCGCGGTAGGGAACCTTGGGCGGCTTCAGCGTGAGGTTGACGTTGTAGCGCTTCTGCATTTTGGCGACAACGACTTCGATGTGCTGCTGGCCGCTACCGGCGAGGAGGAATTCCTTGGTCTGGGGATCGCGCGAGAAACGGAGCGCGGGGTCTTCTTCCATGATTTTGTGGATGGCAACACCGATCTTGTCTTCGTCGGCGCGGGTTTTCGGTTCGACGGCGAAAGTGATGGAAGGCTCGGGAAGCTTGGCGGGCGCGTAATAAATTGGAGCGGCTTTGTCGCCGAGAGTGTCGCCGGTGATGGTTTCCTTCAGCTTGGTGATGGCGCCGATATCGCCGGCATGCAATTCCTGAATTTCGGTGAGCTGCTTCCCCTGTACGACCATGGTGTGCTGGAAGCGCTCCGGGATGCTGCGGTTGAAATTCTGGAGCGTGGCATCGTTCTTGAGGACGCCGCTTTTCACCTTGAAATAGTTGATGCGGCCGGAGAAAGAGTCGGCGAGGGTTTTGAAGGCGAAGACGGAGAGCGGCTGCGAATCGTCGTACTTGCGATCGATGCGATCGCTATTACCGCCGGGTTCCTTGAAACCGAACTGGGAGTGCTCGTCGGGGTGCGGAAAAACGTCGGCGAGAAAAGTGAGCAGGCTGGAGCTGCCGACGTTGCGAGTGGAGGAGATCATCAGGACCGGGACGATTTTTTCCGCGACGATGGCTTTGCGGACGGCGGGGATCAGGTCCTGAATGGGGATGGTGCCTTCCCGGAAAAACTCCTCCATCATTTCGTCGTCGCCCTCGGCGATCATCTCGACAAGCCGCTCGTGGGCTTCTTCGGCTTCATCCTTTAATGCATCCGGAATATTTTCGATAGCTGCCTTGCCGTCGCCATCCGGCGTGTACATGTGCGCTTTCATGGAGACGAGATCGATCACGCCGCGGAAACCTCTTTCGGCACCAATGGGCATCTGAAGGGGAACAACGGTGCGGCCGAAAACCTGGACGAGGGATTCGAGGGAACGCTCAAAGCTGGAGAGATCGCGATCCATCCAGGTGAGGACAAAGGCGCGTGGAATATCGTATTCGGCGCAATAATCCCAGACTTTTTCGGTGGTGACCTGGGAGCCGACGTGGGCGTCAACGGTGATGAGAGCAGCGTCGGCGGCGATGAGGGAGGCTTTTGTTTCAGTGATGAAGGTGGAATAGCCGGGGAGATCGAGGAAATTGATTTTCACGGTGTTGCCGGCGCAAAGAGTGCAGGCCCATTCGGCGCAGGCAATGCCGGTCTGGATGGAGATTTTGCGGGCGATTTCTTCTTCGTCCCAATCGGTGGTAGTGGTGCCCTCCGCAACTTTGCCGAAGCGTGGCGTAACTCCGGCGGAATAAAGCAACGACGACACCAGTTGCGTTTTCCCGGTGCCGCCGTGGCCGACAATGCCGACGTTTCTGATGTCCTTGGTGGGATAGATTTTCATGACAGACCTCCGCGTAGGTGTGACCAAACGAGGTCACCGGGCGATGGTCCGCCGAGCGAAGAAACAGGCGCGGGCCGGCGCCTGGTGAGAGATTTGGTTTGCAGGAGAGCGCGGCCCACCTGGGTCCCGGCAAGCGGGGCGAAGGAGAAGAGAAAGAATCCCTGGTCCGCTCTTCTTAACGGGGGGATGCTAGCACAGGGGCGGGGTGGGGGCAATGAGGAGGGGTGAGTTTGGTCTCAATCTTCAAAATGTTGCGAGGATTCGAAGATGGCCCTGAGGTTGAGTTTGCTGGATTTAGGGAGTTCGAGGGTGCGGGTGAAATCGGGGCGGCCGGGGGATTTGAGGAGGATGGTGTGCGATCCTGCGGAGAGTTTGAGGGTGGCGGGGGCGTTGCCATGAAATTTACCGTCGATGAAGATTTCGGCGGCGTCTGGTTCGGAGGTGATGGTGAGTTGGCCATAACCATCGGGTGGGGCGGGTTGAGCGGGCGGAAGAATGGCCGGAGCCGGGGACTCGGAAAGCTGCGTGGTTGTGGCGCCATCCGTGGATTCGGCAGGAGTTTCCGCGGAGGCACGGACGATAGTGCCGGGAATGTCCGGATAAAAGCGATGGAGGACGGTCAAGAGATCGGTGCCGCTGAGAGCGAAGCCGATGCCGGTGACATTTTTCTTTGTGATTTTCAGAGTGTTGAGGCCGACTACCTGGCCGCGGGAATTCAGGAGCGGGCCGCCAGAGTTGCCGGGGTTGATGGGAGCGTCGGTCTGAATCCACGTGCCGGGGCCGAAGGACGGGAATTTTCCGACGGCACTGACGATTCCCTTCGTGGCGCTGAAGAGCATGGCGTCGCCGGGATTGCCGACGGCGAGGACGGATTCACCCTGTTGGACGGTGGAAACGTCGGCGAGGACGAGATACGGAAAGGTGTAGGCGGGAGACGGGGGATCGGCTTTGACGAGAGCGATGTCGAGGTCGGCGTCGATATAGACGACGCGGGCCTGCAGTTGGACGTTGGAAGGAAGGACCGCGAGAAGGGTGGAATCGCCGCGGGCGACGTGGGCGTTGGTGGCGATCACGCCGGTTTCGGTTACGAAGAAGCCTGAACCCATGGAATTGATGCTTTTGAGGCAGACAACGGCGGGCTTAGCGCGCTTGACGATTTCCTCGAGGGAGAGTTCGTACTGAAAGGCAGCGGGTTGAGCGGCGGAGACGGCAGCAACAGTGCCGGTGAAGGCGGCGGAGATGAGTTCGAGATCGGCATGGAAGTGATCGGATTTCATGAGCCAATATTCGCCGTGGTTGTGGCCGTGGAGATCGATCCAGTTCATGGGTCCTTCGGTGAGGGTGATTTCGCGGGTGGCGTAGCCCGGCAAAGAGAGGCGGGCGACCATGGGATGCTCGAGGCGGTGGCCGAGGGCTGTGTGCGTGCGATGAAAGTAGCCGCCGGGGAAATCTTTGTCAAAGGGAGTGGCGCCGACGGCGACACCATCGAGTTCTACGGTTGCGCCGGGAGGAGAGCTGGTGATTTTGAGAGTGTCCGCGGAAGAAGAGGCAACGAAGCAAAGAAGGAAGGAAGTAAGGATGACCCAGCGGAAGTGAAGGCACTTAGGCATGAGAGGATACCTGGGGCTGAGTATACTAGATATATATATGAATACGGAACAATCATTGGCTGGCTGCCTGGCGATCAGCCAGCGGGATTCGGCGAGTAACCGGCGCAGGCGAGGATGGGGAGGCGCGGGTATTTGGGAAACGACGGATCGGACTGAGAGAGCTGGCAGAGCAGGAATTGAGACCCCTTGGAAGATTCAATCATCCGGGCGTGGCGACAATCGGCACATAGACGGAGGCGGGAGTTGGGTTCGGACGATGATTCTTGCGCGGGCATGCTCTTAAGGATAGGACCGGAACTCAGTTGGGCTTGGGCGGATCGGCGGGCGCGGCGGGTGGGGTGGGCACCTTGGGCTTTCCGAACTCCGCTTCATCAATGGGAATGTTGGTCTCAATCTTGGTGGCGGCAATTTTCTGGATCTGGTCGGAATCCACGGCCGCAGATTCAACGACGAACGGGTATTTCAAGCCGTCGACTTCACGAAACTCGCGGAAGTAGGTTTCCCAGGGAAGATCCTTATCCCCGACCTTTCGAGTGCCCTGCCATTTCATGATTAACCCGGTGGAAGCGTCAAAATAAAAGTAACTGACATCGCCATGTTTGCCGGTGAGTTTCAGTTTCTGAACGATCGTGCCATCAATTTGTTCCTTGCCGGCGTATTCGATCTGGTTGCCCTTCGCTTTATAGTCGACGAAGGGACCTTCGAAATCGGCTTCGTCGGCGATACCGGCAAGGTCGCCCGGCGACATGGGTACGACAGCGGCGTTGGGAGCGAACGGATTGTAGATCCAGCCCGAGGACTTGCCATCGTAGACGCGGATGAGGCTTTGGCCATTGACGGTGAGTTCCATGTGCATTTTCAGGGGACGTTTGCGCTCGACGAAGAAGGGACCTTCGAGGCCGGGCCCGAAGGTGATGGTGCCGGACACGCGTTCGGTTTGGATGGCCTTTATTTTAGCCAGGCCGCCGCGGGCTTTGAGGTAGGCGTTGATTACATCGTCCGCGGTCTGGGCGGTAAGCGCCAGGGGATAGGCAAAGAGGAGTGCGAAGGCGAGCAGCGCGAGGCGCGGGAGTTGCGTGTTCCGAAAACAGGGTTTTGCGAACATAAAAGAATGGTAGAGAGAGTTGAACGGCGGGTCAACAGGGCGGAGACGATGGGGGAGATTTTATCCGAGCGGGGAAACGGAATAAGCTCGATGCTGAGAACTTGCAGGGATTGGCAGTTGAGGTCCTTCGGGGCGCAAACGGCGTGCCCCTCAGGATGACAACTTTTCATTTCGTTGCTTATGAAAAATAACTTTGAGGTTGCACTATGGTTCGGATTTACATCGCGCGGCGAAATAAGAAATAAAAGTGGATTGACATTGGGTAGAGGTTCGGGACAAATGAAGGTTCGACTTTTGCTGGATAAGATGGAAATCGCGGAGAATTGCCCAGCCATTTATGGACATTGTTAACCTGATTTTTGGAAAACCACTGAAATCCACGGAAGAACGTGCCGAACAGATCGGTCCGACGGAAGGCATTCCGATCTTCGGGCTGGACGCTCTCAGTTCGGCGGCGTACGGGCCTGAGGCGGCGCTGAGCCTGTTGATTCCGCTGGGGCTGCTGGGGGTGCGGTATATCGTGCCGATCAGCGCGGCGATCATAACGTTGCTGGTGATTGTGTATTTTTCGTACCAGCAGACGATCGAGGCGTTTCCGATGGGCGGCGGATCGTACACCGTGGCCCGCTATAACCTCGGCTCGTTCTGGGGATTGCTGGCAGCGGCGGCGCTGCTGGCGGATTACATTTTGACGGCGGCGGTGGGAATTTCGGCAGGGGTGGGCGCGCTGATTTCGGCGGTGCCGAGGCTGATGCCGCACACGATGACGTTGTGCCTGGGAATCCTGGTGATCATCACGATTGTGAATCTGCGAGGAGTGAAGGACGCAGGATTCGCGTTCCTCTTTCCTACTTATCTCTTTGTCGGCTGCCTGGCGATCACGATTGTCGGAGGGATTGTGCGCACCGTGTTGAGCGGCGGGCATCCGGTGGCCGCGAATCCGCTGCCACCACCGCCGGCGGCGGTGCAGGCGGTAACGTACTGGTTGTTGCTGCGGGTGTTTGCGAGCGGCTGCACGGCGCTGACGGGTGTGGAAGCGGTGAGCAATGGGGTGCGGGCGTTTCGTGAGCCGCGTGTGAAGAACGCGCAACGGACATTAACGATCATTATCGGGATTCTGGCGGTGATGCTGGCGGGAATTTCGTACCTGGTGAAGGTTTATGGGATAGCGGCGACCGATCCGGGGCAGCCTGGGTACCAGAGCATTCTTTCGATGCTGATCGCGGCGGTGTTCGGCAAAGGCGTGTTTTATTACGTGTCGATCGGTTCGATACTGCTGGTGCTTTCGCTTTCGGCGAATACCGCGTTCGCGGATTTCCCGCGGCTTTGCAGGGCGATTTCACAGAACAATTTTTTGCCGCATGGATTCGGGCAGCGCGGGCGGAGGCTAGTGTACACGCAGGGAATCGTGGTGCTGGCGGTGCTGGCCGGGGTTCTGCTGTTCCTGTTTGGCGGCGTGACGGACCGGTTGATTCCGCTGTACGCGGTCGGCGCGTTTCTGGCGTTCACGCTTTCGCAGGCCGGAATGGTGCGGCACTGGTGGAAATCGCGCGGGCCGCACTGGGAGAAATTTGCGCTGGTAAACGGGCTGGGCGCGTTCGTGACCGGGGTGACGGTGGTGGTGGTGCTGGTGGCGAAATTTGTGGATGGAGCGTGGTTGACGCTGCTGTTTATTCCGCTGACGATCGTGGCGTTTCACAAGGTGCGCGCGCATTACCACGGCATATCGATGGCCACACGATCCATGCTGCCTGTGGAACCTCCATCGCGCGAACAGCCGCCCCTGGTGGTGATTCCGATCGACCGTTGGAGCGCGATTGCGAAACAAGGGCTAGAATTTGCGGCGCGATTGTCACCGAGTGTGACCGCGGTGCACGTGGAGCCCGGCGAGCACGCCGCGCTGTTGCAGGAAGATTGGGAACGTTATGTGGTGAGGCCCTATCAGGAAGCCGGAACGGAGCCGCCGGAACTGGTGATACTGCCTTCGCCTTACCGGTATGTTGTGGTGCCGATCGTGGAATATGTGCTGAAGCTGGCGGAGAAGTTTCCGGACCGGAAGATAGCGGTGGTGATCCCGGAGTTCGTCGAGGATCGCTGGTACGAATATTTCCTGCACAACCAGCGAGCGAGATTGCTGGAATGGGTGCTGCTTGCAAGAGGAAGCCAGCAAATTTACAGCGTTTCTTCCCCTTACTATCTTTCGGATTCGGCTAGAAGGCGGGCGGGCACGGGAGCGACGGAATCAGACGGAAGTAAAGAAGGGTGATTGGGCGTTGATGTAGCCGAAGGCCATCCGCGGCGTGTTGAAGGCGAAACCCGGATTGCCATTCTTGTCGAGAAGGATGAGGCCCCCAGTGCCTTTGCCGCGATTGGCTAGGAGCTGTACGGCGGCCTGCGCGGCGCGCGCGGGCGTAGAGTTGGCAGGCCGCAGAAAATCGGCGGCGGTTTTGGCCATGACCACACGCATGATGGCTTCGCCGTAGCCGGTGGAGGAGACGCCACCCGTTTCCGAGTCGGCATAACAACCACAACCAATCAGAGGAGAGTCGCCGACGCGGCCGGGGAGTTTGCAGCAGGTGCCGCCGGTGGATGTGGCGGCGAAGAGGCGCCCGTGCCGATCGAGCGCGACGGCGCCGACGGTTCCCTGTTCGTGGCCACGATGATTTTCAGCGGCGTGGGAATCCTTGCTGCAGCGGAGCCAAGCTTCGCGCTCGGCGGGCGAGATCAGGGCTTCAGGATTGCAGAGCCGGACGCCATGGGCGCTGGCAAACTTTTCGGCGCCTTCGGAGACGAGCATCATGTGGGGGCATTTTTCGAGCACGGCGCGCGCTGCCTGGATGGGATTTTTTACGCGACGCAGGCCCGCGACGGAGCCGGCGCGCAGCGTGGCCGCGTCCATGACGATGGCGTCGCATTCGACGTGGCCATCGAGGGTGAGATGAGAGCCGAAGCCGGAATCGAAGGTAGGATCGTCTTCAAGGACGATGATGGCGGCTTCGATAGCATCGAGGGCGTGGCCGCCGCTGTTGAGAATATTCCAGCCCGCTTGAAGAGCGCGGAGGCAGCCGGATTTGCAGGAATCTACGGCATCATCGGGAATGTCCCAGGCGCCGCCGTGAACGATGAGAGAGGGTTGCATAGGGAAGAAGAATAGCAGAGATGGGATGGACGGTTCTCGGTGAACGCGTTTCGGTAATCAGTAATCAGTAATCAGTGATCAGTGATCAGTAAGAGGCGATCAGCGAGCGGATAGCAGCGATCAGGAAACAGGAGGCGTGGGTAGGTGGCAGGCGATGGGCGGCGAGAAAAACTACTTAGATGAAGAAATCGAGGGTGAAGAGGAGGAGGCCCAGGACGAGGAGGAAGGCGCCGAGGGAGAAACGCCGCCGGGGGAAGCGGCTGACGGAATGGAGAAAGCCGGCGGGGATTACGCGGAGACGCGATTCCGTGCGAGGCAAGTAAAAAGGACCTACGGATTCGTAGCGGGACAAGTTGCGCCGGAAGGCGGAGAATTCGTCTTCCATCCAGACGGAAAGTTCCTCGCGGTAACGCCAAAGATAAAGGGAACCCAGAAGAAAAACGCCGTAGCCGAGGCAAGTCAGCAGACCCAGAGCAGGACCAGAACCCCAATAGAGCATGGCACCTCACCACCGGCTGGGCGGCCGGAATATTCTAAGCCTCTTCGTGAATGGTGAAAAGGCGAACGATTTCGAACTCTTTTTTCCCGGCGGGAGTGAGAACCTGCACTTCGTCGCCGACCTTCCGATTGAGGAGCGCGCGGCCAATGGGGGACGTGGTGGAGATCATTCCCTTTTCGACGTCGGCTTCTTCGCTGCTGACGAGCTTGTATTCGATTTCCTGGCTCTTCTGCACGTCAATGACGACGATGCGGGAGCCGTAGCCGGAGCGGTCTTTCGGGATATTCGTGAGGTTCAACATTCCGAGATCGCCCATGCGCTTTTTTAGCTGTCCGATTTTGGCGTTGACGTAGCCCTGGCGCTCCTTGGCGTATTTGTACTCGGCGTTTTCGGAGAGGTCGCCGTGCGCACGGGCAATGGCGATCTCCTTGGGAAGGTCGACGTTAAGTTCGTGCTCCAGGGAGTCAAGTTCCTGCTGGAGTTTCTGTCTAATTTTGGCAAGAGGGTCAGACATTGTTTTCCACGTCAGAGAAAAATGATGCGGAATCCGGCCGGGCCGGACTCCGCAGGGAACATTATAGATGGTGGGGAATTGCCCAGACAAGAGGGAAAGGAGGGCGAGGTCCGCAATGGGCAGGCTAAACCATTTACATTCAGTAGGTTGAATCCGGCGAGGAAATGTCAACGGACGCGGAGTTCGACGGTCTGGGAGACAGATTTTCCCGCCGCATCCTGGATTGTGAGCGTGTAGGTGGTGGTTTTTCGGGGCGAGAGGTTCACGCAGCGGGAGTGCGAGGGCCAGACCTCTCCCGCGGGGGGATCCAGAGTGACGGTCTTGGCGTTGGCAACGTCGTAGCAGAGCTGAGCGGATTCGCCGGGGTGGATGGCGGCGGGGGAGACGTAGAGACCGCGGATGGCAAGCTCCGAGCCGCCCAACTGTTCCACGGCGAGACGATCCTCTTCACGGCGCTGTTCGTTCTGGCGCTGCTTTGTTTGCCGCTCGTACTCCTTGCCGGATTCGTAGCGCGAGAAGAGAACATAGGAGACGTAAAGGATTACACCAAGAATCAACACGGAGGAATAGAGAAAAGGATTCTTGAGCGGAGATTTCGTGGGAGAGGGAGTTTCGGAATTCATGGCCTTAATCGGAGTAGGGTTTCCTTATCCTTGAAGCTTTATTTTAACTGGAAGTTGGGCGGAATCGAAAGTTAACGGAATCAATCCACAGCCCGATTTGGACGCACGTTCGCCTGCCACTGCCGCGGCCGGGTCCTGGAATCCTAAGCTCGCCGGGAATGAGCTTTTCGCTTAGACTCTTCCATCGTGACGATGCGTATTTCGAGACGATCGATGATCCGGCGGGTTGCTGCGAAGGCGGCGGCTGCTTCCCTCGCGATGTCTCCGCTACTTTCCGAAGCCGAAGAAATGCAAGCCGTGCAGCGCAAGGGGCGCATCCGGCAATCCGTGTCGCGATGGTGTTACGCGAAGATGCCGCTGGACGAGTTGTGCGAGAAGGGCGCGACGATGGGATTGAAAGCCATCGACCTATTGAATGAAGACGAGTGGGAAGTGCCGGGGCGGTACGGACTGGTGTGCAGCATGGGATATGGAGGCGGGGGAGAAATCCGGATCGGGATGAACCGAGTGGAAAATCACGCGAAGATCGAGGCGGCGTTTCGAAAAAGCATTCCGCGCGCGGCGAAGCTGGGAGTGGTGAATGTGATTACATTTTCGGGGAATCGGGGCGGGATGTCCGATGAAGAAGGGATGAAGAATACGATCGCCTGCCTAAATCGGGTAAAGAAAATCGCGGAGGACAACGGGGTCACGATCTGCATGGAACTGTTGAATAGCAAGGTGGACCACAAGGATTACATGTGCGACCACACGGCTTGGGGAGTCCGCGTGATGGAAGCGGTGAAATCGCCGCGCGTGAAGCTTCTGTACGACATCTATCACATGCAGATCATGGAAGGCGACCTGATCCGGACGGTCACCGAAAATATCGAGTGGCTGGGGCATTTTCACACCGGGGGCGTCCCGGGGAGGCATGAACTGGATGACACGCAAGAGGTGAATTGGGCGGGAGTGATGCGGGCGATCGCGGCCACAAAATTTACGGGATTTGTGGCGCACGAGTTTCTGCCTACGCGAGATCCGATGAAGTCGCTGCGGGAGGCAGTGGAGTTGTGCGACGTGTGAGACGGGAGCGTGGCGGCCGGGATGGGAGGAGTGGAAGGAACAGCAAGCGAACAGGATTGGGGCTTGCTAATGCAACTGGCTCGGGACATTTTAGAGGCGCTGACTCGGACGGATAAATGAAGCGTGAAGTAGAGCAGGCCAGGAAGAACGATGCGCGGTCCGGCAAATAAACGTGTGAGGCAGGAAGTCGAAAGGATATCAAGTGCGACCAGAACCCCATTTGATCGATTACGCGATAATCCTGCTGTATTTCGCATTCGTGCTGGGCATCGGATTCGTGCTGAAGAAGCACATGAAGACGAGCACGGATTTTTTCCTGTCCGGCAGATCAATCCCCGCCTGGATTGCCGGACTGGCTTTTCTTTCGGCGAACCTGGGCGCGCAGGAAGTGATCGGAATGGGTGCCAGCGGGGCGAAATACGGAATTTCGACTTCGCATTTTTACTGGATAGGCGCGGTGCCGGCGATGCTGTTTGTCGGAGTGTTCATGATGCCGTTTTACTACGGGTCGCGGGCACGCTCGGTGCCGGAATATCTGAAGCTTCGATTTGACGAAAAGACGCGGGGATTCAATGCCATTTCGTTTGCGGTGATGACGGTATTTTCTTCGGGCGTTTCGATGTACGCGATGGGCAAGCTGCTGCAGTTGCTGCTTGGATGGAATTTCACCGCGGCGATTCTGATTTCGGCGTTGATTGTGCTGGCGTATACCTCCCTTGGAGGGCTGACCTCGGCGATCTACAACGAAGTGCTACAGTTTTTCCTGATCGTAATGGGATTTATTCCATTGGTGTACCTGGGCCTGCGGGATGTGGGCGGATGGGGCGGGCTGAAGGCGCGGATCGCGAACGACGCGATGGTGCATTCGTGGAAGTACATGGGGCATTCAAACGCAAACCCGATGGGAGTCGAGTGGTTCGGGATGCTGATGGGGCTGGCGTTTGTGCTGTCGTTCGGATACTGGTGCACGGATTTTCTGGTGGTGCAGCGGGCCATGGCGGCGGATTCGATGACCGCGGCGAGGCGCACGCCGGTGATCGCGGCTTTTCCGAAAATGGTTTTCCCTTTTCTGGTGATTTTACCGGGGATGATCGCGGGGGTGGTGACGAGTTCCAAACTGCATGACACGAGGGCAGAACAAGGCATCATCGCAGGAAGCGCGGCGCAATCCTCGTTTTTCACTGGCGGTAAGGGAATTATTCCGCCGAAATACGACGCGGCGGGAAATCCGGTTAAGGCTGACGGAAAAGTGGTGCTGGACTACGACCTGGCGACGCCGATGATGCTGGTGCGGTATTTTCCTTCAGGCCTGCTGGGGCTGGGACTTTGCGCGCTGATCGCATCGTTCATGTCGGGAATGGCGGGGAACACGACGGCGTTCAACACCGTTTGGACGTACGACATCTACCAGAGCTACATCAACAAAACGGCAAGCGACCAGCACTACTTATGGATGGGCCGCGCCGCGACGGTTTTCGGGCTGGCGATTTCGCTGATGGCGGCGTTTGTGGCGAAGGAGTTCAACAATATCCTGGACGTGCTGCAACTGGTGTTTGCGTTCGTGAATGCGCCGCTGTTCGCGACGTTCATGCTGGGGATGTTTTGGAAACGCACGACGGGGCACGGCGCGTTCTGGGGATTGCTGGGAGGAACGGCAGCGGCGGCGACGCATTACGGATTGACGCTGCCGGCGGGCGCGGTGCCGGGAGTGAAGGGCGGATACCTGGGGCCGATCCTGCACGTTTATCCGAGCGAGATGGCGCAAAATTTCTGGACGGCGATTTTCGCGTGGGTAGGGTGCTTTACGCTTACGGTGGTTATTTCCCTGCTGACTGCGCCGCGCCCGGAAGAGGAATTGAAAGGGCTGGTATATTCGCTGACGGCGAAACCGGAAGAAGGCGGGCTGAAGTGGTACCAGAAGCCCGCCACGCTGGCGGTGATTGTGCTGGTGCTGCTCTTTGGCCTGAACCTGGTTTTCTGGTAGAAGCGCGCGTCTTGCGAGCACGGAAGGAGGAGCGATGGGATTTGATATCCGGATGCCGATCGGGATGCTGTTCACCTTGTTCGGGATTCTGTTGATTGGGTACGGCGCGGCTACGCAAGGGAGCGCGATGTACGCGGAACATTCGCTTGGCGTAAATATGAACGTGTGGTGGGGCGGAGTGCTGCTGGTTTTTGGGCTGGCGATGATCGGCCTGACGCGAATGCGACGGTAGGGATGAGCGAGGTACGCGGATGACTGCGGAGATGGATTACCACTCGATGCTCGCAGTCGCGCTGGCGGAAGCGCGTCTGGGGCTGAAAGAAGGCGGAATTCCCATTGGCGCCGCGATTTTTGACGCGAGCGGCCAGTTGATTGGAGCGGGACACAACCGGCGGGTGCAGCAGGGCGATCCCTCGATACATGGGGAGACCGATGCGTTTCGCAAAGCGGGCCGGCAGAAGAGTTATCGGAAATTGATCATGGTGACGACGCTTGCGCCGTGCTGGTATTGCAGCGGGCTGGTGCGGCAATTTGGATTCGGCACCGTGATTGTAGGGGAGAGCAGGAATTTTCAGGGTGGGATTGAGTGGTTGCGCTCGCTGGGAGTGAAGGTGGTGGATCTGGATTCTCCGGTGTGCGTTTCCCTGTTGGGGGAATATATTCGAGGGAATCCTGCGGTGTGGAATGAGGATATTGGGGAGGAGTTATGACGGACCGTCTCAGAAGACGGTCCGTGCCTAGAGTTGGCCACCTGAAGGTGGCCGCTACTGGGGATTGGTTGACGCGGATTGTGGGGGAGCTTTTGTGGAGGGCTCGCGGATTAGGAGCGGGAAGCGGGGGAAAGAAAAACTTCCGGCTACGTCGTCAATTATGTTTACCTGGCAGAGGTACAGGCCGGGTTTCAAGGATTGCAGAGGCACATCAATCTGGAAGATTACGGCTTTGCGATCGGGCGCGGTGACTTCGTTGGCCATGACGGGCTTCGATTCGTAAACTTTCGTGGCCCCTTGAAGGAACTCGATGCTGGTGAGGACGCGGATGGAATCACGCGAAGGCTTTACAGGTTCCGGCATTTTGGTGGCCTCGGGTTGGCCGGCAGCAGGAGCCGACGCGGCTTGCACGGGGTTCTTCCCTTTTGCGGCATCGTAAACTTCGTATTGCAGGTAGAGATGCTGGTCCGGGGTGAAGACGTGCGTGATGTTCGGGACGAGTTCCATCTGGTCGCGCACCAGAGGATTGCCCGCTGTTTTTTTGCCGGTTGAAGGAACGCGCAAGCTGCTGAGGACCACGGAGCTCATTTTGAGCGGGGACTTGCGCAAGTCCGGGATGTGCACATCGGTTTCGAACGAACCCATACGGCCGGTCTGATTTTCCCGAATCACAAACTTGAGATGGTAATTGCCCGGGGCGAGCAGGAAGCCGGTGTTGTACTGGACGTTTTTGCGGCGGACCTCGCGCGAACTTTCGACGGCGAGCTTTACGGTGTCGCGCAGGCGGCCGACGGGGAATTTGCCGCCTTCGAGGGCCTGACCGATGATGTCGATGGTGGCGTTGTCTTTGTCCTTTTCGGTGACGAAAGGAATTTGCGAGCCGGGGACGATGAGGGAAACGGCGAGATAGTAGTGGGATTCGTCCTTGCGGAAATAGGATTCGCCGGCGTAAACGGGGACATCGACGCGGGGCAACTGGGCGGCTAGCTCGTCCTCGAGTTGCTGCTCGCGGTCTGCGCGATCCAAGTGGACGAAATCGCGGCCGGCGTAGTAACCGGAACGGAAATCGAGCTTCAGGTCGGGGCGGTTGATGGTAACTTTCAGATGGCGGAATTTGCCATCCTTTGCCGGATTGCTGCTGGTGAAGCCGAGGACGTAATAGACGGAGCTGTCTTTCTGCACCTGAGAGAAAATTCCACTGAAATCGTTGGAGTCGAAGAAAGCCTTGCCGCCCGTGTCGGAAGAGAGGGTGGCGAGGGTGTCCTGGGAGGAGGCGTTGCCGTTTAAATCGTTGAGGACGGAGGCGCCAGAGTACGCGGATTGGCCGTGGAGACTGGCGTTCTGCGCTTCACCGCCAGGAGGAAAGGCCTGCAGGCCACGGACGTCGAGGGAGTAGATGGAGGCATTGGCCTTGACGGCGGCAGCGGTGGCGGCGCGCAGGGCGGATTGGTTGTCCACGCCAGTCTGGGTGATTCCGTTGCTGAAATAGATGATGCTTTTCTTCTGGGGAAGCTTGCCGAGGGATTGCATGAGGGATTGGAGGGCGAGCAGTTTGCGGTCGGCTGAAAAGGTGTTGAGATCTGTGTCGTCTTCGGTGAAGGAGCCGCCGGTTTCTGCCGTGCCTTCGGCGCTGCCGGTGGCGCCCATGTCGAAGCCCTGACCCTGGCCGGAGTTGTAGCTTGTGAGCAAGGCCAGCAGTTTGTCGCGGTCATCGGTGAAGTCGCAATCGACGTGCATGTTGGTGGCGAGGGAAACGAGGGCGATCAGGTCAGCGGGCTGAAGTTTTGTGCTGACGAATTTCTTTGCGGCATCCACGGAACGGTCGATCTGTTCCGGCTCCATGGCGGAGAAATCGAAAAAGAGAACGATCAGGCGGCGGTCGCGGGCATCGAGGGTCGGAGGGGCCTTTTTTGAGGAATGGAGGAGAGTGCCGGGAGCGGCGCCGGAGACGGTTGCGCCGGCAGTCATCGGCAGTTGATCCACGTCCTCAAAATCGAAAGTGGAAATCTGCTGCTTTTTGCCGTCTTCGTAGAGGGTGAAGTCCGCCTGCTTCAGATCGCGGATGGGGTTCCCCTTTTTGTCGCGAGCGACGACGTTGACGAGAACGAGTTCTGTAGAGACGCGAATCGGAGTTTGGGCCGCACCGGGCTTATCGGGCTCCTGGGGCGTGAGAGGAGCCGCGGGAGACAGAAGGACCGCTGCGGCCAGTATTGCGACGATTTCGCGAGCGGATGGCATGGTCATCATTTTTCAGAAACGAAAACGGGCCTGGACGGTGACTCGCCGCATTGTGCCAACGGAGGTGACTTCCCCGAAGGTCTGCGAATTGACGGCGGTGCTGATGGCAGCAAAATTCACGTGATTGAAGAGGTTGTTCGCGGTAAAGCGCAAATCGAGGTTGCGGGACTCCTTGATGGGGATCGAGCGATTGATACTCATGTCAAAGATGATGCTCCCCGGGCCTTCGATGGTGTTTCGTCCTGCATCGCCGAAGGTGGAAGCGGTGGGGTTCACACAGTTTACTCCAGGAACGCAAAACGCGGCGGTGTTGAACCATTCGAACGCGGAGGGATTGGGAAGCGAAATCGCCTGACCGGGAACGACATTGGCGCGCTGCGAGCCGGTGACGCCGCGGGCGATATCCACGGAGCCGCCGAGGATGCTGGGAGTGAAATAAAGGCCGGAAGCGACGGCGAAATCGCCGCTCCACTGCCAGTTGGAAAAGATGCGGGCCATCGTGCCCTTTTGCGCGAAACGATGATTTTCGCCGAAAGGGAGATCGTAAATCCAGTTGCCGGTGAACTTGTGCGTCTGGTTGAAGCTGGATAGCCCGCGATCGGCGGGGAGATCAAAAGGATTTTGCGCCACGATCACGCCCCCGCCGCCAATGGACGAGGCATCGTCGAGGGATTTCGAAAAGACATACTGTGCGCCGATGCCGAGGTCCTTGGACATGCGCCTGCGGACGCGAACCGAAGCAGCGTGGAGAATGGAATCTCCCTCGGAGGATTCGTAGATAAAGGGCTGGTTGCCGGCGACGAGCAAGGCGCGTTCCGAATCGAGGCGGGTGCCTTTTGCGCCGTTGTAGCCGATGTTCAGGACAACGTTGCCGTGAAATTCACGCTGAATGTCGAGATTCCAGATCTGGACGTAGCCGAGCCTGTAATCGGGATTGACGGCAAAATTATTGGTCACGGTGGTTTGCGCAGCTGCGGGGAAACCATTGACTAGAGTGAGCGGCGTTGGGCCGGTGAGGCCGGTGACCGTGGTGGAATTCGTGGCCGTGTTGGCGAACGGCGGTTGGAACGCGAAATTTTGGATCATGGTGCCGTATTGAGCGAGGTTGTAATTGATGCCATAGCCGGCGCGGACGACGGTTTTCGGGGCGGGCTTCCAGGCGATGCCGATGCGCGGAGCAAAATTGTTGCGGTCGGGATTGAGAAGCGAAGGATTAGGCGAGGTCAAGAAGGTTCCGGAACCCGCGGGAAGCACAGCGCCTGCGGGGACAACCGGAGTGGCGGTGGCAAAGCCGGGGCCGACTTCGAGATTGGCGATGCGATCCTGCGTTTCGGTGTAAGGCCCGACGTATTCGTAGCGGAGGCCGAGGTTGAGCGAGAGGCTGGGCAGAATGCGCCAATCGTCCTGCGCGAAAAAGTCGAAAGAGTTGGCGCGGAAGTTGTAAGAGGTGGCGCCGAATTGCAGCGAGGTCTGCTGGGGAAACCCGAGGAGGAAGTCTGCGAAATCGAGGCCGGTGTTGGCGAGGGGGACGGTGCTCCCGGGAGCGTATTGGGAGGTGGCAAAGCCGGTGAAGACAAAGCTACCCTCCGCGTTTCTGGAGGACTGGAAGCTTTGGAGAATGCGCCGATAGTCTCCGCCAAAGCGCCAATTGTGTTTGGCGTGATTCCAGTTGAGGGTGTCGGAAATGGTGTAGGTCTGGTCGAGTTCGCGGCGGGGAATGGGATCGTTGAAACCGCCGAACGAGGTGAAGCTGATGCCGGGCAAACCCCAGTCAAACGGAGCGTTGGAGATGCCCGTGATTCCCGCGCCGCCAGGCCCGGCGACGTCGGTGACGTTGGAAAACAAATTTGTGGTGGAGACGTGATTGTGGTTGTAGTTGAAACGGAGATTATTGGTGGCGCGATTCTTGCCGTAGACCCAACCGACGGTAGCGTTGAGTCCCTGGGTGCTGGTGCCGCCGGCCAGCGAGGGGAAGGGATTCACGATGGCGGTGGAGTTGCGGGCCCAGTTGAAGCCGAAATTGATGTTGTTTTGCGGGCGCCGGCCGCCATTCCGCCCGCCGCCGCCCGTTGAAAAGAGGCCTGGGCCACCAGTGGAGCTGAAATTGTGGACCAGCCGCAGAGTGATCGCGTCGGAGTTGCTGGCGTCGGAGGTGACGAAGTGAAAATTCTGGCCCCTCGAAGTCGTGGGGATGTTGGGCAGGGGAATAGACTGGAGAAGGGATTCCGCGGCTGGGCTGAACAAGGTTGGGTCAATCGCGTTGGGCACGCCGTTGAACCGATACTGCTGACCGGTGGCCGGATTGAAAAGTTGGACGGGCGTGCCGTTGTTATAGGTAGCGTTTGAGAAATTGCCGCCGCGCTCAGCGAGCGTTGGAACGGTGGAGAATGCATCATAGGGAGTGTCGCCGCGCGAGCCGTTCCAACCTGCGAAAAAGAACCATTTATTGCCGCCGTTGAAAAGCTTGGGAATATTCAAGGGGCCGCCGACATTCGCGCCGAAGTGCGACTGGTTGTATTGCGACTTGGCGATGGGGGAGCCACTGAGGGAAAAGGGAGTGGCGTCGAGGGAGGAGTTGTCGTCGGAGAAATAGAGAAAACCATGGGGCTGATTGATGTTGAGGCCGCGGCCTCCGATGCGGCCGATCGCGATCTGACCGCCGCCCATCCCGCCGCCTGGGCCACCCGAGCCGGACCCGCCGCCGAGTCCGCCAAAGCCTTCGCGTTGCATGCGGTCGCGAAATTCCTGAATGCGATCCTGAAGATCCTGCTCGCTGCCGCCGCCGAAATCCTGGGTACGGCCTTGGGCCCCGCTGATACTGATGGACTCGGTGGGAGCATCGGCACCGGCGCCGTTCAACGGCAGCGCGGAAAAGTCACTTGGGTTTTGATTTCCACCGGGCGCGCCGTTACCGCCGAAGCCTGTATTGCCCCCAGAGAGAGACGAGAGCGCGCTATCGAGGGCGAGGCTTTGGAAGCCGCGCCCAGCGGTGACACCGGCCCTGGAACTATCGGATTGCTGTTGATCGCGTGAGGCGAGAATAAGCTCAGCGTCGAGTTTTCCAGCGGGATTCGTGGGATTGAGGACGAGCTCGCGAGTGAACAGAGAAAATCCCATGAACTCGATGCGAAGGACGTAGCGGCCGCGCACGAGTCCTGTGAAGGAGAATTTGCCGTCGGCATCGGTAACAACGGAATATTTTTTGCCGGTAAGCGTGTTTGAGGCGGTCACCGTGGCGCCGGGCAGAGGAGTTTTTCCGGTGCGGGCCGTGCCGGTGATTTCATAGGGAGGAGCGGGAGCGTTTTGCGAGTCAGCTTGTGGCGTGGCGACGGGAGGCGGAGCGGGCTGAGCGGCGGCGGGCACGGGGTCTTGTGCAGGCGCGCGCAGGACGAGGAGCACCACGAGCAGGAGAAGTTTGTATGCGCCGCGAAGTGTGAACTTCAACCAGAACTCCCTCGATGAGCTATTGCTGCGGCGAATTGGTCGCAGGAGGATTGGCGGGACCAGACTGGCCGGCGCGACCTTGAGCAAACTGCTGCATGCGCTCCCACTGTTCGGGAGACACAAGGATGACGGCTTTAGGAACGAAGACATTCTGTTGCAGGCCCCCGCGGACGATGACGTGATCCCCGGCCTGGATGTCCGCCATCGTGATGCTTTCGCGGCCCCGGCGCAATGAGGTGTCTTCGTTGAGTTCGAGGGTTTGCGTGACGTTGTCCACACGCAGGACGGTCAGCTTCGGCGCGTCAACCGATTTCACTACGCCCGCGACAAAGTCCTTGCCCATTTCGCCCAACGCCATGCCACCACCCGGACCGCCTCCCGGTCCTCCGGGTCCGTTCGCTGAGCGACCGCTGAGGGACTGAGCGGTTATGGAGTGGTCGGAATTTTCGTCGCCGCGCACCATGACGAAATCGCCGACTTTGAACTCGGAAAGCTGGGCAGGTTGGCGATCTTTGCGGTACTCGGTTTTGTCCGTAAGGTTGACGGTTATGGTGGAGCCATCGGGCTTCGCAACCTGGAGCGATTTGCCGTTAATAGCGGTTATCTTCCCGATGGTTCCGTGACCATCCCTTTGGCCGCCACGCCCCGAACCATGGCCACCGCCGGAAGCGGGATTTTGCGCTTGATCCTGCGGGGGAGACTGAGAATCGGGAGACTGTGCCGGGCTGGCGACTGCGAACGAAAGAAATAGAAAGCTCAACAGATACAGATGCTTACGATTCGTCATGAAGGTTTCCTCAGTGAAACTGCTCGTTAGTATAAAGACGCAAGCCCGGCGGCCAAAGTAACGCGAAAGCAACGCGTGGGGCGGGGGAACGGACTCTGCCTCAACCTTAAGTAATTCCGCAAAAGCAGGCGGAAAGTTCCCAGTGAGACCTGACCGAAGAGGTCGAATCCCATTCCCTGAATTCCACCTCACAGTGTACGGCGTGGCGTGGATGCGCAAGAGGGTTTCGCTTATCCACAACGTGCTGAATATCAATCCTTTAATGGGCCCTTAATGGGCAGCCGCGAAGATCAAGGTTGGACGGTTTCGACAGCGAGCGCGTGCAGGCCGTTCACGTCAAATGCGCGGCCATTTGCCAGGACTCCTGGAACGCCGATGAGATCGAGGGCGCTTTCCGGAAGCGGCACGCCGTTTTTTGCGGTGAGGACAATATAGACAACGCCGCCCCGGTCGGAAACGAAGAGCAGGGGGCTGCCGGCGGCGGCGCAGAATTTTGCGCAGAAAGCGTGGTCGTAGGCGTGGGTGTGGGTGCCGAGAAAACAGTTCGCGTCGGCGAGTTCGCCGCGGACGCTTACGGAGTCTCCGCGCACGGACTGGCCGGCGAGGAGTTCGAGGTTTCCGTCGCCGGCCATTTTTTGGGCTTTGGGCAGATCGGAGACAAGCCGCCGGACCTGAGCGAAAGGCATATTGTTCAGGCCGTTGTTATCCCCGAACTGGAATGCGCCTAGCGCGAGAACCGCGAGCAGGCACACCGCTGCAAACAGGAGCTTCCTACCTGGAAGCGCCCTTTGTGGTGTCGTTGGCATGGTTTTGTCCGGTGGCGCTCTTTTGCGTATTGGCGCCTGTGTAAGTGACGCGCCAGATGGAGTTCGAACCGTCATCGGTTACGAGGAGGGAGCCATCGGTGGCAACGGTGATGCCGACCGGGCGTCCCCACACGTGGCCGTTGTCGACCGCAAAACCGGTGATGAAATCTTCGTACTCGCCACTGGCTTTGCCGCTCTGATGCATTGGCACGCGAATCACCTCGTATCCGGAGCGAACGGCGCGGTTCCACGAGCCGTGCTGGGAGGAGAAGATATCGCCGCGATATTCGGCGGGAAACTGAGAGCCTTCGTAAAAGAGCATCTCGAGCGAAGCATTGTGGGGCTGCAAGAGGACATCAGGAACGATGGTCTTGTCTTTCAATTCGGGATGCTTGCCGCTGTGGCGCGGATCCTGATGGGCGCCGATGTACCACCAGGGCCAACCGTAGAAGCCACCCTCCTGAACATGAGTGATGTAGTCGGGAACAAGATTGTCACCCAAGCCGTCGCGCTCGTTGACGGAGCACCACAGTTCGTTGGTTATGGGATTGATGGCCAGGCCGCCGCCTGCGTTGCGGATGCCGTAGGCATAGACGCGCATGTCGGTGCCGTCAGGGTTGAACTCTAGAATGTCGGCGCGATTTTTTTCCGCAGGGGTGGTATCGGTATCATCCACGTTTGATGCGGAACCAACGGCGACAAACATTTTCTTGCCGTCAGGGGTAAATTGGATGTCGCGGGTCCAATGGCCGCCGCCGTGGGGGAGATCCGCGAGGTGCTGTGCGGCGCCGGAGGCTTTCAAGTCTCCGTTCTTATAAGAGAAGCGGACGACGGAGTCTGTGTTGCCGATATAGATCCATTGCGGGTTGTTGCCCGGCGGGTAAAAAGCAATGCCGTAGGGGTGGTTGAGTCCCGTGACGAAGACGGAAATCTCCCCGGGTTTGCCATCGGTAGTGATGCCGCGGAAGACCTTGATTTTGCCGGTGCTGCTTTCCGCCAGGAAAATATCGCCGTTGGGCGCGGTGCGGAGCAAACGCGGGTTGTCGAGTCCAGTTGCAAAGAGTTGAACGTTGAAACCGTCCGGCCCCTTAGGCCAAGCACCCTCAGGGCGGGCAACAAGTTGAGGACCATTGTTCGCCGAACCGGTCAGGTAGGGAGCGGGAAGATCCTGGGGGGAGATCTTGCGGGTTTTTCCGGGGGCTTCGACGCGGAAATCGGTGAAGGGAACCTCAGGGAGCGGCGCATTTGTTACCGTGGGGGTAAATTTTGAAGGAGGGGCGGCGGACTTGTTCTCCGCTGCGGAGTTCTTCAACGATCTCAGGTAGGAGACAATCTGCCAACGTTGCTCTTCGGGAAGGCTGCCCCAGGCGGGCATGCCGTTCGCGACGGAACCTGTGGTGATAAACCAGAAGACTTCGCCATCCGGCGCGGACTGCGTGGGACCCTGAGAAAGAACGGGGATGTTGCCGCTTCCCTGCCCTGTAGCTCCATGACAACCCGCACAGCTCGACGCGTAAAGCTTTGCGCCAGCCGCGACAGCCGCAGGCTGGCCAGCGAAGGGGTTCTGCTGGTGCGCAGTAGAGGTGGGTGCGTTGTGAAAATGAGCGTCCTGTGCCGGAGCAAAAACAGGGGTGGCACAAACTGCCGCTACAAAAAGATACGAGCGATACCTGAAGTTCAAATTATCCTCCAACGGATTTATTGTAGTTCGCGGCCAGCAAATCAGCTTACAACAGCGGACGAAACACCGGCCACCCGCGCGCCCGCTTCTGGGACTGAAAGAAAGCCAGGAAGTTCCTTGCAGCTAAAGCGCCATGCCATGCGAAACGCGTCGGCCAATCGGCGAGATGTTGGCACGCTGACGTGTCATGACTTTTGCCATGCCACCTCAGACCTATTCTGCCAGGGCTAATCATTTCATTTTACGAAAGTTAAGCGGGCCCCGGGGAACGGCAGAAGCTGGCACGAGAGATGCTTATGTAGTGGCGGGGAACAAAATGGGAACAAGTGTCGAAGCAGAATCTGGGCTTCGCAGGGCATCGGGGGCGCTCGGAGAGCCGGCCGGCGTGCACTCAGTCAGGGCAGCCAATGCGGGAGCCTGGATTTCGCGTGCAGGCGCCAACGCGATCCTGACTCTGACGACTTCGACCTGGTGGGCAATTCTTGTGGTGGCGCTCGCGATCGGCTGCGTCGCCTATGCCGACAACATGGGGGAAGGAGTTTCGCTCGGTTACCTTTATATTTTACCGCTGTCGTTCAGTGCGATTCTGCTACCGCGGCGTTTGACGTACGGAATTTTAGTTCTTTGCATATTCTTCCACGACCTTTTTGGCCCGCCGATCCGCCACATCCAGGGACGTATACTGCACAATCTGGCGGCGCTGGTGGGATTTCTATTCGTGGTGCTGATCCTGCAGTGGTTTGCGGCACAGCGGAATGCGCTGAATGAATTGACCCGGCGCCAACGGGACGATCTGCTGAATGAAGTGGAACTGGCGGCAGAAGTACAGCGGCTGTTTCTCCCGCAAAGCGACCCGGAAACGGTGGAATTCGAAATCGCCGGCGCGATGCATCCCGCCCGGGTGGTGGGAGGCGATTATTACGATTACCTTCCGAGACCGGATGGAAGAATGAGACTGGTGATTGCGGACGTTTCCGGGAAGGGCGTGGCGGCAGCGCTGTTGATGTCCGCGACCGCCGCGGCCGTGCAACTGGAAACCAACGAACCGAGAAAGTTGTGCGATGTTGCCGACCACTTGAACAATGAACTGCTCGCTTTGCAGGACAACGGGCGATTTGTGACCGTACTTCTGGGGGAACTCGAACCTCGCTCCGGCCAGTTAAAATATGTGAATTGCGGCCACAATCCGGCACTCGTGCTTCGCCGGGAGGGCGGAGACGCGGTCTGGTTGCATGCTTTCTGCATGCCTGTCGGTATATCGCCACGGATAGAATGTTCGCTCGAAGAGATCAAGCTGGCACCCGGAGACGTCATGGTGTGGTACACGGATGGGCTGACGGAGGCCAGCAATCGCGACTCGAAAGAGTTCGGCACGAAGCGATTGCTGGAGTCGGTCCGATCGCATTCCGAGGGCACGGCGCGGGAAATTTGCGACCAAATCTGGCGTGATGTCACCGCTTTTACACAGCGAGATTCCCTGGACGATGATCTGACGCTCATGGTCGTGAAGATGAGGAACAGTCCTGAACCAGAAGCATTCCCTGCGTTCTCTGATTAATTGAGAGGCTGCAAGCCGAACCCTGCGCACACGCTGACCGGTGAGGCAATTTGGCTCCTGACACCGGTGACAGCGATTCGGCACTCAGGTCGGCTGGGAAGCACGAGGGAAACGGGAGAATTCCAGGCGGCCACTTAAGTCGCTGGAGGGAAATTCCCTGCGCGGGGCAGAGCCACTGATGGAAATGGAAATCAGCGTGCCTGACTGACCATTGTTGGAATTGCGCCGGGCATCATTTTCTTCGTGTTCTCCGTGCGAGGTCAGAATGTTTTTTTTCTCATCGAGCACCGCCGAAATCGGCTATGTCGGCATTAGCCCGATTTCCGGTGGACACGGAAGCGCTTGAGACGCATGGAGATCTCGATTTTTCGGCCGTGATGGCGTACATGGAGGAGGCCTCTTCCAAGAGGGATTCGAGCCGATTTACGGCAAGATGAAGCGGCCAGGCGTGGGATGGGAGTGTCAGCATCCGGACGTTGATGTCGAACTTTCGGTAGCCGGCTGTGAAAGAAATTGGCTATACCCGAAAATCGGGCAAGGGGCGTAGGCTTAATTCGCAAGATCCAGGCGAAGGCCCGTGGCATCCAAAGTGCACTTCCGCAATGGAAAGCAGGTCTATTTTCATGGTCACACTGAATGTGAATGGCGTCGATCACACGTATGATGGCGACCCAAACATGCCGTTGCTGTGGTACCTGCGCGATGTATTGGGGATGACCGGAACGAAGTTTGGGTGCGGGGTGGCGCTTTGCGGGGCGTGTACCGTCCATAAGAATGGTGAGGCGATTCGATCGTGCATCACGCCGCTGAGCGCGGCGGTGGGCAGCAAGATTCGAACGATCGAGGATGTGGGCGCGAAGGGATTGCATCCTGTCCAGAAAGCGTGGATTGAGGTGAATGCGCCGCAGTGTGGATATTGCCAGTCCGGGCAGATCATGCAGGCGATCTCGCTGCTAAAGAACAAACCGCATCCGACTGACCAAGATATAGAGGAGGGCATGGCGGGGAACATCTGCCGGTGTGGAACTTACCAGCGAATTCGAGCGGCGATCAAGCTGGCAGCGGAGAAGAGCGCATGAGACAAATTGAAAATGTGAGCCGCCGCGGGTTTCTGAGGGGAGTTGTTGGAGCGGGAGCATTTGTTCTGGCGATTCGATATGTTCCGACGGTTTTTGCGGGAGAGCCGGGACCAGATGGGCAGACCGAAGCCGACCGGGCGCCGCTTCATCCCAACGTGTTCGTGGGGATTGAGACGGACGGAACGGTGCACATTGTGGCGCACCGCTCGGAAATGGGCACCGTTATCCGCACCACGCTCCCGATGGTTGTGGCCGATGAATTGGACGCGGACTGGAATCGCGTGAAAATCGATCAGGCGATCGGTGATCACCGTTATGGGGATCAGAACACCGACGGTTCCCATTCGGTTCGCAGCTTTTTTGACACAATGAGGCAATGCGGCGCCTCAGCACGCTGGATGCTGGTGCGGGCTGCGGCGCAACAGTGGAACGTGCCTGCTTCCGAATGTTCGACGGCCCCGCATACAGTTATTCATGCCAAGAGCGGGCGCAGGTTGGGCTACGGGGAACTTGCTTCGGCAGCGGCGAAACTCGACGTGCCGAAAAAAGACCAGCTCACTCTCAAGAAGCCGGCAGAGTGGCGCTACATCGGCAAGGGCCAGACCAGTTACGACTTGGAACATCTCTGCACCGGAAAAGCGATTTACGGGATGGACGCGAAAATGGATGGAATGGTGTACGCGTCGATCGAGCACCCGCCGGTTTTTGGCGGAAAGGTGAAGAGCTGCGACGATCAGGAAGCGTTGAAAGTTTCGGGCGTTCACCAGACTGTGCAGATCGATCCGTTTAAACCCCCGGCGGCGTTCCAGCCGCTCGGCGGCGTGGCCGTACTGGCGGACAATTCCTGGGCCGCGTTTCAAGGACGCAAGAAATTGAAGATTACCTGGGACAACGGAGCGAACGAAACTTACGATTCCGTGGAGTACAAGAAGGAACTGCAGGATACGGCGCGCAAGCCGGCCAAGGTGATTCGAAGCGTGGGAGACGCGAACGCAGCGCTAACGGCCGCTCCCGCGTCCAACGTCGTCGAGGCCGAATATTACGTTCCCCTGCTGGCGCACGCGCCGATGGAGCCGCTGGTCGCACTGGCGGATGTGAAGGATGGAAAGGCAACGATCTGGACATCCACACAGAATCCGCAGGCTGTACAGGCCATCGTTTCCTCGGAATTGGGCATTCCGAAAGAGAGCGTGATTTGCCATGTGACGCTGCTTGGCGGCGGATTCGGAAGGAAGTCCAAGCCGGACTATGTTGCCGAAGCGGCTGTGCTGTCCAAGACAGTCGGGCGGCCTGTAAAAGTGGTGTGGACCCGCGAAGACGATATCAAGTTCGACTACTACAACGCCGTGGCGGGAATGTACTTCAAGGCGGCGGTCGATGCTAAAGGAAAACCGACGGCCTGGCTGCAGAGATCGGTTTTTCCGCCGATCACATCCATATTTGACGTGAACGCGGTGTACGGTGATCCACCGCATCTGGCGCAGGGCTGGACGGACTTGCCCTACGATCTCCCGAACCTGAGCATCGAGAACGGACCGGCGAAAGCACACGTACGCATCGGCTGGCTGCGCTCCGTGGCAAATATCTACCACGGGTTTGGAATCCAATGCTTTACGGATGAGCTGGCGCATCGAGCGAATCGCGACCCATACGAATATCTGCTGGACCTGATCGGCCCGGCGCGGACGATCGACTTCAAGAATGTGGACTACCCGAATTACGGTGCTTCTCTCACGGATTATCCGTGGGAGACCGGGCGCCTGCGGCACGTCACCGAATTGGTGGCGGAAAAATCGGGTTGGGCGAAGAAGAAGAGCGTAAAGGGACATGGTTACGGGATCGCGGCGCACAAGAGTTTTCTAACGTACGTGGCCACGGTTGTAGAAGTCGAGGTGAATGACCAGGGCGAAATCCACATCCCGCGGGTTGATACCGCGGTGGACGCCGGGTTGGTGGCCAATCCGGCAATCACAATCGCCCAGTTTGAGGGTGCGGCGGTGTTCGGCACGAGCATCGTACGCACGGGAGAAATCACGGCGAAAAACGGCGTGATCGAACAATCTAATTTTAACGATTACCCTGTGGCGCGGATTAATGAAGCGCCGCGACAGACGAACGTTTACATCGTTGAGAGCTCGGCTCCGCCCGCGGGCGTTGGGGAGCCGGGCGTGCCGCCGTTCGTGGCTGCATTCTGTAACGCGATTTACGCCGCGACCGGCAAACGAGTACGGAATCTGCCGCTTTCTTCGAGCGGGCTTTTCGGATAATCGGACGAACGCGAAATTGGAGAAACGATAAGTCATGGACGATGAGAAACGATTGGAACCCCGGAGCGGGAGCGACGCCGGAGCAGCTAAGCAGGAGATCGGCCGAGGGGAAACGCAAGACAAGAGCGTCTCTCGCCGGGAATTCGTGAGCTTTGCGGCCGCTTCGTTCTTTTTCACTCAACTGAGCGGGCAGGCAGCGGGAGCGGAAGCAAGAAATGGCATTCGCTATCGAACACTGGGACGGACGGGGGAAAAAGTCTCGATGGTGGGCCTCGGCGGCTATCATCTGGGTAAACAGTCGGACCCTCAGGAGAGCATCCGCATTATTCGCACGGGGCTGGATGAAGGTGTGAATTTCCTCGACAACTGCTGGGACTACAACGGCGGGGAAAGCGAAGTGCGAATGGGAAACGCGCTGCGCGATGGATATCGCCAAAAGGCGTTTCTGATGTCCAAGATCGATGGTCGGACGAAAGCCGCCGCGACCAACCAGCTCAACGAGTCTCTGAAGCGGCTGCAGACCGACCACATCGACCTGCTGCAGTTTCACGAAGTGATCCGCGAGACCGATCCCGACCGGGTTTTTGCGGTTGGCGGAGCGATGGAAGCGGTGCAGGAGGCACAGAAGGCCGGCAAGATCCGGTACATCGGCTTCACCGGACACAAAAGTCCGGAGATTCATCTGAAAATGCTGGCTACCGCTTCGCAGCACAAGTTCACGTTTGACGCCGTGCAGATGCCGCTGAACGTGATGGACGCGCATTTTGACAGTTTTGAGAAGAAGGTTTTACCAGTACTTCTCCAGAGCAACATCGGCGTTCTTGGCATGAAGCCGATGGGGGACCACGTGATCCTGGAGAGCAAAACGGCCACGGCCGTGGAATGCCTGCACTATGCAATGAATCTGCCCACAAGCGTGGTGATCACCGGCTGCGATTCGCTGCCCATTCTTCAACAGGCGCTGCTGGCGGCCCGCAGCTTTCAGCCGATGAACGCCTCCGAAGTTTCCGTGTTGCTGGCGAAGACGGCGAAGGCGGCGGAAGCCGGCCAGTTTGAGCTGTACAAGACTTCTCACCACTTCGATGGCACGTTTGCCAACCCTCAGTGGCTTGGATAGGAACGCGGCAATTTCCAAATACCAAAACAAAGGAAAAGAAGAAATGCTCGAATACATCAACATCAAAGGTACAACTCTCAAAAGTTCGCGTATTGGACTGGGGACGTGGGCGATTGGCGGCTGGATGTGGGGCGGAACGGACGAGAAAGAGTCCATCCGTACGATTCATACGGCGCTCGACCAGGGGATCAACCTTCTGGACACGGCACCTATTTATGGCCAGGGACGCTCGGAAGAAATCGTGGGGGAAGCCGTCCACCAATACGGACGCAGGGACAATATTATTCTCGCCACCAAATTGGGCCTCGACTGGACGACCGGTGGAATTGAACGGAACTCCAGCCGCGAACGGATTTTGAAGGAATTTGAAGACTCACTGCGGCGACTGCAAACCGATTACATCGATATTTACCAGGTGCACTGGCCGGACACGGTGACGCCAATCGAGGAGACGGCCGGGACGCTGAGGGAACTTTTCGAGCAGGGGAAGATTCGCGCGATCGGGGTCAGCAATTATTCTCCCGCGCAGATGGACCGCTTCCGGGCGGTCTCGCCCCTTCACACCGCGCAGCCACCCTACAACCTGTTTGAAAGGGAGATTGAGAGCGATGTTTTGCCCTATGCGCTGAAACATGACATCACAACGCTTACCTATGGCGCGATTTGCCGGGGATTGCTGAGCGGCACGATGAGGGCGGACCGGCAGTTTTCCAAGGACGATTTGCGCAAGTCCAGCGATCCAAAATTCCAGGCGCCGCATTTCACGGAATATCTGGACGCAGCGAAGAAGATGGATGCGTATGCCCGGGAAAAGTTCGCCAAAGGCGTGATTCATCTGGCGGTCCGCTGGCTGCTGGATCAGCCCGAGGTCGGAGTGGCGCTGTGGGGTGCGCGGCGCCCGGACCAGCTCGATCCAATTAAGGACGTGGGCGGCTGGAAATTAACAAAAGAAGATTTCGAGGCGATCGACACCATCCTGCGAGAAAGCGTACGTCACCCCGTGGGGCCGGAATTCATGGCGCCGCCAGACCGGGAGACGCCGCAGGAAGTAAAGTGATCACCGCGCCGGGCGATTCCCGGAGCGGCGAAAGAAAGAGCAGGCAGTTGAAGTGCATATCCGAGGCATAAGTTCCGCGGGCTTTCTACTGCTGGCGGTGGCGGCGGCCGGACGCCTCAATATTCCCGCTGCGACAGCTCCGGAAGCAAGCGAACAAAGCCACGTTGTTTCGCTGACGCTTCACGCCGCCGTGAACTCCGAAGGCAAAGACTCTTTCGCGTACAATGGGAAAAACATCGCGCCGGTGATTCGCGTTTTTCCCGGCGACACGTTGAAGATCGACTATGAGAACGATCTTCCCCTCCACTCCACCGAGAGCTGCGCCATTTCTCCCTGCAAGAACATGACGAATCTGCATTTTCACGGGCTGGAGGTTTCGCCGCAAGCACCGCAAGACGATGTGATCGACATGATGGCCATGCCCGGCGACACGCTTCACTACGCCATCAAGATTCCCCCGCAACATCCGCCCGGACTTTTCTGGTATCACACGCACCCTCACGGCGAGAGCCACCGTCAGGCCCTGGACGGAATGTCCGGCGCGATTGTGATCGAGGGGATGGAGCGATATGTTCCGGAAGTTGCCAAATTGCGCGAGCAGGTGCTGGTGGTGCGAGGCGAGTCCATCGGGCATTCCGCGAATGCGGCCGCGCTTTTGCACCGGGTGGATACGGAAACCCCTTCGTGCGGGAGCGAAGCGGAGGCAATCGAGGAAGTGTTTACGGTCAACGGCGAGCTTCGTCCGACGATAGGGATTAACCCAGGGGAGCGGCAGTTCTGGCGCATTGTAAATGCGTCCGCGGATCGATATCTGGATATTCAGTTGGACAAGCAGAAACTGGAAATTGTGGCGATGGACGGAATGCCGCTGGCCTATCACGATCGAAGCCATCCCAGGAAAATTGTGGATCACACGTTGGTGCCGCCGGCGGGGCGCCTGGAAGCGATCGTCACCGGACCCGAAGCGGGGGCGAACGCGAAGCTACGGACGCTGTGCGTGGATACCGGATCCGACGGCGATCCAAATCCGGCGATGGTGCTTGCGGATCTGCAAGGTGGATCCACCGCAGCGCCGCCCCTCAAGGAAAACAATCGAAAGTTGCCGCCGCCGGAATACGAATCCGTTGATCTGCACGCCTATGAAAATTCAAAACCGGACTTTACGGTGACCTTCACGGAAGACAAGAACGGGTTTTATGTGAACGGAAAGAAGTATGAGCCGGATGCGGCGCCCATGACCCATGCTCGGGTGGGAACTTACCAGCATTGGCGCGTGGTGAACGCTTCGGCGGAATTGCATCCGATCCATATTCACCAGGTGCATTTTCTGGCGTACGCCGAAAATGACAAGCCGGTGGAGAATCCGGTGTGGCTGGATACGGTGAATGTGCCGGTTGCGGGGACGGTGGACGTGGTGATGGATTTTACGAATCCCGTTATCAAGGGGATGTCGCTGTTCCACTGCCATCTGCTGAATCACGAAGATAAAGGGATGATGGCGAAGATCCTGTTTGAATAGCGCACTGAGCGCGGATCAAGGCTGCGCGGGCTCCTCGACGGTGAGAAACTGATCGGCCTTCACGCCGTGGAGCATCTGGCGAATTCCGGAGGGCCATTTGATCTCGATGTCCGCCGATAGCGCGTTGCCCAGCCCAAAATGCAGCCGCTTGTCGTTTGAGGAGAGGTAACTGCCTGCGGCTGTTGCGAAGCGGATCTGGCCATTCACCTGAACACGCGCGCCGAAGCCGTCGCGGTTGCTTCTCTTGCCGCGAAGGGTGATGGTGAGCCAGTGCAAATTCCCGCCGCGGTTCCAGAAAAATTGCGGGCGATCTCCAAGCGAAGTCGCGACCGCATCGATCCATCCATCGTTGTTTAGATCGCCGAAGGCGGCGCCGCGTCCGGCGAGCGGCACGTCCGAACCCGCGTCTGCCTTTTCGAAGCGCCCGTGGCGATTCATGGCCAACAATGGAGGATCTTTGTAGCGCAATGAACTATCGTACTTCTCCACATTGTCGAAGACGTGGCCCTGAACAATAAATGCGTCTTTCCATCCATCGTTGTCGAAATCCTCGAGGCCCACTCCCCAGCCGGAGGATTTTCCGGAGAGAGTGCCGAATCCGGTTTCGAGTTCCTGAGCGCTGAACGAGCCGTTGCCGTCATTATGAAACGGCACGTAGGGCTGGTGTGGGAGCTGCGTGACAAGAAGATCAGGAAGGCCATCGTTATCGTAATCCTGAAAAACCACGCCCATGCCGGATAGCATTTTTCCGTCGCTGGTCAACGCCGCGCCGGATTCGAGGGCGCATTCGGTGAAGGTGCCATTGCCGTTGTTGTGGAAGAGAAATTGATTGGTGACGTCGTTGGCCACAAAAATATCCGTGAAACCGTCGCCATCGTAATCGGCAAAGGCTACGCCCAGGCCGTGGCCTTTTTTCGAGGCGATGCCCGATGGGACGCTGACATCTTCAAAAGTGCCGTCGCCGCGATTGTGATAGAGGATGTTTGAGACGGCGGGAAATTCCGTGGGCGGGCAGTACATGGCATTTTCGTTGCCGCAGGTTTTGCTGTTGGCCACGGTCCAATCGAGATACCGGGTGACGAAGAGATCCAGGCGGCCGTCATTGTCGTAATCGAAGAATCCGGCGGAAACAGACCAGCCACCCGCGGCCACGCCTGCTTTCGCCGTCACGTCTGTAAATGTGCCGTCGCCATTATTGTGGTAAAGAATGTTTTTTCCGAAGTTGGTGACGTAGATGTCGGGATAGCCGTCGTTGTCGTAATCTCCGACGGCAACACCCATCCCGTAATCGCCGTCGTCGACGTTCGCCAAACCGGCCTGCTGCGTGACATCCGTGAAACTGCCGTCTTTGTTTTGGCGATAGAGACGGTTCCAGTAAGCGGGATCGTGCCGATCGAACCCCGGAAGCCTGGGCAGTGGATCGCGGACGCGCCCGGCGTTGACGAGGAAGACATCGAGCAAGCCGTCGTTGTTGTAGTCCAGGAGCGCGACGCCGCCGGGCATGGTCTCGATCAGGTATTTTCGGGAAGTCGGTGAGTTGCGGAGAACGAAATCAATTCCCTTCGGCGGGCGAGGATCGAAACGCGGGCCAGTATCGGGTGCGGGAGCCTGGGCAAGCAAACTGCACGCGCAGAGCAGAGCAAGCGCGCCGGGTTTTGTGAATCGGACCGCAGGCAATTCGAATCTCTCTCTCAAGTTCCACGGACAGAACCGCGCGTCATGGGATTCCCGGAGAAGCGGAGCTGGCCTGGGGCGTAGACTCAATTCGCGCGGTTGATTTCCAAGTCACTGCCCCGAGGATCGTCGGCAATGTCGACTGTGAGCATGTGCCGATACCCATCCACGGAATCCGACAACTCGTCCGGCTTGTGTTTTAGAGTTACATGGGCCGACGGGCTCTGCCAATCGTAAACTTCGAGGTGAATTGTCTTCCACCAGGGAGCGAAGGCGCCCTTACGTTCTCCGACGTGCAGGGAGAGCCCCGTGGATGTTACCGCGCAGGAAAATTCGATGCGCAGAAAATCGCCTCGCGTGTAGGCCAGAGTCTTCCCGTCATCGAGATACACGGACCCGCGGCAATTTTCTCCGGGATATACGCGCAGAGTGAGGGGGCCTTGCGGCGTCTCCTCGGTGCTCTGGACGAGAGGCTGGACGGGAATGATCGAGCCCTCGCGCACATAGACGGGAAGAACGTCCAGCTTCGGCTGAATCATGGGTTCCGCGGCTTTCGAGATATCATGAGTTCCGGCTTCCTGAATTTTTGCTCCCGTCCAGTAGTCGTACCAAATGCCGGGAGGAAGCTTGAGGGCGTACGCTTCCGGTTGTTCCGGAAATGGCGGCGGGGCAACGAGGAGGTCTGGGCCGAACAGGAACTCGTTTCCCGCACGGACGTCCAGAGGCTGTGAGTCTTTTGTGGCGTGAGGAAACTCCAGGAAGAGCGGCCGGACGACGGGCACTCCGGTGCGGGACAGTTCTTCAACCAAGGTGTAAAGATATGGCATCAGGCGGTAGCGCTCTTCAATGTAGCGGCGGCGGATGGCTTCCTGCTCGGGGCCGTGGACCCAGACTTCCTTGTCGCCGGAGCCTTTGTCCGTGTGATTGCGATCGATCGGTTGAAAGGTGGCAAGTTCTGTCCAGCGGGTGAGCAGGGCCGGGCTGGGAGTTCCGATAAATCCGCCCACGTCGGCGCCGCTGAGCCCAAAACCGCTTAGGCCCAGGTTCAAGAGCATCGGCGTGGTCATGCGCAGATGGTCCCAAGAAGCGGTATTGTCGCCGGTCCAGGTCGCGGCATAACGCTGGCCGCCGGCGTAGGTAGCTCTCGTCAAGACGAAAGGGCGCAAGTCCGGATCAAGTTTCCGCAGTCCATCATAAGTGGCGCGGGAATTTTCCATTCCGTAAACGTTGTGAATTTCCAGGTGAGATGTGGTCCGGGGACGGAAGCCAGGCTCATCGATGCGATGCTGGACATTGTCGGGCATCGTCAAATTGTCGGTCAAGAAAACGCTCGGTTCGTTCATGTCGTTCCAAAAGCCGGCGAGGCCCTCCGACAAGAACGGTTTGTAGAGGGAACCCCACCAGTCCCGAGTTTTTTCCTGGGTGAACTCCGGGAAAACGGAGGGGCCGGGCCAAACCGTGCCGACGTACGCCGAACCATCGGCATTCTTCACAAACTGATCACCGGCGATTCCCGAGTCGTAGGGCGTGTAACCGGCGCCGGGAACGCGGGCGATGTGCAGATCTGTGATCGCGACAACGTGGAAGTCTTCGCGTTTGAGGTCCGCAAGCATCTGCTCAAAGTGGGGGAACCGATCTGTGTCCACGGTGAAGGGGCGATGCTCTTTCTGAAAGTCGATGTCCAGATAGAGCACGTCGGAGGGAATCTTGTCGGAGCGCAAGCGCGAGGCTATTTCACGGACGCGAGCTTCGCTCTCGTAGCTGAAGCGCGATTGCTGAAAGCCGAGTGACCAGAGCGGAGGAAGAGGCGGCAGGCCCGTGAGCCAGGCGTAAATTTGCACAACTTGTTTCGGATCCGGGCCGTAGAAAACGTAATAGTCGATCGGGCCGCCCTCGGCTCCAAATGAATAAGTGTTTCGTTCGCTTTTTCCGAAATCAAAACAGGTGGACCAGGTATTGTCGAGCAAGAAGCCCATGGAGCGTCCGGCACGCATGGTCATGAAAAAGGGGATGCTCTTATAAAGGGGGTCCGTCGATTGCTGAAAACGGAATGCATCCGTGTTCCAGAGGCGGAAGGCTTGCTCGCGGCGATCGAGGGGCCCAGTTTTGTCGCCCAGGCCAAAATAATGTTCGTCCATGGGCATTTTCTTGAACACGCGGTAGGAATCGGAGTGGAATTCCACGGGCCATCCTTCGGCGTCTTCCTGAAGGATGTTGCCCGACAAATCGGAGGTGGAAAGCCTTAGTGTGGAAGGCTCGATCCGAACGCTCAGAGATTTGGTGTGAAACCCAACGGTGTAGGTAGCAGCGTCGGGAGTGACGTCGACATGCTGACGGCGAATCTCGGCGGGAACTGCCCAGGATGCGTCTTCCGGCAGCACGCCATTCGCGGAGAGGCGAACGCGCAAAACATCGTCGCGCAGGGCGAGGACTTGGAGCAGCATGCCCGCGTGGCGCACCTCGATACCATTCGGAAGAGCTTTGCTGGAATCGGGTTCCTGCGATTTGGCCGCATTCTTCCCGACCCCGGGCTTCTCGCGACCGGCGGCAATTCCCGTTTGAATTGCCAGACAGGTGAAACCGAGCAGTAGCAGAACAGAGCCGGTGCGGTGCAGTCTTTTCCTAGCCGATATCGGAATCTTCATTCTTCCGTCCTGGTATACCGCGAAGGCTCAAGCCATTCCTGATGCCCCATCGCGACATAGACGAGGGGAAGGCACTTCTTTTGTTGCAGGAGACCATCCAACTCTCCTGAGTAATTCGTCTTGAGGCAGTTTCCTAATCGCCAAAAACTCCAGCGTTTGAAGACCGGAGTTAAGGGCGGACAGGCCAGGGATACTTCCTCGACTTCAAACTGTTTCTCCCGGCCTGCCTCGCCGATGCTCTCCCAGGGTAAGGAGGGCAAACTTTGGATCGCGTCAGGTGCTAGAAGTAGAACTTCCCGGCAAATTGCAAACTGCGAGCCGGGTAAGCGGACGTGATAGTGCCGAAGTTCGAGTCGCCCAGGTTGGAATCCGGCACGAAGAAGTTCGGATGGTTGAAAGCGTTAAAGAGTTCGAAGCGGAATTGGAAACGCTTGGTCTCCGTGATGTTCCACCATTTCTGAAGTCCCATGTCCCAGTTCACGAACCCAGGCGCGCGGAGGTTCGAAAGGAACCTTGCGGAATCCCCGAAGGTGAAGGGTGCGGGTTGCGAGAACGCCGCGGGATTGATCCAGTCGTTGATGGATTGATTTTGCGGCACGGGGCTTACGCCAGGAACTATGTTGGGGCGCTGGTTGAAGCCGAAGCCGCCGGTGTTGTTCTGCGCCGGGTTGATGGAGATGGGCAGGCCTGTATGTGCGGTGAGAATGCCGCTCAACTGCCAGCCGCCGAGCACGGCGTTCATGGGACGGTTCCAATCCGCGCCAAACATCTTGTTCTTGCCGAAAGGCAGTTCGTAGTTGTAGTTGATGACCAGGCTGTGGGTCAGGTCGCTCGCGTCAACGGAGCGCTCCGCGGCCAGATCGTAGGAGTTCCGGACGGAACTTCCTGAGCCAGGAAACGCCCAACCGGAAGCACCTTGAACGTTATCGAGGAATTTGGAATAGGTGTACGAAGCATTTACCTCCAAGCCGGAGTGCCAACGATGCGTGTAGGTAAGCTGGAGCGCATTGTAGGTGGAAGAACCGACTGAAGGCTGTGCTTCGGTTACGCTGCAATACTCCGGATACGGGAGGAGGAGTTGTCCCTGCTGAATCGTTGGATTACTGAGTCCGCATCCGCTGGAAGTAATCTTGCCAAAGAACGGATTGGGAACTTGCTGAAGAAGCTGGTTGCCCATGGCCAGATCTGCGACAGGAAGTTCGTTCCACTCCAAGTATTGGGAGAGGACGTGTACGCCGTGGTTGCCGACGTAACTGACGTCGAGCATGTCGTTGTTGGTGAAGCTGTATTGCACCCCGAACATCCACTGCTGCACGTAGGGTGAATGACGGACCGCGTCGGTGACGGGATTGAGTCCGAAGCCGACGTCCGTCAAGCCGCCCAGGGAATTGCCCGTTGAAGGAACCTGGCCGTTGGGAAACGCACTGGGCAATCCCAACGTGGTATTCCCACTGAGAGTAGAGGACGGGTTCAGCCCACCATTGAGGGTGGTTACCCAAGGAGTGCCCTGGGAGTAGCCGATGCTCGGGCCCTGTCCGTAGTAATTGGGAACAAAGAAGACGCCGTACCCGCCACGCAACACCAGTTTGTCCTGCAATTGGTAGGCAGCACCGATGCGCGGAGCAAAGTTGGTGTGGGAAGTATTGTAGAGGCCGGGATTATTGTTCGTGTTGAAGACAAGTTCACCCGGAACATTGAAGCCGACAGCAGAACTGATGGGGTTCGACGCGGTGAAGTCAAAGTACTGCTGTTGGTTATGCCGTTCGGTTGGGGCAGTCTGAATTTCGTAGCGCAACCCCAGATTGAGAGTGAGCTTCCTTGTCAGCTTCCAGCCATCCTGCACATACCAGCCGAGAAGATGCTTGTCGGTAGCGGGGAAAATATTGAGGCCAGTCTGGTCCGTGCCGCTTCCGACGCCGAGAAGGAACGAGGCGAATCCATTGCCGGTGTCGGGTGTCGCTTGCTGGGGATCCGGCCCGGCGGTGGATGTAGTTTGGAACTGAAGAGTGGTGTTGGCGTAGTGGCCGCCATCAATGCGCGCCCAAACGTCCATAAAGCCAAAGGCGATCGTGTGCTTGCCTTTGATTTTCGTGAAGTCGATCGAACTGGTCCAGATGGTTTGCGGCACGATGTAATTGTCCAGATTGGGCGGAGCTCCAAGGCCCGAATAACTCTGCGGTTGAATCTGGGGGAAAGACGGAGCAATCCCATCAATGAAGGACGGCAGTCCGAGCGTGGAAGATTGGAATCCAAAGCTCTGCGTGGTGGACTGCTCGACGTGACGGTTTACGCCAAAATTCAGGCTCATGTCGAACGTGGGGCTGAATACGTGGTTATAGCCCGCATTGACGCTATAGCGGTTGTTGGGAGCAGTTACGCCCGGACCTCCCGGATCGGTGGCGCCGTAATAGGTTGGCGAGTTAATTTTCGATTCATATTTCTGCGACCAGCGCACGTTGAGACGGTCATTGTCGGAGAAATTGTGATCGATGCGGAAGGAGTATTCATTGGAAGTCGCCTGCGCGGCAGCCGCATTGGTGTAATTGTTGATGAGATTGTTGTTTGAGGGGCTGGGCCAATAGTTGCCAGTTGCGATACTCGAGGCGATGGTGTCCAGGAGCGGCCCCGGAATGATGTTCGTTACACCCAACCCGGTTTGGATGTTGCCGGAGATGGGGTCTCGAATGAATTTGGTGGTGCCGGGCAAAGTGCCAGCCGGACAATTGCTGACGCTATCCCCGGTGACAGGATCCACTCCGCCGCATGAAACCTGGCGCGTGGTGAACGGGTTATAGACTTCACCGCTGTAAATGGGGCGGCCGAGGTAATCAACTCCAGTTTGCGGGCCCAGGAACGCCGAGAAATTTCCAGAGCGTTGCTGTGAGGTGGGCATTGTGCCCAGGAACGTGGCCGGGGTCGACTGGCGCAGGCCTTCGTAATACCCAAAGAAGAAAGTTTTGTCCTTGCGGATAGGGCCACCAACAGTGCCGCCAAACTGGTTGCGAGTGAAACTGGGTTGTTTGCCGTTGTTGAAAAAGTATCTCGCGTCGGCGTTGCTGTTCCGGTAGAACTCGAACGCATCGCCGTGTAACTGGTTGGAGCCGGACTTGGTGACGACGTTGATTACGTTACCGCTGCTCCATCCGTACTGGGCAGTGAACGCATTGGTCTGAATCTTGAATTCCTGCACGTCGTCCACGGACGGCACATAAACCACGCCACCCCAATCGAGGCGGGTGTCATAGGTTCCGTCCAGCAAGTAGGCGGCAGTGTTGAAGAAAGTGCCGCCGAAATTGAGGAAAGACACATCCTGGTCCGCGCTTCCCGAGATACCCGGGGCTCCCACGACTTGAAGTTCGGCGGCGTTGCTGACCGAAGAGTTAAGAGTGGCCAAGCCGATGACGTTGCGCAGGTTCAGGGGCAGTGCCGCCACTTGCCGCGCGGAAACGTCCGAAGCGATGTTGGCGTTCTCCGCGTTCATGAGAGGCGCCTGCGAAGTGACTTCGACACTTTCGGTAACCGCGCCGACGGACAAAATGATCTTTTCCTCGGCGTTCTGCCCGGGTATCAGCTCGATCCCCTCTTGCCTGTAGTGCTTGAACCCGGGGGCCTCCACCTGCAGCTTGTAGGTAGCGGGCGGGAGGAGCGTGAACGAATAGAGTCCATTGTCGGAGGTCACATAGGTACGAGAAATGCCGCGTTCGGGACTGACCAGAGTTAACTTGGCGCCGTTCACTGTCTGACCCGAAGCGTCGAGGACAGTTCCACTGAGTGTCGCGGTGATTGCCTGGGACTGGGCGCAAGACTGCCCGGCGGACAAGCCCATTGCCACGAGAATGCCGATCAAGATTCCTAGCTTCAACGACCATACTTTGCCTGACATTAAGAAATTCCTCCTGGACACCCTGGCTGGAGCCAGGATGCCACCCCGAAATCTGTCCGCACCCAGCAAGCTCCCCTGCCGCTTGGATGCGCTCGTGCTTTCTAGTACCGTGCGAGGACTGACAGAACCAATTCAAAAGACTGGTGCAACTTATAGAAAACTCCGTTCCACGCTGGCAATGCTTTGCTGGTAAAGGAAACAGGATAAGAAAGAAAAGACCCGTGATTGTGGCGTAAAACGCATCCTGTCTGCAAGTTACGGAGACGTTAAGAGGACGTTAAGAGCCCCAAAATTTCTGTTTTACGTTGCGGCGGACGGTAAACCGCTGTAGCATCTGAGGAAATCGCTTTCTTGATGACCTGAATTTGTGATTCTGGTGCTCGCCTGGGTGCAATGGCGACATTCTTTGGCTGGGTTGGGGCGTTAGGGGAACCTTGCTAGCAGAGCAGGTAGCGGAAAGCTGGACACCTTCCAGCGAACTCGAAAAGACCGCCGTTCAACAGCAACTCGAGAAGTTGCTCGCTACACCTCTATTTAATTCCAGTAAACGTTATCCGAGCTTCTTGAAATTTGTGGTTACGCGCTCGCTGGCAGGGCAGACGGACCAACTTAAAGAGAGAATTCTGGGAGTGGAGATCTTCGGCCGCGCGGCCGACTACGACACGAACACGGACCCGATCGTGCGGGTGACCGCCGCGGAAATTCGCAAGCGGATCGAGCAGTATTATCAAGACCCGAAGCATAGCCAGGAGATTCGGCTGTACTTGCCTAGCGGTTCTTACGCGCCACAGTATTCATGGCCTGGACGCCCCGCGGGTTTACCAGCAAATGCGATCGCATTACCCGGCCCTGTAGAGGAAGTGAACTCGATCCGTCCGACGAATGAAGTTTCTGCGGAGTCTCGTTCAGTCCGGCTGGGAGCGAAGTCCGCAGTTGCGTTGTTGCTGCTATTGCTGGGGGGAGTTTCGACGGGGATATGGTATGCGACCAGGCCACCGGCGCTGAAACAGTTTTGGGAGCCGTTTGTGAAGTCTTCGGAACCTGTGCTGTTTTGCATCGCCGACCAGATCCAATATTCCACGATTCGACTTCGCGATGCTGCCGACCCGCAGCGGGAAATCACGTTAAACGACAGCATGGTGACCATCATTATTGATGACGTGAGCCCTCTTGTTAATTTGGCGGGATTGCTGCGGACGTACGGCAAGACGTATCGGGTGCAGGGAGAAGCCACCACCAGCCTGACCGACCTGCGCCGCGGTCCTTCGGTTTTCATCGGCGCTTTTGACAATGGATGGACGCTGCGGCTGACCGCGCCTCTTCGGTACCACTTCGCAAACGACAAGGAAATGGCGCAATTCTGGATCGAAGACCGCGCCAACCCCGGAAAGCGCGACTGGATGCTGGATCGCAGCGTGCAACAGCAAACCGGGACTTACAAGGATTACGCCATTGTTGCCCGCCTGGTGGATCCGAATACGGATCAATTCGTGGTCGTAGCCGCGGGAATTGGAAGAGGCGGAACGGTTGCCGCGGGCGAGTTCCTTGTGGATGCAAATCGCATGGACGAAATGCTGAAACAAGTGCCGCGAAACTGGAAACAAAAAAACGTCGAAATCGTTCTGGAGACGCAGGTGATACAAGGACGTTCGGGCCCGCCGCGCATCGCTGCGGTTCATGTCTGGTAATTCGACAAAGTCAAGAAGCCTGAGTCGTTAGATTTTCCAGGTGATTCACGACCTTTTCGATCGCACTAATCACAAGCTCTGGTTCTTCCTGCATGATCCAGTGGTTGCTGCTCCCCGCCAACACGTATTCCCCTTGCGGCAGGCGTCCGGCCATCGCGGCATGTTCGATACGGCGGCGTTCGGGCGCGGTACTCGCAGACAAAATCACCGCGGGCTTGTTGAAGAAATTTGCAGATTTGCCGGCTTCCGCCGCGCTGACAGGCAAATTTTCCAATTGGCTGGCGATCGTAAGCGCGAATTTGGGTTGGATCCAGAAAACGGCGGCCATAGCTCTTTCATTCGGAGGAAGCGCGGAGAACCACGGACTCGAAACGGTTCCGGAGTCCGCTGGCGTTCCTCGACTGATCAATCGCACGAGATAACCGCCCAGTTTCTTCGCGGCAGTGGTGAGAAGAAAAGCCACGAAACGGATGAGTCCGATACGGGCAAGAAACGCGGCGCGCCGGCAAACCTTTACTCCGATGAGGGTGAGCCTGCGATCGTGTTCGGAGGGTGGATTCCATTCGGCGGGCGCCACCGGATCAACGAGCACCATTCCGGCCACCTCGTCGGGGAAACGCGCCGCAAAAACCGGCATCGTGAGTCCCCCGAAGGAATGTCCCACAAGCACGTAGGGAGATGGGATCGCGGCCCGCTGCAGCAAAGCGTGCAGTTCGTCGACGAGGCGATCAGCCGTCCGAGGCATGGGGCCTAAATCACTCCATCCCAACCCAGCCCGGTCATAACTGACAACGCGGAACGATTTCGACAAGGAATGTTGCAGCTCGGTCCAGCTCAGCACAGTGGACATGAGCCCTGCTTCCAGCAATATCGTTGGCCCCGCGCTCCCCGATTCAAGGAGATGCAGGCGGTGACTTCCGAGATCGACCAATCTGCCCGGCGGCGGATAGAGTTTCGCATCCTTGCGCGTGCCCAGAATCTGGTAGAGCACGCCCAGCATCGCGCCCAATAAGGCCACGCCCGCTATCCAAATCAGTATTTGAATCAACTTCCTCTCTCCTCGAAAACATACCGCAAGCGCTTAGATGATTTCGCCCTGAATCCGGCTACGGACATGCTCCGCGGCATCAAAACCGGTTTCGACGCACTCCCCAACCGACCGGCCCTTCAGGAAATTGCCCGCGATTCCCAGGCCGTGGGTCATACTCAATATGTTGCGGATCTCTGCGATCCGCTGCGCGTGCCCGACGTTGTATTGCGGCAACGCCATTGGATCGGTCCACACCACGCGGTCCAACGGTTCTCCCGTGATCCCCAAGGCGCGGGCGTTTTCCGCCTGTACGATCCGCGCGTATGCTTCTTCGCCGACACTTTGTGCGCCGTTGTTCGCTGCTCTTCCGGCGAAGCTGGTCATCAGCACCTTGCCTTCCGGGGCGCGGCCAGGAAGCAGGGAAGAATTCCAGAATGTGCAGATTGTTTCCCATCCCTCTCGCCGGGGTACCATGAAGCCGAATCCATCGAGTGGGTTGGAAACCTGCGAACGGTCATACGCGGAAGCCACCGAGCAAACGGGCGCGTACTCAATTCTGTTCAGTTGAGAAGCAAGCTGCGGCGCGGCGTTTTCCAAAAGCTGTGCTGCAGCGTACGCGGGGATCGCCAGGATCAGGTGCTCGGCGGTTATTTTTTCGCCGCTCGATGAAACAACCTGCCAGGCGGCTCTGGCGATATCACTTGGATTTGGCACTCGTGTGAGGCATGCGATTCCTTCGCGATAGCGGACCTGCCCGTGCAGCTTTTCGGCGAGTTTTTCCGGCAGCGCCGCCATGCCCGACCGGAAAGAGCCGAGGGACGGCAGCGCACTGGTGACGCGAAAAGAGTCGCGCGTCCCGTTCGCGCCGGCCTGCCGCAGCGATGCGTCAACTTCCGGCAGCCGCCGCCTTAAATTGCGGGCCCGAATCGCGCCGCGCACCAGGCTTCCCTGGCTACGTTCCCATTCCACGAGAGCTGGAAAAGCGCTTTCCATGCCCATTTTGTGGGCGTCTCCGAAAAAAATCGTCGAAACAAGAGGGTCCACGATATAATCCAGCACCTCATCGCCAAATTTCCGCCGAACGAATTCGGCCAAGCTCTCCTCATGCCGAGGGGGTTGGGTAGAGCCAAACACCTCAGTGAGAATTCTTAACTTGGAAGCAATCCCGATCAGACTTGTGCCGAGGAGCCCGGCTGGCGAGAAAGGCGCGCGGTGCAGCCGGGCGTTGCGCACGATGTAGCGCTTGGCTGCGGAGTCGCCCGCTACAAATTCGGATTGGAGATTCAGTTCGTGGACAAGCCGCCAGACCAGAGCTGGAAATCGCGGGAATTGAGGTCCAGTCTCAAACAGGAAACCGTTCTTGCGGATCGTGGAAATCAAACCGCCGGGGCGGTCGTGGGCTTCCAGAACGAGACAGGGAATTCCCAACTGTTTCAGGCGGTAGGCGCAAGCCAGGCCCGAGATTCCCGCGCCTATTATCACAACTTTTTCTGTGTATCCCACAACGGTCATACCCTATCAAACTTCGCGGAGCCGCCGACCTGCGCCAAGCTCACGCAATTCTGCCAGAATAGATGTCCGGAAGGCCCGTGGAGTCACTACTTAATTTCTTTCAGAATTACGCCGCCCATGGCGAGGAAATTGCCGTGCGGCAGAGGCGCGGATATCGAGCCGAGAGCTGGACGTATGCGCAAATCGCTCAAGGAGCGAACCGGCTGGCGCGCGAGCTCGGGGCCCGTGGAATTAACAAGGGCGATGCGGTTTTATTGTGGGGCGAGAACTCAGCGGAATGGATCACGGTGTTTCTCGGGTGCATGCTTTGCGGCGCGGTTATAGTTCCCATCGATCATGCGTCGTCGAAGGAGTTTGCGGGACGAGTGTCCCGGGAGGTGAACGCAAAGCTGCTCTTTTGCGCGTCTGCGGAAAACGATTATGGGAGCATCCCCGCAATCCCACTGGGGTCGCTTTCCGCGGTAACGGCTCGACATGATTCGTCCCCGTACCCCTCGCCGCCGCTTTCCCGTCAAGACCGCTTGGAGATCATTTTCACCTCAGGCACCACGGCTGAACCCCGCGGCGTGGTGATCTCGCACGGAAACGTGCTGGCGAACATCGAGCCGCTGCAAACCGAAATTCAGAAATATCTTCGATACGAAAAATTCGTCCACCCGCTTCGCTTTTTGAACCTGCTCCCCCTCAGCCATGTGTTCGGCCAGATGCTCGGAGTATTTATTCCCTCGCTGCTGGCGGGCACCGTTGTCTTCATTGATTCGCTGAGACCTGCGGAGTTCGTGGACACGATACGGCGCGAGCGGGTTTCTGTGGTGGTGGCGGTTCCGCGTTTCATTGAATCCCTGCGGCGTGAGGTGGAGCGCCACGAGGAGCGCGTGGGAAGAATCGAACGATTCCGGAAGAATTTCGAGCGGGCGGAAAAGGAGCATTTTCTGCGACGTTGGTGGCGATTCCGCGGAATCCACGGGCGACTTGGCTGGAAATTCTGGGCGTTCATTTCCGGCGGAGCCGCTCTTCCGCAGGATGCCGAGAAGTTCTGGAACCGATTGGGGTACGCCGTTATTCAGGGATATGGAATGACCGAAACGACCTCGCTCATCAGCCTGAATCACCCATTCCATTCCACCCAGGGATCGATCGGCAAAGTGTTTCCTGGAATGGAAGTGCGTGTCGACGAGAATGGGGAAATTCTGGTCCGTGGAGAAAACCTCGCGAGTGCATACCGGCAGAATGGGCAGATGCTGTCTGTAGCCGAACCGGACGGTTGGTTCCGAACGGGAGACATCGCGGAGACCGACGAGAACGGGGATTTGTATTTCAAGGGCCGGCGAAAGAATGTGATTGTCACTCCGGCGGGGATGAATGTGTACCCGGAAGATCTGGAAAAAGCGCTGAGAGCACAACCAGGGCTTCGCGATTGCGTCGTGGTCGGTCTCGAGAGGGATGGCAATGCTGAACCGTGTGCCGTGCTTTTGCTGAACGGCAACGCGGGCAACCCGGCTGCGGTGATTGAGGGCGCCAATCAAGGCCTGGCCGAGTACCAGAAAATGCGCGACTGGTTTCTGTGGCCGGAGCCGGATTTTCCGAGGACGCCGACCCAAAAGCCAATTCTCCCGCGCATTCGCGATCTGGTACAAAACGTAAGGAGCGCGACCACGGAAAATTCGCCGACTTCCGATTCGCTTGCCGGATTGATCACGCGGATCACCGGGCGTCCCGTCCAAGTGGGCTCGGGCGACGCGAATCTCGAAACTGATTTACACCTCACTTCTCTCGATCGCGTCGAGTTGATGAGCGCTCTGGAAGAGCGCCACCAGGTGAACCTGAGTGAAGCACAGTTTCAGGACGTCAGTACGGTGGCGCAACTGGAAAAACTTCTCGTGCAGGGGAGTTCCGCTCCCATTCAGCACGTCTATCCCACCTGGCCTCAACATTGGCTAATCAAAGCTTTTCGCCTGGCCGTTTATTACTTGCTTGCCTGGCCGGCAACGTATCTCCTTGCAGCACCCCGGATTCGCGGCCGCGAGAATCTGCGTGGGCTTGAAGGTCCGGTCCTGGTGATTTCCAATCACGTGACCTATCTCGACATCGCCTGGGTCCTGCCGGCGCTTCCGGCCAGGTTCCGAAACCGCCTCGCCACAGCGATGCGCGGTGAACGGCTTGCAGAAATGCGGCGCCCATCGCACCGCTTGGGGCTTTTCGAGCGATTCATGGAGCACCTGAGATATTTTCTCGTGCTGAGTCTTTTCAATGTTTTCCCGCTGCCGCAGCACTCCGGTTTTCTGCGCAGCTTTGGCTTCGCGGGAGATCTAGTTGACCGCGGCTGGAGCGTTCTGGTTTTTCCGGAAGGCATCACAAGCGAAGATGGAAACATGACGCCTTTTCGCGCGGGCATCGGCCTGCTCGCGAAACAGTTAAACCTACCCGTTGTTCCAATTTACCTGCATGGGCTATTCGATCTGAAGCAGAAGGAGCAGATCCTAACCCGGCCCGGGCATGTGCACGCTACGATTGGCGCGCCGGTGCATCTTGCCCCGCACCAGGACGCGGAGGAAATCACGCGTGAACTGGAACGCCGTGTACGTGAACTTCAATCTGTCTGAGAAAATTCGACCCTGCGTATCGCTTGGAGCCGCCGAACCAGAAAGAACAGAAGAACAATCCCAACCACCAACGCGATCGAAGCCCATTTCTGGTCCACAAGGAAGTGCTTCGCTGGCACGCCGTAGCGTGCTCCCAGAAATGCTTCGATGAAGAACAGAGAACCGCGTCCGAGCAGGGTGCCGATGACAAACGTCGTAAAGGGCACCTGGAAAACTCCTTGCGCGATCACGAACGGCTTGAATGGGACCGGGAACGGCGCCACCGCGGGAAGAAAGACGGACGCCATGGGATATTCTTGAATCAACTTTCGAATCCTGCCCGGCGGATGCCCCTGGCTCTTGCGATAGTAAGCTTGCCCGCCCTTCCGGGCCAGCCAGTAAATCCAGATGCAACCGGCGAGAGAACCGAGCGCGGCCATCGCGGCATAATACGGCATGCGGACGGGATGCCTGCTGGAAAGCTCCATCACAAGTACATCTGTAACCAGGGGAAGCGGGACGAACGAGGAATCGATGAACGCCGACAGGAGCAATCCGACTCCGCCCAGGGCGGGCAGCGTCAACTTTAGCCAGGATCTGAATTGACTCCATCCCACGGCATCCTCAATTAGAGCGACCTGAAATTATGCGACGATTGGCCACCATCGGACCGCATTTGCCGATCAATTCTTGAACACTTGCGATGGTTAGCCTGAAAAAATGAAACACGGCGATCAAGTCCAGTTCAGATGAATTCGCATAAAGCACTTCTCGACACAAACCAGCGTGCCGCTTTCCAACCTCGAGAGAACATCCAGTAGTAGATGCGTCTTGCCCCGGAAGCGGCGCAATGAATTTTGGCCCTTGACCCGAAAATTTTCAGGGTTCGATGTATCTCTTGGGCAGATTCCAGTATCCAAGTCCTTGTCACCAGGGACCGCCGTTGCTCGTTCAGTACCATTGTGGCCGGAGTGAGGTAGCTGAACGAATCAAGTCAGCTTTTGTATAATCGGTGGTGAGCTAACCCAGCCCTATCACCCCTGGTCATCTTCTGCAAAGTTGAGGTTGGATTCATGTCCACACTGGAACACCCGCAACCTACAGTTCCTTCGCAGTCGTTTCGCCTCGACGTACCTTTACATACCCTTTTGCAGCAACCTGGGCAACGGCCATCGCCGCATTCTTCAAAAGAGGCGGGGGGGCTCCCGGAACCGATTTTCCCAAAGCAACCCGAGTTGCTTCATGAACTCGATTCGGCAGACATCGCGGCACACGATCACGTGCTGCACACTGGAAAGCGGGAATGGCCCGTTTCCCGCATCCTGACGACCATGCGGGGCTGGATGGTGCCTTACCTCAAATCGCGCGTTCTCCCTGGTGATTTTCAGCCAATCATCTCGTACCTGTTCACCGAGTGGAAATGCAACCTGGATTGCCATTACTGCTGGTCGTACGACAACCGGGTGAAGGGGATGACTGAAGAAACTGCGCGGCGCGCCATTGACTGGCTGGAAGGAACCCCTTGCCGCGTTCTGGCTCCCACGGGGGGAGAGCCGCTGCTGCGTCCCGATTTTGTGCACAAAGTGATTTACTACGCGGCGAAGAAGGACTTCTGGGTCTACCTGGCCACGAATGCGCGCTTGCTTCGCCCCGAGGTCACGGACCGTCTTGCCGACGCGGGAATCGCAACCATCAATTTCGCGGTGGATGCGATCAAGGAAAAGCCGGGATTGCCGAAAGCGCTGGAACACGTACGTTCCAACTTCGATTATCTGGTGAAACGCCAATACCGGTACGGCTACACGGTCTTCTTCAACACCAACATTTGCCGCACCAACATAGATGACGTCAAAGAGTTGGTGGAAATCGCCCACGATAATGGGATTTCGCTTACGTTTCACATCAACGAAGCACCGATGATGGAACAATCCCACTTCAAACATCTCCACGAAAACGATACGTACATCCGGCCACAAGATTTTCCCATGGTCGACGAGTTGCTGGATTGGCTGATCGACAAACAGCGGCAGGGCTACAAGATGGTGGACTCCATTCCGCGCTTGCAGAATATGAAAGGCTTCATGCGCGGAGTTGGCGAGCACTGGGGCTGCCGCGCCGGCCAGAACTGGCTGATCATTCGCACGGACGGAACGCTTGCGCCTTGCTTCCCGATGTATAACGCGACCTATGACTGGGGTACGGTGGAAAATCAGAAGTTTGATTTGAAGCAACTTGCAGAGATGAAGCATGGCTGCGAGCCGCACTGTTTTTCGACGCTCGGCTATAACGTCGCCTATTGTTACGACGCGACCCGGGTTATGAAGTGGCTGTACAAGCAGGCGATCAACGGATTCCAGGGAGTAACGGGAAGCTTCGAATAATTGGAAGACGGAAGCGCAGCTCCCTGGCTGTTGTGCGGGATCGCGCCACGCTGCATTTCTGTCACTCCATCCAATCCTTGGCCGCGAACCTCTCGCAGATGCATAAGCTCGTCCGGCTGGCTATCCTTAGCGCCATCGTGCCCCCGGACTCATAACACACCAAGCCATCAAGTGTGCAAAGATGCTTCGGAATTGCCCTTTAGAGCGCTGAGCGTTTTGAATTCGCTACACAAAGAAACATGAAAAGTGGCGACACCGGAAGTCAAAAGTGGTGACACTTGCTTTTTTTCTGGGAATTTTGATACTGGCGGAGAGGGGGGGGATTCGAACCCCCGGTACAAGTTTTAGCTCGTACAACGGTTTAGCAAGTTCGAGAGTCCCGGTGCCTGCTGTTCAAAAATCAACAATTTAGGTCGGCCCGTAAGCCTCTTGTTCGGGTCGAAAACGTCATGTTTGGGAACAATTGTTCCCCAAACTGTTCCCCACTTTGGGGTGCCATTTCATATGTACCGACCTTTCCTCACATGGTCGTTTGTGCGACACTTGGAACTGCGAATTGTTCCTGCATTCAGATGATCGCGTGAAGGACGAAGGCCTGATTCTCGATGAACCGCTTGGTCTCGATTCTTAACAAACGGACGGTCGTGCGAGCGAGAGAATTGTATCGGTCGGGAATACACCCACAAGAACTGAGCAGGGCCGTTGACCGTGGACTACTTTTGAAGATCGGCCGCGGGCTTTATGCCCGAGCAGATTATCCCGCAGACTTTGAGCATCAGATCGTTCTCGCCTGTAAGCGAGTACCGGCTGGTGTCATTTGCCTCGAGTCAGCGGCCAAGTACCATGGCCTCTTATCACTTGAATCTGCTTCGATTTGGGTGGCGATCGACTTTAAGGCAAAAAAGCCCGTCGTCGATGGCCTGAAGTTGCGCTTCGTGCGTTTTTCCGGAAACGCGCTCACGCAAGGAGTCTTCAATACGACAATCGATGGAGTGCCTGTTCGTATTTACAGCGCGGCAAAGACGGTCGCGGACTGCCTCAAATACCGAAGGAAAATTGGCAGCGACCTTGCAGCAAGAATCCTGCGAGAAAGCATAGCTGGAAAGAAATGCAGCGAACAGATGCTCCGACACTTCGCGAAAATATGCCGGGTCAACAAACTAGTTCAAGCAGCATATTCCTCGGCGGATCCATCTGTTCGTGTAAACGGGCGACCGTTGATAGCTGCCTTCGCACCCACAGAGACTTCATCAACTCCGCCCAACTAGCGCTAGAAGGAAACGGCAATGGTCTCATAGACCGTCGTACCCGGCTGCTGGCATAGAGCCGCCACTCGGTAAGGGCAATCGCTTGTTGTCAGAGCTCTTTTGTGTTGTTAAGAACGCAAGTTACAAGTTTTTTTGAACGACAGAAGCAACTTCATGCAACGGGGCAGACCAGCCGAGAATTCGACTCCGGTAAACGGAGTGTTCAGAAATTGGGAGAACCCAGGCCTGCCCACCAGGGTGCTGTCCGTCAAGTCTCGAAATGCGATGGACCAGTCGGGAAAGAGGCGTCGTTCCGATGTCTCGCTTAAGAGCACGTTAAAGCGTTTGTGCCTCCGGTCCACTTTGATCGTTGCGACAAGTTTCATCACGGCTTCCTGCTCGCCTTCAAGAACTTGCAAGAAGTTACCACCTTCATAAAGAAGCATCCCCGTAATGCCAAGCTGAGTATTGGTTTCGCGGGTCTCTTCCAAGAGCGCCAGAAGTTCACTCTTGGTGAAGAGCTGTGAAGCGGCGCTCTCGCAAGCTACGCGAAACATCTCACCCCCAACGTCTCGAAATCATTGATTGACAAATAAGCTATCTGCTCGACAGCGAAGTGACGCGCTTTGACACCTGTCAAGTGAGTGACACAGCTCTAACCCTCTCTATGGTCGGCGATGCGAAGCTACCCAAGCCGGCTGTCCCAGATGAAGATTCCATCCAGTGAAACAGGGTAGTATCGTCTGCAGGCTCAGTTCTCCCACTGCTGGGAGTCGACAATTTCCTGCATTAGAGAATCGTAGGAGAGCATCGCTTCTTCCACAATGGGTTTAGTGGTGGCGATTGTCGTCTTCAGATGATCTCGATAGAACTCGATACTTTCTGGATCCTCAAACACTGTTTTACGGATCGCCGCAACGTCGGCCATTACAGCGCTGAGGGTGGTATGCAGTGATTTTACGCAACTGAGGATCGTTTCTAGGTGGGGGCGGAGGTCATTACGGTGTTGTAGTTCCAACCGTGGCTTGGACATCGGTAGTTCCTCCCTTGATGGAACACTGCGTCAGGAAGGTAGCACCAGTTGGCAAGGTGATTCTATTATGCCTTGGTTAGGACACTCTTTACTTTCGTTAATGGTTACTATTGTCACCCGAGGAAATTCCCAACTTTTCGGCCATCCGTACCAAATCGGGCAAAGAATCGGCACGCATTTTGCGCATGAGTTGGCTGCGGTGAACCTTGGTAGCGGATTCAGTGATTCCGAGTTCGGCGGCAATTTGTTTGTTGGGGAGGCCGGTGACTACAAGGGGAAGCACCTGGCGTTGACGAGGCGTGAGCGCCGCGAACCTGGCTTGTAGCCGAGCAACTTCGGCGCATCGGTGGCGTCGCTCGCGGTCTTTTGCTAATGCGATATGAATCGCGTCCAGCAGGTCCTGATCGCGAAAGGGCTTGGTGAGGAACTCGATGGCGCCTGCCTTCATGGCGCGGACGGACATCCGGACGTCACCATGGCCGGTGATAAAGATAATCGGGATGGAGATGCCGGAGTCGGCCAATTTGCGCTGAAAATCGAGGCCACTCATTCCCCGCAGCCTGATGTCAAGGACGACGCAGGCATCCGCATCGGGCAATATGCACCTCTGAAAATCCTCTGCGGAAACGAACAACTGAACTTGCAATCCAACTGAACGAATCAAGCTGCTGAGGGTCTCTCGCGTGGATTGGTCATCATCAACGACGTAAACCAATGGCTTCGGCTCTATCATTTGGCACCGTTGGCCCTGGGGAGGGTGAACCTGAACACCATTCCGTAGGGCGAGCGCGATTCAGCCCACAATCGGCCTCCATGAGTTTCAATGATCGAACGGGCTATGGAGAGGCCCATTCCAGTGCCGTCTCGTTTCGTGGTGTAAAAGGGATGAAAGATCTGGTCGAGGTCTTCTTGGCCCGATCCGATTCCCCTATCTTCGACAGAAACAAGCACGCCAGCGGAATCCATTCGCGATTCAACGCGCAATTCCCTTTGGTGGTCCTTAACGGTTTGCATCGCCTCGATGGCGTTGATGATCAGATTGAACATCACATGCTGGAGTTGTACGCGATCTCCCAAAACAGTTGGAACATCCGCAGTCAAATCAGTCTTTACAGTGACACGAGATTTTACAATCTCGTTTTCCGCCAGCCTTAACACATCCCGAATCACCGCATTGAGGTTCAGAGACTCCATGCGAGGTGTTTCTTTCTTGAGTAATGCGCGAATCCGGACGATGACCTCACTGGTGCGATTTGCTTCGTGCACTGTCTGGGTTGCGGCTTCCCGCGCTTCCTTGAGATTAGGCGGCTCGTTCGCCAGCCAGCGCAAACCGGCGCTTGCGCTGTTCACCACGGCGCCAAGAGGTTGGTTGATCTCATGGGCGATGGACATTGCGAGTTCGCCGAGTGAGGCGGCCCGGCTGACAGAAGCAAGTTCCAGATTTGCCCTGGCCAAAGCCAATTGGTGCGCTTGGGCCTCGAAGCGGCGATCCACTGTCGATGACAGAATGCTGAGAGCGAGGATGAGCAGCGTAACGAGGCTGGTGCCCGTTGCGCCCAGCGATCTGACGGTAACCGTGTGCGCCCAATCCGGTTCGACCGCGGAAGCGGTGAACGTTGCCGCCGCCATGGCGGTGTAATGCATTGCGCAGATGGCGGCGGCCATGAAGCAGGCACTACCGATTTTTCTCCCGATCGCTGATGTCACATCTCGAAAGTAGAAGGCAAGGCGCAGCGCGGAATAGGAGAACACGATGGCAAGCCCCACCGACAATGTCACTAATGTGGGATTAAAACGGCAATCGGCCCGCATGCGCATCGAAAACATGTTTATGTAATGCAGGGCGGCAATTCCGAATCCCATGAGGCAACCACCGCTCACAGCACGCGCGCCACTCATTTTCTTGCGGCTCACGAGGGAAAGGGACAGTAGGGAGGCCAGCATCGCTACGAAAAAAGATAGCAAAGCCGTTGGCCAATGGTAGCTCACCGGAACCGGCAGCCTGAAAGCCCGCATGCCGGTGAAATGCATAGACCAAATGCCAATTCCCATGGCGAACGAGCCGAAAACCAACCATACGGCTAGGTGCCAGACTTTGTTGGTGTGGACGCGGCCCGCCAAATCAAGCGCGGCATAAGAAGAGGCGACGGCAATTACTACGGAATGAGCGACGATGGTGGGATCGTAGGAGCCCGCCAGGGTTGTTTCGGGAGGAATCATCAGCCGAAACCTCAGTCGCCTATTTAAGCTTACTGGGCATGCTTCCTGCTCGGACGACGAGCCAAAGGGTTAAAAAGTTTATACTACGCCCACTGAATCCAGGATTGGTAAAACCCACCAAGAGAGTATTTCCGTCGATGCGGGGAGCTCCCTCGAATGCGTAGAGGTTACCGGGATAGCCACGTGAAGGAACATACGCTGTGGGTTATGGAGAGTAAAGGACTTATTCGGGGGTGGTAAAGCTATTTTTGTAGCAGCCCCGAATCGTCAGATCGACCACTATCCCGATAGACGGCTCTCAAGTCCCGATAAACGCGCTCACCGATCAAGTGAAAACGAGTGACTCCCCAGAAGTCCGGTTGTCGGAAATTTCAACTCCACTCGGAACCTTTCCATCTCATCCATTCCGGGAATAGCCTACGATTCCACATCACCCAGCGCTAGTTCCTGGCTTGTACCCAGGCACCCTTGGATTCGCCTAGTTTGCATGCTGCAGATTCTCTTCCTGATGGCGAAAAACGACGGTCTACAAGACCGTTGCAGGCACCAAGCGCAAACGGGAATCAGCTTCAGACAGCTACCTAATTAAGGTAGCGCTCTAAACGGACCTCAGTCCTTTTTCCTTTGGGATACCCATCAAAATCCATCGCGAATGATACTGTGTCGGACTTGGGCGTGAATTCGACGATCAACAGCCGATTTGAGGTGACGTGACCGGGGTTTTTTGTACCAGCGGGAGTGAGAGAGAATTCACTCTGGAGGGAAGCTGGTATGCCGATGAAGAAATACAAGCCGGAGCAGATCGTGACCCTGCTGCGGCAGATTGAACTAG
>Ga0210387_10000061_pt1 | contig 77952 bp, 60 predicted proteins | sample IncBWC7OmetaG_FD_160108 | JGI IMG/M metagenome (GOLD analysis project Ga0210387, IMG submission 160108) | Forest soil microbial communities from Barre Woods Harvard Forest LTER site, Petersham, Massachusetts, United States - Inc-BW-C-7-O ...
GAAGAAGGCGACACCGGCGCAGATCGCGCTGGCGTGGCTGCTTGCGCAGAAGCCGTGGATTGTTCCGATCCCGGGCACGACCAAGTTGTCTCGCCTCGACGAGAACAATGGCTCGCTCGCAATCAAACTCACATCAGACGACCTGCGCGAAATCGACAGTGCGGCCTCGAAAATCACGGTCCAGGGTGATCGTTATCCCGAACATGTGTTGCGCATGAGCGGTAGGTGATCGGCCAAAGCATGATGACGACGCCGTCGGTCTTCAGTGGGGATCAACTTCCGACTGTCGGCAAACCGGAAATTGAGTCCTTTGCTTTCCGGCGCAACACACTGAGTGATGCCTGATCGATGGTTCTGGCACGCGCGGAAGAAATGCGGCACCAGGTACCGCAACGGTCTTAAAACCGCTCTATTCGACGGTGTCTGTCGGCAATGGTCTAGAAAACCGTTGGACTAGATGAGCATTGCTGGTGGGCACATGCTCTAGTCACTCGTCGACTTTAGGACGGTCCCGAGGACCGTTGCGCCGGATCATATTGATATAACAATGAGTTAGTAATGCGTCGAATCGTGCGTCGAAACTGCGTAGATTGGGCTGGATGATGCGTCGAATATTGCGTAGAATGAGCGTAGATTATGACCTACATATATAAGCGTGAGGACTGGCCACATTTCACCTGGAACGCGGATCGTCTGGTTCCTCATCTATCGGCCGCGCGTTACAAGCAAGGCCTGCTACTTGGCAAAATGCAGGACCTGGACTACCAGCTGAAGTGCGAAGCTACGCTCGTGGCTCTGACCGAAGAAACCGTCAAGTCCTCCGCAATTGAAGGAGAGGAACTCAACCCCGAGAGCGTCCGGTCGTCACTCGCTCGGCGCATGGGACTGGAAGCAGCAGGAACGCGAGCTGCGGATCGCCATGTGGAGGGGATTGTGGAAATGATGCTCGACGCAACGCAAAACTATGCGAAGCCCTTAACAGAAGACAGACTATTCGGGTGGCATGCGGCGCTGTTTCCCACGGGTCGTAGTGGAATGCGGAAGATCACAACGACTGCGTGGCGAACGGGTGGAATGGAGGTGGTGTCCGGTCCGGAAGGACGGCAGAAAGTCCATTTCGAAGCTCCCGGACCCGAAGCGGTCGACGGCGAAATGAACGCGTTTCTGACCTGGTTCGACGACCCGACAACAGAGATGGAGCCCCTCATTAAGGCGGGTCTGGCGCATCTTTATTTTGTGACCATCCATCCATTTGAGGACGGGAACGGAAGAATCGCGCGTGCCATCACGGAAATGTCGCTCGCTCGGCTCGAGGACAGTGCACAACGCTTCTACAGCATGTCCTCGCAGATCCGCGAAGAGCGTAAGGACTATTACGCGACCCTGGAATCGACACAAAAAGGCGGAATGGATGTCACGGAGTGGCTTGTCTGGTTTCTCGATTGTCTCGCCCGCGCGATCGACAGAACCAATGAATTAACAGCGGGCGTTCTGGCCAAGGAAGCGTTTTGGCGACACTTGAATCAGAAGTCGATCGAGGTGAGTGAGCGACAGAGAAAGATTATCAATCAACTGCTCGATGGATTCGAGGGCAAACTGACGACGGAGAAGTGGGGAAAAATCGGGAAAGTTTCGCACGACACGGCGCTTCGGGATATTCAGGACCTGATCAAGCAGGGAATTCTGAGGCAGGCAGAAGGTGGCGGCCGGAGCACGGCATACGCGTTGGCTCGCAAAGAAGCGAGCGAAAGCTGACAGTGGAGTCGTCTTGTATGACTGACCGCTACAACGGTTTAAAAATCCGCCGTATTTGACGGTGTCCGTCGGCAACGGCCTAGGAAAACGTTGTGCGTCCGTTGGAAACAGTAGCGGCCCTGCAACGGTTCGGAAAACCGTTAGTGCGTTAAGGTGAATGCGCACGAGTCAACTCTTCTGTACCTATGCTCCCGATTTCTGAGAACGCAGAGTTTCGAGCATCTTCGCGGCCAGCTCCGGGGTTAGGCCGAGGCAGTCGGAGCATTTCTGCAAGATTCGTTCGACGAGCTTATTGAGATCGAGGGGGTGCTATGGTATCGAATTCCAATCCTTTCGCCGACAGCATTTTGATGAAGGACGGTCTGATTCCAAGTGTTGACCCCACCGATCTGAAAAGCGTCTGGGCAATGCAAGAAGACGTTATTGGGGTGCATCCCGGTCAACAGATTGGGATCGCTTCTAATCTATATGAGCGTGCGTGCACCCCCGGAGCGAAAGTCCACGCAGTTTTCTTTCGAATATCGATGCTGAGAATGTTACAAACGCTTGGCGATTCGGAGCAATTGATTGTGCCCTGGTTGCATGACGGCAAGTCAGACGATGTTGTCTTCAAGGTTCTCGCAACGCTGCGGATGAGTGGATTGCCACCCGGTGGACGCACTGGATTCCCCTTCGATATGGAGAGATTTATAAAGCCGATCAAGAAAGAATCCGAAGCGTGAAACTAGGCGTCGTGGTAGGTGCGCGGGTGGGCGCGGTGCCGGAGCGACCGCCGCCTAGAAGACAGAGCCCGCTCGTGTGTGTTGGCGGCCATAGTCGGCTCTTGTACCCTATCGACGTAGAGGCGACTCCGTCATGTGGTCGGACATTATTATATCGTTGCGCCGCGAATACGCGAGCACACCTCGGACCTCTGACTTGCCCGTTCGTTTCACTTGCCGGTAAGCCATCAGCGCCAGGCGCACCGCTTCTTCGAAATACGTATAATCTGCTTAGGCAACCTCGCAAACATGAGTGCGAATTTCTTACGGGCTCGCTTAAGCAGGTTGAGGGCCGACTTTTCGTCGACGAGTCCACAGGCGGCAGCAGCCTGAATCTCCGCCTTTTCCAAGTTGTACGCGTTTGCACAGACGAATTCCGCAATCAACGCACTCGTCTCGGTCGATTGCGCCTCCGACGTCCGCGTTCGTGCTGGCAACGGCGGTTTGCTCTTGAGCCAGAGGTTGAGAACGGCGGATGCCGCCGTGGTCCCGAGCGTAATCTTGCTTCTCCCTTTCTCATCCACCAAATGTGCGCAAACATTTCCATGGGCAGGTTGCAGCAGAGCCTCGTGAACGAATAGATCGTATCCGAGAAGGAGTTCCGCATCCTCCGTGAAGACCCAATCGACGTGGATGTAATCGATGGTGATCACGGATTTTTCACCCGAGCGGCTCACCAGCTCTTTCGTTTTCTCTTTTTGCTCTTTGGTGCTCTCGTCCACCACGCCCAGAACCAGGAACCTGGAGATTGGCAGGATGGGCGCGTTCGGAACATATTCGTCGACGATGAAGTTGAAAAACCTACGAGCGCCGTTCCCCTCCGATCCCGTGTCGAAGAACAGCAGAGAAGAGCCCGGTTTAAGGCGGTCCAACCACTTCGAGAGAGCCTTCTTTGCTTCTAGCGCAGGAGTGTCCCAATTCAGGCCGGGAAAGACATTGTACTTCTCCTTCAGCTCGGCAAGCTCTTCGCTGTCATTCCTCTCTTGCTCACCGTCGATCTTTCGCTGGCCTTTATGCTCGGGTGCCGCGACATAGTTGATGGCCGGAAGCCCACCCCGCGCGCAAGTGACTACGTAAGTCGATTCCTTCGCTCGAGTTCGCAGTTGCTCGTAGGCTTCTCGCAAAGACTTCAATTCACCGGTCTTTATCGAAACCTCGTGCACTTCTTCACCGGCCCCGAACTGACTGGAGGCGCGCCGAATGGGAACGGAATGCACTGTGTAAGGATAGGGGTGTCGTAAGCGCACATCGACCTTGAGCGATTCGTACTTTTTTTCAGGGATACGGAATTCTCTTGCGATGGCGTCCAGCACCTGCCGGCGAATCACCTTCTTCTCTTGGCGCGGGAGTTGCTCCGCGGTGTTCACTCGCACAACGCAATTGCCAAGATCGAACTCGACATCGAGCACTTTTGCATTGGCCTCTTTCGCGGCGGCAGCCGCCGTACTCGCCAATCGCTTCTCCAGGTCGGCCTTCCGCCCGTCCCAACCTCGTCGCAGTTTGTTCATGCCCGCCTCGGCGATTTCAACGATCCTGTGCGTTGGATTTTCGTTGGATCTCCTGAAATGGGACCGCAACGCAGGGAAGGAAAACGTGGAATGAGAGACAACATGGTTGTCCTTCCCAGCGAACTCGCCCTTTTTCCAATGGATGTTTCATAGTCTTTCTGCGTTTTACGAAGGTTTTTGTTCATCCGAGCTGCTTGGTATTTCTGCGTATACCAGCTATCTCATTTGGAACATCACTGTTGAAAACCGGCCGCTCTTGGGGATTGGACGCACGGCATGGCTTGGCGCTTGATTATTACCTTTCACATAGTAATAATGCTCTTCCAGGTTACCAAACATTGTCACACTGGGATGCCATCGCATGGTGGGTCGGCATCAATATTGCTATCGGTGTCTTCGGCCCGCTCCTTGTCGGCAGGCTGTTCGTTAGGTATACCGTTCCCCGGCCCGCGATTACGCTGAGGCACTTCTACAAACGAGGGGAATTGGGACTCGTGAGCTTGGTGATCGCCCTGGGTGTCATACTCGACGCCCGGAAAGCCAATTACTCAAGTCCGCTGCGCGACCCGATCGTCTACGGGTTACTCTTTTTCGGGGGCGTCGGGGCATATGTTTGGGCCGTTCCCCTCTGTCACGATCTCATCCACGTCAAAGTCGATTGGAACAAGGTTTGGCGAGAATCCTGGCGAGTCTCGCTCATGGTTTTCAGCATAGCCCTGGTCGCGGAGATTCTTTTGGAGTTAGCTTCCTGAGAGAGACCGAAATGGATACTTCACCAGGCATCTTTTCAACCGAGCCTGCCAAGATTTCAATTACCGAAGGCTTGAACATGGCGAACTTTGCGTTCCCGGTGATCGGAGTGTCGTTCGTCTTGGCGCTGATTTTGCTGTCCAGCCCGAGTCCGTTCCTCGGAGTGTTCGGTAAATTGCTAGCAAAAGGGTACGTGATATGGATTGTCGGCGGCCTCACCTCTGCGACAAATGTAGCTACGTATCTTGTTTCCCTGGGGGGGAAATTCTCGTCGCGCCATATTTGGATGGTGGCGGGGCTTCTTTCTGCAACGTGTCTCCTTCTCATTTTTTCCGTGGCGTTCCTCGCCTCCACCAAATCCGCATCAGCCGAGCCACTCTCCACGCATGTGGTCGTCGAACAGCTGTCGCTGTACTACTTCACTCTTGTGGCGGCGATCTTCTTTCCGTGTCCAATCCTGCTGAAACTCTCGGAGGCATTCGAGAGCCTTTTCGACAAAGATTCCCAGAATCCAGACCAGCCCGCGCCCTTGCCAGGCTGAAACTGGCGACTTTCCCTCGTCCGTTACCTTAATTAGGTAGCAATCTGGAGTTAAGTCAATCGGGAGCCACGAATTGGGCCTTAGACCGGCAAGGGCCGGGAACCATTCGGTTCTGAGGCGAATGATCGGGGACATTTCTTACCGACAGTCATGCGAACAGCGGAAGACCTGCTTGCATACCAGCCGTTCTCCACGGCCATGTGACTACAACGGTGCTTGAAACCCTTGCGGTGGAAAGCTGCTGCCTCCCAAACAGGCTGTATCTACAACAATCTCGGGAACCGTTGCCATGGCGTTAGCCGGGGCGTCGGAAGAGTACGAAGCCTTTTTTTGATTTGGGAAGGGATTTTCTGTGGGTTGGCGTTCTTACAACTGATCGTCCGGCGCCTCCGAGAAGGCGGGAAGGCGGCGGGTGTTTCTCGGGAGAGTAGACACTCGCCGCCCGGATTGTACGCCATTCGAAGATGGGGTCCTATGAGAGAGGGAGAGTTAACTTCGCGCGATACTCGTTCTTGGCCAGCCATGGTTATGACCGCGGGCCGCGAGCTCTCGACGCCGTGAAGAAAGCGGAAGACGTTTGCGGTTGATGAGCGCAAATCAATATTCATCACCGAGGAGGCCATCACCTGTAAGTCTCGTTTGTGGACCGCTACAACGGTTTAAAAACCCCCGCAGCGCTGCCTTAATAACGCAGGCGTCCGGAGTTGGGTCCCTTCGGGAGCAGTTTCGAAGCTCCAATGGTCTCGGAAACCGTCGTTTTGGACGAGGAACCCAAAACTCACGTTAGAAACGGCGGCAATTCATCGCATGTTCCCTTGGTCAATGCCTATAGAACAAGTGGCACTAGTTCCGATGGCTTTGCGGCCACCGTCGCTCCTTTGGTAGCTCCAAGATAACGATCCAGCTAGGCAATGCGACGGTTCCAGAAGTCAACACATTGACCGGCTGCTGGAGGACATGATCCTCGTTCTCATATTCCAGAAACTCAACCTCTTTCCCAAGCTGCGTAGGGCATTAAGAGGTTTCCATTGAAGGCGGATCCCCCTATCGAAAGTTTCCGTTCGGACCCGCGCCTTCGGGATCTGATGGGCCGCATGAACTTCGCGAAGTGAGCAAGTGCTGGCCGCAGCTCCTAACTTGTTTGCTGTCTGAACCGGACCGTCGCGTACCTCTCTTCTCCACGAAGATGGCCGGTTGCCATGTTTCAGAAGCGACTACTGCAGAAAGGCCGTTTCGCTGAGGTGACGTTGGGACGATGCTTGGAGTTCGCGGGCCCGCTGCTTTGCGCGCGCAAGCTGCGCGGAATCGAGTTTCGCTTTGAGCGGAGCGAGATATTCGTCGCCGCGGTGATCTCCGGCGAGGGAAGCCGCCAGGATCCAAGCGTATGCGGCCTCTGTATTTTCCGACACGTTACGGCCGGTCAGATACAGAAATCCCAGCTTGATGCGCGCACCGGTGTGGCCCTGGTCGGCGGCCTTCTGGAACCAGGCAAAGGCCAGTGCGTCATTCTGGGGGACGCCTTCTCCGCGGAGATACAGGTCGGCGAGATTATTTTGTCCGAACGAATTGCCGCCATCGGCGGCCTTGCGATACCAATCCGCAGCGGCAGACTTATTCTCCGGGGCGCCCAGCCCTTCGTCGAACGCGTAACCCAGGTTCACCATAGCGGCCGAATCGCCATGTTCCGCAGCCATCTGAAAATAACGCCTAGCTTCGGCATAGTCCTGGTGCACGCCCCAGCCGTTCAGATAAAGGATTCCGAGATTGGTGTCGGCGCGAGGAATCCCTTGCGCCGCCGCGGACTTCAGCCAGTAGAGGGCTGAGCCATAATTCTTCGGGACACCCCAGCCGTTCAGGTAGAAAACCGCCAGATTCACCTGCGCTGGGCCTGATCCGCGGGCCGCAGCTTTCTGGATCCACCAGCGTGCGTCTTCGATAGTGCGGTTAGGACCAAGGACCAGGGCGGATTCAATGCCAGCTTGGTTCAGCACGAAGGCGCGATTTGAGTCCTCAAGTTCCACGATGGCCGTCGAGTAGCACGCGGTACCCGGGGGATTCGTCGGAAGATGGTTCGCCGTCGGAAGACAGTCGCTCGTGACTGTATCCCGGGCATCCTTTGCAGCAAATTGCTGGGCGCTGCCGGTTGTTGCCAGCAGTGCGAGGCTCACGCCGACAAACAAGGCCGTGCGTGCTCCCGCTCGAAATTGTTCCGTATTGAGATTCATGATCGCCTCCATGGTTTAATCGGTTGCTCGACCACCTGCCACAGGAGACGACCGGAACGGGGGGAGCGTCGATGCCAGAAAACTCGTTTTCCAGTCAAATTTGTGTCATTCCGCAAGATGTAGATTCACAGGAAATTAGCACGGAGCAAGTGAACAAATGGAGGGCCGGTTTCGTCTATTCAAATGTTAGAATGACTTTCCTCAGGAAACGAACATGGGCAGACCTAGGATCAAATTCGGCCCCTTTGAAACCGCCGTCGATACGTGCGAGCTGTGGAAGAACGGACTACGGGTGAAGTTGGGCGGCCAGCCCTTCGAGATTCTGGCCGCGCTTCTTGAACATCCAGGCGAGTTGGTTACCCGCGAGGAGCTGCGGAAAAGAATCTGGTCCGAAGATACATTTGTGGATTTCAGCCACAGCCTGAATGCGGCGGTGAATAAGCTGCGGGCCGCGCTTTGCGATTCAGCGGAAGAACCTCGCTATATCGAGACGCTGCCAAGGCGTGGCTACCGGTTCATCGGCAAGACGGAAGTGTCTGAAATAGCCCCGCAGCCTGCAGTTGCCGGGCATGTTAAACCAGGTGCCGCCGAATGGAGGGCCAACCTGGTTGAGTACGAATGGGAGTCCCGCGTACCGATCAAGAGGCAGACGCTCATTCAAATGTCGGCGCTGCTGGTGCTGGTGGCTTTAGGAACCATGGGAATCGCCAGCGAATGGGCGGGGCGTTCTGGGTTCCGGAAGGCCCCGACGGTGGAAAACGCGGAGGCCGGGCTGAAAATGAAATTGGCTGCGGAGCAAGCGTCCGTGGGCGGTCCCGCGATCTGGCGATTGGACATTGCCCGCGCGGCCGATGTGCAGGCCCCGAAACCGATCTTGTCCGCCGGCGCGGCGATTGCCGGACCGCAGCCCTCGCCCGACGAGAAGAGGTTGGTCTATATGTCCGGGAGCACGGACCGCTCGGAGATCTGGGTCAGCAACCTGGACGGTTCGTCGCCACACAAGCTGACGGATATGGGGAGATGCGGAACGCCACGCTGGTCACCGGACAGCCGGTGGATTGCCTTCGATTCGGATGGGAGGACCGGGCAAGCCGGCATTTATGTCATTTCCCCGGAAGGCGGGCAACCGCAGCCGGTGGTCGTGGACGAGTGGAACAACATGGCACCGAGCTGGTCGCGCGACGGAAAGTGGATCTATTTTGCATCCGGCAGGGCGAACGACAGCGAGGAAACTGAAGTCTGGAAAGTGTCTTTTCCTGGTGGGCAGTTTGTTCAGGTGACGCGGCGTGGAGGTTTTTCCGGATTTGAGTCTTTAGACGGGCAGACCCTTTACTACGCCAAGAACCGCTACGAAGGTCCGGAAGTCTGGCAGATTCCCGTGGAAGGCGGAAGCGAGAGGCGCGTTTCTTCGTTGTTACGGCCAAGCACGTGGGCCAACTGGGCACTTACGAGGCAAGGCATCTTATTCCTGAGCGACTCCAGTGAAGCAGTGTCCACTCTAGAGTATTTCGATTTTGCTTCCAGCGGAGTCCGGCCGCTGGGCACGATGGAAAAGACCTCGTTCTGGCTTTCCGCTTCCAACGATGGAAAAACCGTGTGGTATTCGGAATTGACGGGAGAGCAGGCGCGGCTCGTTTTCCGGACAGGACAGTTCTAGCGGTCCCTCTCATCCATCGGGCACTGCTGCTTACGCTTGCGCGTAAGATGATTTCTTCCAAACGTCGGGCCGCATTCAGGCAGGCCGGGCTTAAGGTCTTTACCTTACGTTTCGCAGCCCAATACTTAATAAAATGGATATATATTCTTCTTGACAAGATTACTAGTGTCTACTATTGTGCTGCCCTTACCGGAGGCCGTATGCACCCCACCCATGTGCGACCTGTTCCAAACCTTTCTCATTTGAAGTTTGGAACCCTTATTCTTGGCGGCCCGCTTGCCGCCGGATTGGCCTGGTCCATGTTCCGATGAAAGACCTAGGCCAGTTGAAATCCCTTCGCAAAAACTCAGGAATTCAAATTGACAGGGAAACACTGTTAGAAGTCCTGGCTCTGCGCAAACGGGTGCTGGAAACATTTGGGCAAATCGGACCCGTTTTGAAACTCGTGCGAGACGAAGACGTGCTAGGCCAAATACGACATCTGCGGACTGTCGAACTTCTCTCGCTAGAAGGCAAGCAGATGGTCGACAGATTCGCCAGTCTATGTACAAATCTTTACTCGTACAGCGGTAATAAGAGCCCCGTACCTCCTGCCAAAAATCTCGAAGACGCAAGGAGGGCAACCCGTCAGAGTCCAATTCCCGAAACACGGCTCGGACGGAGTGGGAAGAAGGGCAAGAGGAGGTCACCTACACTGTGAATGTTGGCTGTTCCACGGCCGCTTGAGGGGATTCCGACGCGCCAATCGGATATTCCTCGAGCACAATTTCCTACGATTAATGCACCGCACAAATACTGTCCCCGTGATTGCGTATCGAGGTCACCGATCAAACCCGCCCCGGCGTCCCCACACTAACCTACAGTCAACTCGGAACAATCGGTTGGTAGAGCGTAATACTGCGTCCCTGATTAGGGATTCAGATATTTGCAGTGAACCTAGGAGTGTTTGTTCACCGCGTTGGTAATTTTGTGCCCTCAACGTCCCTCTTGAGGGACTTAAGTAAATGTGTAGAACTTTAGACAAAGGAGAAAACGACTATGTTCCTCGGCCCCTCCCTGCGGACTCTACGCGAAGGAAAAAGATTGACTCAGGATGCAATGGCAAGACGTTCCGGCATTTCTCGCTCCACACTTTCTCGGCTCGAATCCAATCTAAGCGTTCCCGACATCGAGACGCTCATTCGGGTTGCCAATTCGCTGGAGGTACCACTCCCCAGACTTCTGATCAAGGTGGGAGTAGTTCGAAAGTGATTGGTTGATGAGGAAGGCCCATATCTCCGGATGCCGCTGTCATAGCCCACCACTTGCGGGCCTGCCCTGCTTCCCCGGTATCTGCCTGCAACTAGGCGATTCCTCGCTGGCGGAACCGCCATGTGGAACCGGAACAGGGAATAGGCGTACTAGTAATATGTTACTATATTATTGTATTGACATATAGCGTGTAGCCACTTAGCATTTGCTAAACACGCTGGGACACGAGGTATCCCAACGTTCAAAATGCGCGACATTCCGAGTTCCGATAAGCTGCACGCGTGGTGGGTTTCTACCCTTCCCCTCAACCCACCTGGATGGCTCGCACACACTGGGAGGAAGGTCACCGTGGCACCTGAAAACCGATTGCGTTTTATCCGCCCAAGGCAGGAAGTTTCACAGGAGGCTCCGGAAAGGAAATCGGGGGTTTCCAAGGGCACTCTAGCTTTTGTTGAGAACGAACATCTGGTTCCGGACCTCGGAACACTTGAAGTCTTGGCCGAAGCTCTTGGCACTCCCCTCGAACAATTATTCCATGAGGATGGACAGTCCCCTTCATTCCCTCATCTACCTAACCGCCTTAGCTGTGACGATATAGTCCGTCCGAAACGTCTCAAATGAGTTTCAGGAGCTTTGCGAGCGGGCTAATCCGTTGATGAGTAGTCCCTTGGGAGAACTACGTGAAGCTTCACTTTGTAGCCCGAAAGAGTCAGGGTAATTCGGTCCATGCAGATTGGATTGGCAGTCTACCTGAAGCCAAGATGCGAACCTTCAAAAGGTATGTGCGTGAACTCGAATCTTCATATTTGATGCTTAGCATCCCGCTAGATGAAGCCATCGGCTTTCGCAAAGTAGGGTTACGGGAAGACTCCCTGAAGCATATCCTAATCATTCCTGGTTTAGTTGCTCACTTCACGAAACATCTCGAAGGGATGCTCCGCGCGATGCAACAGCATACGAAGAAACACGGAGTAAAGCCGAGCGTTGCCCCACTTAACCCGGCTAATTTTCTTGGCCGGGAGGGAATCAAGGGAGCTCGTCGTAGTCAACTACTCAGCATGGTCTTAATTTCAAGGCGAGCACAGTTTTTGGAAAAAATCCGCAGGTTGAGTGGGATGGTGACTCACATCGGTAATGATTTTCGTTATGCGGTTGAGGATCTGATTTCCGCCGGCGCCGCGGCAGAGCCCGCATCTCATTTGGAGGCGGTGGATACCGGGCACTACGATTTGAATACCTGTCTCCGTGAAACCATAGTCTTGCTAAAGTGCTTCATCCGGGCAATCCCCGATCCTGAGTTAGTGGATTTCCAAAGAACTGCCGCGACGATACTGTCGCAGCCCAAGACTCACACCAATCTCATCTCGCAGCCCCAACTGAATGCATTTTAGGCAAGCCTCACCGGAGATGTTGATCCTGTATACCCATTTGCCTAGTCACGGCGTATATCAGGAATTGTGGCTGCTTAACGGACAAAAACGCTACCTCTTCAATCGTGGGTTGGTCGGGGGTGACAATAACCGGCAGACCGATTTCTAATAGGGTGGCGAATTCCGTAGGAACAAAGAGCTCGATTTCGTGAACGGGATAGGTCAATTGAAATATCATGACTCAGATCAATTTTGACCCTGCAGCGTATTGGAAAGCCATTGTTGGGGATCATTTGAACGTCTTTGCAATTACCGTTCTGGGAGATTTTGACCACATTTTCCAAATTTCTTAACCGAGGGAGTAGTCCGGTGATTCGGGGCCTTCCCGGTTGACGAATCCGAAAAAACCAAGCACAGCTTGCCTCACTCTAAGTTCCCCTAGAAGAAGGACGGCCCATTTATCGCTGTCACCGTCCGAGTAGGCTAGCAGTCGTGATGCTCGAAATGCTGTCCAGTTTATAGAGAAGTGCGGCTTAGCTCTTGGTGAGTCAGATTGTCAGAAAAGTATCGTCCAGTACTCACGTCAAATCAGAAATCGTCCTACGTGGCTGGCAGGTACGGAGTTCGCGTGGAAGCCGACGGCTGTCTAAGGCGTTTCCGTGAATGTGCCGTTGAACGTGCCCGAACCGTCGCTGGTAGTAACACCATTCTCGAAGAAGCAGCCTCCGCCGAATGACAAGCCGACCGTTTTCACATTCTGCATTGCGATGAGAAAGGCATCCATCGCCTCCGAACTGCTGTTATTGAAACTGCCATTCAAGTCTGACCACATGCCTGGAGCATTGACTGGTTGGGTTATCGTCATGGGTGCTTGAGGATCAGCGACGAGCGGGATGCTCATGGGATTCGACCACCAAAATTGGGTGTAAAAGCCTCTCGTATCGGTATCCGTCGTGCCGGACGCTTGTGGCGACGTAATAATGAACCGCACGGTTTTGGTGTCGGGGTTGCAGCCTCCGTTGTTTTGGTCCTGGAATGTGCCGGAACCACCCGTCACGCCGACTGTCAGGTTAAGAGTCTTGGTGGTGAGATCGCCAGTTAGGCTGGGGTCCTTGGTGGTCAGACGGGCGGTGTAGACATTTGCCAAGAATGGGAAGGAGGTGGTGTCACCGATGGTGGTCGCTGGCATTGAGCCTAGTGAAACCCGAGGCCGGAGTTCCCGACCGGAAGGGTTGTAATCGTACACCGTCCAAGGTGCAGCGAAAGTGGCCAGGCCGTGACCTTGAGAAGGGCCAGCCGTTGAAGAGACAAGAAGCGACAACGCAGTAATGGCCACACCCAACCCTGGTGCAATCCAAGCGGTTCTCCGCAAACGGTTCTCCCACGAGTTGTTCGAAGTCTCCTCATCCCTTTTTGCTGAGCGAATATTCCACCTAGATAGTTTCATAATCCGTCTCCTTAAAGGTGCCTTTCAGACTGGCACCGCCCCGTTGGCATTTGGGATTGGCCCTTGCTGTCATCGGAGCATTCAGCAATTCCGCGCCCAAGTGTCGCAGAGTCACGGAAGGAAGTCACAGCCTGCATTCAACGACTTAGACCGCGAACGTGAAAACGAAATGACCGATGCGTATGCACAGCAATTCCCGAATTGGAAATTTCTAATTCCGACGACCCGAATTGGAACAAGGTTCAAATTCCTTTGGGAAATCTCATTTTGTCATTGACATACTAGTTTATTGTATAGTAAATATGCAATCCTTGAGGAGGCGAAATGAACATTCCGGCGCAACCGCGCACATTTTTTACTGACTATCACTCTCGACTCCAAGCCCTGGCGGCAAGGCATGGCATAGAGTTGTTCGTGTTGGAGTATGACATTGCCAAAGCTTTCTGGCTCTTTGTCCCCGACGCTCCTGCAGCGTCCGAAGCGAGGCACGCTTTGGCTCGACTGGCGCAAGCCAGAATCGACCTCCAGGAACTTATCTTTCTCTTTGGGTACCACGCCACGGAGAAATATCCCCTCAAGTACCCCAAAAAAGTTGCGAGCGATTAGGAACACGCCGATGTCCGCTCCCAAAATAGTTCCGGTCGTAAGAGCAATTGAGCATGTCAGGGGCATGAGAGGAGGTTCGCAGGCCCAACTAATGAAATGTTCGGATGGACGTTTCTACGTCGTGAAGTTCGCCAACAATCCTCAAAATGCAAAAATTCTTACAAACGAGTTGTTGGCCTCCCAAATCGCAACGTATCTGAAACTCCCGGCTCCACGTTGCGCGATAGTTGATGTTCCAGCAGAACTCATCGAACGGACGAAAGAGCTAGTGATTATCACACACCGTCACAAAACTCCTTGCCAGGCCGGGCTAGCCTTTGGTTCTCGATACATTCCATTGAGCAATCGATGGGACGCGGCATGGAAGTTCACGGCGACGAATGATTTGCTTTCCAAGATTGAAAACCACCGCGATTTTATGGGCATGTTGGTTTTTGACAAATGGACAGGCAACACAGATGGGCGACAGGTTGTCTTCGTAAAAAGGCGCAATAAATTCCGCGCATTTATGATCGACAACGGGTTTTGCTTCAACGCGGGAGACTGGAATTTTCCAGACTCCCCAATACGTGGACTGTTCGCAAACCGTGAGGTTTATCGCGAAACGAATTCCATCTCGCAGTTCGAACCGTGGCTGAGTCTAGTCGAAGAGGATCTCGATGCGTCGGTCTTGCGGGAATTCGCAACCCAACTCCCCAAAGAATGGATTGACATCGACAGACCACTATTTGAATTCCTTCTCTGGCGGCTAGATCGACGGCGAGCAAGGGTCAGAGAACTCGTTTTCGAAACGTTTCAGTACCTTCGCACAAAGTGCCCAGTAACCGACCAGGCAAGCAAAGCTCAACAGCCACAACTTTGTGTCGAGCCAAGTTCAGACAAGGAGGCACTCATGCAGTCCCAAGTAATCAGTCTCGGTGACAGAGGTACAATCTCCCTGAAGATCGGTGACATCACGCTGGAAGTTCACACGGGTGGCACCGGGAATTCAGGTCCCGGCAAGACCAACGGCGACGATGATCGCCCTGTTACTCCACTGGGGTACCCACTATCTCTTGCTGAAACCGAGAGAATTCATATCAACCAAGTTCTTGAGATGTGTGGTGGTAACCCAGAGCTTGCAGCCCTAAAACTGGGGATTGGCCGTAGCACTGTGTATCGCGTTTTGAATGGCCAAGGCAAAAAATGGTCTGCGCTCAAAACCACAGTGTCGACCATACAACGGGAACAGCCGCCCACAGCCTCCCTGGAGCAGCCTTAGTTACTATACTTTCCTAATTCACGGCGACCTTCATCTCGGTCCGCGTGGTGAACACTCGATAGTTCGTAAACTGACCGCGACACCAGTAGACAGGCTTCTTCTTGTATCGGCCTTCCGTAAAAATGGTCAGAGGAACGAGCGCAGGAGGCTCATCCACTAGCTTGAGCCAACCGTAGGTAACAACTATCTGATACTCCTCCCAACCTTTGTATACCTTCAGTTTTTCGGAGAGTTCCAAATGCTCTGAAATTCGGATTATGTTCGTATCCACGTCGGTCCAAACTTCTCCGTAACATGCGACGGGGACAACCTTGTTGAGTTTGAAGAAGACGAAATCCACTATGGGCTGAAAAGGGCACAAATTGTCCTCGACGCTTGCATAATACTGAAAGACCTTGATCAGTCTCTCGCCTACGACCGCGTTGGCGGCTTGATGAACTTTTAATTGTAATTCCGTGCCCACCATCGTGGGCAACATTGACCATTCGTCAGACGCGAGCGCCCAAGCATTCAATGGAGGAAACCGCACCTGGTCCAACTCCTCTACTTTGCCCAACTCCTCTTTGTCGTCGGGATATTCGCGAAATCGTTGAGCGCCGTCGATTACCCGAACCTCATACTTTGCCAATGCAGCGGGAGCTTTGTTTGCCGACCCCCACTCGAAGCTCTGCACAGCAATAAAATTGCGCATACTGTCTGCCAAAAGTTGCGCCCGTTCCCGCAATTCTTTGACCTCGGCAGGTTCCTCGGGTCGGTGTTCAAGTTCACCAGAATGGGCTAGGACGAATTGTGAATTCTGGTCGGGGGACGGCGCGAATTTCGGATATAAGTCTGCTGAGACAGGTGATGCACCACTAGCGGTCGAAAAGATTTGCTGTGCCAGGAATGGCTCGACTTTGTTCACGAAGTCGACCAGGGTCTGAACGGGAACAGCCAGTGCCATCGTTTCGGTAGTCTCGCTCAGAATCCCCAGTATCTTCTCAGTTTTCCTGTCAACGACGATTCCACCGCTTGCTCCGCCTTTCCGAATTGATTCATCGGTAGGCAATTGATACTCAAAGCCCAGAAGACCTGAAGTGGTTGGACCCTTGAAGGTAGCTGGGAATCGGGTCAGTTTGCGAACCGGATTGATAATTCCCTTGGGATATCCGTAGATGTATACTTCCTGGCCAACTTCGATCTCATCGAGACTGAGAGTAAGTCCATGATGATGGGAGAGGGGATGCCGCAACTCGAAGATCGCAAGGTCCCGTTTCACTGTATATGGAAGCAACTCTCCGTTCGCGAGGGTGTTCCAAGTTGCGTCCCGGTCGTGGGGACCCGTGGCAATATACCGCTGGAAAATCCTCTCTCCCTTTATCTTACGGACACGCGTGATCGCAGCTACGTGATAGTTCGTTACGATGAAACGGCACGCGGGGTCCAGGCAAAAGCCAGTACCGAACTTGGCATCCATATCGAAACCGGGGCCGAGCCTCCCCGTAATACCAACTTTTGGCTCGGGAGTGAATTTTACCGACGTAATAGGAACAACGACCTCGCTGAAATCCTGCTCGCGTTTGGAAGAAGGTGGAATTGTCGAACGACCAGAAAGGATCTCCTGAGCGGGTCCAGAAACGTGAAGGCACGAACTTACAATCAGTGTCAAAGCAACTCTGCGCAAGAACATCAGACACTCCCCGGACTCCCCACGAGTCAGTTCTGATGTTTTGCATGCACCCCTCCAGTGAAATGCTGTTCAGCACAAGGTACTTATTCAGTTTTGGTTGAAGTTCTGCCACCCATTGCGGGAAGGCAGTCCCGAATTGGAACGCGAGAAGCTTGCTTCCAGTATCGCTCCTATAACACCGAAGTAAAATACCCACTTATATAAATAGAGTTATTGACAAGTAATCGTGTATAAATTATTCTTCCCTCCGATTTGGAGGACGTATGTACCCTGCCCAGATACGGATGACTCCACACCTTGGCCGTGTGGCGTTTCGACTTTTCACTCTTTGGGGCCTACTTGCTGCATGGCTCCTATGGTCAATGTTCAAATGAAGACAGCGGCGCATTCAGAAACCGTTGAATGTAAGCGTAGCGCATCGATTGATCTGGAAACTTGGCTGGAATTATTGACGCTACTCGACCGAGTTGTCGATACGCTCGGATTAATCGCACCCCTTGTTCAGTTGTCTTAAAGCCAGAATGGGTCGGAACGATCACGGACTCTTGAGCTTATAAAGAGTGCATCACTTAGAGGCGATCAGGCCCTGAAAACCGCCGTAGTTCGATGGGCACGGTGTTTAGCCAGGTTGCAAAAGAGGAAATGGAGCACGAGTCGGAGAAGCTCAAAGAGGGCCTTATATTGGTCCAGGACGCTTCCAATAGAAGACCAAAATCAACTACGAATGAGGGGGATAAGTTGCAGAATCTTCGCCCCAGCATGGAACTTCGCCTTTTAGAGTTTCCCGAAGAGGGGGAGTCGTAATTGTCGCGTTGCATCTCGAAATACAACGAACGCGAAAACGAAGGCAAACAACTGAAGGAGGGAGTATTCACGTACTGAATTTTCTGGATGTCAGTAGGAAAAGTCCCTTGGCAAGACAAATGCAGGAACAAGTGTATGATTTTCCTGACCCGGCCAACGTTGTACTTCCTCGAGGTCGCAGCATCATGCCTTCTCTTCAATAGCCTCGCCTGTTCTGGCCAGGAACCCCGAATAGCTGGTGTCGGTCCTAGCGTGAGCATCAGCATTGGTTACGCGTACCTCAACAATGAGATTCCCTCCGCAGGGAGAATCAGCCAAAACGGAATCGGGTCCGGAGTGGAAACGGATTTCACACGCAGAATCGGCATTAAGCTGGACGCGAGCTATACCAGGACTTACGGAGCATTCGGCCTCGATCACCACAGCGACGTTCTAGCCTACCTTGGGGGACCAGTCGTCTATCCATTACGCCACAAGCAATTCGCAATTTATGCTCAGGCCCTCATTGGGGCCGCGCGAATCACCGGCGTTATTCCGGAAAGCAACAGTACCTATCTCTTTGGGAGAACGAACCAGTTGGCTTGGTCTTTCGGCTCCGGAGTGGACACGAGACTTTCAAGATCGACCGTTCTCAGGGTAGCTGCAGATTATTTGCACTCAAGTTATTTCGCTCCCAACGCAACGATTCAAGGTCAGGGCAATTTCCGCGTTTTCGTCAGCCTAGCTTACACACTCGGGAAATATCGTTAATTGAGTCAGCGCCTGCTGCCCGAGCACGCCCCATTTAGACATCTCTGTTCAGCAAATTCAAGCTCAGGCGAAGTAGGGCCAAAACCTTTTTCCTGCGCTCATACAGACGTTGGACCATTTTTAGAAGTTCGTCCCGGTCGTCTTTGACCCAACTTTCCGCTATTTTCCTCGGTGATCTGGGTAAGCCTCGCTAAGCGCACATTCGCTTCCTACGGGTTCAGCCAACGCGCGAAACGAACTTCACATCGAGCTGGGCAGAGCGCCCAGACACCTGAAGGGGAGCGTCCGCGGGGTGGAACCAGGGCGATACTTCTTCAATGAAACACGGCCGACCGGGCGACGACGAAAAATCTTTAAGATGGTTGTTGGCGAGGCGTACGCGCGGTAGTGCCGTTGCAGATACAAGCTGGTTCTGACGGCACCGCAGCAGTGCTCCTCTCGGATGCGGAGGACCAGCGAGACAATCTCGGGTGGAATGCGAAGACGGATGTGGTGCGGTCTTCGGGACTGGTCCCGAAGACCCGTAACTCCATGCTTCTCATAACATTCCTTCCAAATGTAGAACAGCGCCCTGGATCCCCGAAAAAATGGTAGGACTGACTGACGTTGCCGCTCACGTGCTGGGCATACTGCAGCATGGGCAGCCTAGCCGCCACATACAGGCCACATCCCTGATCGGCCGGTTCTAGGGCTTCATGGGTGTGCCTCTTGCCTCAAGGTTCGATTGTCTCTGGATTGGATCGCGTGGGCTATCCCCTCACGGCGCCACCTCGTAAGCGGTTGTCGAAGAGGCACTGAGTGCCATTGCGGTGTTCAGAAACGGGAAGCGTGCTCCGATTTGGAAAGCAAGAACTTTGAACATTTCTGTCTGAAATCCATTATCCGGCCACGAGTAAAGAACTTAGGAAATGCTCACGGATATACCTTTCCCTTGGTATCTCTAATGCTCTCTATCCACCCTGATTTATTTATGGCGAGGCAAAGCTATGCATCCAAGGGCCAAGAAATTCATTCTTATCTTTGTGGTTGTCTTAGCGGTTCCAACGACCGTTCTTGCCGCTGATTGGCTCCTTGGATGGCACTCACGGCTTTGGCAGCCGGTAGCAGCCCGGCAGGCCACTCAGGAACTCCACAGGTTGTATCAACTCCGGGAGTTCTGCAACCAAAGCAATACTATGGAAAAGAGGCTAGACTTCGGCATTCAAAAATTGCGGGACAAGAAAAATTACTGGAATAATAAGATGGTGCGGTGGGAAAGTAGCACGACTGACCCGAAGAATGCCACGATAAGTTTTGGTCTGAGTGAGAACCCAGCCCTATATGATCCGTATTCTAAAGATGCAGAATCTCAAACGGATCCATTTATGAACCGGAGAAACCGCCAGATCCAGAATTTGAGAGATCGCAATTTCAGCTATCTCGAGAAAATATTTAATGACGTCACAAAATATGGCGCAGAAGATCCCTCGATTTGGGGCATTGTGCAGGATAAACATGATGAACTAACCCAGATTGTAAAGTCGGGCGAATTTCAGGCTTGTATGGCCGTGTTAGACAGTGTCCTGCCGACACAGGTCAAAAAGGGAGGTCGTCAGTGAGAGAAAACCTCTCTTCTATTTTGGTCGCAGTCCTTTTATCTTACTTGGTGTTTATTTCTGGTTGTAATAACGTCGGCGCAGGCTCCAATGGCTCCAACCCAAATATGAACTCGGGCCCGCAGCCTCCCGCCGGATCTCCCGCCCCGGTCCAAAGCGTGCTAACAGATTGCGGCACAATAATCAGTTCCCCTGGCACCTACTCCCTCAATTCCAGTCTTGAGACAAATTCAAGTCCAGAAGCCTGTGTCACAATTACTGGCACGGACAACGTCACCCTAAATTGCAATGGAAATTCGATTACAGGAGTGGGTGAATACGGAATTGGCGCTTTGAACGTTAATAGTCTCATCATCGAAAATTGCATGGTGGCTACAGGGACGGGGGACGGATTTTCCACATTATTGGGTTTAAATAATGTCAAAGGTGCAACGGTCACAGGTTCTACGTTTGGTTCTAGACTAAACAACTTTGGAGGAGTGCTTATTTCCGATAGCACCAACATCACTTTTGGAAGTCGGCTGCCCAGCGCTCCCGCAAACCCTTCGGTCACTGCCATTACAAACCCCGTTATCAGCAGCCAACTATCGAATGCTCCGCCAGCAAGCAACACACTCTACGGTTTCCTCGACGCTTCAAATAACATTAATCTCGTCATCGAGGGTACCGCTATGACCTCGGGTACACGCAGCGAGCTTAATTCCTTCATGATCGGAATCTTCGGCGGTCAAAACACCCACGTGGCCAATAACACTGTAAACGGCTTAGGAAGTCCCATTCCCATCGAGGAAAACGGCGTCTATTACATTAATGGCGCGGGCAGTGATGACGACATTCTTGTTGAAGACGAAACCGGTCCCGGGTCTCTGATTTCAGGAAATATTCTCGTTAACACTTTTGACTGCGGCATTGAGACCGTGGGTTTCATGAGGGATATCACCCTGTATAGTAATTATATCGATACGGTCGCAATAGGCATGGGAGGATGGTATTACGTCAGCGTCACCAATGCTCAGTATGCGCAAAATGTCATGACCAATATCGAATACTCGGGGTTCCGCTACATTCGGTTTGGGGGGTTGAGACCCGCTGGCGGCCAAAATCTGCCATACTTGTCCTACATAATTCCGGCCGACATGCCGGCCGAAACCACAATCAATTTCAATCAAAATCAATTCAGCGGCAATACTCTTGCTCAACCCATCGGCTTCCTCGGAGAGCGGGTGGGTTCAGTAGAGGTGCCCGTGTACTCAAGCATGGCCTATATAGCAATTTCGACCCTCCCTGGAACAGACCCAACCCCACAGCAATTTATTACCGTGAATAATGCTTTCGCAAGTAACATCTTTGATAAAGCTTTTTACCCGCTTTTGTTTAGCTCTGGCGAGGATTGGAGCTACACCAGTAACGACGTTATCGACGGGAAAGGAAACATCTGTTCCGGCTCCCAGAACTACGTGCCTCCGGTGTCTCCGACGTTTGGACATCCAACGGACGCGGTTGTTCTATTCAGTCCCATTATTTGCGGGAGCTGAAACTAAACCTGTAGCGCCAGCCCTGTCCCAATTGAAAACTCCATTTGAGAGCAATCAGGTTAGCCGGTATCTCGCGTGTCCCGGATCAGAACTTGTGGGGCGATAGTTCTTCACCGGAGAACTGAACTTCACACAATGAACGAGCACACGGCTGATTCTGCGTTCCCCCGCGCGAATGTTTGGAAGTCTTGATAACGAAGCCGCGATCCGGAAGTTAGGCTCGAGGCAGGAAGGATAGCTTTGAATGCACTGTCGCGCAGATAAGAGCTGGCCGCACTGAGATCTAATCCGCGAGAGCCATTCGGGTCGACTGTGGTTTGGAAAATTGCCGAAGCGTTATCTTAATAAGGTAGCGGTCTGCAGCTACAACGGTCTTGTAAACCATTGTTAGGTATACATTGACTTGTGGTAGTGAGGTACAAGGGTCTAGGGAACCGTTGTGGATTGGCCATAAACAAATATAAACCTTGGAAAGTTCAAAAAAACCGTTGCATATCACATTTGAGCGCTACGTTGGCAGGCAAGAGATCTTTGCTCGTGCGCCATCTCGTTTTGGACAACGGAGTAGTCTGTTCCGTGTTTCGTGAAATAAATTGCAGATCAGAAATCAGTCAGCGAATGTGAGGGCAAAGCAACGCGCACAGCGTTTAGGACGGCGGCGAGATCGATGATTTCCTGCGTGATGGCGCCTCCGATTGGCGGCAGGTATCCGAACGCGGCAGCGAACATTCCTAAAATACTCAGTGCCATCCCGCCGATGGCGGATTGAAGAGCAATGTGACGCATGCGCCGCGCGATATGAATCAGTTCGTCCACTCGACCGAGGGAAGTCTCCAGGATTACTGCATCGGCTGATTCGGACGTAATGTCGCTTTGCACTCCAAAAGCAACGCCGACCGTTGCTGCCTGCATAGCCGGGGCGTCGTTGATGCCGTCTCCCAAGAACAACGTAGGGGCTTGAGCCACCTCCTGACGGACGATAGCAACCTTCTCCTCCGGGCTCTTGGCCGAATACAGTTCCGTGATGCCCACTTGCTGCGCCAGGTGTCGCACTTCCAGGTCGCGGTCGCCAGAGACGATTAAGACGCGATTGACCGCGTGGCGTGGTTTTAGATGTTTAATAAATGTACGGCTCTCCTTGCGTGGCATGTCATGGAAACGAAAAGTGGCAGCATATACGTCGTCGATAAAGAGCAAACATTCCAACCCCGGTGCGACTGGTGGTAAGGCAAGCTCTCTTTCGATTACCTTATTGCGACTCGTAATCCAGATACTCTTCTCGCAAACCTTTCCTCGTAGGCCCTCACCGGGGCGTTCGCTGATTTCCGAAACGAGTTCTACGGGAAGGTTCGCGTTTTGAGCTGCCTCAAGGATCGCCCTGGAAAGGGGATGTTTTGAATAGTGCTCCAGGCTTGCAGTCACTTGGAGAACCTCGTCCTTCGTAAATTGGGAATCGCAATGGATCTCGGACAGCGAAGGCCTGCCGTATGTCAGCGTTCCAGTCTTATCGAAGATAAGCGTACGGCAAAGGTCTATCTGTTCGAGAACGGCTGGATTCTTTATGATGATGCCGCGTCTCGCGGACAAGGAAATTGCACCAATCACTGCAACGGGAATGGAAATTAGAAGTGGGCAGGGTGTTGCTACGACTAAGACGGCCAGGAAGCGGTGGGATTCGCCGGTCGCGGCCCAAGCGACTCCTGCGAGCGACAGTGCCAGTGGCGTGTACCAGGCGCCAAGCTTGTCTCCTAAGCGACGGATGCGGGGTCGACGTTGTTCTGCGTCTTGCATCACTTGCATAATTCTCGCGTAACGCGAATCCACTGCCAGTTTTTCAGCACGAATGTGCAAGGCGGCATCGCCATTTATGGAGCCCGAAAGCACCTCCGAGCCTGGCGTTTTGGCGATCTCGAACGGTTCACCCGTGAGATAGGCTTCATTCATCTTTCCGTGGCCCTCGACGACCACTCCATCGACGGGGCAAATTTCGTGTGGAAATACGACGAGCGTGTCTCCGACTGCTATGTCCTCGAGTCTTACATCCAATAACTCGGGGCCGCATTTGCGATGGGCCACTTGTGGCATCCGTTTCGCGAGCGCATCAAGAACCGAGGAGGCACGCCGGCTGGCGAATTGTTCAAGGGCCGTTCCCCCTGAGAGCATCAGGATCACGATCGCAGCGACAAGATATTCGCCGAGAATTACCGACGTTATGATCGAGATTCCGGCGAGGTGATCCGACCCGAATTCCCGCGAAAAAAGTTTTTGCGTCAAGGGTACGAGGAGAGGTATACCGCCAATGATCAAGACCGCGATAAGGGGAACTTGCCAAGCGATTCGGGGAGAATGCAGAACATATCGAAGAAACAGATGGAGAAGAATGCCTGCAATGGTGAAGAACGCAATGTTATTCGGCCTCGTCCACACAGTAAAACGCACTGGGTCCTTCCACCTGCAGTGTCTGCCTGGCCTGCACGGCTCCCGGCGGCCTAGTTTGATCGGAAATAACGGTATGGGTCGATGGGCGGTCTTAGCTTCATTCTGGATACTCTCGTCCCGGATCATAGTCACTGGGCAGCTCCGCTTCTTTTCCGAGATTCCAGGTTTCCGAGCACCTTCACACCAGCGTCTAAGGCGCGCGGCAGATTATGCCGGGCCCACTATTCGGCTTCGGGTCGGCCAGATCGGGCGCACTCAAATTCTTGCCGGCTCGGCCAATTCCTCTTCGACCTTCACCGTAGGAATGAGGGTGACTTTGAACTGAAGGGACCGTGCGACGAGGCACGATTTTTCGGACTTCTCAAGCAAGAGAATAACCCGGTCACGATCTTCTTCTTTCAGAATGGTGACGACAGGCCGCAGTTTGATTTCCGTAAAACGCCAGATACCATCCTCGTTGGCGAGCACGCCTTCCGCGTCCAGGTTGAAGGACGCAAATCCCAGGCGAGACTTCTCCGCAATACCCGAAAAGGTACTGACGAAACAGCTTGTGACAGCGGCGACGAGGAAGTGTTGCGGTGTCCAGCGCCCTGGCTCCCCCGAGAACTCTGGTGGGGCGCTGAAGGATATACAAGCCAGGACTCCTTCCGCGTGGACGACGCCATTGCGTCCGCCCGCAGCGAATGCGTTGACTCGATATTCATGGTGAGCTTCCATTTCCTTCTCCTTTCATCTTCACAGCGGGAGATTGCTTCCCATTCCGGCCCCGCGTTAGCAATCCAAAGCCTAACAAGGGGGCCCGTACGACTCTGTGACCTGGGTTACGATTGAAAGTGACGGGCGTCACAGCCAGACGGACTTGTCTCGGCGTATTCGTTGTACGTACGGAGGTGGCCTATGAAAGCAGTTCAAGCAAGAACGAGAATCTCACTGAAAAATATTCTGTTTGCCACTGACTTTTCTCCGGCCGCAGACGCGGCCGCGCCGTTCGCGATCCAGATCGCCCAGAGATACGGAGCAAAAGTGTACGGCGTGCATGCAAATCCATTCGACAATTACACAGCGGCCGCGCCGGAGGCTTGGGCGGCGATGGCTGAGGCGGCGGACAAGGAAACCAAGGAACATGCTCAGCGCCTGAATGAACAACTCAAAGGTGTCGAGCACGAAGTGGTGATCGGCGAAGGCAACATTTGGGAAGTGATGTCGAACCTGATCAAACAGAAGGAAATCGATCTGATTGTCCTTGGGACGCGCGGGCGGACGGGGCTTGGAAAGACTTTGCTCGGCTCAGTTGCCGAGCAGATTCTGCGGCAGGCGGCGTGTCCGGTGTTGACCGTGGGGCCGCACGTCACGTCGCAGCCCGAGAAGGCAGTTAGAATGCACGAAATCCTATACGCCACGGATTTGGCCGCGGACTTTCCCGCAGCCGCACCCTACGCTATCTCGCTGGCGCAGGAAAACCAAGCGCACTTGGCGCTCCTGTACGTCATCGAAAACCAGAAGACTGGGGAACTTGTGCATCCCGCGGAACTCGCGGATTCCAAATTATCCAAGCTGCGTCAATTGGTTCCGCAAGAAGCGGAGCTCTGGTGCGAGCCTCGATGCCTGGTCGAGCAGGGGAACCCTCCAGAGAAGATTCTGGAGGCCGCTGACAAGCAGGGCGCCGATCTGATCGTGCTGGGAGCGCGGCCGGCAAGGGGGCTTGCAACGCATCTGAACACTGGGGCGGTCCACAAGGTCGTATCGCATGCGAAGTGTCCGGTCCTTACCGTGCGTGGATGAGGCGGATCAACCGCCCCCTCAGTCCAACGTCAGAGGCGGTGAACACAACCGGGTTGAGGTTCTGCGAGTGGCTCTCTTCAAGTTCGCTGGCCTCAACCCCGTCTTGCTGCTTCAAGTGGCGCGAAGATGACATCGCGCCAGGGTTCTCTGCGATTTAATTAGTTCGCGCTTCCGCGGCCCTGGCTTCTTGCCAACGCCAATCTCCAACACTCTCTCGCAATTGCCCAGTCTTCCTGGGCGCGGACGATTAACACGCGAATAACTGAATCAGATCGGGAGATTTCTCGGTCCAGAGAAGACTGCGTATTCTTTGCGGGGTCAAGTTTCACGCCGAGAAATCCGAAGTTGGCACAAGCGGCGGCGCGCACCTCAAGCGAATTCTCTCCGATTCCTGCGGTAAAAACCAACACGTCTATTCCAGCCAACACGGCAATCATTGCCCCGATGCCCGCCTGAAGGCGGTGTACGAAGATCTCAAAAGCCAACTTGGCCCGTGGATGGCCGTCTTTCATCGCGGCCGCAATCTGCCGCATGTCGCCCGAGACACCAGAGATTCCCAGTAGGCCTGATTTGGTGTTCAGCAAATCGTCGAGCTGCTGCCCCGTGAGCTGCCCTCGTCGCATTAAATAGGTGAGGATTCCGGGGTCCACGGAACCTGATCGCGTACCCATCATCAGGCCTTCGAGAGGTGTAAACCCCATCGTCGTATCCACGCTTCGTCCCTCGCGAATAGCTGCCAAAGAACAACCGTTCCCAAGATGACAGGTCACAAGCTTCAGTGATTGCAAATCCCTTCGCAGGAGCTGCGCGGTGCGCTCCGCGCAATATTGATGATTAATTCCGTGAAATCCATACCGACGAATCCCTTGTGCGAGCCATTCGTAAGGACCGGGGTATACAGCGGCAGGCTCCGGCAATCGGCTGTGAAAGCCAGTGTCAAACACGGCCACCTGGAGAACCTCGCCAATGCGTTTCTCAATGATCTCGATCCCTTCCAGCTCGGCGCGATTATGGAGCGGTGCAAAGACGGACATGCGCGCAATTGCAGATTTCACCTCAGGTGTGATGGCAGTCGCCTTCTCGAGTTCTTTACCGCCGTGCACGATACGATGACCGACCACGTCGATCTCTGAAGGGGCGGAAACGATGCGCAGATTTCCGTTCCATAACGTATCCAGAAGTCGGTCGATCGCATCCGAGCGCGATGCAACCTGGACGCGCTCTTTCAGCTTCGCTCCGTGTGAATTCTGCACCTGGATGTCAGCATGATCGCCGTCCCATTCAATCTTGCCTTGCCAGGCTGGTTCAGGCGGATGTTCCGGGAGGGTGTTTCCGATATAGTACAGGCAGCTCTTCTGGCTGCTGGAACCCGAATTAAGTACGAGAACTTTCATGGCCTAGTAGGGCCATTTCCAATCCCGGATTTCTGGCATGTCGTCGCCATGTTCACGGATGTATTGTTCGTGCTCGACGAGCTTGTTGCGTAGGAACTGTTTGAAATGCGCGCCGACGCGTTGCAAGCGAGGGACGCGGTCGACCACGTCGCCCGCGAGGTGAAATCGATCCAAATCGTTCAGGACGGTCATATCGAAAGGAGTCGTCGTTGTTCCTTCCTCCTTGTATCCGCGGACATGGAAGTTGTGATGATTGGTGCGCCGGTAAGTCAGGCGGTGAATCAGCCACGGATAACCGTGGTAGGCGAAGATGACCGGCTTGTCGATTGTGAATATCGAGTCGAACTCACGATCGGGGAGGCCGTGGGGATGTTCCGCTGAGGGCTGGATGGTCATCAAGTCAACCACATTGACGACCCGGACCTTGATATCAGGAAAATGCTGGCGCAGCAGATCGACGGCCGCAAGCGTCTCGAGTGTCGGGACATCTCCGGCACAGGCCATCACCGCGTCCGGCTCGCTCCCCTGGTCGTTCGAAGCCCATTGCCAGATTCCGATTCCGTTCGTGCAATGCTCGATGGCCGATTCCATATCGAGCCACTGCAGCGCAGGCTGCTTTCCTGCAATGATAACGTTGATGTAGTTTCGGCTGCGGAGGCAGTGATCAGCCACCGAAAGGAGGGTGTTTGCGTCCGGAGGCAGGTACACGCGTACAATGTCCGCCTTCTTGTTCACAACATGGTCGATGAAGCCAGGATCCTGGTGAGTGAATCCGTTATGGTCTTGGCGCCAAACGTGTGAGGTAAGGAGATAATTCAGTGAGGCGATTGGGCGTCGCCAGGGAATATCTCTCGTCACCTTGAGCCACTTTGCGTGCTGATTGAACATGGAGTCCACGATGTGGATGAAGGCTTCGTAGCAGGAGAAAAAACCATGGCGGCCCGTGAGCAGATAACCTTCCAGCCAGCCCTGGCACATGTGCTCGCTGAGCACCTCCATCACACGGCCATCTTTTGAGAGATGTTCATCCGTAGGAAGAACCGGCTCCATGAAAACTTTGTCAGTGACTTCGTAAAGTGCATCGAGCCGGTTTGATGCCGTCTCATCGGGACCGAATACGCGAAAAGTTTTCGAGTCCGCGTTCCGTTGCATAACATCACGCAAAAGATTTCCTAAGACCCGAGTGGCTTCCGCAATCTCATTGCCCGGCTTTGATACTGTCACCGCATATTCACGGAAGTCTGGCATCACCAGATCCTTAAGCAATGTCCCGCCATTCGCGTTCGGATTGGCACCCATTCTGCGTATGCCACTCGGCGCGAGTTCCGCCACCTCGGGAATCAGCTTGCCGTTTCCATCGAACAACTCTTCCGGCTTGTAGCTCTTCAGCCATTCTTCCAATATCTTTACGTGGTCAGGGTGGGACACAAAATTCGTAACCGGGACCTGGTGCGCGCGCCAGGTGTCTTCGGCCGGTTTTCCGTCCACTACCTTTGGCCCAGTCCAACCCTTCGGCGTTCGCAGTATGATCATTGGCCACGCGGGAAGTCCGATAGACCGTCCTGCGCGGGCGTCATTCTGAATCGTGGCAATTCCCGTGATGATCGTGTCGAGCGTGTGTGCCATGAGTTGGTGCATGGCCTCCGGCTCATGGCCTTCGACAAAATACGGTTTGTAACCATAACCGGTGAATAGCTGAGTCAACTCCGCATCACTCAGACGGCTTAGGATGGTCGGGTTCGCGATCTTATAGCCGTTCAAATGCAGAATGGGAAGAACAGCGCCGTCGCGAGCAGGATTCAGAAACTTGTTCGAGTGCCAACTGGCTGCGAGTGGACCGGTCTCGGCTTCGCCGTCACCGACGACGCAGCACACTAGCAAATCAGGATTGTCGAAAGCAGCTCCGTAAGCGTGAACAATGGAGTATCCCAGTTCTCCGCCTTCATGAATCGAGCCTGGTGTCTCCGGTGCGACATGGCTCGGAATACCTCCGGGGAATGAGAATTGTTTGAACAGATTCTTCAGGCCCTCTTCGGTTTGTGAAACGTGCGGATAGTATTCGCTGTAGGTGCCCTCCAAATAGGTGTTGGCGATCAAACCGGGTCCTCCATGACCTGGGCCGGCGACATAGATGACGTTCAGGTCGTGCTTCTTGATCAGTCGATTGAAATGAACATAAATGAAATTTAGCCCGGGCGTCGTCCCCCAATGACCCAGCAAGCGAGGCTTGATGTGCTCGATCTTTAGCGGTTCATGCAGCAATGGATTCGCGTACAGGTATATCTGCCCCGCGGAGAGGTAGTTCGCCGCTCGCCAGTAGGCGTGCATCTTGCGCAGCTCTTCTTCGGAGAGATGCCGTTTGGATTCGGAAGGTTTTGCTGAGCCTGTGGGTGTCGCTGAAGCCATATCGGTGTCCTCCCTGCATTAAATCGAACCCGTTCATTACTGGTTGGGCAAGAAAAAATCCTTTCATTGCCGAGGCCACGATTCAATCTTATCCCCCGAATTTGAACGGGTCATTACTGCTCGCGGGCGGCCTAGCCCGTGAACTTTGAACGAGCAGAATGCGTGGGATTGGGGCAAGGAGTGGCGTGCTGCCTTCACACGGGTTTGCTAAAACCGGATCGGCCCGAAATCGAAAGAACTTGCCGTTGCCGGTTCAACGCTGTCGAAGTATCGGCCTTTACGGACTTGGGATGGTGTTCCTGGTAGAGAGGTGTCCCTCTCAGTGTTTCGTGACTCGGGGTCGGCTGCTTTTGTTGATCCCTTCGAATAGCCGTCTGCGCTTCTGCCAGACATCGAATTATGGCCCGAAGCAAGCTTCCAGCCGTCTCTTCGATCAGGTCAAATTTCACAACTTCCAAAACGTCCCTGTAATCCTTTTGCACCTTGCACCTCTCCGCCAACTGAAAATACGCTGGAACCGCTAAGCTGCCGACAACTCATTGTGAGCTTCCGGAACGGGAAGTTCCTGGCGCAGCAGCTTAAGCACGACTCCGCATCCTTCCTCATAAACCAGAGTGAAAACATGCGAGCAACGCTCGCAGAGCCAGTAGTGCTTCATGCCGTGGATTCCGCGCGGTGAATCAGTTGCGGAACTACTCTCACTTGCGGAGACCGCATCGGGCCGAAATCGGAAGAACTTTCCACCGCCCGTCCAATGAAAGGCGGTCGGACACACCGGGTTCGCGCACTTCGGTTGCTGCTTATGGTAGAGAGGCGTTCCACTCAACGTCTCTCGGCTTGGAGTTGGCTGCTTGCTGTTAGCCTGTCGAGCAGCCAACCGTTCTTCTTCCAAACGTCGAGTAGTTGCCCGCAGCCAGCCTCCAACTGTTTCTTCGATCTCGTTTTGATCACTATACGAATACAGAGAATCCAACGTCTCGCCGGATACGTTGAAGGGAATGTGACGGCAGGGAATCTTTTCGGAACGGCGCTCGGGTGGCACCAGGTGCATCAGAACACAATCACTACACGGACCGGGATTCTCTTTGGAATCGTAGTTCATGCAAGTGAGAGAGTCTTCGAAGATATATTGAGGCCTCCAAGGCGTCCTCGCCGAACGGCGGTAGCCTCCATCTTCGAGGAATTGAAGTTCAAATTTTAGAACTTTCAAGAGGTCGCGCTCATCCTTTTGCATCTTGCACCTCCTACACAAGTCAAAATATGCACTTAGCCGAAAGGGGCCGCTGTAACCCTCGTCACATGGCAGCGTGACGCCCATCACAGCCAAAGAACCATCCATTCCAGTAAAAACATGGGAGTTGGTTGTCCTTCAGGGGACGGATATGTATGCCAAGCGGGTTTCGTTTTGTATCGCGTAGAGAGGGAGGTATACTCCGGGGCAGTGTACTCATGCGCGCCCCCTATGGCTTAGAAATCATTGAGAGCTGTCTGTCCTGCCCTCACCGTGAGGACCGGCTCTTCTGTAACCTCTCTCCCCCCGCGGTGCAGAAGTTGGCAGCAATCACCTCGGCCGCGGCCTATCCGAAAGGCGCGACCCTCTTTGTAGAAGGGCAGTTACCGCGCGGCGTCTTCGTTTTATGCAGTGGCAAAGTCAAACTGTCGACCTCGTCTGCAGACGGGAGAAGTCTCATTCTTAGAATCTCGGAACCGGGAGAGGTCCTGGGTCTGCCCGCGACGGTCACAGGGAAACCATATGAGCTCACGGCAGATGTAGTCGAACCTACTCAGGCGAATTTCATCTCCCGGCCGGACTTGCTTAATTTCCTTCGTGAGTACGGCGAAGCAGCATTGCGTGTGGCACAGCAGCTCGGTGAAACCTATCATTCGGCAATCGCAGAAATGCGAACCATTGGGCTATCTCACTCCGCGGGTGAGAAGTTGGCCCGTTTCCTGCTGGATCTCTCCCCAGACCAGAATGAAGAAAAAGGTGATGAAAGGCTCACACTCACCCTCACACACGAAGAAATCGCCCAGATGATCGGGGCATCGCGAGAGACCGTGACTCGACTGTTTAGTGATTTCAAAAAGAAGCAGTTCCTGCAGGTCAAAGGTTCCACTGTAATCATCAAGAACAAGGCCGGCCTCGAAAACCTTGTAGTCGCCTGACCCGCTCCACACCTCTTACCGGCCTGCAGGAAATCCGAACTCGTAATCTCCTGCTTTCATTTTGTCACCACCGGTAGGGCGAACAACTACAGGCGGGTCAGCTAGACGCGGGAATCCAAAACGAGCCTGCACCCTCTGACCGTGAGGTAGTTGGGCTATTTGAAACTGTCAAGATAAGAGAGCAACGCCATCAAATCATCTGGCGACGCTGTCGGCTGTCTCGCATTGATTGTTGAATGTGTACGATATTGAACAGTTCCGCCATTGTGAATTGCTTTACGATTATCCACTTTTCGGGAAATTATCAATGACAAGCCCTGAGCTCAGCCTGGCGACTAAGGGCGCCGCGACTCTAAGTACCGGCATTGCCGTGAAAGCGCTGGTCTACAAGGTCTGGGCAAACGTGGATGGGAGGAGAAGATCCTGCCTATGATCCAGGATCCGGGCGATGCCATCGTGCAGATCGCCACGTCAAAACGGGACTCGAAGCGTGGCGGGCTCTTAGCTCCCTGGTTCCCCTTCCTGGAAATTCTCCCTCTTCAAAGTTGCATGTGATGCCCGTCACATCAATAGGTGATGTGCGTCACGGTAGGTCGACTGAGCTTCAAGCAACAATGCGAGCCATTGAAGCCTAGCCGTGAATTCGGGAACTTGGCCCGTGGTTTCATGGGCAAGATTTGGAGGGTGAGCGAATGAAGAGCCGTGTACTCAATACCAGCATCATGGCAAGTCTGACTGCTGTTGTGGTTGTTTTGGGGGCAATGCTTGCGTCGGTGCCTAAGACTTCCGCGATCCCCGCGTTTTCACGGAAGTACGGGACGTCCTGCACGACGTGTCACAACAATTACCCTGAGTTGAATGATTTTGGCCTGGCCTTCAAGAAGAACGGCTTCAAGTTTCCCAAGGACGACGAAACTTTTGTGAAACAGGAACCCGTGCTGCTTGGGTCGAAGGCCCAGAAGGAAGCCTTTCCAGAAGCTCTCTACCCAGGGGAAATTCCAGGAACGATACCAATCTCGTTCCGGTATGAGGGGAATCTTGTCTACAACGGGTCGCAGCCCGGAGCGGTAATCGCGAACGGTGGCTATGTACCGCGCACGGATTTGTTTGTGCCAAACACCTTTACGATCATTTCTGCCGGAAGTTTTGGCCCCAACTTCTCCTTCTGGATTGACGATGATATTTCCGCGGGAGCCACCGGCGCGGGCGGCGGACTGGGGGACGGCTGGCTGAAGTACAACGATCTGGGGCATGTCTTCCATTTGCCGTTGAACGCGCTCAACGTGCGATTCGGTCAGTTTGAACTGGACTTGCCCTTCACCAACGCACGTACTCCTTACCTCTCAGGCTATGACATCTTGGGTGAGGGCGCGCTGGCACAAGGCCCACCGTGTGGAGGCGGAGTAACTGTGTGTGGCACCACTAACAATCCATTCGTCCTCGGGACGCCGCAGCGCGGCATCGAATTTGGCGGCTATCCGAACAACGGCAATTTTGTCTGGTCCGTGGCTATTGTCGACGGCACCAATTCGGCCTATGGAACGGGGCCGGCGTTGACCGCACGCAACTCCAAGGACGTCTATCTTCACACCTCCTACCAGTTCAACCTGGAACGCGATCCGGATAGCCGCCACGCCATTCAAGCCGCGGGGCCAACCGGTCCGCACGATCACACCTCACTTCGCGTCGGCGCCTTTTATTACCATGGCACCAACCAACAGAATTTCGGCGGAACTGTGTTCCCGTTCACCGGCACGATTGAGGACCCCTTCTATAGAGTCGGCGGTGAGGTGCGATTCAAGTATCGCAGCAAGTTCGAACTCTATGCAGTGGCCTTGCACAGCCACGACGACAACCACCTGGTGGACACCGTGGCGGGCACCTTCACAAAAACGAATGCGGTTACATCTACCGGCGGGTTTGTGGTCGCCAACTACTGGATCTTTCCCTGGCTGATCGGCGACTTGCGCTATGACTTCGTGAATTCTCCGTCGGATTTTGCGAACGGCGTCTCCGAAGCTCGAACACGCAACCGGTTCAGCCCCGGCTATCAGATTCTGGTGCGCGCCAATATCAAGGTGGTCGGAGAATACCAGCGCCATTGGGGCGTCCCCTATCAGAACGCTGCCGGAGCAACGCTTTTCTATCGCCCGAACACATTCGTTACCGGCATCGACTACTCGTTCTAGTCCGTGCTTGTAAGCAGATCGACGATTCTCAAGAAAACTTTGAAATAAGAGGGAAAACCAAATGAAACTACCAAACTTTGCTGCAAAAACTGTGATGTCGGGCCTGGCAGTATTCCTCGTGGCAATCCCCGGTTTTGCCGGGGACATTAAAGGCAAGGTCAGCGTCCAGGGACTGAAGTCTGCCGCGAACATCGCCGTGTACGTCGAGGCGGTCCCCGAAAAGAAATTCGAAGCGCCGTCACAGCACGTCGTTGTCGATCAGAAAAAAATGGAGTTCATTCCGCGTGTGGTTGTCGTTCTGCAAGGAACCACGGTAGATTTCACAAACAGCGATCCCGTGGGCCATAACGTCTACTGGCCCTCTATCAGCGGCAACAAGAAACTGACCCACAACCTGGGAACCTGGCCAAAGGGCGAAAAAAAGCCCTTCCAGTTTAATGACCTCGGCGTGGCATCCCTTCTGTGCAATGTCCACCCCGAAATGTCGGGCTACGTAGTCGTGGTGGCCACTCCATACTTCGCCGTTACCGACAACGACGGCAATTACGAAATCAAGAATGTGCCTGCCGGAAAATACACCCTGAAGACCTGGAGCGAAGACGGCAAGCCAACGACGCAAAGCGTCGATGTATCCGGCAGCGGTGCGACAGCCGATTTGACCGTGAAGAAGTAACATGCGCGGCACTCGAACCTGCTGAACGTCCGAGTCCCCGCTTTCCCAACCGAATTTTGTCAGTCACGATGCCTGCGCAAGAGTGGATGCTTGATCCCAAGTCGAAAGAGCGAGGGGCCAATGCCAGACGAAAATGTGGAACGGGACGCAAATCGCGAACTGGTGGCACTGAATCGCCGGAAGTTTTTCATCAAGCTGGGTGCAGGGTCTCTGGCCATCGCCGGCGTGGGAGCTGCTTCTTTTGCGGCACAGTATCTTTCTCCCAACGTCCTCTACGAAGCTTCTCCTTTGGTGAGTGTTGGCCGGCCGGAACACTATCCTCCGGACTCCGTCACGCTTGATCCGCGTTTCGGAATTTTCATCGTACGGACGGCTGAAGGCTTTTACGCACTAAGCGCAGTGTGCTCCCACCTCGGCTGCTTGACCGTCTGGAAACAGGAGTCCGACACGATTGCCTGCCCTTGCCACGGAAGTACCTTCCGGCGCGACGGCAGCATCATCGCCGGGCCCGCCCCAAAGCCCATGCCGTGGTTGCGCATGTGGATGACTGACGACGGCGAATTGATGGTGGACCGCGCGGTGAAAGTCACTCCCGGCAAAGAATACGTTGGAGCCTGAACATGGACAATCCTATGAACATAGAACGCGGAGGCGCGGTCCGCAATCCACTGGTGGCAGTTGCGCGCTGGGCCGCCGAGTTCAAGCAGATGTTCATGGAACGTGTGCGCGAGCCGCAGCTCGGATTCCGCGCGACCTGGTATCTGGGCGCGCTCACTCTCGGCACGTTTACGATCCAGTTGACCACCGGCCTCCTCCTGATGCTTTACTACCATCCCTCGATCCCCCAGGCCTACGCGGACATGAAGGACCTGCAATTCGTCGTTTCCTCGGGTGTCTTCCTCAGAAATTTACACCGCTGGTCGGCCCACGCCATGGTTTTCCTGGTGTTCGCGCACATGGCCAGGAAATTCTACAAAGGCGCCTTTCGGCCGCCGCGCGAGCTGAACTGGGTGGTCGGCGTCATCCTCCTCATGCTCACGCTGCTCCTCAGCTACACAGGCTACTTGCTGCCATGGGATCAGCTTTCGTATTGGGGAGTCACGGTCGGCTCAAACATCATGTCCTCCACCCCATTTATTGGTGAAAAGCTTCGCTTTGTGCTGCTTGGCGGCAACACCGTGAATGCCAACGCACTGCTGCGGTTCTATGTCCTGCATGCGGTAATTCTGCCGCTCTCCGTGATCCTCCTGATTGCCGTTCATATGTGGCGCCTGCACAAAGACGGGGGAATGTTCCACCCGGATCCTAAGGACGTGGAGAGATCCGAATGAAATTCGCGCTTCCTCCGCATACGGAGCATGCTCCACCGCGCGCTCCAGGCGAAAAGAGCATCCCGTACTGGGAAATGCTCTTCCGGGAAACCATCGCCATCGAGATGCTGGCAGTAGTCCTGGTTTGCATGGCGCTTCTCTGGAATGCACCGCTCGAGCAACTTGCTGACCCGCAACACACCGCCAATCCCGCCAAGGCGCCGTGGTATTTCACGGGATTACAGGAGTTGCTTCATTATTTCCCGCCCTTTGTCGCGGGCATTATTCTCCCTACCCTGATTGTGCTCGCGTTGATCGTAATCCCATTCTTCAGCGTGAATATTATGGATGAACCGCTTTGGGCTCGGAATAAATCGAAGCGCCTGACGATTTTGACCAGCGTCGCTGTCGTTCTGACGGCCGTCTTGCTGCGTGCAGGCGCATGGGATGCAGTAATACCCGTCCTGACCATCGGAGTCCTGATGGGTCTCGCAGCCATCTGGTTCGGGAAACCGTCCGGGAAATTTCAGGACTGGCTGAGTGCGAAGCCGTTTTCGTTCTGGATCATGACCTGGTTTTTGATGGAAGCGATCATCCTCACCACCGTCGGGTCGCTTTTCCGTGGTCCTGGTTGGGTCTGGGTGTGGCCCTGGAGGACTCCGTGAGCAAGCACGGAATCATTACCTGGCTTCACCGGACGTTTTTCGCATCCCCGGCCCACCGCTTTGCCTGGGCCAGTGTCCTGCTCCTAATCACCCTCGCGATCGCACCGACCAAGGACTTTTTTAACGAATGGCGCCACTACCAGCGGCAGTACGTATCCTTTCTCTCTTCCCGCCAGGATGGCGCGGTATTGAAACGCCACTTCACCGGTGGAATTCAACAAATCTGGCTGCCGGATCTCAACGTCGTGGATCGCTGCACGACATGCCACCTTGCGATCACCGAGAAATCACTGCAGGGCGCGGCGGGCGCCCCCGAACCGTTTCAGGCGCATCCGCCGGCAGGCCACGACGTGAAAGAGTGGGGCTGCGTGGTCTGCCATCGCGGGCAAGGCCCCGCAACCGAGGTGGCCGAAGCGCACAACGCCACGCGTGCCTGGGAACAGCCCTTGCTCCCCGTCAAGTTTATTCAGGCTTCGTGCGGTTCGTGCCACCATGGCGAACTCCCGGAAGCGCCGCAATTCGCCCGTGGCCGGGAACTCTTGTCCCGCCTGAATTGCCACGGTTGTCACAAGCTCGACGACATGGAAACGCCTTCGCTGGGCCCGGATCTCTCCAGCGTTGGTTACAAAGTTTCTCGCGCGTGGATCTACAAGTGGCTCAAGGAACCTCGCACCATTCTCGACAAAGACGGAAACCCAACCATCAACGGCTACGAGAGCGGCGACGAGTCCCGAATGCCGCAATACCGGCTGAGCGAGCCCGAACTTCTCTCCCTCTCTGCTTTTCTGAGTGTTCAGAAGGCCCGGCCCCTCGAATCCTACAAAATAAATCCGGGCGTCGTTGCCGCATGGAGCAAAAAGCCGGATCTGATTTCTCAAGGGGAAGAACGCTTCCGGCAATTGATGTGCACCACTTGCCACCCCGTTGCTGTCACCCGGGCGGGCGAGACAAAATTGATCGGCGGGAATATCGCTCCCGAACTTACAAAGGTGGGGAGCAAGGTTCAAGCGGACTGGCTTGTCTCGTGGTTGCACGATCCCCAAGGGTATCTCCCGCACGCCGAAATGCCGCGATACGGCTGGACCGACGAGGAACTCTACAAGGTCTCGCAATATGTAATGAACAAACTGACGGACTCCGACCTCTTGAGTAATGTGCCGCAACTCGGCGCACCAGCGGACGAAGACATCAAGAACGGAAAGAAGCTCTTCCTCGAAAAGGGCTGCGCCACTTGCCACTCACTGCAGGGAATTCCCCCGCAAAAGGATTTTGGCCCCGACCTGACCACCATGGGGACGAAGAACACATCCGAACTCGATTTCGGTAAATCGAAAGCTCCGCACAACCTGATTTCATACCTCCAGACCAAGCTGAAAGATCCCGCTTCTGTAAACCCGACCGCGCGCATGCCGCAATACACCTGGAACCAGGCAGACCTCGACGCGGTGACAACTGCCTTGCTGAGCCAGACCGGGAAACCCGCCACCAGCGCGCTGCAGCAGTTGGTCGTGCCGAAGAAGCCGGCCTCTTTCCAGGCAGTCGGTGCATTTGCCACGGTCTATGAGCGCTACAAATGCTATGCCTGCCATCGCTTCAACGGCTATGGCGGCACGCTCGCTCCTGACCTGACTTACGAAGGGAGCCTTGCACAGAAGAAATGGATTTTCGATTTTCTGAAGAATCCGCAAACCGTGCGTCCAGCGCTGATTCTGCGCATGCCGCAATTCAATATGACCGACAAAGAAGCCTCCATCCTGGCCGAATATCTTTCTTTGGCGGTGCAAAACCCAGCCGTTGATCCGGAAAGTGTCGATCCCCGGCAGTTCACTCCGGCGATGGCCGCAGCCGGTAAGGCTCTGTACCAGACGAAGTATCAGTGCCAGTCCTGTCACACCATCGGGGGTTCTGGCGGCTACGTGGGACCAAACCTCAACAACGCAGGCAACTGGTTGACGCCGGCGTGGATTGAAGGGTGGTTGCGGAATCCCCAGGCCTTGCAGGCCGGCACGATTGAGCCCCGGCGCGATTTCACGGAAGAAGAGATTCACGCGCTTACGGCGTACCTGATGACTTTGCGTGTCGGCATCACTAAGCCCTCTGCAAAAAGCGCGGCAAACGCGCATCCCATCGCGCAGGGAGCCGGCCGATGAAATCGAAACTCCTGCTGGCTGCCATGCTGCTTTGCAGTGTGCTGTGTGTGCTGGCGCTCTCCGGGTGCAAGAAAAGCGCAGCCGCCGTGAATGTGGGCGCCGCATCAGGCGCTTACGACACGGAACCCGATTGGAACGACGGCGCCAAACTGATCCCCATCGGTTACCAGGAAGCCCAGGGCAAGCACGTGTTTTATCAATATTGTGTTTGGTGCCACGCCGATGCGACTCCGGCAGGCCCCTCGAACCGAAGTAATCTGGCTCCCGTGCCTCCGCTGATAAACGACGGAGAAAAATTCAATGGCGAGAGCGACGAGTTCATGCAGAAGATGATTACCCTCGGTGGCAGCGCGCTGGGGAAATCCGCGATGATGCCTCCGTATGGCAAAACCCTAAGTCCGGCAGAGATAAAGGCGGTTATCTCCTTTGCCCGGGCGATCGCTCAGCCGGCCTACCAGAAGCCCGGACAGCAATACACAACCAAATAGGGAATGCTAGGATCGAACGATGACAACCAGCCGCTCAAGAATATCGAACCGTGTGCTGGCATGCGCGTGGCTTGCGATCATGAGCCTCGGCAGTGGCGTGGCCGCTTCAGCTCAGGTAAGCCCCAATGAAATACTAGACCCGCGACTCAAGTCTCTCGAGAAGCAGTACCTCCCGCAGCTCAAAACCATCAATCAGGAAGTCTTTAAGATTCATTTCCCGTTTCCGTTCTATCTCAGCCGCGTGGTCGGGCTCGATCCCTCCCAACAAGTCGAAGCGGATACGCGCGGGTTGGAGTTCAGGCGCTTTAGGGACCGGATAACCTTGAAAGCGACAGGGAACTACAACGCGGCGTATGACTCCAAGCAGTTCACGCGAAACGAGCGGGCGGCACGTACGTTTCGCGATGTTTTTCTTCCCATCCTTCAGGAAATCACGCGGAATATCCCGCCTGACGTGGATTGCGACGCGATCGGGATCGAGGTCGGATTCCATGTTCACGATGTTGGAAAAAGCTATGACTATGAGGGGCGCGACATCCTTGTCGTCGTGCTGGACCGCAAGGACGCGTTCCAGATGGTTCTGGAGAAAGATGACAACGCCCGCCAGGATATTTTGAATCGCTCGATGGTATTTCTGGGCGGCGAGGAATTTGGGTTGTCCTTGCTGGATAGGGACCCGGTGGTCGTCGACACTCAGGCGCGCTCGAGGTCTACTAAAATCGATGCGACGTCGACTGCAGGTTCCTCCACTTCGGCAAGCCGATTGATTCGCAGCAATCCGAACCTCTTGCCATCGGCGGCGGCCGGGAACGGCGTGGATTCTTCTTTTTCGACGGCGCCAAAGGTCGACTTGTCGCAGTCCAAGCCGGCGGTGACGCCAACGGATGCAGAAAAGCTTCAGATGCAATATCAGCAGCAGCTCGAAGCACTTTCCAAGGCGGGGCGAGCCAAGTTCGGGTTTGTGGATTACGACCCTCCGACATTTGTTGTTGTAAGCAAGCAGATGGTTCTGCAGATGACGATGAAGAATTCGACGCGATACGATCCTGACAAAACGTCGCTCTATAAACGTGCAGCGCTGACGTTTGACCTGTTCGTCGCTCCCAAAATGAAAGATGTGTTGGACGCCGTTCCCAGCGACCTGCCGGTGGACTACTACGATTTCTCAGTCGTGAATCCTCTTCTTTCCAGTTCGGGTGGCAAGGAGCGGTCAGAGGCGATTGAATTCCTGCTGCCAAGAATTCTTGCGCAAAAATTCGCCAAGTCTGAAATTACAAATCAAGAACTCCTGGATAAAGGACAGGTATTGGTGAACGGAGTTCGCATCGCTTTGAATCTGCAGATGGCCGAGTAGGCGTTTCATCGGTGCTCAAGTAAATCATGCATTCCTCTAAATTCCGTGAATGATCTTGCTACACGATTGAAGTGGACCGGATCTCCGTTGGGACCCGACTGTACACGAAGTGTGCACGAATCGAACGTTTTCAGTGCATTGGGGTTAGCTTTTGAGCGAAAGCAGGTTCCCCGATTTGCTGGAAAGGTTAGTAGCTAAAGTTTCCAGTGGAATTGTTGGAGTAGAGTTCCGTGCTTTGCAAGCAGGGGGTCGCCGGTTCGGTCCCGGCCACATCCACTGAAGTAGGTACAAGTTAGGTACAATTAAGAGGGGGGAAATAACGCTTCTTGTCCCGTAAGCGACGCCAGATAAAGCGTTTATGGGATTCAGATGCCTGGTTCGGGACCAAGAGGTCGTTTCCATCACACAAAACGGATGAGTCTCGCAAGCAGGTTCCCACTGTGGCTGCTTGTCGAGAGCGCCTGCCTCGTGAGCAGGTGCGTCAACGGGCTGCTGGTCGTCGAATCCACTGGGCCAAGTCCGCTACAGTATCATTCGCCACGAATTTTGTTGGGTTATCCAGGACGAAAGGACAGAGGTACTTTTGTTAGAGCGCTGCGTTTATTAGGTAGAGGTTTGGAGTCGGGTCCCGACGGAATACGGTTTCGTAGATACACCGGCCTTGGATGGATTCCCTAATGCAGGCTGGTCCACACCTGGTACACGACTACCACCATCATGAACAACAGATAGATTCGAAGCGACCACATCACGAACTTCTCAGGTCCTTTCAGGTGGCGCCGGGGAATCAGGTGCTTTTTCAGCCGAGCTAGTTGCTCCGGCTCGAGCGACGACAGAACCAGTTGTTGATCGGAGGAACTGATCGCAATGGGTGCTTTGTCCTTTGAGGGCATCTTCCGGTCCTCCTACTTTCCGCCTAGAAACGCGAAGACATTCGGCGCAATCACACTGATGCCGAAGAGCAGGCCAGCCAGCGTCAGAAAAACGACGACGCTGGTGGCGAGTATGTTCGCCCACCTCGGACTCACAAGATCACCCATGACTTCGCGGTCGTTCGCGAGCATGAAGAGGAACACGAGAGCGGGCGGCATCGCCAGCACCGCAACCACATTGACCAGTAGCACTACATATACGAGTGGGAGCCCAGGGATCAAGACGATTGCCCCGGCCGTTGCCGCGCAGAGGAACAATACCGAGTAGAACGCCTTTCCTTGCGTTACTGGCAGGTTTAGGCTGTGAGGTCTGCGGGCCACCTCTCCAAAGGCATAGGCGGACGAGATGGAAATTGTGACCGACGCAACCATTCCCGCTTCCACAATGCCAAGAGCGAACAATGCTGCGCCGAATCGCCCGATTAATGGCTCGAGCGCTTGCGCGAATTCGGCTCCTTGAAAGTTTTCGGCGGTCATGTGGTGCGCGAACAAAGGGGCAGTTGCAATGATGGTTGCTACCGCGGCTATCGCGGCCAAAGCAGCCCCAACCACTGTATCGATGCGACCGAGATGAATGTCTTTTGTGGTCAGACCCTTATCAACCGTTGCGCTCTGCTGGAAGAAAAGCATCCACGGCGTCACCGTTGCGCCGATGTCAGCTAGAACGATGATCAGGGTATCTTGGCTCAAACCGCCAGGGAGCGGCCTCCAGGTGACGAGCGCGCTGCCGACGGAGTGCCAATGCGGGTGGGTGAGCAGGGCAACCGGGACAAAAACGAGATTGAACACGGCGATCGCGAGCAGAGTTCGTTCCCACGTCCAATACCGGTGCATCATTACCGCCAAGTACAAGAACACGAGTGCACTTCCGACCGCAGCCCATGGGGGAACGCCAAAAAATCCCAGGCCGGCACGGATGGCGATAAACTCAGTGATCAGCGTGAGGAAATTACCGACGCCTAGGTCGATCATGGAGAACCAGCCCCAAAACGGCCCAAAGCGGTCAAAGATCAATTCCGCGTGGCCGCGGTGAGTGGCGGAACCCAGACGCATGGTCATCTCTTGTACGACGATCGCCATGCAAAACGTTAGGATGACGAAGGGAATGAAGAACCCAATTCCGAAACGTGCGCCCGTCGCGGCGTAAGAAATCATACTCGGGCCGTCGTTCTCTCCAAGCATCACGAGAATTCCTGGTCCGACGAGCAGCCACAGCAGCCGGAACTTGGAGAAGGCGCCCCGCTGAGCGCGCGCCGCGGACACGCGCACCCGATCATGCGCACGATCCACGTCCTCGTGAGTGATGACGACATCTTCTTGGGGAATGACTTGGGGTGATACTCGGAACAGCGGTCCTAAGTTCACGAGCGTTTCCTCGTAGTGCCCTTCGATTCCCCGGCACGCTTTTCATCGCCGAGGGCGAGATGTACAACTATAGTGCAGCACATTAACCGCAGTATATCAGACCTTGTTAACTTAGATTAATGAAGATTTCGCTGGTGTTCTTGTGCAACCCAGACCTTCTCCGCTACCGGTGAACCCAGCGCCATTCGCTTTCTTTCAACCCTTAGAATGGACGTCCCATCGTAGTTCCGAGACTCGACTTTCAAATGGGTGCCCGGACGGATTCCGTTTTCTTGGAGAAATTCCAGCAGTCTGCGGTCCCTTTCGTATACGCTGCACACTCGGTATTTTGATCCCGCCTCGGCTTCACTGAGCAAGCGCTGACCCTTCTTGCGCCGTTGCTCGGGACTCATCACGGCCAGACCATTTCCGTGAGGGCAGGTCCCTTTGTGTCCGAGCACTTTGACGAGTCTCTTCTCAAATGCGGGAGAAACGGCATGCTCCAAACGCTCTGCTTCATCGTGAACGTCAACCCATTCCATCCCGAAAATCTCGGAGAGCATGCGCTCGATCAGGTGATGGCGAAGAATGGTTCGTTCGGCGACCTTCCGTCCTTCGGAAGTGAGTTGAATCCGGCCGCCTTTAGTAAGGGTGACCAGACCGTCTCTTCGCAGTCGCTTGAGGGCGGCGGTTACTGCTGGTGGTGTTACGGAAAGCCAATGAGCAAGGAGTGCGGAGATCACGGTATTGCCTTCCGCCTCGGCCTCTGCAATGGCCTTCAGATAGTTTTCCTTGGAAATCGTGATCATCATGATTCTGAGTCCACTTTATCACCACTCGATCTCGTTGTGGGAGTTAGGACATCGATGAAAGGACAGGCCAAGGGTGGGTGGCCGACTCCACGGGAAATACCGTTATGCTCCTGAACTAAACTACGCTTTACATCTACAATTAACCATGCTTAATATAGAGCCTCGTTCGCGGCTGTTACGTAAGGCTGCGACACTTGGTCCGTGAGCGATTGCTCCCAGACCAAGGCAAATCGAGAAAGTAGGCAATTCGCTCATGCCGCGCGCTGCTATTCCAGGCCTTTTTCTGATAAGTGTTGCGCTATTCTGCGCGGCAAAAGCGCAGCCACAAGGTGAAACCACCAGCGCCATCGCCGGCCAAGTGACCGATGCCACCAGTGCCGCCATTCCCGGCGCTCTCGTCACCATCACCAATCGCGAGACGGGCCTACAGCGCCGTGCCACAGCTGACGAGCAGGGACGCTTCAATTTTCCGCAGCTAAAGCCCGGTGTCTACTCGGTCAAAGCAGAGGCAGAGGGCTTCGATGCGCAACAGAATGACAATGTCATTTCTGGCTTGGGACAGAAGCAGACGGTCCAATTCAAACTCAGGGTGGCGGAATCCAGGCAGACGGTGGAGGTGAGCAGTGAGTTCCTGCTCATCAATCCGGGAAACGCGAACACCTCCACAAACTTGAGTGCACAAGCGCTGGAGAATCTACCCAATCCGGGCGGTGATTTGACGTACCCCCTACAGTTTGCAGCCGGTGCGCTTGTCAACACGGCAGGAAGCGGGAATGATTTCGTCGGTGGCACGAACGGGTATGGCAACGTTGAGTTCAATGGATTGCCGGCTCTCTCGAACGGCTATATCGTCGACGGCTTGGAAACGAATGATCCTCTTACGAATTTAAACAGTGGACTCTCGACGAACTTGGTTCTCGGATTGAACTCGATAGCGGAAGTGACAGTCAATACGCTTTCCTATGCTGTGGACCAAGGGCGTTACGGCGCATCGCAGGTCAACTACGTTACTAAGTCAGGCTCGAAGCAGTTCCACGGGAATCTGTATGAATTATGGAACGGTTCGAAATTCAACGCGGCCAACTATTTCACGAATGCCACTCCGGGAAATCACAAACCGCGCTCGACACTGAACCACTTTGGAGGCAGTGTGGGCGGCCCGATTCTCCATGACAAGTTGTTTTTCTTCTTCGATAGCGAGTGGGTTCGGATTGCGCTACCCATTGTCACGGCCGCTACCGTCCCGACTCCGGCGCTCCAGAGCTTTGTGTTGCAACAACTTCCTTTGGGTGGAACCGATTCAGTCACAGGCTCCGTCTATCAGCCGTCTCCCCAGTCGGTGCCGTTCTATCAGAAGATGTTTTCGCTCTACGGAAATACGAGCGGAACACCTCTCACGGTACTTGGCTGTCCGTTCGATGTCGGTGGAGTTGCGCCCGCAATTCCGAACGATGGAAACGGTTGCGCCAATCGGCAGAGCATCTCGCATTCGAGCACCGATCATGAACAAGTCCAGACGGTTCGAGTCGATTACAACATCAATGAGAAAAACACGACCTGGTTCCGCTTTCAGACGGACAACGGACTCCAGGCCGCCTATACCGATCCCATAAACCCTTTGTTCAACGCTTTGTCCCCTCAACCGCTCTACTCATTTGCAGCGGGATATACGCATGTCTTTTCGCAAAATCTTGTGAACTATTTCAACCCGGCGTTTTCCTGGTATGGAAGCCTGTTTGGCCCCAGTGATTTTCAGAAGACACTCGCCGCGTTTCCCATCGTGTTGCAAGGCAGCGGGGCGAATGCCCCTTTCACGAAGGTCGGGGGATTGGACAACACATGGGTCCAGGGGAGACGCGCCACCCGGTTCTTCATCAACGACAACCTCGCCTGGAGTCATGGCGCGCACGAACTACGCTTTGGAACCAATACCCGGATTTTTCGCCTGAACGACTATGACTTCGGCGAGGGTTCGGTCCCGACGGTGACCTACACCACCCTGCCGCAATACATCTATGGAGTCGCCTCTACCGCGGCAAAGACTTTCCCCACGTCAGCGAACGAGCCGTTCAACTTTCTCAATCTCGATCTCTACGCACAGGACACTTGGAAGGTAGCGAAGAAGCTGACGTGGACCTTCGGGATACGAGATACGTTGAATTCCAATCCATTAAATCCGCATCAACATATCGCTCGTCTGAGCGGCTCTTTCAATTCCATCTCGCATGATGCGGATCAGCCTTTGAACGCCGCCATTCAAACCGGTCTCGGCAACGTGTTTTCCTCAACGGCCCTCGCGATCCTGCAACCCAGAACAGCCCTCGCCTGGCAGTTTGAACCGAAGTCGGTGCTGCGTGCCGGCTTCGGGATTTTCAGTGACATATTGCCAGGCGCCATTGCCGATGTGGTTGGAGTCAATCCGCCCTACGTTCAAATGTTCCAGGGAGGGCTTCTTGGAACCGTGGGTGGGACAGCCATTGCGCCGGGTGTGCCTGGCAGCGCGGTTGACGCAACCGTGACCGCAAATCGAACGTTCAGTTCCGGATTTGCGCAGGGCCAGCTTTCCTGCGCGTCTGCTCAGTCGAACCCTGCAACCTGTCTTCCTCCCGTCGCTATCACGGCGGTGCCCGATGGAAAACTGCACGCGCCCTACTTCATGGAGTGGAGTCTCGGCCTGGAACATCAGTTTGGATCGACGGCAAGTATCCATGCGCAATATGTTGGCACCCGCGCCGTCAACCAGCCGTATCTCACACAAGTGAACGGCTATCAAACAGTCTGCGCGGGTTGTTTTGCGCCGTTTCCCTATGCGCAATCGACGGATTCCCGATTCGGCGCAGTGACGCAATTTTCTACGGGCGCGAACAGTCATTACAACGGGCTGCAAATCACAGCAATGAAGCGCCTCGGCCACGGCTTCATGGGACAACTGAACTACACGTTGAGCCGTTGCATGGACACCGTCTCCAATGGCGGATTCTTGCAGTTCTCGGCGGGAGGAATCCTGTCCCCGCTCCCCGGAGACTTAGCGCGCGACTACGGTCCCTGTGACTACGACATCCGCAACAATCTCAACGCGCAGTACGTCTATCAACTCCCACTCAAGTTCAAAAACCGCTCTCTAGCCTACGCGCTGAATGGCTGGCAAGTGTCGGGAACGGTGTTTTGGCACAGCGGAATTCCGTTCTCGGTATTGAGCACGTCATACTCTGCTAGTGGCAATGGCATTGTGAACGGCAGTGGGCCGCAATTCGCCAGCGTGATTCCCGGTGTCCCGCTCTATGATCATCAACCGATTCCAGGGGTGACTCAACCGGGCACCATGCAATGGCTCAATCCAAATGCATTCGTCTCCGCCGTGGATCCAAGCACGGGTGCGTGCTATGGCGGCAACAGTCCGAAAACTTGTCAATTCGGCAATCTCGGCCGCAACGCTCTCCGCGGTCCCGATTTTGCCTGGAGCGATTTTTATCTAACGAAATGGTTTGTCTTAACCGAGCGTGTAAAGCTACGTTTCGACGCCCAGTTCTTTAATGTCTTCAACCATCCGAATTTCGGGCTTCCGAGCATGGTGCTTGCCGGGATTCCGGGAAAGGCTTCTACCCAGACTGGGTTTGGAGCGCTCACGTATACGACTTCTCCGCCGACCGGCTTGCTCGGCGTTGGGTTGGGTGGTGATAGCACGCCCCGCATGGTCGCGTTTCAATTGCGGCTGGAATTCTAGGGATCCGAAAGCTATCGCATGTAGATAGCTCAACGCAGAAATAACAAAAAAGCGTTTTTCCGTGTTCGTGGCTTCACTTATCTGGTGCCTCACCGGATTTGGTAGGGCTAATGGGAGAGCCAAGTGCGAGGGAATTTATACGCTTGCTATCTTCAATATACTATACTAGGGTATATTATATTTCGAAGGGCGGAACGAATGGCTCACACGACGAAGGACAAGGGAAAACTTTTGAGTCGTGTTGGGCGGATTCGGGGACAGGTGGACGCCATTGAGCGCGCGCTCAACGGTGAACAGGAATGTTCCAGCGTGCTTCAGCTCATGGCCGCCTGTCGTGGAGCCTTGAACGGCCTAATGGCGGAAGTGCTGGAGGGTCATATCCTGTTCCACGTCCTCGACCCAAAGTCTGGCAAGAACACTCCGCAAGTAGCAGCGGCCGAAGAACTCATCGACGTAGTGCGGACCTACCTAAAGTAGCCGAGCAGACGCTGAAGAATTCACAGAAATGGTGACTCCATCATGACCCAAGCGGAATTGAAACAAGCCGAAGCTGTAAGGAATGGCGACGAAGCGGAAATACTCCGGTCGTCAGGTCACCCCAACCATGAAGACGAGCACGAACATACACACGGACTGACTTGGCGGGAGATCAACCGCGTCCTGTTTGTGGCTGCGGCGGCAGGGGCAATTTGGTTTCTTGGTGGCGCGCGGAATCCTTATGTAACTGGCATCGGCGTAATTTGCGCCATTGTTGGTGGGTTCCCGATATTTCACGAAGCCTACGAGAACATTGTGCAGCGTCGCATGACAATGGAACTTTCCATGGCGATCGCCATTGTGGCTGCCTTGGCGATTCGTGAAATCTTTACGGCCCTCGTCATCACCCTATTCGTTCTTGTGGCCGAAATTCTGGAAGGTCTGACTGTTGGGCGCGGTCGCACGGCAATCCGCCATTTGGTCGGTCTGCTGCCCACTACCGCCACGGTCCGCAGAAACGAATCCTGGCAAGATGTTGAGACGAAGGAAATCGCTGCTGGCGACATCGTTCTCGTGAAGCCTGGGACCCGCATTCCGGTGGACGGTGTCGTTGCCGGAGGGCACTCTTTCGTGGATCAGGCAACGATCACGGGCGAATCCATGCCTACTGAAAAGAGCAAGGGAGCGTCGGTGTACGCCGGAACGATCAATCAGTCTGGCGCGCTCGAAATTCGCGTTGACCGTATGGGTCGTGACACTACATTCGGCAAGATCATAGACGCGGTGGAACGAGCGGAAAAATCGCGTGCTCCGATCCAAGGAATCGCAGATCGTCTCGCGGGCTATTTAGTTTACTTCGCGCTTGGAGCCGCTGCTCTCACATTCTTGATCACCCACAATGTGCGCTCGACCATTTCTGTCGTCATTGTTGCTGGTGCGTGTGGCATTGCTGCGGGAACACCCTTGGCGATTCTGGGCGGGATTGGACGCTCCGCGCAACTCGGCTCGATCATCAAGGGCGGCCTCTACCTGGAATCGCTCGCGACCATCGATACGATTCTTCTCGACAAAACGGGAACTCTGACCTACGGCACCCCCGAAGTGGTCGATGTTCGTCCCGTCGAAGGGGTTCCGGTTGCTTCCTTACTGCAAGCTGCGGTGACTGCGGAATCACGGTCCGAGCATCCGGTCGCGAAGGCCATTCTGAAGAAGGCGTCAAAAATGGGGATCTTGGGTGAAGAGCCCGAAAGATTCGATTACACGCCTGGGAAAGGAATTGTCGCGGCGCGTGGCGACATTGAAATCATCGTCGGCAATCGGGGCTTTCTCGAGGGGCATCGGATTGCGATGCCAGCCAGCGCGGCTTCTCGAACGGATTCGGAGATTTTTGTGGCGCAAGAGGGCCAATTCCTCGGAACTCTCCTCGTCGCGGATATGCTTCGGCCCGAAGCGACAAAGGCGATACAAGATCTCAAATCTATGGGATTGAAGACCGTGCTTCTCACGGGAGATTCCAAGGCTGTCGCTGAGGACATCGGGGGAAAACTGGGCGTGGACGAGATTGCCGCTGAACTCCTGCCAGAGGAGAAACTTGCATTCGTTAGCCGGCTCACTGCTGCGCGCCACAATGTCGTTATGGTGGGTGACGGAGTCAATGACGCTCCTGCTCTAATGAAGGCCACGGTCGGGATAGCGATGGGCGCTGGTACCGACGTTGCGCGAGAGAGTGCAAACGTGGTTCTCATTGGCAACGATCTCTCAAAGCTAGTCGAAACTCTCTCCATCGCGCGGCGTTGCCGCCGCACGATCATGCAGAACTTTGTCGGAACGCTGGTCGTTGACAGCATCGGGGTCGGTTTGGCCGCGTTTGGATTCCTGAATCCTCTTCTGGCTGCTTTTATCCACGTTTCCTCGGAAATGACTTTCATTCTGAACTCCGCCCGGCTCCTTCCGCCTGTCTCTTCGGCCAATAGCTTGGTGCGCGGACTATTTTCCCAATCCTCAGCGGTCGCACAGGACTAGACGAGAACTTATGTCTGCTGACTCGAGACATCCTCTGGCAACGAAGCGGCTCGTTATCGGACATCTTACGGTTTGCCAAGGATGTTGCTGTGGAAACACAAAAAACGGAAGACCTCCGGTTCCTGTGGACTGGCTCAAAAAGGAGTGGCGCGCCAGAGGGTTGCTGAAGAGGGTTCAACTGACGATCAGCGGCTGCCTAGGCCCGTGTGATCTTCCCAATGTGGTAACTATCTCGAACGAGAACGGACCGCAGTGGTTTGGGGAGATTACAGAATTCGAGCAATACCGGGATCTCGTTGACTGGGCGACTCGTTCCAGGGATGCGGGCGAACTGCTGCCCCTTCCAAAAGAATTTCAGCGACATACCTTGCATCCATTCCGTAAGCTTGATTCGCGCGCCGAGCGTTGAGTTGGCTTATTTCAAGTACCGGTTCACGAGATCAATCAGTTCCTCGGTCGCTTCGGCCTGTTCCGCAGTTGGTTTTCGGCTAGGATCGACAACGTGGAAACGAACGTGACCCTCAAGCACTTCGGCCATAAGTCCGTTGATCGCGCCGCGGCAAGCGGCAATTGTCTGTAACACTCTCGAGCACTCTTGGTCACCTTCCAACGCCTTCTCAATCGCGCTGATCTGACCCTTGATTCTCCTGACGCGGTTCAGGAGTTTTTCTTTGTCCTTAGTGGTATGCGCCATTCTCTTCACACCCCCATGGTTCAATGATACTATCCCGGAGTACAGTAATTAACCGTTCTTGTGGGAGACTTCCGCAGTTCGCAAGTGTGCTCACTGTGGAACTGTTCTACCGTCAAAGGGAAGATTGGGGTAGCCTAAAGTATCGAGATGGTTGGCAAGCACAACCAGCGACTTAATCTCGCAAGGGTGTTGGCTCTTGCCCTAGCGGTCCTGTTCGTCTTGTTCAGCGCCCAAGCTCAGGGCCACTCCCATGAAAAAGGGCAGAATGAAGCCACGTGCCAGCTCTGCCAAGCGGCGCACGTCGGCGCAGCTCTAGAGTCGGCCACCCTATGGTTGTTCACTCCGCTTTCCGCAAGTGGCTACGTTGAGCCGTTCGTTGTTGCGTTTCATCAAGAATTTTTCTTTCACGATTCTCCTTCCCGCGCTCCTCCTGCTGCGCAATAAAGCAATACGCCTAGCCGATTCGTCCTTAGCGCGCTGAACCCACAAGTGGGTCGGTGCAACCGCCATATTTCCAGGCGGCCCCTCCAAGAACAAACAACGCCCACGCGGAGTTCACAGGAGAAATTCGAATGGTCCTTAAGAAGCTAGCGTTTTTCGTTTTGGTTTTCGGTTCATTGGTTTGCGGAACCCCTAGCTGGGCGCAATTGGGCAATTCCGGCTCGATTGAAGGCACGGTCAAGGATCCATCGGGGGCGGTTGTTCCGGGCGCGACGGTGCAAATGGTAAACCCAGTCAGCGGTTATTCACGTACAACCACCACAGACGCGAATGGCGCATTCCACTTCACCAACGTACCGTTTAACCCTTACCACCTGACAGTGACCGCGGACAAATTTGCTTCGTATAACCAGGATGCGGAAGTGCGTTCGGGTGTCCCAGTCCACGTGGAAATTGCGTTGAAGATTGGAAGCGCAGCGACCACCGTCAACGTAACCGAAAACGGTGGCGATTTGATCGAGAACGATCCCACCTTTCACACGGACGTGGATCGCGATCTGTTCCAAAAGATGCCGCTCGAAAGCGCCTCGTCTTCCGTCAGTTCGCTGGTTACGTTGACGACTCCGGGCGTTGCCGCGGATTCCAACGGGTTATTCCACGGCCTCGGCGATCACGCATCGAACTCGTTTTCCGTCGATGGCCAGCCCATCACCGACCAGCAAAGCAAGGTTTTTTCGAACCAGATTCCCGCGGATTCCATTCAGTCTCTTGAAGTTATCTCAGGCGCTCCGCCAGCGGAATTTGGAGACAAGACGAGCCTGGTCATCAAGGTGACCACACGCTCTGGACTGGGTGTTAATAAGCCCGTAGGGAGCCTGGTCGCTTCCTATGGAAGCTTCGGCACCTCCAACCTTTCCTTTGATATGGCCTACGGAGGCGACAAGTGGGGCAACTTCATCGCCGTCAGCGGCCTCAACTCGGGGCGTTTTCTGGATCCTCCCGAACAGGTTACCTTTCATGACAAAGGGAATCAGGAAAACGTCTTCGATCGTGTCGATTACCAGTTTTCCCAGAAGGATACCCTTCATTTGAACCTGGCTTTCACACGGTCGTGGTTTCAAAATCCAAACTCCTACGACGCTCAATTGGCTGCCGGATGGAATGGATTGACCGTGGACAATGGCGGCTTGGGACCCGATGGCCAGGTGGTTGGCCCGCAGGATCAGCGCTCACAGATCAGGACGTTCAACATCGCGCCGGTGTGGACTCGCCTGATCAGTTCCAACACGATCCTCAATTTTGGAGGCTTCGTCCGGCAAGACCAATACAATTACTATCCCAGCCGCAACCCTTTTGCCGATTTGACGCCCGGGCTGCAGCAGCAATCGATTGCCCAGGATCGCCGGCTCACGAATACAGGAGTACGCTCGGACATTTCCCATGTGAAGGGCATTCACAACATCAAAGCGGGCATTGTTTATGAGCAGACCTTCTTGACGGAAAAAGACAGGCTGGGCATTGTCGATCCAACGTTCAATGCTGTTTGCCTGAACCCGGACGGCAGCCCGTTCACAAGCCCGGGATTGACCGATCCTGCGGCGTGCGCTGGAGCGGGCCTTCAGCCAAATAACGGCACGAATCCGCTCGCGACCGTTCCTGCATTTAATCCTCTGCTTGGCTGCTACGACCTGACCCGGACCGCAGCACTTCCAGCATCCGACGGCTGTCCCGCGGGGCTCGCAACGAGCTCGACCTATCTCTTCCGCGGACACACAGACGTCAAGCAACTTGCGCTCTATGTGCAAGACACCATCACGAAAGGGAATTGGGCGTTCAACCTGGGAATTCGTGGTGATAAGTACAACGGATTAACCGGACGTGGCGAGTTTCAGCCACGACTCGGTGTCGCCTACAACATCAAACCCTCCAGCACCGTGCTGCGGCTTTCCTACGCGCGAACGATGGAAACACCGTTTAATGAGAACCTGGTGCTTTCCAGCGTGGGTTGCAACGATCCGGTCGTTAGCGGGGTCATCACCAGTACGACAGGCTCCTGCCTGACCGTCCCACTCACTCCGGGCTGGCGCAACGAATTTCACGCCGGCCTCCAGCAGGCCTTCGGCAAGTATCTCGTTATTGATGGCGACTACATCTGGAAGTACACCCACTATGGCTTCGACTTCAGCATCTTTGGAGCCACGCCGATTTTCTTTCCCGTGGAGTGGCACAATTCCAAAATCCCTGGCTACGCCATTCGCGCCAGCGTCCCGAACTTCCACGGTTTCAGCGCGCTCGTGGTAATGTCCAGCGTCGCGGCACGATTCTTTACGCCTCAGGTTAGCGGCATCGGTGTCACGCCTGGCGGCGGACCGAACTCCGTTTTCCGCATTGACCACGATGAAAAGTTCAACCAGACAACACACCTTCAGTATCAACCCTGGCTACGGGGACCGTGGGTCGGCTTCAACTGGCGATACGACAGCGGCCTGGTCGCGGGCGCCGTACCCTTTGGAGACGGGATTAATCCGAACGTAGACGTGTCCGGCCTGACGCCCGACCAACAGTTCCAGGCGGGGCTGTTCTGCGGAAATGTCTTTGCCACCCCAACTACTCCGATCAGCTCGGTTCAAGGAGGAGTGGTTGTGCAAAACAGTTGCCCGGCCTCCCAATACGGCTCGAAATTCTTGCAGATACCCGCTGCAGGAACGGAAAACGACGACAAGAATCCTCCCCGCGTTCAGTCGCGAAATCTCTTTGATCTTGCGATTGGCCACGACAACCTCTTCCACGGGGATCGATACAAATGGAGTCTGCGATTTACTGTCATCAACCTGGCCAACAAAACCGCAGTTTACAACTTCCTGTCCACCTTCAGCGGCACGCACTACGTCACGCCGCGCTCGGAAACCGCCGAACTCGGCTTCCACTTCTAAAACACTCGCGCCCGAGTGGCGGGCACGCGTGAACAGCATGACGCTTGTCGGGCCTGCCGCGTTGAACAGCAACAACGATACTCGCACAAGGCATCATGATGCTGAAGCTGAGCATTGCGACGATGATGGCACTCGCTCGAGAAAGAGGAGGGCGGTGCATTTCACCGCTCTACGTAAACGCTACGGTTCCGCAGCTATGGGAATGCGCGAGTGGGCATCAGTGGAGCGCCGTTCCAGCGAGCATTCGAAAAGGAACGTGGTGCCCAGATTGTGCAGGTGTTAGGCGGCTGACGATCGAACAAATGAAGGAGATGGCCAAATCTCGCGGCGGCAGATGCCTTTCGAAATGCTATCGCAATAGTGCTTCAAAATTGCACTGGCGCTGCTCGGCGGGTCACGAATGGGACGCTGCGCCTCTTCAGATTAAGAGAGGGCACTGGTGCCCATACTGCGCTCGCGTCGCTCCTTTGACTTTGCATCTTTTGCAGCGAATCGCGGCCAAGAAAGGTGGTTGCTGTCTATCGCTCGCTTATGTGAATTCATCACATCCCGTCCGATGGAGATGCGCGGCCGGCCATGAATGGCTGGCAAGGGCGCACTCGATCCGGGCCGGAAACTGGTGTGCGGTCTGTGCTCATAACCAGAGATTGAGATTAGAAGAAATGCGTCAAATTGCGAGAGAACGCGGGGGGAGATGTCTATCGACCGGTTACAAGAACGCGAGTACGCCTCTCTTGTGGGTATGCGGACAAGGGCATCACTGGAAAGCATGTGCCGCTAACGTGAAACGTGGGCGCCGCAGGAAAGGGAGTTGGTGCAGGGAGTGTTACAACGGGCGGCGAAGATTTCATGAAAAACTGAGCATAACAGCAATGAAAGATTTGGCGATCGCGCGTGGCGGCACGTGCTTGTCCGCAGAATACTTTGGTAGCAAAGTCAAATTGACCTGGAAATGTGAGTTAGGACATCGCTGGCGAGCATCTCCATCCTACGTCGTCCAGGGCACTTGGTGCCCGATATGCGCCCGCAACCAGCGGCTTAGTTTGACGCTTTTTCAAGAGCTTGTGGCAAACAGAGGCGGAATGTGTCTGTCTGAGACATATGTAAATGAGCGGACAGCCCTCCAGTGGCGATGCTCTGATGGACATGAGTGGAAGGCCTTGCCAGAAAAAATAAAGCGAGGGTCGTGGTGTCCGACATGCGCCAAAATCCGCAGGAGAAGTGAGTGGATGCCTCAATGCGCCGCTAACCGAAGTGAGGCTTACAAAGCAACGGCGCCCGTGAAAGCAGGACAGTGCGAGTTTCTTTTTCCTCGCGGCGATATCTCGCAGGAGTTGCTGCGGAATCCTTTAGCTTCGACTGTCGTAAAAATGTAGTACTAATTGTGATGAATCAAAGGAAAATGCGAACAAAAGGTGAATAAAGAAGGAGAAAGTGATTCATCGGGTTTAGTCGCAACTTGCTGATTTCCTTCGATTAGTGCCAACTCCGGCAAGTTCTGATGAAGTTGGTCTCTCGGCTGTTAACCGAAATGTTGGAGGTTCGAATCCTCCCCGGGGAGCCAAAATTCTTTTCCATCAACCACTTACAGAATTTGGGTAGAGCATTCGGCTAACGACCGAATGCTTGGGGATGTGAAGCGCAAATCGGTGGTGCGGAAGTTGTTGAAGGGGAAGTTTCTCCGGGGAACGCTTCCAGAGTCAACAAGCGCTGTCACAAAAATGTAGTAACACGTTTGGATTTCTGGGCTGGCGGATCGTTGTTAGTGGCTGCAGAGCAAGCGTCCTGGCTTCGAGTAAGGGACGCGCCTGCCACGTACGCAGGATCTATACCAAGTCCAAAATCGTCAGTTCGAATCACGCTGCCGCTCGTCCTTGCGTATGGTAAAGCGTTGGATTCACTTGGCTGGGGCTGCGTGGTTGGAGCGTCTGCCTCTCAAGCAGGCGAGCCACGGTTGGTGGCAATTCGAAGAAGGGGACTCTCCTCGAGCGCCGCAGGACCGTGAGCGCGGGCTGAGCGATCGTCGAGTTCGTTCAGCCCAATGCGGCTAGAATCCTGGTCTGCGACTGCGATCGGCGACGACAGTGACTTGAAGGTCTTGTGCCAAGCGCACGATGTCCTCAGTGAAATTCTTGCGACGTAACCGTTCCAGAAGACCAATTTGTGAGTGCGCAACAAAGATTTGCGTGACTTGATTTTGGCGAGCAAAATCCACGAGCGTCTTGGCGATATCCTTGCCTCCAAGGATGCGCGTTTCGATCTGGAGACTTCGAGCGAAGCGAAGATGCTTTTCCACTGCTTGCCGTTCCTCGGGAGGTAGCTGCGACAGTTCGGGAGTCTGGTGCACGAAAAGCGCGGTGCAATCGGCGCGGAGGTAGTCGGCTACGCGGCGTCCTCGACGGATGAGCATGGCGGTCGAAGGATCCGCCGTCAAATGGATGAGAATGCGCTCCTTCGGCTGGTTGTCCGTTGCTCCGCTGGGCCGCGCTTCGGAAATTCGTGGGACTTGAAACCCGCTCGTCTCATCGTAAGCCGACTGCCTGAGATCCACTTCATGAGCAGCTTGGCGAAGCGTCAGCTCACGAAGAGCGCCGAGATTGGAACCCTTAAAAAATCCGGTGAGCGCCTTTTGCACCATTTCTGGTTTGTAAATCGCTCCGCGTTTCAGGCGGTTGAGCAATGCTTCGGGTGTGACATCGACTGCCACAATCTCCGCCGCTTGCCTGACGATCCCGTCCGGCACTGTTTCGCGCACCTGGATGCCGGTGATCTGCCATATCTGGTCATTGAGACTTTCGATGTGTTGCACATTCATCGTGGTCCACACTTCGATGCCGGAGTTCAGCAAGACTTGAACGTCTTCCCAACGCTTGGTACGAGCCGACCCAGGGATGTTGGTGTGAGCCAATTCATCGACCAACGCGATGCTTGGGTTGCGATTCAACACTGCCTCGGTGTCCATCTCCTCGAATGTTTTGCCGCGGTATTCGATCTTGCGATGGGGTACAACCTCGAGGCCCTGGGCCTGCTCGATTGTGTCGGGTCGCGCATGTGGTTGAAAGTAGGCAACGACGACATCGACTCCCCGTTGCGCGGCAGCACGGCCATCCGCGAGCATTTGAAAGGTCTTTCCAACACCGGCCGCATAGCCCAAATAGACTTTTAGAATGCCACGTGGAGTGTCCGCAGACTCAAACATAGGCAGAGTTAGTGAGGGAAGACCCGGACGTCGATACCTTCGGCCTCGCGAATGAGGCGGAGCACCGGATCGCCGAAGACGCGGTCACGCCACGAGTTGCGGTTGCTGTGCCCTATGAAAATCTGCGTGATGCGTTTCTCACGGGCTAACTCTACAATCGCGGATATCGGGTCGTCGCTTTCCAGAACTTCGGTGGAGGCGCCAGCCTTCTTCGCGGCGTCAAAATATCTTCGAATAGTTACTCTTTCTCTTTTGGAGCGACCGCGCTCGCATACATACACCGCGTATAGTTCGCCCTGAAAACGTTCTTTGTTGCGTTGTCCGCTCTCAATCATTGCCAGGGCATTGGAGTGCGGTGTCATGCAAACCAGAAAACGTTCGTGTGTCCCGAAGACAGGTTCGATGCCGTGCGCATGAACATAGCTCTCCAGTTGCGCATCGACGACTTCGGCAGTCAGGAGCAAGGCAAGCTCGCGAAGCTCCGAGAGCTTACGCTCCTGGGAATTGCTGATTCCTGTCGAAGTGAGTTTTTCTCCCTGACGCGACAAGCAAAGGTCCGGTGGAACGTCTACGATTACGATGTCGTCGGCGGCCAGCAAGAATGACTTCGGGATGGTTTCGGTGGTGTTCTTGCCGGTGATCGCTTGCACTTTTTCTTTGTATTCCTGGACATGGAGCAGGTTAACGCTCGACAAGACCGAAATCCCGTTGCGCAAGAGCTCCTGCACATCCTGCCAACGGTAGGAGTGCCGACTTCCAGGAGCATTCTGGGCGGCAAGAGGGTCAATGACGCAGACCTGCGGCGCGCGGCGAAGAATAGCATCCAGATCGATGGTTTGGCCCTCGGAAGTCTGGAGCGGAGGAATCACCTCCAGTTTCCGCAGAAGTGCCTGCAGGTCCTCGGACTGCTGTCCCTGAACGGCACCGACGACAACGTCTTCCCCGCGCTCATGCCGCCGCCGGGCTTCATCAAGCATGCGATAGGACTTGCCTACACCAGGCGCATACCCTAGAAAAATCTTGAGTTTCGCGCCCCAGCGCTTGTTCTCTTCCGCCTGCACCTGCTTGAGGAGGCGCTCGGGGCTAGGCTTTGGTAGTTCGGAGACACGCATCGTGTGAATCGTCTAGCCACAGTGTAAACCCCAGCGTGGGGTCCCGCAACGCACGACAGAATGGACGTTAGACCAGATTCGATGAAACAGAGGGAAAACAATCCTTGCGCGTGACAGGACCGGGAGCTACGAACGAGCGCGCTGAGATTTCACAGTATGAATCACGGCCGGAAAGCTGCGTCGTCGAGCTTTATGCCAGCGCGTACATCCGCCATCGCGTTAACTGATAACATGTGAATTTGTGCGTGTGTCGCAGCCATGTTCGCTCTAACCCTTACATGACGTAGGTCGATCGTGCTGAAAGCCTGACCTCAAGCGACCCCGCCAGGATAAGTCTAGAAATCGAGGCGTAGCGACAACTGCCCCGTCCGGTTGCCGCTGTTCTCGGAGGTTTGCACACTTTGTACGACACCGAAGGAAGAAGCCGTCACATTGGCTGGTGGCGGCGCAAAGTTAGGGTGGTTCATCAGGTTGGTGAACGTGGCTTCGAAGCGCAGGCGGAAGCGTTCACTGAGATGGAAATTCTTGGCGAGACCGGCAGCAACGGTAGAGGTGCCGGGACCAAGGAGAATGCCGACGCCGCAATTCCCAACTGGTCCAGAAGGAATGGGATTGAAAGCGTTGATATTGAACAGGCTGCCGTTGGTGGCGACGTTTCCGTTGCCAATGCAATCGGGGCGCTGAAATGCTCCGCGATAGGAAATATTCAAATTCCCTGGATCGTAGCTGGAACTGGTGACAGGCGTGAGATACGGGCCTGTTTCCCAGAGGCTGACTGTGCTGATGGACCATCCACCGAACGCGAGATCGGAGAAACGGTTCATATGCGAGAGGAATTTGCGATTTTGGCCTACCGGGAGATCGTAGACGGCGGAAAGCAGAAAGCGATTGCGACGCGTATCCGCCATGTTGCCACGGTTGACAGCGAGATTGAAGCGATTGGCGACGGGGGTGCCGTAGATAATTTCGGGATTGAAGGTGGTGGGAGCGTCGCCGCCAATGTTGCCTAGGCTCTTAGCCCACACGTGGCTAGCCTGGAAAGTGAGGCCGCTGCGTGCACGCATGTTGAGTTCGGATTGCAGGGCGTTGTAGTTGACGTGGCCGGAGTTGGTGGTGGAGAGGATGCGACCCCAATTGGAATAAGGCTTCGGGTTGGGATTGGGAGACGTGGAGCTGGGCTCGACCTGGTTGAGATCGACGGTCTGGCTCATGCGGTAGGAGCTCATGCCCAGGTAGCTTTCGCGAAGAGTGATATTGGGCGCGAGTTCGCGTTCAATAGTGAGGTTCCACTGGGCGGATTGTGGGTCGCGGTAATTGGTGAGCGTATTCTGGTAGAAGTCACCGGTGCCCGCGATAAACGCGGGATTTGCGGGTGTCCGCCCACTGGGAAATTGATAGGCGGGCTGGCCGCCGGTGAAGGAATTGGCGGTCGTTCGAACGACGGAGACGTCGATGTTGGTGGTGTTGAAAGAGAGCTGGCCGAGGTTGGTCATCGTGAAGATGCCGAAACCTCCACGGAGGACGGTCCTGCTGTTGCCGAAAGGGCGGTAGGCAAAACCGAGGCGCGGTTGAAAATTCCTGCCATAGAACTGACGAAGGCCGGGGCCGAGGCCGACTTTGTTGGCGTATTCGACCGGAGCGCAAGGCATGTTGGGGGCGGCGCCGAGGACGGGGACGCAGCCGAGTGCGACGTCGGCCGCGGTGGGCGTGCCGCAAGGGTCGGCGGGATTGTTTGGATCGGCAGGATTGCAACTATTGATGCTGGCCAGGAATCCGGATCGAGGCTGATTGCCCACGGGAATGATGACGCCACCATTCTGAACGTCGAAGGCGGTGAGATTGTTGAGGTCGCTGACGAAGGCAGGAAGAGCCTGCCAGCGGAGACCGAATGTCAGGGTAAGGCGATCGCTGAGGCGGAATTCGTCTTGCGCGTAGACGCCGGTCTGCGTGGTGTGCGCATGGACGTCGGGGCCGGATTGCGCGACGTAGGTTTTGGTGGGCAAGCCGAGAAGAAGGTTTGCGAAGGCGTTGCCCGTGAAGATGCCTTGGTCAAAGGTGAAGGAGCCAAAATCGTCGGCGCCGCCGAAACTTTCCAGGTCCTGATAGCGGACACGGCGAATGTCGGCCCCAAACTTCATTGTGTGGCGTCCTTTGATCCAGGTGAGATTGTCTGCGAATTGAATCGTCTGCGATTTGGTGATCCCGTCCTTGTCGCGTCCGATCGGCGAATAGTTGCCGGGGTCATCGCTGAAATTGAAGATGGGGAAAGCGCCAGTGGTGGGATGGTCGCTGAGGTCGAGGTCCGTCAGACCGAGATTGGAAATTGCGGCGGCACCTTGAATTGGGAATTTCACCTGGAATTGCCAGTAGGAGAGGCCGAAGCGCGCTTCGTTCACCAGATTGTTGGTGATGAGATAGTTGTGGGAAACGATGAGGTTATTGTTGTGCTCCGTGTCTTGATCGGGCGGCAGGAAATTGTTGACGGTGCCAAGCGCCGTATCGGTTAGGGATTGCGCGCTGAGATGCTTCCAGCTCCAGCGGACAAACATGGATTGCTTGGAAGTGAGCGTGCGATCGAAGCGCAGGTCGAAACCGTTTGTGTCGCTGGGCGTAGGGGTTTGCTGGAGGTAGTTGGACTGCGAGCCGAAACTGGCGCCGCTGACATTGATGTTGGGCGCGGGGAGATAGTTGTTGAGCAAACTGGTGGCGACAGGATTGATGCAATCCTGCGAATTGGCGCACTGGGTGCCGCTGGGGATTTGATTATTGGGATAAGGCTTGCCGGTGAAGGGGTCCATCAGCACGAACGGAGTGCCATCGGAATTCTTCAACCCATTGAAATTACCCTGACTCATGGCGTTGGTGGGAACAAAGAGAAAGAGCGGCGTGGAAAATCGGCGACGATTGGCTTCGATGTCGGCGAAGAAGAAAGTTTTTGCCTTGCCGTGTGGAAGCTTGGGAAGCAAAAGGGGGCCACCGAGGCTGCCACCGAAGGTGTTGTAGGCCTTGTGGGGTTTGTCGCCGGAGTTCCACACTTCGGCGTCGAAGGCGTCGTTCTGCAGATATTCGAAAGCGCTACCGTGAAATTGATCGCCGCCGCTTTTGGTGGAGATGGTGACATCTCCGAGTTGGGCGAATTCTGCGTTGTTGTTGAATTGCGTGACTTTGAATTCGCTGATGAGTTCGGAAGAAGGGTTCATGTTGCCGAGGGCGCCGTTCTGACGGATGTTCACGGTCGAAGAGCCGTCGACCGAATATTGGACTTGCGAAGGAAGCCCGCCACCGACCGAGACATTGCCGTTGGCGTCTTGCTGCGCGCCGGGAACGGTCGCAAGCATCGCAAGCGGGCTCGTGGTGGCGCCACGATAATTTACAGGGAGACTGGTGATCTGCTGGAAATTCTTGCTGTCGCCGATGGTGCCGTTTTCCGTGTTGATCACGGGACCGGCTTCGCTGCTGACTTCGATGCTTTGTGTCGAGGTAGCGAGGTTGAGGGAGACATCGAGGCGAAAGCTTTGGCGAGCGTCGAGCTGGAAGGAAGAAACCTTGTAGTCAGCAAAGCCATCTGCGTGAACCACCAGTTCGTAGCGTCCGGGTTTCAGGTTGATGAATTCAAATCCCCCATTCCCATCTGAGATCGCATTCCGCTCCGTACGATCGTCCAGGCTCGTGAGTGTGAGTTGGGCGCCTGCGACGGCGCCTTGACTCGGGTCCTTCACAACGCCAACGATGCCGCCGAAAGTCGATTGGCCGACGGCCCACGGCGCCGACAACAAAATTGTCAGCAAGAGTACCGATATTTTTCTGAATGTCATAACGAGGTCCCCCAGTGTGTTGCGCGCGAGCAGCGCGCGCCCGGCAGTGAGCGAAAAATAGAAGGTTGCCCGTAAGAAAGTCGTGAGCGATCTCACTAAAGAACAAGTAGTACGAATGCAATTCTTGAATCATCAGCCGAGTCGCCGGTGTGTGGTCCTGCTGAGGTAAGTGCAGATTTTGCGCCGGACTACGAAGCATCGCTTATGAATTCCTTACGGACTGCTCAGGACTTCCTGACGTACGTTTCGTTAGGTTGGTCTTCGGAGCAGGGGCGGTCAGTTCGTCGAATTCGCCGCATTAAGGAATGGTGCGTACGTCGCACGCTGTGTTCCCCAGGCCATGACTCTTATCGTGTTAGCAACGATTTGTTTCCTTGCCTGTGCCTTCCTTCTTTTCGTCCTAGTTCAGTGGATACGAGACGGGAAGCGCAAGACAACAACTCGTCCCACGGCTGACAGCGAAGTGAGTGAGGCGCGCGAGACGAAACACCCTCACATCGTTGGCCCCCGGAGGACTGTGGAAAGACGTGATCGCTTTAAAGTCCGGTCGCACGGGGTAACCGCCGTGACAGAGCGACCGGGCGGTCGCGAGTCTTGGTACGGCGAGCGTGAAAGGATGGCCTACGAGAGGATCGCGAGGTCGTTCAAACCCGCCAAGAGGAGCTAGGAGAGAAGAATGCACATTTTCAAGTGGAAGAAACTTGTGTCTCTGGTGTTGATCGGAGTGTTCTGTGGAGGTGCGGTTGGGGTTTCTGCGTTTGCGGATGACGACGGCAAAGACCAGCCTCCCGCCAAACCAGCGACAACGGCAAAGACCGAAGCGCCCGCGCCATTGACGGAGCGCGAGCGGGTGCTCTTGGAAAAGGTGGAGCTGCTGCTGGATAACGTGGAGCAGCTCAAGAAACGCGTGGCGGATTTGGAATCGAAGGATGGGAAGCTGACTGCTGAGCCGGCACCGGCGCGGGATAAGGGCGCGGAGTCGGGGTCCAGTGTTCCCGGTGCAACCATAAGCTCAGCGATGCGGGCAGGAAGTGCGCCGTCCGCAACGCTGACGAGTGCGCCGGCGGGTGCGGTGCCGAGTTCGATGGCGAATAGCATTGCTGCTGCTATCGGACCAAATAAAGAATCAAGCACTTCTGCGGGCTCGGCCCAGGTTCCAGAGAAGAAAAAGATTGAGCCGTTTTCGGATGCGGACTGGACTTGGCTGAACGGAAATCCCCGGACGAAAGAGATTTATTGGGACACGAAGTTTTTTACGCCGGAAATCCGTGCGGACATAAATTACGTGTCTGATTTCAACCATCCGACGGATCATTCGATTGGCGGATCGAGCGAGCTGTTCCGGTCGTCGGAAATACAGTTGGAGCAGTTGGGCGTGGGCGGCGACTTTCACTATGAGAATGTGCGTGCTCGGTTGATGACCCAGTTTGGGATGTATTCGGCGACGACGCCCCGGAATGATCCGAGCCCCGGGCACGGGCAATGGGACCTGGTAAGCGCGTACCGGTATTTGTCGGAGGCGTACGGCGGGTATCACTTCAATGTCCTGCATGGCGTCAATGTGGACGCGGGAATCTTCCTGTCGTACATCGGGTTGTTCAGTTACTACAACTTCGACAACTGGGCGTACCAGCCATCGTATGTTTCGTCGAATACGCCGTGGTTCTTCGAGGGCGTGCGCGTGCAGATTTTCCCAACGGCGCATTTGAAGATTGAGCCGTGGTTCATCAATGGCTGGCAGTCGTATGCATCGGCGAACCACAGGCCGGGACTTGGAGGACAGATCAAATGGACTCCGAAGCCGTGGCTGAACATCATTTCGAACAATTACGGATTGGGCGAGGACGACCTGTTCATCAAAGGGCGCTCGCGCATCCACACGGACAACAGCATCGAGGTGAAATACTACGACAATCCGGAGAAGACGCTGGACAAGATGGCGTTTTCATTCACGGGCGACCTGGGTTGCGAATACGGCAGCGGCGTGAGTTGCTACGGCAATCATAAAGGTGGGCCGAAACAGAGTTTCGTTGGATACATGGTTTACAACCGGTTCTGGTTCCACCGGGATTTGTTTGGGCTGACGATTGGGGGCGGCCAGATCAACAATCCGGGGCGGTATCTTGTGCTGGTTCCGCCAATCAATGGAGCGACGGCGATCACAGCGGCGACGAATGCACCATACTTCACCGGGAATCCGGGAGACCCGTTCAAGGCGTGGGATTCGTCAATCACGTTCGACTATATGCCAAAGCAGTACATTACGTTCCGGGCGGAGTATGACTACCGTCATGCGAACGTGCCGTACTGGACGGGACAAGGCGGGATCACGCCTCCAACCGGTAATACCGGCGCGCCGCAATTTTACGTATGCAGCAACGGATCGTCCTCGGGACAGACGGGTCTGGGCGCGGCGGAGACGGCATGCGGCGGTGGGTTGAGCAGCGTGTGGTTTCCGGATTTGAGGAAGAATGAATCGTTTATTGATTTGTCGATTCTGGTGAAGTTCTAAACAAGGAGCCCGTTATTTCGATATTCCATTGATCGCTAGTGCTGCAAGGAAAGACCGTAGCAAAACGGCAGCAAGTAAGCGAAAAGTGGACAGGGAGAAGGGTCATGCTGGACGTCATTTTTATCGCAGCGACGGCGTTGTTTTTCACAGTTGGAATCTTCTACGTTCGCGGATGCGAACGTTTGAAATAGGAGTGAGCCTATGACTGCAGGTGATGCAGCACTGTTGATAATTTGTGCGCTTCTCTTTGGGTACTTGCTGTACGCCCTGTTAAAGGCGGAGGAGTTCTAGTTCATGACCGCGAATGGCTGGTTTCAAATTGGATTCTATCTCTTCGTGATCTTCCTAGTGACGAAACCCATCGGCGTCTTCATGACGCGAGTATTTAATCGCGAAAAGACGTTTCTCGATCCGATTTTCAGGCCCGTTGAAAGGCTTGTTTACCGACTAACCGGCGTCAATGAAAAGCATGAAATGCGCTGGACAGAATACGCGGTGGCCATGCTTTTGTTCAGCGCCGTGTCCATGACCGTGCTCTATCTGATCGAGCGCACGCAGAAATGGCTTCCATTCAATCCCCAGAAATTCGGTAATCTGGAACCCGGCTTGGCCTTCGGCACAGCAGCGTCATTCACCACAAACACCAACTGGCAGGTTTACTCCGGTGAGTCCACGATGAGCTATCTCACCCAGATGGCGGGCCTGGCCTATCACAACTTTGCATCGGCTGCCGTCGGGATCGTACTCGCCATCGTCGTCATCCGAGGCATCGCGCGCAAAGAGACGGACAAACTGGGAAATTTTTGGGTGGATACGACGCGATGTCTCTTGTGGGTTCTACTACCGGTCTGCCTGGTGGGTTCCCTCGTCCTGGTGTCCCAAGGCGTTGTACAGAATTTGAAGCCCTATACGACCGCCGATCTGATTCAGCCATACACCGCGCAAGTCACCGGGCCGGACGGCAAGACCACGACGCAAACCGTGACGCAGCAAGTGATTGCACAGGGTCCTGTGGCCTCCCAGGAAGTGATCAAGGAATTCGGCACCAATGGAGGTGGATTTTTTAACGCCAACAGCGCCCATCCTTTTGAAAACCCCACGCCGCTGTCGAACTTTTTTGAGATGGTGCTGATTTTCGCCATTCCGTCCGGCCTGACGTACACGCTCGGCCGAATGACCGGATCGCAGCGTCATGGTTGGGCGGTCTGGGCGGCCATGGCGTTCTTGTTTTTCGCCGGTGTGACGACCGCGTACTGGGCGGAGGCGAGAGGCAATCCGCTTTTGGCCGGCACCAACCAGCGAGCCGGTGAACTGCAATCCGGTGGGAATATGGAAGGCAAAGAAGTGCGGTTCGGCATCGCGAACTCGACGCTGTTCGCCACGGTCACTACGGACGCCAGCTGCGGCGCCGTGAATGGCATGCACGATTCGTTCACCCCGCTCGGGGGGATGGTTCCTCTGATCAACATCATGCTGGGCGAAGTCGTATTTGGGGGTGTCGGTGCGGGGCTTTACGGCATTTTCGTTTTCGTCGTCCTCGCCGTGTTCATTGCAGGGCTGATGGTGGGCCGGACACCCGAATATCTGGGCAAGAAAATCGAGGTGTACGACGTAAAAATGGCCATGCTCGCCGTCCTCATCCTGACATGTACGATCCTAATCTTTTCCGCCATCTCGGTGGTCAAGCCATACGGCACTGCGGGCATAACCAACCCCGGGCCGCACGGATTATCGCAGGTGCTCTATGCATACGTTTCGTCGACCGGGAACAACGGCTCTGCGTTCGGTGGGATCAACGCAAATACCATGTGGTACAACACGACGACGGCGGCGGCTCAACTCCTCGGCCGCTTCTTCATGATCATTCCAGTGCTCGCCATCGCCGGGAGTCTGGCTAAGAAGAAGATCGTTCCAGAGTCTGCAGGCACCTTCCCAGTCACAGGCGGCCTATTCGCTGGTTTACTGGTCTCCACCATTCTGATCGTCGGCGCTCTCACATTTTTTCCGGCTCTAAGTCTCGGGCCGATTCTCGAACACCTGCTGATGAACGCAGGAAAGGCTTTCTGAGGTGTCCATGGACCCGGTCGCTCAAATCAGGAAAAAATCACTCGCCGACAGCGCCATCCTTTCGCGGGCTGTCGTGGATTCGTTTCGCAAGCTTGATCCCCGCACGATGGTCAAGAACCCGGTGATGTTCGTCGTGGAAGTGGGTGCAGTACTTACGACGATTCAGCTGGCATGGAACGTTCTTCACCATGCCGGACAGTTTGGCTTTGGACTGCAAATCACGCTTTGGCTATGGTTCACGGTTCTCTTTGCCAACTTCGCGGAAGCCATGGCCGAAGGCCGCGGCAAGGCGCAGGCGGACACATTGCGCAAGTCGCGAGCCGAAACGCAAGCGCATCGCCTGCGCAGTGATGGCAGTGCGGAGACCGTGGTCAGTTCGAAACTGCGCTCTGGAGATATCGTCGTCGTCCCCGCGTGTGAGTTCATCCCTGGGGACGGCGAGGTGATCGAAGGGGTGGCTTCGGTCGACGAATCCGCAATCACCGGTGAGTCGGCCCCTGTTATCCGCGAATCCGGCGGAGACCGATCCGCAGTGACCGGCGGAACTCGCGTTCTCTCCGATGAAATCAAGGTGCGCATCACTTCGAATCCGGGTGAGACCTTTCTCGACCGCATGATCAAGCTCGTCGAAGGGGCCTCACGTCAAAAAACACCGAACGAGATCGCACTGAATATCTTATTGGCGGGTCTCACGATCATCTTTCTGCTGGCCGTCGTGACACTGCAGCCGTTTGCAATCTATTCCGGTGCACCGCAGAACATCTTCGTTCTGGTCTCACTCCTTGTTTGCCTGATACCCACGACGATTGGGGGACTGCTCTCCGCCATCGGCATTGCCGGCATGGACCGAATGATTCAGCGGAACGTCATCGCGATGTCGGGGCGTGCGGTGGAGGCCTCAGGCGACGTCGATGTGCTGCTGCTCGACAAAACGGGAACGATCACTCTGGGAAACCGCGCAGCAACCGACTTCTTTCCCGCTCCTGGCATCGAAGAGGGCTATCTTGCCGATGCCGCGCAGCTCTCCTCGCTGGCGGACGAAACCCCGGAAGGGCGATCCATTGTTGTGCTTGCGAAGGAGCGGTACAAGCTCCGTGGACGCGATCTTTCTTCACACAACACGACTTTCATCCCGTTTTCAGCACAAACCAGAATGTCTGGCGTAGACATCGACGGCCGCGAAATCCGGAAAGGCGCTTTGGAGGCGATCAGCCGCCTGACGAACGGCCGCGGTAACGGCATTCCAACGGAACTACAGACGTGTGTTCGAGAGATTTCCAATGGTGGCGGAACGCCGCTGCTCGTTGCCGAAAACGGCCGGGTGCTGGGCGCGATCGCGCTTACAGACATTGTCAAAGGGGGCATGAAGGAGCGTTTCGATCATCTTCGCGCCATGGGCATTCGGACCATGATGATCACCGGGGACAATCCTCTGACCGCAGCCGCAATCGCTCGCCAAGCCGGTGTGGACGATTTCCTCGCCGAGGCGAAGCCTGAAGATAAGATGGCGCTGATCAAGAGCGAACAGGCAAAGGGGAAACTCGTAGCCATGACAGGCGACGGCACCAACGACGCTCCTGCGCTCGCCCAGGCGGACGTCGGCGTGGCCATGAACACCGGCACGCAGGCAGCAAAAGAAGCCGGCAACATGGTGGATCTGGATTCCAACCCGACGAAGCTCATCGAAATCGTCGAAATCGGCAAGCAGTTGCTGATTACTCGCGGCGCGTTGACGACGTTTTCCGTGGCGAACGATGTGGCCAAGTATTTCGCGATTATTCCGGCGATGTTCGCGGGGGCGTTTCCAGTTTTGAATGTGCTGAACGTGATGCATCTTCGCACCCCACAATCGGCCATCCTCTCAGCGGTGATTTTCAACGCTCTTATCATCATCGCCCTGATTCCGCTCGCTCTGCGCGGTGTGCGCTATCGCCCGCTGGGGGCGGCAGCTCTGCTCCAGCGCAACTTGTTGATCTACGGCGTGGGCGGGATCATTGCGCCGTTTATCGGAATCAAGTTCATCGATGTATTGCTGACGTACCTTCGGGTTGTGTGAGGGACTATGAAAAAAAATCTGCTGATCGCTCTCTGGTTCACTTTGGTAACGACGGTGATGTTTGGAGTCCTGTACCCGCTCGTGATCACAGGTCTCGCTCAAGTGCTCTTTCCTGGCCGGGCCAATGGACAGCTTATCCAGAAGAACGAAAAGATCGTGGGCTCAACAATTATCGGGCAATCTTTCAACGGGGCGGGCTATTTCCATTCGCGGCCGTCTCTTGCAGGAACCGGATACGATGCGACTTCCAGCAGCGGCTCGAATCTGGGCCCGACCAACAAGGCCTTGCTGGAACGAGTAAACGGAGACGTTCAGAAATTGCAGAAAGAGAATCCGAATCTCCCGATCCCCATCGATTTGGTGACGGCGTCGGGTTCGGGACTCGACCCCGAGATCTCACCGGCCGCGGCGGAATTCCAGTTACTGCGTGTTGCTCGGGAACGCGGCATGAAGGAAGAAGACGTACGCACGCTTGTCGGGAAACATACAAAGGGGCGGGATCTGGGATTTCTCGGTGAACCGCGCGTGAACGTTCTGGAATTGAATCTCGATCTTGATTCCGTTCATCCTCTGCGTTGAAGCTCAGGACTTGCGGCGTGGAGGTCGTTCGGAGGCGACGTCAGGAAATTGAAAACGGTACCCCAACCACGGTTCCGTCAAAATGTAACGAGGGCGGGCCGAATCCTTCTCGATCTTCTTGCGGAGCTGATTTATCACCACGCGAAGGTTCTCCGTTTCCTCACCGTAATCCGGTCCCCAGACGGTTTGCAATATTTTCTTATGCGTCAGCGGCTTTCCTTGCTGAATTATCAGAAGGCGCAACACGTCGAATTCCTTGGGTCCCAGGTGAACTCTTTCCCCCCGGACCTCGACCCTGCGGTTCTCAAGATCGACACTCAAATCGCGGGTCTCGATTTTCGGAAGCGGTTCTTCGGAAGCGGATCGCCGCAACGCCGCCCGGATGCGCGCCAGAAGTTCGCCCATAGCAAAGGGTTTTACGACGAAGTCGTCGGCGCCCGAATCGAGCGCGAGAATCTTGTCGTGTTCGGAGTTGCGGACGGTGACCATGATGATCGGCCCGTCGAAGGACAATCGAATCTTGCTGCAAGCCTCCAGCCCGTTCATTACCGGCATATTCACATCCATAAGAATCAGAGCGGGGCGCTCGCGCATCACCATGTCGACGGCTTCCTGGCCGTCTTTTGCCTCGATGATGTCATAGCCGCTACTCGAAAGAGTAGCTCGCAAGACGCGACGGATTTGCGTCTCGTCGTCGACCACGAGGATGGTTGTGTTGTTCACAGGTGTACAGGCTCTTGCAAGACCGGCAAGGATACGGGAGCAGGGCATGTGGCCCTGCTACAGCGCACTCATGGTAGGGAAGGAACGATAAAGAACGCCTCAGGCAATCGTAAGGAGTTCATAAGGGTATGACTGTAATGGATCTGCTTCTGGGCCGGCCTCTTGCCTCCGATGAAGCACGCGCGGAGTGCGTCGGTCCGACAGCTGGAATTCCCATCTTCGGACTGGATGCCCTCAGCTCTGCGGCCTATGGTCCGGAGGCTGCCTTGACGCTGCTCATTCCTCTCGGCGCGGCAGGAATTGCCTACATGGTTCCGATCAGTGCCAGCATCATCGTGTTGCTCACCATCGTTTATTTTTCCTACCGTCAGACGATCCAGGCATACCCCGGTGGCGGGGGATCGTACACCGTCGCGCGACAGAATCTCGGTGTCTCTGCGGGACTCCTGGCTGCCGCTGCTCTGATGATCGACTATGTTTTGGTCGTTGCGGTGGGTATTTCGGCCGGCGTTGGCGCTCTTGTCTCCGCAGTGCCGAACCTGCAAGCCCATACGCTTGCGTTGTGCCTCGGAATTCTGGTGCTCATTACTCTCGTCAATCTCCGCGGCGTGAGGGAAACTGGCCTGATTTTCATGGCTCCTACATATCTGTTTGTCGGAAGCCTTTTCGCAGCGATTGCGATCGGACTTTTCAAGACTTTCGCGGCTGGCGGTCATCCCTTGCCGCTTGAACCCCTTCCCAGAATCGCGACTGCGGCTGCGGTTCCGAGCACTTGGCTGATTCTTCAAGCGTTCGCAAACGGATGTACGGCCATGACCGGCGTCGAGGCGGTGAGCAACGGCGTCAAGGCATTTCGTGAGCCGGTCATCGCTACCGCCCGTCGCACTTTAACCATCATCATTGTTCTCTTGATTACGCTTCTCGCTGGGATTGCGTACCTGGTCCGCGGCTACGGCATTCAAGCTACGGACCCAGGCCTGCCTGGCTATCAGAGCGTGTTGTCCATGCTCTTGGCTGCCGTTACCGGAAGGGGTGTCTTCTACTACGTGTCGATAGGCTCGATTCTCTTGGTACTGGCCCTCTCGGCGAATACCGCCTTCGCTGATTTTCCTCGTCTTTGCCGCGCCATCGCGCAGAACAACTGTCTTCCGCATTCCTTCGCAACGAGAGGACGAAGGTTGGTGTATTCGCAAGGGATACTGGTTCTCGCCGGTCTGTCCGCGCTGCTCCTGATTCTGTTCGGCGGAGTGACCGATCGCTTGATTCCCCTCTTTGCGGTTGGCGCGTTCCTAGCGTTCACGCTTTCGCAGGCAGGGATGGTGGGCCACTGGCGACGCGTCGGAGGTGCGGGCGCAACGCGAAGCATCATTGTGAATGGTCTCGGGGCGGTCGCGACAGGAATCACCGTAGTCGTCGTATTAGTGGCGAAGTTTGTGCAAGGTGCCTGGGTCACTATGCTGCTGATCCCGGGGCTCTTCGTTGTGATGGGTTTTGTGCGCCGCCATTATCACCGTGTCTCCTTGGAGATTCGCAGTGCTACACCGCTGGAGTTGAACGATCTTACCCCGCCACTGGTCATCTTGCCGATTCAAAGCTGGAACCACATCGTTAAGAAGGCATTGCGCTTCGCTCTGAAGATCTCTCCGGATATTCGGGCTGTTCACGTGGACTGCGGAGAAGGGTCAGCCGCCTTTCACCAGCAGTGGAACCGCTACGTCGAAGAACCAACTCAGCAAGCTGGGGTGGCCACTCCGCAACTTGTGGTCCTGCCTTCTCGTTATCGGCTAATCCTCGCGCCGATTGTAGATTACGTGTTGGAAGCGGAGCGGTGTTGTCCGAACCAGCAGATTGCGGTTCTGATCCCGGAACTCGTGCAGCGTCGTTGGTATCACCACGTTTTGCACAATAAACGAGCCTCGGTTTTGAAGGCCCTTTTGCTGTTGAAGGGCAACCAGCGGATCATTGTGATCAATGTTCCCTGGTATCTCTGCTCCTGAAAGCACACATCAGATGATCTCTCCGCGCCCTACCAAGCTCCGCTCGCAACGCGACGTTAACCTGTGGCGGATTCCGCTGCGGCTCTCGTTCGCGGCAGTCGCGCTGTTCGGGGTCACCCTGATTCCGGACATCCTCGACAAATACCACTTCATTCACATTCCGCCGTGGTTGACCATGGGCAGCATCGACGACGCGCGCGCGATCCTGTCGGCGATGATGGGCGCGGTCGCGACTGTCCTGGCGCTGATTTTCTCGGTTGCGCTGCTCGTCCTGTCGATGGTCGCGACGCTGTTCGGCCCGCGCCTGCTCTACCGGTTCCTGCAGGACTGGGTCACCCAGTTCACAATCGGCCTGTTCATGGGCACGTTCGTATACATCTGCCTCGTCTTTCTCGTCACGCATCAGGATCCGCAGTCGTCGTTCATCCCCCAGATCTCGCTGATTACGAGCTGGGTACTCGTGGTGCTTAGTTTCGGGTTCCTTGTCTACTACAGCCATCGTGTCGCGACATCGATTCAGAATCCCGACATGATCGGCGCGATCGTCGACGACTTATACGTCGCGGCCGGCAGTGTGCATGTTTCCGGGCCCGGCGAGGGCAGCGGTGCGGCGCCCGACGATGCCGCGATTCTGCGCCAGGCCGAGACCGGCGCGATCGTGTCATGCGCGAAGAGCGGATACCTGCAGCACGTCGATCACGGTGAGCTGGTCGCGGCCGCGCGCGCGGTGAACGGACTGATTGTGGTGAGGTTCCGCCCGGGACAGTTCGTGCTCCGCGGCGAACCACTCGCCGCAATCGTCCCGGCGGACAACGCCCATGCGCTCGAGGCCGCGATCGATCGTGGAATTCACATCGGCCGTCACCGCACGCTCACTCAAGCTAGCGAGTTCGGCATAGCCCAGGTCATCGAGATCGCGATCCGCGCGCTTTCGCCTGCGATCAACGATACGTTCACCGGCGTTGCGTGCGTCGACTGGCTCGCCGACGCGCTGCTTACGCTCGCCGAGCGGCCCCCGCTCGAGGGAAACTGGTACGACACCGACAGCAGGCTCCGAGTGTGGATGCCTTCGGTGCGGCTGGAGCGCCTTGTCAAACTCGCATTCGACCAGATCCGTCAGGCTTCCACGACGACTCCCGCTGTGCTGATCCGCCAACTCGATGCCATCCGTCGGCTGGCACCGCGGCTTCCAGAGGCCTGCCGTCCGGGCTTGTCGGATCAAGCGGATGCAATCCTCGAAGCCGCGAGCGCGCTGGTCGCGCTCGATCGCCGCAACCTCGAGGAGGCCTGGCACCGGGCAAACACTGCGCTAGGCGCACTGCCCCGGCCCTCGGGTGGAAGCGTGAGCGCACGCGAGTAGCTCCAGCGCCTTGGCGACGGCCATTCCATGGCGACATGTCGGTAACGGGCGTCCACGCAGTTCGCCAGCGTACAATTGCGTTTACATGGAGACTCCAGACGGAGCGCTCCTGAATGAGAGGCAAAGTTATGCCCGATATAGTCGACTGGCAGCCGCCGCCGCGGCGCTCTCACCGCCTGTTTTTCCTTGTTCTTGCGATCCTTGCCGTCGTCATTTTCAGTAGCCGGACAGCATTATCGTATTACGTCGATGCCCTGTGGTTCGGGTCGCTTGGTTACGGGGACGTGTTCCGGAAGACTCTCACTCTTCAATGGATAGTCTTTGCAGCATTTTTTGCTGTCACATTTCTTTTTCTTTACGGATGGTTCCTGGCGCTGAGGAGGGTTTACCAATCCGATTTGCCGGACGATTACAGGATCGTCATCGGCGGCCAGCCGTTGAATCTACCAGTTGCGCGCATCCTGCGCCTCCTCGGTCTCGGAGTCTCCCTCGCCGTCGCCGTCGTGACTGGGGCCAGCATGATGACTGAGTGGCCTACGTTCGCGCTCTATTGGTACGCGCCACGCGCGACCGGTGGGGCTGTGGATCCGATCTTCGGCAAGGCGATTAGCTTTTATCTATTCGCTCTGCCCGCATGGCAGCTGATTACGGGCTGGCTGCTCTCGTTAGCCGTGATGGCCTCTGTAATCGCCGTTTTCTTTATTTTCGTAACTGGCAGCAAACGAATGCTCTCGGGACGCCTAGGCAGATACGCCTCACGGCCGTGGCGCGGGTTCTCCATTGCGTTTGGGTTCTTGTTGCTCATCCTCGCGATGCGCACGTATATCGCTCGATTCGAGCGATTGTTCGACGAACATACGATCTTTGGCGGGGTGACCTACACGGATGCGCACATCATGCTTCCTGGAATGCTCGCAGTCTGTGCCGCGCTTGTTCTTGGTGTTGGGATTGCAATCATCAACGTCGTGGCGGTGCCGCGCGCGCGCTGGCTGGTGGCAGCAGTCGCTCCAGCCGCGGTCTGTTATCTCGTCCTTCAAATATTCGGCTGGTACGTCAGCAGTTTTATCGTGAAGCCCAACGAACTGGTTCGCGAGCGACCCTACATCACCTACAACATTGACTTAACGCGACAGGCCTATGGATTAGACCGGCTTGCGCAGCGCGAATTTCCCGCTGAGACGACCGTTGAGGCGGCCGATCCGGCGAACAATCAGGCTACGCTGCAGAACATCCGGCTGTGGGACTGGCGCGCACTCCAGGACACGCTGCGTCAGATTCAGGAAATTCGAACCTACTACGACTTTCCCGATATCGATATCGATCGCTATGAAATCAACGGCACAACGCGTCAGGTGATGCTTGCCGCACGCGAGCTCAACGTCGATAAGCTCCCGGAGAGCAGTCGTAATTGGATCAACGAGAAACTTATTTATACGCACGGCTACGGTATCACCATGAACCCTGTGAATGGGTTCACTCCGGAAGGACTGCCGACACTGATTCTGAGTAACATGCCCATTCAGAGCACCGTGAAGAGCATCGTTGTAAAGCGCCCGGAGATCTATTTCGGAGAACTCACCAACACCGACGTATATGTAAAGACGCGGCAACAGGAATTCAACTACCCACAGGGGCAGACCAACAGCCTGACGTCCTACGAGGGCAACGGTGGCATCGTCCTCGGCAATTTCTTTCGGCGACTTCTCATCGCGTCCGACCGAGGCGACCTGACGAAGCTCCCGTTTAGTGACGATATCAACCGGGAAAGCCGGCTGCTGATGCGTCGCAACGTGCGCGATCGCGTTGCAGCCCTCGCGCCATTTCTCACTTACGAGTCGGATCCGTACATCGTTGTCGGCGACGATGGTCGGCTGTCGTGGATTATGGACGCGTTTACAACCTCAGACAGCTATCCCTGCTCGCGCCACTATGCGCTTGGCAACACCCTCGTTAACTATATGCGGAATAGCGTTAAGGTGGTCATCGACGCCTACGATGGCACCACGACGTTCTATGTGTTTGACCCGCAGGATCCAATCATCATGGCGTATCGCCAGATTTTTCCCGCTCTGTTCCAGGATGCAGCGGCCATGCCGCCAGCGCTTCGCAAACACGTGCGCTATCCAGAGTTGTTGCTTAAGCTGCAGGCGGCCGTGTACGGTCTTTATCACATGACCGATCCACAAGTGTTCTATAACCGCGAAGACCTGTGGACCGTCGCTTCGGAGGTCGGCATGGACGAGTCCGGTCAGCAAAAGACGCAGCCAATGGAGCCGAACTTCGTGCTGATGAAACTTCCGGGCGAAACTGCCGTCGAGTTCGTGGAAATTCTGCCGTTCACGCCGGCGAACCGGAACAATCTGATCGGCTGGATTGCTGGACGCAGCGACGGCGAAAAATATGGCACATCGGTGGTCTACGACTTCCCAAAAACGAAGCTTGTTGACGGGCCCCTGCAAATCGAGGCTCGAATCGATCAGAACGCGCAGCTGTCGGGGCAATTGACGTTGTGGAATCAGCAGGGTTCACACGTGCGGCGAGGCACTCTGTTGGTCATTCCTTGCGGGCACGCGCTGTTGTATGCCGAACCAATCTACCTCCAGGCCGAGCGCAGCCCGATGCCCGAGTTGCGTCTGGTAGTGCTTGCGTTACAAGACCGGCTCGCCTACGGACCGACATTTGACTCGGCGATGAGGGCACTCTTTGGGGGAGAGGTCTCGTCGCTAAGCGGCACAACTGCCCCAGTGGAACCGGAAGGAAGCGCAGCAGCGCCTGCTGCCGCGACCAAGCCTGGGGGAGACGTGAACGCGCTCATCACGGGAGCGGCCAAAGATCTCGCCGACTACCAGCGACTCACGGCAGAAGGCAAGCTCGGTGAGGCTGGACAGAAGCTTGAACAGTTAAAGCGCAAGCTCGACGAGCTGAGCGCTCATCAAAAGTGATTATCTCCGAAGAATAGCTTTCTACAGACACGTTGCCGGACTCCGGACATCGCCCCCGGAGTGCTGGCCTCAACCGTTCGGTTCGTAGCCGAAGGGCTTCTGTCATAAAAATGTAGTACTAATTGTGATGAATCGAGGCAAAATGCGAACGAAAGGTGAATAAAGAAGGAGAGAGTGATTCGCCAGATTTAGTCGCAACTTGCTGATTTCCTTCGATTAGGGCCAACTCCGGCAAGTTCTGGTTAAGTTGGTACGTCGGCTGTTAACCGAAGGGTTGCTAGTTCGAATCTAGCCCGGGGAGCCAACTTAAATCCCGTCCTCAATTAGACTTATGCTGCTTTTGCTTCTTCGCTTCCAATCATTTCTGGTTGCCCAAGTTGCCCAATTGAAATTTCACTACTTGCTGGCAGCGCAAAACCTAGACCGGTTTTTTCGGCCACGTCTTTGCGCCACTCCACATCTTCCTTCAACTGGGCCGCGTACTTGTCCGTCACATCTTTGTTTGCGTGGCCGATCCAGAACTTTTCGAGGTCCCACGGCACACGGTTCTTTCGCAGATGCATAACGCGGAATCGCCGGAAGCTGTGGAACGCCTTTCCATTCTGTTTCAGGTTGAGCTTGGCCAGAATTGGGTTCAGGCCGTCACGCAAGATGTTTCGTTGCGACAAAGGCTTGCCAGAGTCGGTATGGAATAGAAAACCGCTGGTTCGGTTTCCAATGTAATCCTTGAGCATTACCGCGAGACCGGAATAGACGTCAACGTCTCTGACGGCGTTCTCTGTCTTGGGGTCTTGCTCCTTGCCGTTCCACACGCTCTGTCGGATGTAGAGAGTCCTGCAGTCGGGAGAAACATGCTCGCCCACTTTCAGGCCGGTGGCCTCTCCTGGCCGAAGTCCGCTGCCAGCGAGAAGAGCAAACAGAACTCGGTAACGGCCTTTCGCGGTCGAAACGATCTGTTCGACTTCCGTACCTACATACGCGGGTTTGATCTGCTTCCTTTCGTTAACGATTGGAAGCCCGATGTGCTGAAGGTTCCAGTTACGCGAATGCAGTTGCTCACCCTCTTTGTTCACTGCCGACGCGACGACAGCTTTCATCACCTGAAAGTAGGAGACGATGGTTTTGTCGGCTAATGGAGGTTTTGCAGCTTTCATCGCAGTAACTAGCTCCCGAGCAACTTCATTTTTTACGTCCGCCAGTGGCTTATCCCCGATGATGTTAGTAAGCCAGGTCACGGCACTCTCGTATCCCGCGATGGTGGCTGACTTCATTGGGGTCCGCCTTTTCTTGCTTAGAATCCGGCCCGCACGGATTTCCCTCAGCCACCAAATTGCCTGTTCTCTGAAAGTGGTCAAAGGCCCCGTGACTTCGTTAAAGACCTCAACGGAATCAACGCCAGTTGCTATGATGTGCTCACGCAACCTGCGTTCGGCTACGGTCCAAGAAACTTTTCCGAAAGATACGGATAATCTCTGCCTCTCATGTTGACCGGGAACATCTTTCCAATAGCGGCCATACTTCGGACAGTATCCTTTCGGATGTTTGCAGCCTCCTTTCTTGCAAAGTTGTTTTACGAACACTTCTGACCTGCCCGAGTTTTTGTACCAGGTTCATCGAGAGAGTTTATATCACAGCCATCGGCTGCGAATTTTGATTTGGCACCCATGGGTTACAGGCCGCGGGGGCAGGCGGCCTGTAACCCAGCGCCGA
>Ga0210387_10000062_pt1 | contig 77711 bp, 109 predicted proteins | sample IncBWC7OmetaG_FD_160108 | JGI IMG/M metagenome (GOLD analysis project Ga0210387, IMG submission 160108) | Forest soil microbial communities from Barre Woods Harvard Forest LTER site, Petersham, Massachusetts, United States - Inc-BW-C-7-O ...
TCAAGCAGGCCGGTTCCTGAACTGCGTCTTGAGAGTACGCCTGATTTATTTCATCTAGCAAGAAAGAAACTTAGATTGTTGACATGAAGCTGATGACATGATTGATGACATGGGATGCCTATTCCAGAATTTCGTGAAAGACGAAGGGACTTGCGCTTGGCGCAAGACAGATTGCGTAAGCGGATGCGAGAATCTCAAAAGTGTTACCTGCAGTTCAGGGTGAGCGAGGAAACTCATCTGAAACTGAAGCAGTATTGCCAAGACATGGATGTGACGATGACGGATGTCCTCGACAAGATCGTCACTGAGTTCGTTAAAAACCTCCAGGATGACGTGTCATAAGGTATGCTCAACGTTGCACCTTCGGCAATTTGCCGAAAAATCGGCTGATTTCCAAGGGTTTACACGAGCAAATTGGCCCTTACCAGCTCCCGGCCATGACTCGTTTTGATGCCGTGAAAGAGGGCTGGCCGGGTGCCGTTTTTGCCGATTGTGACCCAATCGCCCTGGGTCATCTCGTGCCGGTTGTAGTGCTGGTAGATCAGGTCCGAATCCCGGGATAGGATGATGTAATGATCCCGGTAGAAGAAATCCCAGCCCATGGTCGAGGGGCCGATCAGGATGTTGGGGTGGTGGTCGATGAAGCGGGTCGAGAAGACGGCATTCCCGTTCATATGGAGGGTCTCGGGGCCCCCTTGCTGGTGCCAGTGCCCGAAGGCCTCTTTCCCCAGGGCCTTGGTTTTCTCCCACTCATCGCTTAGCTGGTTAATCCAATCACGCCGCAAGGGGATACAGTCGGGCTCAAAGAGGAGAAAGCCGTCACTCTTAACCATCTCCGCCTGGGCCAGGATCGACATCACCATGAAAGCGGAGTGGGCCAGCATGTTGGAGCCCCCGGGCCAGCCGGTCTCATGGTTGTGCGCCATCCGGGCGTAAGCATGCTTAAAGCGCATCCGGGCCAGCCCCTCGAAATACTTAGGGCATCGGATATCGCAATCCTTGCGGTAGACCAGGACGAATTCACTGTCCCGGACGACAGGCTCCAGCTCGCAGATCAGCTTGGCCAGATCCATTCCGGCATCCAGATCCCCGGGGTATACCTGAAGGCAAAGTGCTATCATTGTGGCATCACAGTTTGGAGGTTAAGAATTTCTCCACTTCGGGACTCCAATCCCCGTGGCTCCAGTAGAGCCGGAAGGGCCAGTTGGCAGGCCGGTCGGTGTTCACCCGCAGAAAATAACGCTCCGGCTGGAATCTGATCGCGCACAGGTTTAAGGCCTCGTAATCCGCGAAGGTGACGGGGTGATTGAGGAAGCTGGCAAAATGGAATGGGGTATCGCTATAGACCGCCTCGTGGAAGCCCTGGCCGGTCACCTCGACGATCCGCTGCCGCGTCTTGGAGAAGGTGTCGCGCCAGAAACAGAAGGGGGCCTGGACCATGTAATCGCGATCCAGGTCCATTCCCATGACGCGCGAGGTGGATGCCCTCCACTTACGTTCGGCCACCGGGTCGCCCCGGTGCCACTCGCAGAATTCGACAATCGGCTTGCCGTCCCGTAAGAGCAAATCCAGGCTGGCCGGTTCCAGGAGCATCAGGTCGCTGTCACAGAGCACCAGCAGCTCGGCCCTAGAGTAATCGTCACTAATCATCTTCTGGTACATCTGGAAGGCGTAGCCGTCCGGCCAAGGGCGCACGTAACGGTAAATAACCCTCGGCCCCAGCATCCAGTCAGCGATATCGGCCCGGCAGTCATCTTCCAGGCGGACGATGATGTTCCCTGGCGTTTGCCAGTTTTTTAGCAGGAGCCGCAGGTTCAAGTAGAGCCACGTCAGGTCTTTGCGGTGGCTCACGATCACTATGTCGCAGGAAGGCATAGGGCATCGCACTGAGCGCCTTCAAACCCGTCCCAGCCGCCGCCCTGGGGGTAAAACTCCACCACCCGGTAAAGGAGGTCCTCTTCCAGGACAAGCCGCAGCTCCAGGTTGGAATAGCCCTGGCGTGCCAGGGCGATCGGGTTAATCTCCATCCAGATGGCAGGCCGGTTGCGCGCAATCGTCTGGCGAGCGCCCCGCAGAGCGGCTGGCTCACAACCCTCGATATCGATCTTCATGAAGGACACATGGCCGCCAAAGACGCAGTTCTTGTCGAGCGTTATCTGGCGGACCATGCTCCCGGGCCACTGCAGCGCGGGGTCAATCAAGTGGCTACCGGCGACCGGTCCCGGCTGATGAAAAAGCATGCTTTGCCCTTCGGTTTCGCCCACCGCATACGGCAGGCAAAGTGCTCCTGGGCAATTGCGTTTCAGGCATTCAAACTGGACCGGGTGGGGCTCAAAGGCGACCACGGTTCCGGCGATCCCGAGATAAAACAGGGTGTGGTCACCGATCGCGGCTCCAAGGTCACAAACCCAGGACCCAACCTGAATATGAGGGCGAATCTTTTCTAAGACCGGCGTGTCATGATCAAGCCGGTGACCTTGCTCAACCCATCTGGACAGATGGGTATCGTGCTTCAGGACCCACCAGCCTTCCGGCGTCTGCATGATCTGGTCGTCGATCGTGTTCATTTTTTCACGTCAAACGAATGGAGCCCGGCCAGCGCCGTGACCAGGGCGGTGACCGCCAGTTGCATCTCTTTCAGGTTATCCCGGGAAAAGAAAGCGGTGCTCCAGAGCTTGCCCTGGCTCGGGATCTCGGTGATCAAAAAGGTGAAGACAGGGAAGGCGAAAAAGTAGGTAATGGCCCCCCAGCGCAAAACCTTAAGCCAGAGGGGATCTTTCATAGCTTAGAGCGCCATTAACGACTGGGTATGCTCCGGCATGAAGGCCATATTCCCAATGTGGCCACAGACTAACTGAGTGTCGAGCCAGATCGGGATCGAGCAGGCCCGGACCCGCTGACAGAAGGCTTCGTCCTCACCTTCGTCGGCTTCGACATGAAAGAAGCGCCAGGGCGCAAATTCCGATTGCGGGGCCAAGTTAGGGAACCTACGCTGGACCTCCAGGAATACCTCCCGATGAACCAGAGCGCACCCGAAGCCCAGCCATTCGACCGCTGCCAATCCTTGCCCCTGACCGCGACGGATCTGATTGGCCAGGAGTTTGTCTTCGTGCGACCGAGGTTTGATTTCGGGCTGGATAACCAAGCTGCCGTGATAGCGGCGGCTTGCGTACACTCCGCCCACAATGGCCTTGCGGTGACTCATCAGCCGCTCTAGGACATCAAAGTCGCAGCTTTCGTTGGCGATCGTAGTCGAGGCGGTGATCCACCTGAACCAGTTGCCGTTGGCGATCGGCGCGGCCATGTCAGAGTCAATCCACAGGCTCCAGAGGGCCCCGCTTTTTAAGAACCGCTGAGCCAGGACGTTCCGGGAGCGGTCGATCTTGGTGTCGGCCTGGACGTCAAAGCCCAACTCATATTTTTTGGCGAGATAGAGCATGGTCCACATAAAGGGCAGCGTTGGCCGCTCCAGGATCGGCGCACAGACCATCACGTTGGTTTTGCCGCGATTGGGGTAGCTCCAGGTGCCGCCGTCCCCGTTGACGTCGAAGTGGGGCTCCAGGATCTCGATGATGTCGTCCCGGACCTCCGGCGCTTTCTGCAAGAACTTAACGATCGCGCCCAGGGGGATATTCGCCGGGTTCTGGCACCAATTCTTCAAAGTTTGCTGGCTTCGATCGTAGAACTTCTGGCAGGCTTCTGACTTCTCCCCACCCAGCTCAAAAATATGATCCAGGATTGCCTGAGTCAGGTCCAGTTGATGGTTTCGACCGTTTTTCTGGTCTGGTTGATTTATAGCCGCATCAACTGAACCAGAATTTTCGACTGGAGCGTCAACAATCCCAGGATTGACCGGCGGCGGAGCACTGGTCATAGGGTTGGTCTTAGTCGGTTCGACAAAGGTGCCGATCGTCGTCCGATTAGCGCCCGAGGGAGGCACCACCGCCATCGACGGGGCACCTTGCTCATCCTTCTTTGGCGGGACCACCATCATCGCCGGTTGGCCCCGGCCCACAATCTGCTGGATCACCACCCCTTCAGGGACCGGGGTGCCGGTCGGGATCTGGGCCTGTTTACTCGGGACACTCCCCTTTACCCCCGGCGCGTAGAGATCGCCTATCGGGGCCGGTTGCGGTGGGGCCCCTGTCTTATTGCCAAACTTTGCCTCCAAAGCCGCTGCGTCGATGTTGATCATGTTGTTCCTTTCAGCCGGTGGAAACGGGCTAGGGCTCGCGTTCGTTCACAGACCCGGCACCGTCGCCGGTTGCTGCTTCCATACCGCGCTGTGTTCTCCTCGTTGTAGGGATGACCGGCGGGGCAGTGTGTTTTCGTTTCGTTGCCATTGGTGTTGGGAGGATGAAGTTTGCGGTGCTCGGATCGGGTTACGGCTTCGAGATGGTCAGGACAAACACATCTCCGGTTTTCACATTTGTGGTGGATCTCTTTGCCCTCGGGGATGGGTCCATTGAAGTAGCTGTAAACGAAAGCATGCTTTCCGTAGCCGCCAGAGCCTGTCGCTCCTTCCCAGATCCAGCAGTCACCAAAGACGGTCTGTTTGGCAATCTGGCCTAGCTGTTCATCCGCAGAGAGTTTTCTCACGTGGTGCCATCCCCCCAGTCGTATTTCTCGAAGGAGCGTCTGACGTCTAAATCTTTGATACTCAGCCCTCCGTTGTTCTTCGCGGAGCTGGCAGGCGGGGTGCCGGTGGTGTGACTGATCTTGCGCCGGGCCCCGGTAATTTTATCGAGTTCCGTTTTAAACTGGTCACGCTCGGCCCTGACCGTTTTTAGCTCTTTTTCCATCTCCTTATACTCGCCCTCCAGGAGCTGGGCCCTGGTGGCTTCGACAGAGGCGCGCACCCAGGCCTTGGGCCCGTTGTTACTCAGATCTTTCATGGTGTCCTGGAAGTAGGTGTTGAGCTTAGTGAACCGCTCGTTGTGAGCCTCGATCGCTTCCCGTTCTTCCTTGGTCTTGGCTTTCTCGGGGTCGCGCGGCAGGACCTCCTGGATCCGTTTCTCCTGGATCCCGATCTCGGTCATGATCTCTTCGTGGACCCTTTTAGCGGTAGTCTCGGTCTTCTCCTTGATCCAGTTGTCGAACGACGATTTGTCGTTGGTCCGCCGGGTGATCTCGGTGTCGCGCTCCTTCTGCATTTTGAGCAGGTTAGTGACACTCTGGAGAAGGCTCGCCCGGTCCATCTCGTTTGGCACCTTGGCGATTACACTGTTCTGCCACCAGTTGCGGTCGAGCGAGTCCGGGGAATAGTTCTCCGCGATGTATTTGGCCCAGGCCTGGGCGGCGGCCTTGTCCGGGAGCACCTCCACCGCTTCGTTTAAAACGGATTGAAAGGTGTTGTGGACCGGCTGATGGAATTTCTGGACGAAGTCCGGGTCGCTCGCGAAATCGAACTTCCGGCGGATCGCGGCGGCGTGCTCGTAGTCCGCCTTGACCTCTGGGGTCAGGGAATTGGCGCGCGCCTCGGCCAGCTCTTTTTCCAGCTTGGTCGCGCGGTCGGCCTCGGCCTTGGCTTTAGCCCGGTCGGCCTGCCAGAGGGCTTTGATGTCCGAGAACTGCTTCTTGATCTGCGGATTGTGGGGGTCTTCCTCCAGGTCCCCCCATTTATCGATCTCCTCGTCCGAAAGCTCTTTCGTTTCAGGAACCGGCTTAACCGTCTCGGTTTTCAGGGCAGGCGTCTCGGTGCGAACCCGTTTCGTCTCAGGTTTGGCCTCTTTCGTTTCCTGGGCCGCGCCGTCGCCGGGAGCCGCCGGGGCGCTGTCACCGGCCTTGTCATCTTCCTCCTTCCAGAAGTCCTCAAACTGGGCGTTTAGACTGGCGGCGACTTCCTTGTCTACCCCAGTGTCGGTAGTGACGGTTTCAGTGACCGTGCTCGTGTTTAATGGGGGATCCTCGTCGGGCATATGCTAGTCTTTCGTGGGATCAATCCCTTGCACGCTCGCGGAAACGGGTTCTCGCAGAGTCGTCCGGGTGTTGGAGATCTCTTCCCAGGCTTTCTCGTAGCCTGCGACCAAGCAGCCGGTTAAGGCCGCTCTCTCAGTGCTGGATTGATCGATCTTTGGTTTACGCGCCCAGAGCACCTGGAGCCACCTGATCCCTACCGGCGTACTAAGGAACTCGTTCACCGCCGCCGCTTCGCTCGGGCTCCAATCCTTCAGGGCCCCTACGGTTGGAATAAGTGGTTGCGGTTTCACTGGCCGCCTCCTGTCTGTGCGCCAGCCATTGCCCCGGCCCCGAGCCCTGGCGGCCCCGCAGAGCCGTTACCATTGCCGCCGGGCATCCCTGCCGCGTTATTGCCCATCGGAAGCCCCATGGGGCCGTGGATCGCTCCTGGAGGCCCTCCTGGCGCTGGCGCTCCGCCGGGCCCACCCGGCACTCCGGCCACCCCGCCGGTCTGCTGGGCTAACATCTGCATCTGAGCCTGCATCATCTCGGCCTGTTGCACTTTCTGGACCAGCTCGTTTAGCATTTTCTCCAGGTCCTTCATCTGGAGGATCTGGGGTTTAAGCTGCCGTTTATTGGCCCCGGCCTGCATCATTGCTTGGATGTGTGCCTCGGCATGCGTTGCCCCCAGCTTGCATGCCTGAAGTAGGTCTTTAGGGATCTGAACGGGAGGCATCTGAGAAGCAATTTTAAGGTGATCAGCCACCGCCGGAATAATGGTCTGGAAGTGTTGCATGTGTGGATCGCGCTGGCTAACCTGCACACCGATCCCGCTCCCGAGCATGGTTGACCACTCCATTTGTTGCGACCTCTGGGCTTCGATATCGCTCGTCTGACTGGGCTGGGGCACATAGATCTCCTTGCACGTTTTAAACCCGATCATCCGGTTGGCCGCCATTTCGTCGAGCTTGGATTGGTCGAAGTTGGGGTTCTGCCGGGCCAGCTGGTAGAATTGCAAGAACATCATGTCGTCCTGGGCCCCGGCGGCTGCCGTAAATTCGGTGGCCGGTTCGTGGGCCAGGATAATGATCTCCTGGATCGAGAGCCCGTCATCCATCAGGGCGATGATGGTGTTGACGCTCGCTTCGTCCGCCTGGGCCAGATCGGGAGCCGCGACAAACATCTCAGAGGTCGTCGAATCGACCTCCATCATGGCCGAATAGAGGTCCTTAGCGATCATCGTCTTACCGGTGTCGCTCGCCTTGAGCCGGGCCTTCCTCTGCTTGAGCGCGGCTCGCAAATTAGTCTTGGAATAGATCCGCCGCTGCATCGAGCTAATCCCCTTAGTGAACTGAACCCACCAGCGGTTCATCATCCCCTGTTTAACCTCTTCCTCCTTGACGGCATCGATCGACTCTTTAGTGGCCGTCTGGATCATCTGGCCATTGTTAGAGATCTGCTGCTGATCGGGCAGGAACGCTCCGGCGATGATTTCCGCCGTGTTAGTCATTTTCTGGTCTAACCCGAGCCAGTTGTTAATATCGACCCGGAACTGCTGCATGAGGAGCGTAAAGCCTTCCGGGACGATCATGAAAGGCGATTTCACATGCGGTTGCAAGCGCCCGATAATCGCCTCCTCGGCCTGCCCAACTAAGAGTCCCGAAATATACATCGCATCAATAAAGCTCATCCTGGCCTTCTCGGTGGCAAGGCTAATATTGTAGAGAAGCCTGCCAATCCCCTTAGAGCCAAATAACCGGTTATTCCCAGCCTGGAAGCTGAAGAGGGTAATCGCATCATCCATCGCGGTCGCCACCGCCTCAAAGTACCCCAGCTCATAGGGGTCATCGTCCATCGGCTTAGGCTCGTCGCCAGACGGGTCAAATTCCGGCTTGGGTTTGGGCTTGTTGCGCTTTTCGCTCCGGCTCTGGTTATTGCTTCGCTTGCTCCCGTTGCGGTTGACCCACCAGTGGTCAACCGTGTTATCGTAGCACTTCACGAAAACGTGACACGTCTCAAGCATCTTGGAGGATTTATGAAAGGAGTAATAGAGGTTACCTTCCCGGACCATGTCGGAGAGCTGACGGGGATTGTAGACAAAACTGTCATAGGGTGGAGCGGCTTTCTCGATCGCAGTCTTGATGTTCTGGACATTGTAGCCAGCTTCCTGGGCCGTATCGGCATCCTCGATGATCGCCACCGCCTCATGGATGTAATAGTTGGCTTTGATAACGAACACCGGCAGCTTTTCAGCGAGCTGCGGAGCCTGTTCATCAAAGAGCATATCCTCCTGCCGAAACGTCTTGGGACGCCACTCGTACTCGTCCATCTGGACGGCACCTGTGTAGCCGTAGAGCACGTTCTCGGTCGCTATCTGCTCAACATGGTCGATCCACCCGTTCCAGCTTCTGATCTGCTCCGTGGTGCGCTCCCGGAACTTCTGTGTTTTGTTGGTCGCCTCGACAAAACTGGCGGGCAGTTCAGACGCAGTGAGGTACTTCATGCCGTGTACCGCATCGGTGAGTCTTGGCGTCACTCGATCTACGAATGTGGCCAGGACGAGCGTCGAGAAATTCGCACGCCAGCCCTGCTCCTGGGTGTCCAGCTTTTTCTGGTCAAATGGGTTCCCTCCGTTGTAGGAGTCAGTGATCAGCTTGTTGCGATTGGCCCGAGCTTGGTTATCGCGCTGCAGACGAGTGAAAACCTCGAAAGCCTGCTGGGCGGAAGTGATCGGTTTATTTACGACCTCTGTGGAGTCCTCGCCAAACTTGGGGGTATTAAAGCGGCCTAACTGCTCGCCGCCAAAGGAGTCGGTGATGTTGTCGCTGGCCATAAACTTATTTGGTAGGGGTTGAGCTTGGCAGCACAGTGGATTTCACCCCTTGGATTTCTTTCTCCAAGATGGCCGTCTGCTGATTGACCAGGGTGCGGATATCGGCGGCTTTCTGCTCCATCAGGTTGGCTTTGGTGCCCATTACCTTTTCGATATCGACTGACTGCAGGACGTTGACGATCTGCAGAATCACCACGGCGATTCCGCCGATCACGGCGAGGGCTTGCTTGATCTGAGTGGTCATGCCTTCCAACAATGGGGTGGGGGAGGTTGTTCTGAAGTGGAATGGGTATCGGTGAGCCAGACGGCGACCTCGTTTAAGTGGCCGTAGAGGCGGCACATGAAAAGCCGCCGGTCCAAGGGCGTATAGAGTGATCCCTTGGCCTGCTGGATCCGGACCAGGATGTTGTCGTTGCAGGGGGCGCACGGAGTGGACCAGCGGACGTTCTGAGGGCACTGGACGCAAACTTGAGCCCGGTGCCCGGCCAGGGCGTAATCGACATGCTCGACCCGGGCATGGCCCAGCTGGGCTATCCACGCTCCGGCCCGGTCGATGGGACGGCTGTAATCAGGCCGGTTTCCGATCCCCGGCGTAACGGCTGGCGGGGACCAGCTGTCGGCACAGTTCTGGCGGAAGTTGGCGCACAGATAGGTCTTCAAATCCGCGCGCACCGATTGGATGTTGGCGCTCGGGGCCCCGCATAATTCCAGGTGCCGTAAGCGGAAATCGAGGATGTTGGAGAGAAGCTCCTCGAAACTGTAAGCCGTGATCTTGACCGACTGGCCGGTGCCCAGAGCTTGGGGGTAATGCCAGCCGCCCGGCATGACCACGGACGTAACGATGCCGTACTCGACAGACAAAGTGATCTCAGATCTTTTTCTTGCTGAATGCGGGGACCGATTTCCCGGCTTTTCCGGAGCCGCTTTTGGCTGCCGGATGAGCAGGGTTGCCCTTTGCGGTGGTCTTGGTCAGGGTGGATTTCACCGGGTAATTGGCCGCCATGTGCGGCACTGCTTTACCTTTACCGGCATTGGTTGTTTTGACGTGGTCGGTAAAACCGGAGCGGGTCTTACTGCCGGTCATGATGCCGCCGCCGGTTGGTTTTTTGCTAAAGGCTGGGATCGATTTCATGGAGTGGATCGGAAGGACGCTAACCCGAGCTATACCCCCAAGGCGGCGTCCGTGCCAATAACAAAGGCTCCGGGTGACACAACCCGGAGCCTTTCTTGCTGCTACTGGTTTGGGAGAGTTTTTTAAGCTGGCGGTTGTGCCGGGGGTTGTGCTGCTGACTGGTCGCTGGGCGTCGGCACGTTGCCTGTCGGTATCCCAACGACAATCCATCCAGTTACCGGAGTCCATGCTGTCTTCCAATCAACTGGTCGGCTATCAGGTGCTGGTAGAGTTGGAGGAAGATCGGGCGGCAAGACAATTGGATGCGACGGGATCGGAGCCTGTCCTTCAGGCGGATTGGGCCAAATACCGATGTCTGGCCTGTAGATCGGATGCGATGGGTGAGCGCCCGAAGGAGGTTGCGGTGATGGGCCTCCGATGTCCGGATAAGGTGGGTTTGGTCCGGGCCAGATTCCTGGAGGCTGTCCGCCGGGGGCAATAGGATGCGTAGGAATTGGGCCGCCGGGCATGGGGCCGCCACCTACTCCAACGTCGGAATAGGTGAGGACGCCTTGGAAAGTTACGGGGATAGATGCCATTTGAGATTCTCGCTTTCTGGTTGGTTGGGTTGAAAGACAGTCCTCTCAGAGGTCTTGACTGAAGTCAATATAAGCCGTGCGTTCTCGTGGTCCGATATTGCCATCCGGGCCTTTAAATCTCGGAGCCTTGTTAGAGCCCAGCATCGAGGCTTTTTCGGGCCCGTTTAAGGCCGCGCCGTGCACCATCTGGACCATGGCATCCGCGATATCCGGGCTCCAGCCCAGGCGCTTCTTAAACTCTTTCTTGGGCTCCAGGCGGATCCGGGGCTTTCCGCTTGGGCCCTTGGGCGCTGGCTGATACCGGCGGCCCGAAAGCTCTTTAAAAAGCTGTGAGGTCTGAATCTGGGGGTGGAACGCGATGTGACCAAACTCCAGGAATTTGCGGACCCGGGCGTACATCTCGGTATCGATCCCGTCGTAGATCTCGACCGCATAATCGTGGTCGTCGGCCAGGATCTTGCGGTTCCCGGCTTCCGCGCCCCACTGGATGCCGCGCACCGAGCCGCTCCACTGCTCCATCAAGGCGTCATGGGTGCCGGTGCCAACCCCGGTCCGGTCACAGGTCGTCCAGTCTGGGTTAATGTTCAAGCCTTTCAACTTGTGCTCGATCGAGTTGGCCAGGGCGATCGTTTTCTCTTTGGGCATCTCGAAATACTGGTCGCACTGGATGGTGTAGCGGGGCTTCTGCCAGAGGACCGGCTTACCATTTAAGGGCTGAAAGCCGATCGCTTTCCCGTACCGGCCAACGAAGACGATGATCCGGTCTCCCCCTTCAAAAGCCAGATCAATCCCGCCGCACCCGATGGTCCTCCCGCTAAACATAAACTGGCCGATCACCTCCTCCAGGAGGCTGTAGGGGATTAGGGTGTTCTGGAGCGCCGTGAGCGGGTACATGCCCCTGCCAAAGGTTAGATACTTCGGGCTCTGCCCACCCAGCTCCAGGGCGAACTTCTGGTAGCCATCCCAGGTTAAAAAACCCGGGAAAACCAGTTTGCGCTCGATCACGTTTTCGCAATCGGTCCCGTCTAGGCGTAACACATTCCACCTTTCACTCGAGACCCACTCTTTATCCTTATCCAGGTTGACGGTGGTCCAGCCGTTGACCGGTTCGGCCAGCTGGGCCAGCTTCGAGGTGACATCCCGAGGGTTAGTCGCGCACATGACCTTGACCGCTTCCGCGCCCCAAGCTGATGCCAGGAGGTTGCTAACGCCTTCCCAAACGCCTGAAGGAATTTCTTCCGCTTCGTCCAGTACGGCGCGTACCCGCGACATGGATCCAAAAAGAGGGTGGGCGTTGTTCCGAGGTACGGGATGAAAACCTTGTAGTACACCTCGTCCATCCTCACCTTGTGGGATGGCGACCAGTGTGATTGCCGAATGTCGATCCTTTGGATTGAGACCGACAAATCCGTCCATACTGAGACCCGGTAAGGGGATAATAGCGGCCTTATAGAGGCGTTGGAGCGTCGAAAAGCTCTGGCTCTTCGCATGGCCGCCGGTCGTACTGATGATCTTGATTTCGGTGTACTCGGGGTCGCGGATCCAGTCGAGCAGGACATAGCAAATCAGGCTGTAGGTTTTACCCATCGCCGCCGCGCCTAAGACGATCAGGTTCTGGGTGGTCCTGGCAGTGTGGAGGAGCTGCTGGACGGCGCGGGGCCCGGCATTAAAGAGCTTGTCTCCCCAGATTAGGAGTCCCGCCAAGCCGTAACGTTCGGTGTCCAGTAACCGCTTAATCAAGAACCAGATCCAGGTCCGGGCCTGATCGGGGTGCTGGACGGAAGGGTCGTACACGCTGACCGCGCGAACGACCTCCTCGTCAGTGCCCTCCCCGCAATCACGCCTGAACTTTACGAGATCCACGGCGTTTAAGTTCCCAGGCCGCCGCGCCCACTAGGAACATCGCTCCCAGGATGAGTGCAGGGTTGGCCTCGGGTACGACCGGCGGAACTTTAGAGGTGATGTAATTACCGATCGAGCGTTCGTACTCGTAAGTACCCAGGCCCGGAGGGTAACCATGAAAGGTGAGACAATTTTGTTCGGCTTTGACCGTCATGGTCAAAACACACATTAGTGCTGCTACGGTTAGTTGCTTCATACGTTGAGCATGAAATACGGATTATCAACGTTCATCTTTAGGACGAAGTGCCTCTACTACGAGCCGGGCGGCTTCCAGATCAAGAAAATAAGCCACCGTGATCCCCAGCCGGTCGACTACAACATGGAGTCGCTCAAATCGATTTCGACCTCCTGGGGCTTTGACGAGGAGGGGGTCTGTTTCGTAATCTTCCACTCGCCAAGGGAGTCGGAGATCAGGCCCTGGTTGAACGCTTCTGAGACCACTCGGCGCAGGGCGATCACCACCGCTTCCTTCAGGCAGTACCGTTGGGTCTGCCGGAGTCGTTCCACGCCGCGCCCCTGTGCGTCGAGATGCTTGGTCGTTGTGTTGATCTGATAGCACTCGGTAAGCTCCAGCATCTCGAGTTCGTTCGCCAGGACGATCCGGATCTGATCAGCCTCCCGATAGATCGAGAGGCTTAAATTAGCGCACAGCTGGGCTGTTACTGGTCTGGGGTCGGGGGATTGGCTTTGATCCATTCGGTTTGTTTGTCCAGCCACTGCCGGTAGGTCGCCCCTGACGGAGTGGGACTCGGCGTCGGGTTTGGTGTCGGAGTGGGCGTGGGAGTTGGTTTAGGCGTTGGCGTTGGCGTCGGCGTCGGGTTTGGTGTCGGCACCGGAGTTGGAGTTGGCGGGGGTGTCGGTGTGGGTGCAGCGCCACCATTGTAAGCGTAGGCACCGATGTCCCACGGGCTTTTGCGCGTCACTCCTTCGATATCCGTCGTAAAAGAGCTTGAGAGATCGACGCCTTTACCCACTGCCGGTGAACCCGATGTCAGATCGAAATCATTGGCACCGACAAACTTTGGATCGACGTTTTCCAGGTTGTGGTCAATCACCAGGGTGGCCGCCCCGCCCACCGTGTAAATCGTAGTCATCCAATTCCAGATGATGTTGTTGCGGATGGTCGCCGTGGTGCCGGGAATGTTGCCGGTGTACTGGCGAATGCCTAAGCCGCCCTGGGATGAGTTGGTGCAGACGATGGTGTTGTTGTAGACGTAGGGCTGGTTGCAGGAGGGGAAGATGCAGCCGTTACTCGCCCCGCCGGTCGTCGCCACGCAAAGGTTGTTGTAGATCAGCACGCCTTCCATCCCGACTGAAACGCTCCCGCTCTCATTGGCCGAGACGTAGATAAAGGCCGTCGAGTGCGCTCCGGCATCGCCGTGGACGTAGTTGTTGTAGATTCGGAGGTTAGTGACTTTCGAGCCGGGCTGGGCCGCCCAGATGTACATCCCGTTGTGATGGTTGTTATTGGGCGGGTCATCCCAGATCGTCCCCGGCATCGAGATGTCGTTGTCGTGGATCTTGAAATTGTCGATGACAGCATTGGCACCGCCCGAGCCAGAGCCAATCCCCCAGTTGACGTCACTGATCGTGTTGTGATCCAGCTCGATGTTGGAGGAGGCCGGGGTGATTGAATAGGTGTAAAAGATACCCGCACCCGCGCTGGCCAGGACGCAATCATGCACATGGAAATTGCTCCCGTAGGACAGACTCACCGCCGTCCCGGCGCTGTTGGCCGTATCGGCTACCGTGGTCTTCTTGTACATGTTGGTGATCTTGAGATTCTTGACCTCGAGATTATTCTGCTGCGAGACCGCGATCCCGTGCGAGCTGACTCCGCTGGTCGTATTCTGGCCGGTCGCCGTGATCAGGCCGTTCTGGCCCCCGTCGATCACCACAAAGGAGCCGCCCACTGTGATGGCGGCCTTGTTCCAGTGATCGGCGGTCATGTTGGCTCCAGGCTCAAAAAGCAAGGTAACGGGGCTCGAGCTGGATCCCGATCCGTTGATCGTGATGCTGGAGGTGATGGTGCCCACCAAGTGATTGACAGTGCCAGCTGTCCACTGAGCGCCGGAGACGGCTTTGCAGTTGCTGGCGCTGGATCCCGAACCATTCCCAGTCGCAGACTGGGCCAGATAGACATCAGCCGCGATCAAGCGGCTGGCAAAGAGGAGTAAGCAGAGAAGGGGTAATCTCATTTTATGAGGTAGAGCAGATTCTCCTGGCGTTGGCCACTCTCATTTCTGCCACCACGCCTTGAAGCTGTTGATCTCATCGATCGAGGGGTAAGCGCCGGTAAAGAGGAAAGCCCGGTCGTCGATGTAGAGCCATGCCGGGGGCTTCGTGTTGGTGATCTGGACCACCATAGAGACTTCCGGCGGGGCATGAACTTGCAGCCATTCGTGAACCAGTTGCTCCGGCCTCGTCGTAAAGATGACTACCGCGAACCCGTGATCGAGGCATTCGTTCAGGAAGTCGATCGCGCCGGGAAGCGGCGGATCCAAGGGTGCCATCTCGCCCTTCCAGCCGGTGTAGGCTGAAAGGACTCCATCAAAATCAATTGCCAGCGTCTTCATAAATCAGAATGGTTTCGCCGGGCCCTCACTGCTGCACTTGCAGCGGCCCTCGGGGTTCCGGCTGGTGATCGGGACCTTCTTCCCGCAGTCCTCGCACTCACGCATCAGATTGCGCGCATTGGCCCAGGTGGCCCCGCAGTGGCTGCACTGGCCGTAGTAATGCCACTCATCCCCTGAGAAAGTCGGGGGGACGTTTTTGGTGATCCCGCAGGCCGGGCAGTCAAAGGAGAGGATCCGGGCCGGTATACAGAGCTTCAGGCGTCTCTCTGCTCGTTCGTCCGCTTTAAAAGCATGCTTTTTCCAGCCGTCCAGGTTCGGAGCCGCCGCCTGCGGCTCCCACCCTTCCAGGTCAAAGTCCTCACTCATAGCTTGGCGTTCAGGAATTTGACGAATGACGTTACAAGCTTGGGCTTATCCATTGCCTCGCACCATTGCCTGAAGTCCCAGGCCGCCTTGTGGACATCGACTTTCTTGTAGGCCGGGTTCTGGGCCAGGGCCTCCAGGATCTCGTTGGTCATCAGCTCGCCCGGCTTGGGCTTGAGCGGGGCCTTCTGGCTGGGGAACCAGCCTGCCCGGGCCCACAGGCGCACTGCTGCGGTCCAGCTGTGGATCTTGGTGCCCCTGGCCGTCTTAAAGCCCGAGACCAGCCATGTGTCGTAGAGGTACTCGGCATCGCTGTCTGGGAGCCCCAGCCGGGCTGTCTCGGCCCTGATCTCGGAAAGGGGTGGCATCCCCCGGGGCCTGTCTTCTGCCTTGGTCTCAAACTCGGTCAGGCCATCCAACGGGCGCTGGCCTAGGTGCTTCTCTTCTTTTCTTGTCATACGTCTTTTCTTAGATCCTTATCTGTCAGGAGGAATCCTCGCTTCGCTCGGAATATGTCAGGACACTGTCCTGATTAGGAAACAATAACCCCCCTACCCCCCTTGGAACTACAGAGAGGTAGCAGGGCTATTGTTTCCCAACAAGACAGACCGTCCTGCATACGGAAATTCACGAGTACAACCCGAAACTTCCCCGTGATAAAGGACCTTCATGAAAACAAAAAGGGCTGGGCAGGTCAAACAAAGAAATCCTTTATCAGGGGAAATTTCCAAGAGGTGACCAGCCAGCCTGATTCATTTATTCGCTTTTTGGTTTAAAAGTCAAGCTCTGGACCAGCTTGATCGCTTCGTCGGCGGAGTAGACGATGAAGTAAGGGATCCCCTGATTCTCCAGCCGCTCTTTAAAATCCTTCTGGACTTCGGTCAGGGGGTTGGGGGCGCGCTTGAATTCGATCCAGAAGGTGATCGTCTCGGCACCCACCACAAAGTCGGGGCACCCCAGGCTGGCCTTGGTCTTGTGCGCGGTCGAGTGCCAGACGAAGGGGTAGAGGTGGAGCAGGCACCAGTTGGCGAACTGGCGTTGCTCCTCTCTTTCAAGCTTGTCCGTTACCGGCGGCGGGTGCGGATCAGTCTCGAAGCTGGGGCGTACTTCGGGCCCGTATCTTTTTTGGTCTTCTTGGCTCATGCCTCCGAGGATTTCGGGGCTTAGTTGGTCTCGTCTCCAGCCCATGATCGATATTGATGTCATGCGCTTGCTTTGGCAAGGCATCGCGGATCTGCCTGATCCTGGTGGCCAGGATCTCGTAGTTCTCCAGCTGGCGTTGAAACGCCAGCTTGGCCTCGGTATGGGCGGCGTTCAGGGTCAGCTGGAGGTGCCAAAGGAGCGCCTCCGGGTCCTGAGCCTGGGTGATCTTCTGGTCAATCTTCCTCATGCCGTTTTTATGATGTAGATGACCAGCACAACAAAGATGGCGAAGGCGACAAGATTCATGCCGCCCTCCTGGCCCGGGCCTGCTCCCGGGTCAACGCCCAGACATCATCGCCCTCCAGCCCTGCCAGATCACGAATTTCAGCCAGCTTTTTATAACGGCGCTTACCGATCGCCTGCATGACTTTCCGGGCCTGGGCCTCGGTCTGGACGCTGTCCGGATCGATTCCGGCATTTGAGAGCAGGGTTTTAGTGAAATTACTCGGGCGCGCACGCTTCTCCCAGGCGTAGACCGGCTGCCAGTTGACGAGTTCGTGATCGTGGATCGCCGCCGCGAAGTAGTCCGCCCGGACCATTCCGGCCCGAAAGCGAGCCGCAGCTTCAAGCTTGCGTCTAATTGCCTCCTCTCGTTGAAGCTGGATATCAAGCTGCATCTGGCGCAAGGAATAGCTTTGCTTGTCCTTGGTGGCCTTCTCCATCTCCTCGGCCATCTCCTGGTCCGCCGCGATCAGGAATGCCGGGGAAACCAGATCCATCTCGGAGCTGAGCCACAGAGGGTCGATAATGATGCTGTGGGGCTTGCTGGAGGCCGCAATCGCCCGGAGCCTGCCTTCTATGGTCCCGATGCCGTCGATCGTTCCTGGGGCCGTCCTGGTCGATCTGCCCACGATCTGGGTGTAGAGCACTTTGCTCTTGGTGGGCCGCAGGTTTAAGGTCGCGTCACAGATCGGCGCGTCGATACCGGTATGGAGTAAATTCGAGTTGCTTAAGAGGGTAATCCGGCCTTCCCGGAAGGCCTGGAGTTTCGCGTCCCGCAGAGGGTCTTCACCGTCCACATGAACGGCATTGATGCCCTCCGCGACACATGCCTCGACGAACTTCTGCGAGCTGGCCACCAGGGGCAGGAAGGCCAGGATATGACGGTCGTTAAACCGGGCTTTGATCTCCTTGGCGATCTCCCGGAAATAGGGCGCAATGGCATCGGCGGCATCATTAACATCGAAGTCTTTGCCCTCCGGCGTCCGGCGGATTCGTACGTTCGCCAGACTGACTGCAGTCGAGAGCTTCTCGACGTGATCCGGATCCACCAAATAACCTTCGTCCACAAGGTCAAAGAGATCTTTCCGGTAAGCTTCGACCTCAAAGATCTCGGAGAGAGCTTTGCCGTCCGCCCGGAAAGGCGTGGCTGTGATGCCGCAGACCTTCGCCGCATCAAAGTGAGTAAAAATCCGTTTCCAGGATTCGGCCAGAGCCCCGTGTGCTTCATCGGCAAAGATGTATTGGAAGTGATCTTTAGGGAACCGCTCCAGCCGGGCCTTGCGGGTTAAGGTTTGCACCGAACCAACCACCACCTGGGCGCTTAAGGGCGCTTTGGACTCGGCCTTCTCCAGGGCGGCAATAAAGCCCTGGTCCCGGAAAGCGCCCAAAGGCTGGGTGCAGAGTTCGTTGCGGTTAGCTAAAAATAACACGCGGCCAGTCTGAACCAGGATCCTGGTCGTCCCAGCCGCAATCAGGGTTTTGCCACCACCCGTGGCAATCGTGGTAATGCACGTTTTGTGCTTGGTCCACGTAGAGAGGATCGCCTTGGAGGCGTCTTGTTGGTAATCTCGGAATTCTTTCATACGACAGCCCTACTCTCGCCCTGGTTAATACTTTGTCAATTAGGAAAGTCACTTTTTCAACTTTTCCTTGCGCCAGCGTTTCTTGGCCGCCGCCTTCATCGGGCCGTGCCCCCGGGCCTTGGACTCCCCACTGGCCTTGCCCATCAGGGTGGCCCCCATCTTTTTTAACCACGCATCCTCGAGGATCTCGTTACAGAACGGGCATCGTGCCATTGGCGCTCCTTTTATTCGATGTCGATCTCAACCTCGGCGTTATTGGGCTTGATGATGGAGCCTTTCAGTTCTTCCAGGTCCACCCGGAAGCCCCGCCGCTCCTGGTCGCCGTTCCCCACCTCCAGGCCGGTCTTTTTCCAGAACCGCAGGACCGAATAGTTCGGCACCCGGACGATCAGCTGGCTGTCCCGCCAGCCGATCACCTCGCCCTCATAGGTCTCATTGCGCGGGGGTTCGGGCACCTTGTCGTACCAGTAAACCGCGACGTGCAAGGGGTGACCGATCTCCAGCTTCTGCTTATCCATATAACGTTATACTCAGGGGTATGCCCAACGTTGCACTGTCGGCAATTTGCCGAAAATTCGGCTGATTTTGAGGCACTTGCGTAAGGAAAAAGGGCAAATCTAACGTTATACCAGGATTACGCATATAACGTTATTTCGGGGTCAGCTCGATGACGATCCTGGCCCGGTTCTCGTAGTTGATGGCGGCACTGCCCCCGCGCGCGCTAGCGATCAGGATCAGCTCATGGACATCGGTACTGTCCTCGATCGCTTTATTTTCAAACGCCACGGCTTTGTTTAAGGGCCAGTTCTTGTCGATGACGTAATAGGTCAGGTTGCGCATCATCTGGTCGTCGTACTCCGCCCAGTTGCGGATCTCGCGCTCGGTCATCGCTCGAGTGCCCTCCTCGATCGCCTGGGCGATCTGGGCCCCGCAGATTTTGCGGATCCGGTTGAGCGCGGCCTCGCCCTTCTCGGTCAGGACCAGGACGCCCTCCTGGGCTGGTGATTTCTTCCTGGCCGGTGGGCCCTGGCCATTCTCCTGGTCACCCATCTCAATCTCCACTTGGCCGCCCTCCTGGGCTTGGGCCTGGGCCGCGACCGGCTGGGCCGCCTCGGCCTGCTCGACGGCGTGCTTGACGTCTTCAGTGGTCAGGATTTTATCCTGGCCCTCGGCCCGGATAACGAGGTTATTCCAGACCGTGGCCCGAAGCTCGGGCTCCAGGCGCGACAGCTCCGCCGCCTGACTTTCATTGGCTGGCAGGGCCAGCCCCGCATCCTGGAGCTGCTGAACCGTCTGACTGACGGCAATAATCCGCCGGTAGGTCCGCAGGTCGATCTGGAGAAACTCGGTGATGTATTCGCTGAAATCCGCCGTTTTCTCGGTGTATAATTCGTCCCGGTAAATCTTGTGCAGTTCCTTGGCGATCAAACAGGTAGCTTCCAGGCCCCTGCGAAACGCCGTCCTGATCTTAATTTCGCAATCCTCCAGCTGGGTCTTGCGAGCCGTGTCCGCCGATAAAGCTCGTGTGGTCATCCCGCAACGTTAGTGAAAGCTCAGGCATTTACCAAGGCTTCTCCATTTTGCTGAAAGCGATGGCCGATTCAAACGCTTCCGCGTCGGATTTCTGGGCGGAATTGACATTGTCCCAGACGGCCCTCACCTTGGGTAACCACTGGGACTCGATCGCCTGGAGTTCCGCGACCGAGAGGTCTCCCACGGTGCGGCCAACGAACTTGGGGTTTTTAAGCCCGGCGATGACGTGAAAGGCCCAGGGCTTGGCACTCTCCGCCGGGGGGCCGCCAGAAGCTTCGGCGGAAGCTTCTGGCGGGGGTTGTGCCGGTGGAATCTCACCCATGTCCAGGTCATCGGGCTCTTGGGGGGCCGGGGCCGATGCCGGGGCTGGAGGAGCGGCGGCGACAGGTTTGGGCGGTTCGGCACCAGCTGACATTTGTCCGCTGGTATCTGAGTAAGGACGGCCTTCCTTATCTTTTGGCTCAGCCGGAGCGGCGGCTTCGGCTGGAGTGGGCTTCTTGCCGGGCTTGGACTCGACGACCTTGATCCCCTTGGCGGCGGCCTGCTTTAAAAGCTCTTCTTCCTTGGCCCGGTTCTTAGTGATCTTCTCCTCGTCGTTGTACTGGTCAGCTTCCGAAACCCCGCCCTGGAGTTCCTCGGTGATGTAGAGGTTGCTGCACTGGTCCGGGAAGGCCCCTCTGAGCGCCTGGGCTTTCGCGCACTTACCCAGCATGAAATCCGGCAGGCGCTCCCAGAAATCGCTCACCTCCCAGCGGTTGGTGGCCTTGTTATAGGCCTGACCGCAGTACCCGGCCCACCGGGCGATCCCCACCTCCGGGTGGGTGCGCTCCTTGTGGAAAACGACACACTTGGCCGCCATGGGAAATTCATCCTCCAGCCACTCATCGCGCCAGACGCCGTCTTTCCCGGCCCAGGTGATCACTGACCCGTCGTAGTGGCCGGTGCGCGCGGCGATGGCCGTCAGGCCGATTACGCTGGTCACCGGCACCAGGGTGGGGACCTTATTGCCCTGCCGGTCCTTGTTGTAGCGCCTCGTGGCATAGATCTGCTTGGAAAAGGGATCCAGTAAAGTGCGCTGGCAGAGCCTGACAAAACTCTCCTGCTCATCCTCGGTGTAGCCCGAAAGCAGGGTGCGTTTAAGGACGGCGATTTCTTCGTCTGAGAGGAATGGGTTGTTGTCGTTCATTGGATTCTTGAAGCTGCTTTGACGCTCACATTGAGTCGCTTGGTGATTTTGATGCCGGGCAAGGTAGGCTCTGCCTCGGGGTTAGATTCCAGCTGGCTTCTGACATTGTCCTGGCAGGCGCGGATGTCCAGCTCCCAGCGTAGCAAACGGTAGTGACCGGCCTGACAGACGGTCTGGACGCTGACCAACTCGAAGTCGTATTTGTGGTCAACCCGTCCGCCGGGGACAAGGCCCCTGGGCGCTTCGGCTGGCTGGCCCAGCTCTTCCACGTCCCGAGCCAGCTCCCTGGCCAGCTGCTGCTGCAAAAGCTGGTTCTCGCGCTTCGCGGCTTCTCCCTGCAAGAGGGCGCGAGCAACCTCGTCCTGGGCCTCGCGCAGCGCCTTCTGGGCCCGATCCCTCTCAGCCTCGGCTTCTCGGACCTTGCGATCGGCCTCGGCCTGGGCCAGCCGCTGACGTTCGGCTTCCTGGCGCTCTTTGGCTTTCTTGGCCGCCTCCAGCTTCGTCACGTACCCGTTTAAAAGCGCCAGGACTCGATTCTGCTCCTTTTCGACGGGCCCGGCTATCTCTTTGGCCAAATTGTTGATTGCCGCGCCCACAGCGTCAAATGGGAGCTTGGCGTGCTTCTTGGCGGCTGCGATCTCGTCCAGCATCGCTTTTAACTGCCCAGCCGCCGTGCGCGCGGCGGAAAAGGTGAGGTCGTCCTTGACCTCGGTAACGGCGCTCGTGGAGGCCACGATCGCCCTGGCCCTGGTGCGGTCATCGGGGTTGACGCGCACCTCCATGCCGGAAGCGGTGATGATTTCTTCACCAAAGAATGGCTGGATCTCCATGGATTATCGGGTGGGCAGAACTTGGTCCACCATGTGCTTCAGCTCTTCCCAGTAGAAGTCGGTCGCCACTTCCAGCCGCTCGGCATTTTCCATGATGGTCTGCCGCATGTAGGGGAAGTAATCCGCGAGGTTGGCCCGGGCGTGCCGGGTGGCTCGCAAGAGGACGAGGTGCATCCGCTGGGCTTCTTTCAAGCGAAAGTATCCGCCGCCCAGGATGTTTTTCATCTTGGCCCGGTCGGGCCCCACGGCGACAGCCTTGATGTGGTCCGCCATGGGAATCATCGCGGCACTCAAACCACTGACCTCCTCCGGGGAATGCTTATAGAAGATGTGAGCGTCGATTTTCGTTTGTATCATTTTCGCACCTCGTGGTCCAATAAGATGGGTATAACTATCAGGAACTACTCACATGCTCAACGTTTAAATTCGATAATCTTTGTCGATGACAAAACCCAGCTCCCGGGCCGCTCGGCCATGGCTCTCGATCCAGTCGTGGCACCATCGGCAGACCGGCATCCAGTAGCGTTGATCCAGGAGGAGAGCGCCTTCGCAGCCCATCTTGTGATGAACGTCAAAGGTCGGGCGGATAGTCATCGACGCTGGCCATAACGTGATACAGCACAGGCACCAGGGGTTCTGCCGCTTAAAGACCCTGACGTCGCGGCTGTACTGGGCCCTCTGCCTCGCGCGCCTGGGGGTAACTCTCCGGATCGGCTTGGACCTCCGGATCGGCTTGGACCGTTTCATTGATTGAGACCGGCTCCCAGTCGCCTTCAAAAGTATAGCCTTCGTCGATGACGTGCTGGATGTGATCCAGGGCCACCTGTTCACTAGTCCACGGGCCGATCGGTTCCGCGTCAACCGTAAAGACGACAGTGATCTTGTGGGTCATACCAGGACGACTGAAGGATGGGGCAGCGGCTCATCAAGTGGAAGCCAAATATGCAGGCACCATTCGCAGTCGTTGATATAATCATCCTTGGCCGGGAAGAACTGAACACACCAGTCCTCATCGGCAAAGAAGAGATCCTTGGCCCTGGTCATGATCTCCCAGCTGGGTATCTTTTTGTACTGGGCGTTACTGATCGAGAGATGCTTCCAGCCCAGCCCGTCGCTAATCCGGATCAGGAACAGATCCCCATCCAGGGGGACCAGGAAAGAGCCGTTCCAGCCGTCTACATCTTCGGTGGCCAGTACACCTTTCCTGATCCGCCAGCGGTTGGCCTTGATCAGTTTCTCAAGAGCTGTGCCCGGCATAATGCTCCTGCACCACTTTGGTCACGCCTTCTTTAAGAGAATCTTCCCACTCCCGCTGTTTGGGGGTGAGCCGCTCGCGCCGGGCCCGTTCCTTGGCGAGGCGCTTGGCCTCCCTGGACAGGCTCCCAGCCGCGATCAGGGTGGGCACCTTCTTGCGCTTGACCAGGGTGTAGTACTCGGTGCGCTGGATCATGGCAAGGTACTGGGTGCGGGTGGGCGGCGGATAACGGTCCAGGTGCGCCTGGAGGAATTCTCCGAAGTGTTTACTGCCAGATCCGGCGCGCAACCGCTCGATTGTATCGTGCCGGAGCACGCAGGTAATTTGCCCAAAGTGCGCCTTATCGGGCTTTGGGGGCCTTCCGTGGTGAGTGTCGTTGTTGATTTTTTTTGATTTGGTCGGCATAAAAAAGTCGGGTGTAAAATGTGCGCAAAGCGGTGGGATCAATTATCTCTCCAGACTGGCCATTGGCCAGCAGGAAACTTATCCCGCTGGCTCGTGCGCCTTCAAGCGAGCGCCAGTCTAGCGCGCCGTGGCGGACGTAGTTGCCCATTCGACTGACTCCAGGACTTCCAGCAGTTTCTCGATGGTCTCGTGGCCGTTGATCCGGATCGAGTTGGTGTACTCGGAATTAAACGGGTCATGATAGCTGCGGCCAGTGGCCGGTGCGGCGAGGCCGGTGATCTCGTAGAGCTTGGCTTGGAGCCGCGCCTGGACGGCCTCCTCGTGGGCCTGGGTCTCTTTGCGGATCCTGTCCGCCTCTTCCTGCTTGGCCTTCAGCTCGGCGTGCTCCTGGTAGGGACTGATCACGGCCTCGGGGCTAACTGAGCGGGTGCGATCCTCGTCGGTGCCCGGCATGTCGCCTTCCGCGATTATTCCGATGATCGTGTTGGTGGTATCGCCCGGGCTGCCCTTCTTCTGGGTGCGGCGTGTCACGCTCTGGATCTCTGTCACCTTGAACCGGACGGTGCCGTGGTTGGGCGTGTTAACGGCGTAGAGGTCGCCAATGACGATCTTGGATGTTTGCATTAGGCGACTGCTCCCGGTTGCTGCAACAGTGCGGCGATGTTGTATTCGGCTTTGGCTATCCTGCGGGTAGCTTCCACTCGTGCTTCAGGACATTTCGTACACCCGTATTGATCACGGTTAGCGTCGATGATGGCGATCCGGGCGGTTTCTTCCGCGATGATGCGGATATTCTTGGCAATTGCTTTGGCGAATTTAGCTTGCATAAAAAAAGGTTAGCCGGAGGGATAGAACCTCCGGCTGGTGTAAAGCATGCTTTTTAGTTTTTGCTGAACAGCTCAGCGCACTCCCAGAGCTGGGTGTTGATCCGCGCTGACTCGGTGATCGACTTGATCGCCCGGGCCTTGCGTGCGCTCGACCACTCGGTGCCGTTCTGGACCAGCCGGTAGATCGGGTAGCCGCCCCGCAGGAGCCACTCCTGGGCCCGGTTAAACACGCGCCAGAGGTCAGCGCCGTCATCCTCGTACCGCTGGCTGGCGAGGATGTCCTCGATCGCTACAGTGCCGTCTGGCTCGTCGCCGTGCCGGATCTGGATGGCTTGGCGGACGAACTCGGTGGCGGCGGCTGGGGACATCTCGGTCTCCTTGAACTTGCGGATATGGGTGGCGATCTGGTCCACGTTCTCGCGGTAGGACTGAGCGACCAGGACGATCTCCTCGATCGTCTTATTGCCCCGGTGCGGGATCGTGACGGATTGGACCAAGCCCTCGGGCACTCGCATGCCATTCTTGCAGATCAGGCGTTCCAGCCCGGCCTGCATCCGGAAGGCTCCAGAGCCATCGTGGGCGTTGCCCAGGTAGAACTGGGGTTTGACATCCCCCACGTTCTTCATCTGGATCGCCGGATCGCTCAAGGTGATCTCGTGCCGGGCGAAGAGCGGATTGCGTGACCGGCTGTAGGATTGTTTGGCATCGACGACTGCCCAGTTGTCCTTGACCAGGACTTCGAGCACGTCGCGGGTGGAGATGAAGTTGTACGACTCGGAAGTCGTAATAATGTTGCGCGCGGTCGCTAAAGCGGCTGGCGCGCGTCGGAGTAGGTTGGTATCTAGAACTTGCATACGGGTATTCTCAATTAGGAAATGATGTTTGTCAAGTGGGAAAGTTTATTGCCGTTTGCTGGCTTCGTATTCGGCTATTTCGGCGGCAATGCCGAGAGTCGGGGCCGAGCCAAGCGGATCCGGCCACCAGGGAGTGGCAGGCCCGATGCGCCAGAGGTCATGATAATAAAACTTCCCATCCATCTGGGAGACGCCCATTCCGATGCGCTCAAAGAGCCAGCGGGGGATCTGTCGCTTCCCCGGCTTTCTCGCAACGCGGCTCCGCTCTCTCTTGGCCTTGGTTTTCCCCGATATCTTGACTGTCGGGATTTTGGCGATCAGGGCGCTCAACTGTACGCCGTTGATCCTCGACTCTTTTCCATTCTGGATTCATAAGTATGTTTTTACGCGAAGACCAGGATAACGCCCTCGGTCTCAAGGGTGATCACTATCTTGATTTTTCGGTTGGCTCGGATCTCTTCAATCACGTCCCGGTGCCGGATCCGGTTGCAGATCCTGGCAATGAAAACACCGCCCGGCTCCAGGTAGGGCTCCAGGCGTTTGAGCAGGGCTGGAACGCTCCTGGCGTAGTAGATCGATTCCCGGAAGAGGATCACGTCGTATTTGCGCGTCGGCAGGTAGCCATCCATGTCCGCAACCTGGAACTGGTGTTGAGGATTTCTGGCCATGGCTTTAGCAATAGCCTCTTTGGCGAAGTCCACTCCGGTGTAGGTGGTGAACGCCATCTCGGCAGGCGTGCGGCCCGAGCCGCATCCGATCTCCAGGACTGAGCCAGGGTATCTCTGGAGCACTGGATAGATAGGGTCACCCTTGGTCTCCTGGTCCCAGGCGTCAGTCTTAAACTCCTGGTTCCAGGCGGTGGCCTTGGCCCCCAATGTTTTCAGTATTCTGCTGATCAACTTCATAAGCATGCTTTTTACAGGCTCCTCCAATTCCTCTTGCACCGTTGGAGCCAGTTCTCCCGGGCGATGGCAGCGCGCTCAGCGTCTTCCTGGTCTTCCCTGGCGCGTTGCGCGGGGCCTAGACCCTGTCGCCGGATCTGTTCCAGCAGTTCGTTAGTCTCCTCCTGCTGTGCGCGAATGCTCCGCAGTTGGAAAAATTCAATCAGGCTCATAAATCAGGTATTTTGATCGTAGCTGCGTTCGTCCTCGTAATCGACCTGGGAGTCGAGCTGCATCCAGGCTTCTTTGAGGGCATGGCTGATGTTGGGGTACTGGCCTTCTTGGTCGTCGATCAGGTCGATCGCCTCTTGGACCAGCTGGGCCGCGCGTTCAAGGCGTTCAAAGTTGGTGATCATAGGTTGACGATGTCGTCAAAGATTTGCTTGATCGCCCGGTAGGCGATGTAGAAGAAGAGGAGGACGAGAATAGACATATGATATTATACGGTTGTTTCCTGATTAGGTAAAGCGATGTGTTTAGTCTCCCGGTGATTCTTCTGGCGGCAGGCGTCAGAGCAGAACCACCGATCGATCCGCGAGCCCGGCGGTAAGGGGCCATTGCACTGCAGGCATTCTCGTGGGTTCTCGGTCTCAAATTCGGCGCGTTTAGCCGCGCGCCATCGGCGTTTGTATTCGGCCCGGCGGCGAGCCATTACTTTAGTCCGCTTGGTAGTTGAAGTAGAAGCGCGGCATGTGCTGGAATTCCAAGCTGCCCTTCTGGCCGGTCACCTTGTCTCTGACAACCACGTAGGGAGCCATAAAGCCGATCACCTCATACTGAGAGGCGCGCAGCTCGTCGGTGCTCCATACTTGGCCGTAGAGGGCTTCCAGCTCGGCCCGTGGGCCAGCTTCACTGTTCAGCTCGGCTTGGCGAGCACGTCGGATTGATTCGGTTTCGTCTTGCATACGTTCCTTTTGGTTTACTTGGTTTTGGCCCACTGATCGAGGGCATCGCAGCAGGTGCGAAGCTGCGATCCGCGCCCGTACTTGGCCTGATACTTCACACCCAGGTGATCACAGATCTGCATGGCCAGATCATGGGCATCGGCTCCCCTGGCGCTTTTGGCACCGTCATGGAGAGTCAGGCCCTTGGGTTCATTCGGGCTGGCGTAGGCGATGTAGGTGACAGGCGTGAGCCCGAAAGGCTCGGCCAGCTTTTGCGCGCCTTCCTCAGAGAGGAAAGCGTGGTCGTATTGGCGAAGCTCGTCGATCGCCTTGGTGAGTTTGTCGTTTGGCATTTGGTTGGTTTGGCGGCTGGGTTGAAGTCGCGCCTAGCAGCCCCGCTGGCGTGCCTGTGGGGCTGCTGTGGCGCGTTTGTCAGGCATTCTTGAGGATTGTCCTGACGTGAACCGGCTTGATGACTCCTGGGCCGCCGTAGGCCTCCGCGAGGTAGTCAAGGGTGCGCGGCATGAAATGATTGGAATAGACGGCTGTGGTGAGCGGCCTGATCGCCTTATAGTGGACTCGGTCCTGGGCGTTGAGGGCCGCCACCATTGTATAGTGACGGCTGATGACGGCTCCCAGCCATCCGGGCCCACGCGGAGCGTAGTCAGGGTTGATCAGGATGTAGTAGGTTTTCATGGAAGGCATGCTTTTGGTTGTGGGGCCCGGTTGCCCGGGCCCGTGTTACGGCTCTACAGGTCCAGCCCCATCAGCTCGCGGCAATATTGGCCCAGGCCGGAGTCAATCGACTCAGGGACAGTCAGCGTGCGGCCACAGCGTCCACAGCGGCCTTCATGGCGGATCACCAGCTGAGCCGGGATTGCATCGCCATGGTCGAAGTTCCAGAAGTAGTTGAAGGCCTTCCAGCTGGGGGCATCGATGCTGACTCGTGAGTTCTTGGTCAGCATGAAACGGCCATCGCGGATCAGGCCCAGGTAGCGGAAATCGTTCTCGTTGTCGGGCCCGGAGAGGAGGTTGACGAAGTGGACCGTGTCGCGGCCTTCCTCGGATTTCTCGCGCACCTTGAAGGTGAAATGCGCGCCGGTTTTCAGGCTCTCCAGCGTGATGGTGGCGTTGCCTGCCAGCGTGAACGTCTTGGCGTCAGCGATGCTGGCGAAGTGGTGGTTGACTTGCATACGATTTTGGGGTGGGTTTGGGGCCCCCTCGGAGAGCCCCGGTTAAAAGTTTAGGAGTGAAAACCGGCGGCGTTCAGCGCGCTATTGGTGCGGAGCAGGAAGGTCGCGGCGGACTTGAGATTCTTGCGGGATTGCTCCAGCCAGTACCGCCGGTCAGCGTTCAGCTCGTGGGCGATCGCGACATTGAGCAGATGCACCATGCCGTCCAGGGCTTCCTGGGCGGTGGTGTTGGGGGTTTGCCAGTCAGTGACTAGGCTTTCGTAGTTGGAAACAGGAACTTGCATACGGGTATATAACGACACTTTCCTAATTAGGTAAAGCGATTATTTGTGATGGAGCAAAGATATTTGATGGGTGGCCTTGGAGATGGCGACAATGGCCAGCTCGAAGGCTTTCAGGCCAGCGTCCTCTTCCCCCATCAGAAAACAGTCACGAGCAGTCTGGGCCCGATCGATTAGCACCACCAGGGCCGCGTCAAGCATCTCGGGATCAAATTGATCAGCTTTCATTTGCCGCCCCCGCTGAGCCGTTTACCCAAGCTAATCCCAGGCCGCTCGACCAGGGCGTAAAGCACAAGCGAGAGGCCGTAAACGACCGGCACACAGATCACCAAAGTAAGACCGGCTCTCTCAATCGTGGACCAGTTGCGCGGGATAACCCTAGTAATCAGGGCCAGCACCGGGTAATGGATCAGGTAGGTTGAGTAACTGATCTCACCCAGACGCACGAGCCAGGGCGCATAGTGGTACATCGTGGTAGGCCGGTTCTTGGTCGAGAAGAGATAGATCAGCGCCCCGGCCAAAAAGAAAAAGAACTTCTGCGGCAAAAAGCCGCCGGAGCCCAGCCAGTAGATACTGACGCGCGAGGCCACCGGAGCCATCAGGAAAACGGCGCTGGGGACGCCAACAAGTAAGGCACCTTTTAAGCCCGTTCTGGACAGCCACCAGATGAGTAGCGGTGCGACGAGGTAGAGCTGGAATTCGAGACTGATACTCCAGGCTGGGACCAGGAAGGCGTACTGGCTCATCGGCAGCCAGATAGTGGGGATAAGGCCATGGAGCAACACCGCATGAGCCGCCAAGTGCCACCAGAAGAAATGGTTCTCACTCTGTTCAATCAGGGGGTTAGTGGGCGACTGGATCGCGCCCACGGTCAAGGGGCGAACGGCCAGTGAGATGAGCAGACAGACCAGGAAGACGGGAAAGAGCCGCATGAAGCGGCGGAAGATAAAGACGCCGTAGCTCTCGCGCTTGGTCAGGATCAATTGCGTGATGACAAAGCCTGAGAGGATGATAAAGCCCTCGACAGCTGACTCGCCAATTCTCCTCTGGGTTTCGCCCTGGATTCCACTGACCCAGGCGACGTGGACCATGACGACGGCCCAGGCCAGGATGCCTCGCAGGACATCGAGGGTGTAATTGCGGTTGGATTGATTTTGCATGTTGTTAAACGTTGAGCATGAGTGACTTATATTGTTTATAATTTCTAACAAAAACGGCCCTTTTTCGCCCGGCCACAAAGGCCCCTAATCGCCTCGCTGGCGCGTCGGAGCAACGTTGTGATAGATTGGACGTCTTTTATGCCCAACGTTTGTACGGGGCTCCTGGAGCGTTTAAAGGCCATATCGACTTTTAGCAAATTTGGGCAGTTTAGCCCCACCATTTGGTCCAGAGAATGACGCCCACGAGCGGCCCCAGGAGCAGCAGCAGCAGGGGCACCACGGCGTGAAGGAATTGGCTCATCATAGCGGCCCAGTGGCCCAGGTTAAAAAATAGACTGCCCCCAGGATCAGGAAGCCCCACAGGATCGGCCAGCGGAGCCACCACATGACTTGGAGCATGCAGCCCAGGACCAGAGCAACACCGGCCAGGAACAAGCCAGAAAGCAGAAAGGTAAGCAGGTCGGGGTGGTTCATTTGTAGCCGCCCTCCTGGCCGAAGCACCGCTTGCAGCGATGCACTCTATATTTAGGCAGCTCGGCGTGTTCACTCTGGTAAGCGCCCATCTTGCGGCCTGTGCATTTGGCGACGTAGTAGACCCAGGCGATCAGGTGCGAGCGTTCGTAGCGCACCTCCTTGCGCACGCCCAGGTGATAAACGCCCCGGTCAGAGTAGAGGAAGGCGGTGGCCGGTTTGGCGTCTTCACGCGCATGCTTGGCCAGCTTCTCCGGCGTGACGGTTTCCAGTGGCTCGTTCATCGCTTGATGCTCCGAAGCTCGTTGTACTTGTCCCGGGCAGCTTCCCAGGAGCGGAAATGGACGCCGGTATTGTAATAGCCGATGAAGTAGATCTCTTTATCGGTGTAAAGCCGCTGGAGGCTCTTATAGGAACAGGAAGCGATCACGCCAGCCTCGGGGGCTGGCGTGTAGTCATTCGGAATTTGTTTCTTGAACATTGGCATACGATTTGAAGCGAGTTACTTATCCTCCATCCGCGCCCGGTAGATCATGCAGGCCGGGCCTATGATCTCGGTGACGATCTCGCGGTAGAGTGCCTGGGCGGCGGAACGCTGGCCGTTCCAGTCGTTGGCCGGGCCGTACTCGCCCAGCTCGCACAGGGCGACCCAGGCGGCCTGATCCTGCAGCGTACCGGCCCACATGCAGTTGGCAAAGAGGCCGATCGAGTATTCCTTATCGGCCAGGAGCGAGGCGGCGGTTTTGTGAGGCTCGATTGTGTAGGTGGTGGTCATGATTAGCGAACCTCCATGCGACCTTTGTACGGCTCGGGGTTGGTTTTGCTGAGTTTGAGGTTCTCAGGGCTGGCGTGATACTCAGCCGGGGTGATGCGCTGCAGCTGGTCCCAGCTGTATTCGCTGGCCCAATCGACGCCGTAGGTGGTGCGCCAAGTGCCGGTATCGCGGTCGTCGTTATGGTAGATGCCACCCAGGCGGCCAACGAGGCCGCTCTCGATGATGCGGATGTAACAGTTGATTCGGAGTGATTTGTTTTGCATACGGAGTTGGTTACTTGCGGTTCAGCCAAGCCAGAGCGAGCGAGCGGCTGTCAAAGCGGCCACTCAAAGGGGTTTGATGTGAGCCGCGAACGACATACCATCCGCCGAGCAATTTGTTGTAAACGACTTTAGCTTTCATGTACGCTCAGATTATATGACGTTATACACCTTGTCAAATCCTAATTAGGAAAGTCGATAAAATGCCTGTGAAAATGTGGGCATATGACGTTATAAACACGCCCTCCAACTTACGCAAGTGCCTGCAAATCAGCCGAATTTTCGGCAAATTGCCGAAGTGCCAACGTTGAGCATAAAGGTGGCTATGATGCCAGTTTATACACCCTCATCATTTGAGGTATAACGTTATCAATCGCGATCCTGGTGCGCCAGGGCTCAAACATTAAAGCGTGGGCCAAGCGTTCCAGGGGAATCGCGCAATCAAGCATCGCGCCCTGGTCATCCAGGCCAGTGATAATGCCGTACCCGGCCAAAGGATGGCCGCCGTTGGCCGATTCCATGACCCAGTAGGGATAGACGAAAGGCTGCCTCAAAAGCCCCTCCTCGTCGACCCAGGCGACGTGGGCTACGCCGTGGGCCATGACGTTTAAGCTTGTCATCTGGACAAACTCACAGTCGAGTAAGAGGCCCAAGCTGAGCCGGTCGTTGCGGTCCACCCGGATGGGGTAGATTTCCAGCTGGAAGGGATCGATCAGGATGGCCTTGATCTGCGAGGCGTTTTTCATTTACTTCTACTCTCGGAATGGATGACTTGAGTGACAATGACTGGGATCGGCTGGAGAATGCCGTACCTAAGCCAAAACACAAACGCAAAGCGCAAAACAAGCCAGCGCCTATGCACGATGCTGATAAGCGCACTCCACTCGATCCACAAGCCCCGGCCCCGCGTTTAAACGGTGTTCTGGCACACAGAGGCCAGGAACCCACAGAACGAGCTGTGTCAGCCTGGAACGCGCGTGTGCAGGGTATGCCCATGGTCGACATCGCCCACGAACTGGGTGTTTCCATTGAGTTAGCCAAGGAACTGATCAAGGAAGTCCACACGGCTATAAGGGACGACCTTAAAGACACTTTGGATCTCAACCGCCAATTAGACCTGGAACGGGTCGACGGGCTCTTAAACACCTTTTATCCGGTAGCGCGAGCCGGTGACACAGACTCGGCCACAATTGTGATCCGCGCGCTGCAGCACCGAGCGAAATTGACCGGCATCGAGCCCCTGCCCGATCCTGGGCGCTCGCACCCGACAAACGTGCTCGTCTGGATCCAGAACCAGATGGGCGGAATCAATAAACTGGTTGACTCTCTGCCACTGGAATTGCCACCATCTGCCCCATCGTGAGTGAGGAAAACACACAGCTCGTAGAGAAGATCACCTCGATGATCAAACGGCGAGCGCCATTCATCAGCTGGGTGATTACGCGGGAAGAAGTGGAGAATCCAACCTGTGAGGCGCATGAGCTGGGAAAAGAGATCGAGCGCATTCTGAAACTGCGTGTGCCCTTCGAGTTTACCTTGAGTGCTTCGGAGCTGGAGCGAGTAACAAAACCGTGAGCGACGAAAAAGAAATGGGCTTGCATATCTTAAGGGGTAAGCGAATCGAGGAATTCTCTATCGAGGACTTGAACCATTTGCGCACCCAGATCGAGAATGAATTGCCGCAAGAATTGCCCGATGAGATGAATGACCTAAGCTCCGCAGATCACAAGCGTTTACTGGAACTGGATTTAATCGATGAGGAACTCGAGAGACGCAGTTAAGGGAGAGATACTCAAGGTGATCAGGACCGAAGCCTTTCAAGCGGTGACTTTTTACGATGAAGCTCAGAAGCGCCAGCTGGTTTTGTTGTACAGTTTAGGTGAGGACGGAATCATTCGGGAGTACAACGGCCAGGACGGCTGGAGGGCGTACCCCGTTCAAGTTAAGGAAGAGCTAAAATGACTGACCAAACGATGTTTGATCCGAAAGAACGTGAGCACGTCAAGCCGGATATCGACCTGGATGTGCTCTTCACCTATCACGCGCCCAAGGGTGATCAGGCGGACAGATACCAGGAGATTCGCGCGGCGGCCAAAACCTTTGCCCAATTGATCTGTGACGAGAGCCCGGCCTCTCGCGAACGCTCTCACGCGATCAATAAGATTCAGGAGGCCGTGATGTGGGCCAACGCGGGAATAGCGAGGAACGAAAGCCATGAGTAACCACGAGATCCCCAAAGAGCCGATGCTTGAAACTGACCCGGAGGTGAGCGCCAAACGAACGGCTGAGATGCAAGCCCTGGCCCAGCCGTATAACCCGCCACCATTCAAGGGTAACCTGACGATCATCTGGGAGTCAGAGAAACAGCAGCTCTTAGGCCGCCAGGAGTACTTGGAAAAGCGCATCTATGATTGTGAGGAACGTTTGAGAGTCCTGGAGGCCTGGGCCCTGCAGTTGAAACGAGAGCCCACGTTCTTTACCAAGGTATAACGTTATGCTACCCGATGGCCTTTATCAAGTGACGACTCGCTATCTGTGCGCCGGATTCATCGTGGAGCGAGGCAAGGTGACGCGATGCGCTCCGATCCTCAAGCGCGCCCTGGCGTTCTACGCACGGCGCGCGATCCGTATCCGAATGGTGTTTTAATCCCGTCAAGCGTCCCGCCAGGGACCACCCCAAATGCCAGTCGGCACACTCCACATGCACTGCCCAGCCTGCGGGAGACCATTCAGCCGCTTCAGGTCACGAGCGAAGCGAGTGAACTTCTGCAGCCGCAAGTGTTACGCTCTGACTCTGCGGAACCTGCTCGCAGCGTATTATGATGACAAGTCGCGGCAGTCTGTATCCGAAGCTGCTTGATCTTCGTTCGGTGGCCGGGCCCGGCGCGCGCTGACGTCAGTCAGCTCCCGCAGCGCCAGCCGCTGACCCTCGATGGCTAGGGTCGCACGGCGGATGTCATCCATCCATGGTATAACGTTAGGACTATTCGACTGTGGTGTGGAACACATACGCAAGTGCCTCAGAATCAACGTTTCCTATTTTATACTACGCTGATTGTATGATGTTATCCCAGGGAAGCCCTGGCCATGCGTTACGCCCTGGTCCCAGGGAGAGGGCCACCCTCCCTGCATTAAACGCGCCGTGCGCGACCCCGGGGTATTGCCTCCTTGCGGGTCCCATCTGAGCATTGCGCCACCCACTCAAGTCCTCTGTTCACTTTTTCTTGCACCCCTCATTCTAACGTCATAACCTGCCAAGGCAATGACAAACGCGGAGCGGCAGGCGGCCTGGAGGAAGAGGCACCCATTCACGGCGAAGGCCGGGGTGAGGGAAAGAATGCGCCGTCTACGGGATACCGGGAAAGAGCCCGATGTGCGTAACGTGCGTAACGAAACCCCGAATGTGCGTAACGTGTCCGTGACGCCCTGGAATGGACAGGAGACGTACTACACGGACTCGATGGATGACGTCGAGGGTGATCCGAAGGTCATGGAAGCTCACAGGTCCAGATTGACGTTACGGACGGGGGTGGGTGGATGGAGGTCGATGGAACCAAAACCAGAGGTGGTCGTACCTGACGTTATACAAGAGAGCCCCCAGGACCGGCGGAAGCGGTTCGACCAGCTCAAAGCCGGTTTAGGTAAAAAAATCGTTCGGGCTGCGCCCGAAACAAATCCCATCGCTACTGATTCGGGGATTGAAGTTCCCTGGGAATGACGTTATAAGGACAAACATGAGTGATCCCTACCGCAAGGTGACAGTCTGTGACTCCTGTCTCCAGGCCAGTTGCTGGCAGGGGGCTTTTTACTGCGACCGGTACATGGAATCCGGGACAGTCGATCTCCCCTTGTGGGCGTTAGAAACCCTTGCCCTGGAGGCCCCCTCCTATTGGGAGGAAAATACCCCATGCCCAGAAAACCATTAAAGACCGTCGAGGAACTCAGGGCCGGAAATAGGGAACGGCAGAAACGCTATCAGGCCCGGCTCCGGGCCAAGCGTGAAAAGGAACGCCAAAAAGAATCGGTCGAAATCGAAATGGAAAGCGTATGACAAAAGAGGAAATCCCCCGCCGCTTTACTCTGGAGGGCCTGTCCCTCGGATTCTGGTTTGATCCCTTTGACCGGCTGATCCAGATCCCCGCCGGGTGGGACAAAAGCTGGATCGGTAAATCCCTCGGGGAAGTGACGAGCTGGGCCCAAGAGAATAATTGCCTTCTGGCTGAGGACAATCGCTTGGCAGATTCAAGCTTTGACCCGCGCGCCAAGGCCCGGGATACCGATCCCCCTACCGCCAAAAACGCGGCTTTCCAGAACCTGCCCACGAAAAACACCCAGAGGTGGATCATCCTGAAGGTTCATTTTAATCACCCTTTGGGCCTGACCAATCACGAGTTGGAGGCTCTCATCAATCGCGACCGCATCGTGATCATCAATGACAGCCTGACCACCCGGGTTAGCGAACTAGAGCAAGGCGGCTGGCTCTTGAACACCGGCTTAAAAAGGATGGGCAATAACGGGATCGAAATCGCCGTCTGGCGCATCACGGCCAAGGGCCTTGCCGAATTTGGGATCGAGGTCCCGTGGGATTAAAAAGAGTCGAAAGAAAAACGTATGCAAAAAGACAAACCCAAAGTGACCAGAAAACAGAGAGAGAAGGAATTAATCAGGCTGCAGGAGTCAATCGACCACTGGGCGTCTAAGGAGAAAAGGGCCGCTCTGAAAAGAGAGGAGCTGGAAGAGCGCCTGGAAGCCCAGATAAGAGCGGCCAAAGAGGAGGAGGCTCCAGAAGCGGCATGACCAACTTTAAGATGAAGGGGATCCTTTCCAAATCCCACGCGGAGATTATCCGGGGGGCCTGGAATGGCTTGGGCGAAGAGGGGCAGCGGCTGATCAATTCCTCGATCCTGGAGGCCTTAAAGGATATCCACCCGGGTGAGGAAAAACCCCGTTACTCCGAGATCGTTAAGGCCGCCTGGAGCTTAGGCTTTGATTACGCGATGTACGCCGTTGAACAGGGGGTCTTAATCAAGGCCGGGCCGATCAGGCCGGAAGAGAATTAGGGTGGCCACCTTCTGCCAGATCTGCCGCCACCCCAGTGATGAACCGCCGGGGCACGAGCCTGGGTGCCCGGTCTTAACAGGGGAACCCGTGCGAGGGTACGACGCCTTTGGGCCGATAGAGATCAATCAGCAGGACCTCTCACCCCTAAACCAGATGCAGCAGGCCCAAGGGGGCATGATGGCCGCTGGGGCCGCCTATGAGCCAGAGCATCCCTTCCCCGGAAGTGCCGCTGACTTCTACGAACGTAACCAGAAGCTGATAGAAGAGAACGCCCGGTTGAAGTCGGACCTGGAGAAGCACAAGGCCGCCTTAGAGGACATCGACGACCATGGCCGGGCGCTTCACTTTATCGAGGCTCTCCGGGCCGCCGATAAACGCTTAAGTCAGCTGACCCAGGAACTAATCACGGTCAAAGCGGAGCGCGACCGGCTGAAAAACGCTGACGGCGGAGAAAGAATGATCTTTTGAGCAGGGCTCTCTTAGCGATCGGGGTCTTAGCTCTAAGCGGGTGTGCGAGCTTGGCGATGGTCGCCTCTCATCCCCTGACTCACCAGTTAGTCCACCATGCCGTCCAGCACATCGCTAAACACTACGCCAAATGAACCTATGACGATCGCTGAATTCAGGGAGCTGGCCGAGTCGGGGAAATACCCCGATGACACGATCCTCTACGCCTTTGACGGGGATGAAGGCGAAAGCCGTCCGGTCACCGGACTTCTCTACTTCGAGTGTTCTATTCACGGACCCACCCTCGAATTCCAGACGGACATCCCATGACCGAGACTGAACTCTATGAGATCTACGCGAAGTGGACCGGGGAGTTACACTTCTGGTGCGTCCGGGAGCTGGACCGCCACATCGATGTAGAGTTTTTCCCTAGCGCGTACGAGTTCAAACTTTACTCCGGCTACGCGGAAGAATATTCCACTTCTTCAGGGATCCCGGGGTTGCAGAGGCCCCCGGGAGAGAGAACTGAAACCGTCCGGCTCCTGCGGCCCGAACAGAGCCCAACCCAAAAGCAACTGGAAACCCTCTTTAAAGATATTTGTCTGGCCGCCGCGCGGGTCTTAGACGTTCGGGTCGGGAGGGCCCGGCTGGAGGACCGAAAGCAAGATTCATGGACGGAAGAACAGACCAGACTAGAAGTGAGGGCCTGGAAGACTCTTGGCCTGCCAGAGGATGGAACCCGTGGGGAGTAGTCCTGGTTTTCAGCTTCCTTCAGATCGTGATCCTGGCCGTTGAATGGTATTATCTGGGGGCCTATTTCCTGGGGCGGTAAAAGAGGATGAGTATCAGGATCCAGCACAACGGGGTGTGGAAGGAAACGTGGCGGGACCCTTACGCGCGAGTCCCCTCACTTACCCCGCCAGCCGTCCCGCCCCGGCATTGGAGACCGAATAATCGGCGTTGTCGTACCAGGGGTTCCTGGAAGTCATGGGTCCGGCGGTGCTTGGGCCTTGACAAACCTTGAAGCTGGTCCTGGGAACCACCGGGCAGGCCCGTAGCTGGAAGGGCTGGCAGCCCCGCACGGCCTTCCCAATTGGATTCCGGGCTCTGAACCCTGGCCGGTAGGCATCAACGCACCCCCGGGGCGCTAATGAACGCCCCGGGGGTGGATAGGCCGAGGGCGGCGGACCCTGGCAGGGGTCTTTCGGCCAGCCGGAGAAGTTCCGACAGCCCGAATACGGACTCTTGAACAAGACCGATTGCAAAAGCTCCATGTGGAACTTTACTCTTCCTTGGCGGTCGCGCTGGCCCCGGTACGCGGCTGGGGCGTCTTAGCCTCTTCGGGCTCTGGCTCCTCCAGGTGCACCTTGGCGTCGGGATAATTGTGGAGGCTGGCGCTTGAGGCCTGGACGATGTTGCCCTCTTCTGCCTCGGCCTCTTCCCGGGCCACCTTCTCTTCCTGGTCGGCCTTGGCTTGCTGGGCGGCTTCTTCCTCGGAAACTCCGGGGACCTCTGATTGCTTTTTGGTGATTGGCATAACAATGGAAGAGTTCGCGCGCCGAGCCTTACCTGGAGACAGGCTCCCCTCCCGCACCCACGGGAGGGGATTAATGGGATGTTATTCGTGTAACCGTGTCAACTTTGAGGCCGGTGTTAGCGGCCCTGGGGCTGTTGGCCCCATATCCACTGTCATTCCAGACGAAAGGATCCTATGGCAACTAGATGACGTGCATCAAGATCAGAATGATCACGATGATAAAAATCAGGCCGATTCCGCCCACCGGCCCGTAGCCCCAGTTGGCCGAATACCCCCAGCGGGGCAGCGCCCCGATTAAAAAGAGGATCAGGAGAATGATCAGAATGGTTGAGACGCTCATACTGTTTTATTCCTTTCTCGTGTCCGAGCCTTTGCCGTTGCGGGTTTCCACGTAGCGGTCCACCGTGCGCAGGCCTGCGAGGCCAAAGACCAGGGCGGTAATCGACTGGTAGAAATTGCCGAGGAACTTGTACTCCTTGATGTGCTGCTCGAATTCGGTCCAGCCGAATTCGCGGGAGGCCAGCGCCATCGCAAAAATAGTCAAGGGCAGGGTCAAAAAGGTCAGCACCGTGCCCCAGCACAAAAGCACTTTCCATCGCGGTTCACTCATACACTCTTTATAAAGGCCAAGTCTGCATCGCCGCCCAGAGATCCGTTTTCTGGACCGGCGGAGGGACAAATGCGGTCCCTCCCTGTTCGCCTCCCGGGTACAAATTGGCGTAGGGCGGCATCACCCAGGGGCCTTCTTCCCGCTCGGCTTCCCGGTAGGCGATTCTGGCCGGAACCTGGATCTGGGTCTGCTGGTTTGACCCCGAATAAGAGGGGACAATCAGGGGAGCGTGGAAGTGGTCATTCTCCCAGCCCAGGGCCGTGACGGTCGAAGTGCTCGTGACTGAGAACGGGAAATCCTGGACCGGCAGACTCCAGAGGAGCCGGGTGACAGTGGAAGTGCTGGCAACCGTAAACCCAAATCCGGCCCGTTGAACCTCCAGGCCCAGGGCGGTGACAGTCGAGGTACTGGCAACCGTGAGCGCGAAATGCCGTGCGACCTCGTAACCCAGGGCGGTGACGGTCGAATTGCTGTGCACCGAGACCGGGAAATGAAGGAGGAGGGTCTGATGAAACGCTAAGGCCGTGACGCTCGAGGTCGAGGCGACGGTGAAGGGGAAGCGTTTAGCGGTCTCAAACCCTAAGGCCGTGACGCTTGAAGTAGAGGCGACTGAGAAGGGGAACCGGCGTTGCACCCTTAAGCCCAAAGCCGTCACGGTGGAAGTACTGGCGATCGCGAAGGGAAAGCGCCGTCCGGTCTCAAACCCAAGCTTGGTCACCGTGGAAACACTGGCCACCGTAAAGGGGAAATGTTTCCCGATCGTCTGCTGCCACAGGGCGGTGACGGTCGAAGTAGAGGCGACCGTTAAGGGGAAATGCTGGGCCGCTCCGGCGGTTTCAAAGTTGAGGGCCGTGACGGTGGAGGTGCTCTGCACCGTGAACGGGAAATGGCGCGCGGTTTCGTAGCCGAGGCGGGTGACGGTCGAGGTCGACGTTACCGTGAACGGGAAGTTCTGCACCGTGGGCCCCACCAGGGTGGCGTAGATCGAGATCTGGTAAGGGCCGCCAGCGGTGCCGGAGGTGTAGGGATTAATCAGGGTCCCGGTATAAGGGACGCTGGTGTCAAAGAGGGCATTACCAACCGGGGTATCGTAATAACCGGCGAAGGGATTCTGGGCCTGCTGGGCCAGCCAGTAATTGCCCGGCGCTAAGGTGGGCCCGTTGGCAATCGGCACCGTGATTAACCCGGTCGAGGAAGTGGGGGTGACCGCCGTCGAGGCGAGGAGCGCCCCAGGGACATTGCCTGCGTCGGCGTAGACCCCGAGCAAGAGATTGTTCGGGGTGGCGTCGGCGCTGAAAATCGAGATCGAGCGCAAAATCCCGGCCTGGGTCAGGGTGACCTGGGAGGCCCCGATCCCGGGCTGGCTGGCCACATTAGCCCCCGGGCTGGTTGGCCCCATGGTGAAAGTCGCCACATTGGCCCCGTGGAACGAGAGGGCCGTCACCGTGGATGTGCTGGCCACCGTCAAGGGGAAATGCTGGACCACGATCGGCGCGAAGGTGGCGTAGACGCTAAAGAGATACTGCCCCGAAGCGGTGCCGCTGGTCGGGAAGGTCGAGGGAAGGGTCCCCGTCCAGGACTGGCCGTTATTAAATAGCCCTACCGCGCCCGAGGGTTGATCGTAGTATCCGCCTACCGCGCCCTGGACCTGGAACCCCAGGTAATAGGTCCCGGCGGCCAGGACTGGCCCGTTGGCGATCGGGAGGGTGTTCGTGCCAACCGTCGAAACCCCTACGGCGGTCGAGGCGAGTAAGTTTTTGTTAGTGGTCGAGTCGTAGATCCCCAGGATGTAACTAACCCCGGCGGTGCTCCAGAACATCGACATCGAGCTGATCTTGCCCGGCTGGGTCAGGGTGACCTGGGTAGCGCCGATCCCCGTGTAGGTCCCGGTCTGTGATCCGGGGCTAGTCGGGCCCACCGTGAATCCAGCCGCGCTGGACCCGTGGAAGTTGAGAGCGGTGACGGTCGAGGTGCTGGCCACCGTGAAGGGGAAATGCCGGATGATCGTCGCCCCGTGGAACGTCAGGGCGGTGACCGTCGAGGTGCTCGCGACCTGAATCGGGAAAGTCGGGACCACCGCCGCGTACTGGAACCCGCCAGCGTCCCAGGCCGTCGTCCCGCCGGGCCGCAGAACCCCGTTAAAGTCGCTCGTAAAGACGCTAGATTTATTGAGGGCGGCATTACGCGCACCGCTGGAGCTGATGATCCGGAAATTCTGGGCGCTCGAGGTGCTGGCGTCAGTGGTCCCGTTAACAAACGTGGAGAGCGTCGTGTCCACGTTATGATCCATGGTCAGGGTGGCAACACCACCGACATTGTAATTGTCGGTCGCCATATTGGCGAAGATGTTGTTCTGGATCGTCCCTTTGGAATTCGCGACAGAGCCAGTGTAACTGCGGGTCCCAAACCCTTGCACGTCAATCGAGGCTAGGGTGTTATTGTAGATAAAGAACCCGTCCAGAGAACAAAAGATGTTCCCGCCCGTGGGGTTGTTAGTCCCGGTGGCGACAATGACGTTGTTGTAGACTAGGACCCCATTTAAGCCTTGAGCCAGCTTCCCGGTCGCGCCCGGGGTTCCATTGGCGGACAAATAGATAAACGAGGTGGTGTTCGCACCCGGGTCGCCGTGGATGTAGTTATTGTAGATCTGGAGGCCCGTGATCGTGGAGCCGTCGTGCTCGGCCCAGATATAGATCCCGTTATGATGGTTCTGATCCTGGGGATCGTCCCAGATCGTCCCGGGCATCGTGATATCGTTGCCGTAGATCTGGTAGTTGCTAAAGATGCTCGTCCCATCAATGTCGCCCGACTGGATGCACCAGTTGGCGTCTTTAAGCGTGTTGTTGTAGATCTGGCAGCCGGAAAAGTTGCCGGTGTCGCGCACGGTGGTGATGCACGCCCCGGCAGAGGTGACGACATTGTTGTGGATTAAGGTGTTATTGCGCTGCCGGTAGATATTGATTCCCGCTCCGGCATTGTTAACCAGATCGGCTTGAGTCTGCTTTTTATAGATGTTAAGGATCGTCAGGTTCCTGACCTCGATCCCGTTGCCGTAACTAAACTGGACGCCGTCCGAATAGAGCCCCGAGGCAGTGTTCTGGTTAGTCGCATTGATCTGGCCGTTGGTTCCCCCATCCACCGTGATGTAGTCAACGACGTAGCCGTTAATCGCCGCTCCCAGGCCCACCGCACCCGTGGAGGGATTTAGGGGCCAGCTGGCCGCGCTCATCACGGCATTGGGCTCGAAAAAGATGGTGACCGGGTTCCCGGAAGCACCCGAGCCCTGGACGGTCAGGGGCGTAGAGATGGTCCCGCACAAATGGACGGTCGTCCCGGGCCCGATCTGGATGCCGGTCGGGGTGCCGCTCGTCCAGTTGGAGCCGGTATTGAAGTAGGTTACCGCCTTGGCATCGGCAGCATCCAGGCCGCTGCCGGTCCCCTGCTGGGTCTGGGCGATGTAGACGGCGTTAGGCACACCCTAGGACTCTTTAATCGATGCGGAAACTGAAGTCGGCAGCGTTAAACGTGATGTTGTTCCCGTTGGCGATCGACTGCTGGCTGCCTGCCGGGATGTCGTTGAGCAGGATCAGGTTCCCGCCGCTAGACGCATCACGCAGGCCGGTCGCGACAATCGGGCCCAGGGACCCCGTCGCAGTGAACCAGGAGAGCGGGAAGCTCGCCCCGGAGCACACCTTGGCCCGGTTGGCCGCTGCGGCAAAGAAGGCGGCGGAATTAGTGATCGCCAGCCGCACGTAACCGGCTCCGGTGACTTCCACGCCCCCGGAATCCGCGAGGCCGGGGCTGGTCGTAAACATGCAGACGTACCATGTCCCGGGAATAGTTGGGGTGACGAGTTTTCCAAACCACTGGTCTTCCAGCAGATGGACGAAGTAGGTGGCTAGTTCTTGGGGCATAATTTTTTTATCCGAATAGGGTGGCGTAACCGACAAACTGAAAAGCTCCATTACCGGCACTGGAAAAGCTTGCGGGAAGGGCCCCGGTCCAGGTCGTTCCATTGTTCCAGGCCCCCAGTCCCACTCCGTTATTGTAGGTGCCGTTGATGGGGGCTTGATTCTGCCAAGCAACCCAGTAGGTCCCGGCTGGAATGGTGGGGCCGTTCGCCACCGGCACAGTCTGCAAGCCAGCGTTGATGGTGGGTACGACTGCGGTCGAAGTGCCAGCGATCAGGGTTCCGGGGAGGTTTGCGGCATCGGTATAGAGCCCCATGATCAGATTGATCCCGGAAGTGCCGCTGGTTAGATAGGTAGAGAACGATTTCAGGACCCCGCTTTTTGGGTTAACAACCTGAACCCCGGTTATTCCGCTGAAACTTCCGTTGCTGGTTCCTTGCGCGGTAGGTCCAACATTGAAGTTGGACCCAGGAGGAGCAACGGGCCCGATCGAACCGGCCAGCTTCGCTTCCAGGGAAAACTCCGTATCGCTGGGATTAACCGCGCCTGCCAGCGCCTGGACCTGTTTTGCCAGCAGAGAAAACACTGTGTCATTCGAGCTAACTGTGCCGCCCAGGGCCTGCAGCTCTTTTACGAGCAGGGAAAAGACCGTGTCGTTTGAATTGATCGTGCCGCCGAGGGCCTGGACCTGTTTTACCAGCAGAGAGAATGCCGTGTCGGTGGAAGTCGCTGTGCCGCCCAGGGCCTGCAGCTGCTTCACCATGAGCCAGAATACTGAGTCGCCTATCGCTGCTGGTTGAGCACTCATTTCAAGTCCACTTGCCGTAGGTCAGGTTGACCGATTTACCGGCATTGGGGCCGCTTGACTGGCTAACCACCAGATCCCCTCCGTTAACGACCTGCAGACTGATCTGGCTCGCGGAATCGGGCGATTTCATCGAGACTGGCGGTGCCGTAGCTTCCACCCAGCCAGCATCCTGCCGGGCATAAGGCGTCCCGTCACTGGGCGCGTCAGCGGTGATTACCCCAGGCGCTCCGGGCGCACCAGCTGTCCCGGGATCTCCCTGGTCGCCCTTGGGCCCCGTTGCTCCGGGCTCGCCCTGTGGTCCCTGTTCACCCGCTGGCCCGGGCTCGCCCTGTGGTCCTTCAGGTCCCGCTGGTCCCGCAGCGGAATCGCTCGAAAGGTCGGCAATCCTGAACCGGCCTCCGGTCTGCAGCTCACGGGCGTACAGGCATCCGTCACTGCCGATGTACCAGCTCAACTGGGCTGGCGCTCCTCCGAGATCTTGTGGAATTGGCATAAGTTTTTACCAGCCGGTGTCTGCTGTGAAATGCCATTGGTAATTGGCGTTGCTGGCATTTTGAGTTGTCGTAGAAAAACCACCAAATCCTCGCACCCCAACTACCTGTGCGGCGGCAATGGCCCGACTGGTGGTTGCCGTGGCATCATAGAGAGCGTTAATTGCCCCGGTGTTACCGTTGTAGCCTGTCATCGTCGGTGTTTTCGCCATTATTTTTGGAAACGAAATCGGCAAAATTGGGTTAGCACCTCCTACGATAAGATGATAGATCATCCCTGGACTGCTAACCGTACCGGGAGCAACATTGTAGTCATAGCTTTTGCAGTAATACCGCAGACACTCGTCGAGATTCTGGGAGAACGGCCTGTCGATAAAGGGTGAACAAACCGGCCCAGGTTCATGCTGAGCGGCATAAAACCCCCACGAATTACCAACGGTAGCTAGCGAGTTTAAATTATTCGCAACTCTTTGATCGCCGGTCACCCACTGGTTAGGAGTTGCCGTGTTGTAAGTAGAGCCTGCCCCAAAGCAAAAGCCCAAAATGTATCCGGTTGTTCCCGGCTGATTGGCGAAGGCCATGCTGCTCGGCCAAACGGGGATATTTGGGAAAGTGAAGACGGTCAGCGTGTTGGCCACCGGAGCAACAGGGATGACGTAAGAATTCGCTCTCCCGGAATCCTGCAAATAAATGCAAAATGGAACGCCTGCCCCACTAATCATGGTGACCGAGAGCGAGGTCGCTCCTCCGCTGATCGGGCGGTACATCGGCCCTTCGATATACTGCTCAACGCAATAATAATCTCCTGCAGCCAAGCTCGCTTGAGCCGTCGAAACCGACATTTGCAACGAATTGCGGGTGAAAACGTAGGTCGTTCCAGGAATGCTCGCTTTCGTATTGGACTGGGACCCATTGACCACTGCGGTTAACCCCGCCGATCTGACCGCAAACCATCGATCAAGAATACGTCCAGCCGTTCCGAGAGGATTAGCCGCAAACAGAGCTGTCTGGGTTACTTCAAAATTCGGGTTCCCCACGGCGTTGACGGTATTCAGCCGAAGAGTCCAGATAGAAGATCGCGGCACCAGAACCTGGGAATCTGAACCAAGGATGGCGATATTACCCACATCGGTACTGACAGCAGTAGGACCAGGGGTCCCTTGAGGTCCAGTGGGTCCAGCAGGTCCTTGCGATCCGGTTGCGCCGGGAGTGCCTTGCGGTCCACTGGAGCCTGCAGGTCCTTGTGGTCCTGCAGCGCCGGTATTGCCTTGTGGCCCTTGTGGACCGGTCGCGCCGGGCGTTCCCTGTGGTCCGCTGGCACCCGTATTGCCCGTGGGTCCTGCGGGTCCTGCGGGTCCGGGGACTGTACTGGCCGCTCCCTGTGGTCCAGGAGGTCCCTCTGGCCCTTGTGGCCCCTGAATCTGGCCGATATCCACCCATGCGGTGCCGTTCCAGACCCAGGCGTGTCCGGTATCCAGTGCAGTGTAGCAATCGTTAGGCGAATTGCCGCTCGCAGGAAGACTGGCGGCGGTTGGCACCGTGCCTTTCATGTTGAGACCAGTCCCGGCTGGTCCCTGTGGCCCCTGGGCCCCTGGTGGCCCTTGAATACCTTGGGGACCGGTGCCTCCCTGTGGTCCGGCTAGTCCCTGCGGCCCCTCCGGCCCAACTGCTCCCTGTGGCCCCTGGATGGAGAATTTCTCGATATCCTCGTAGATCGTGAACAGGCAGTTAGTCTGCAGTTCGTGCGCGTAAAGGTTCTCGTCCTGGCCGATGTACCACGTCAGCTGGGCAGGACCGCCGATCACGTCTACTGGGAGCGGCATATCAAGGGATTTTGCTGTAGCCAGTGGCCGCGCCTGGGAGCGTGCATTTCGCTGGCGGAACAGTGTTTGAGATGGGGTTAGCAGCGTTGATCCGGGCCACCTGATCCTGGCCGTTGTAGCGGACCGGGATCCCGCTATTGGCCGGGTTAACGTAGGGGCCAGGGCCATCTTCCCAGGCTATCGTGGTGGGTGGGCCTTTGGGGAAGGTGACCGGCATGAAGGGGTTATTATTCATGGCAGTTTAGAAAGCGTTGGATTGGCTATCTTTGGGCCTGATTCTAACAGGGTTGACGGAGCGCCTCCGCTCGGCGGCGGCCAGACCGGGAAGGGCGGCAACCCTGGCTGGCCGCCCGGTGGATGGAGAACAATCATGGCAGTTTAGATAGGGATGGCGAGGCCTTATCCGGCAGCACGCAAAACTTCGAGTGCGGCCACGCAGGCAGTTGCTGCTGCTGGTTCTGGCCGGTGGCTCCGGATGGCATCTTGGTAGGAAAGAAGGTCGCCTTCCAAACGCCCCCGGGCGGATAAGGATTGGCCGTCGAGATATTGGCCGTTTGCCCTCCTCCATAAGGGAAGGGGTTAGTGATCGGCCCCAGTTCCGGGGCCGTAACCGGCGCGCCACCAGAGGGCGGGGGCCACGTCGGGAAGGGTGGCAGGCCGGGTTGGCCAGCCAATGCTCCAATTTGTGGGTTATCGCTCATAAATTACCATCCAGTGTCGGCGGTGTAGTGGAATTCGCATCGTCCGACTGCTTGAGCTGCGGAAAATCCAATGCTGCTTACCGCCAGCGCATTGGACCCATAACTGAGAATGGCGACGGGTGAGCCGTTAATATTGGCAGTAGCGGCAGCACCGCTGGACGGACTATAGATCGTCGCCGTTGGATTCACCGCCAAAGGTCTGGGGTAGGGCGCATAGCCGTAAAAGGCCGCCAAGCTGGTCGGACTGATGAAGGCCGGGCCGCCAGAGATCACCGTTCCAGCCTTGGTCCCGTAGATATACGATTTGGCGAAATAGCGCAAACACTCGTGGTAGTTCTGGTCGAATGGCTTATCAATCGGCATTGAACAGACCGGTCCCGGTTCCCATTGGATGAATCCGATGTCGAAGCTCGAGGTGGTGATGGGGCTTGAGGCAAAATTGTCCTGGCCATGCGCCCCAAAAAAGTTGCCGGTCACCCAGGTGTCGTTCGCGCCCGTGGTGAGGGTTGTGCCTGCGGCTAAACAGATCCTCAACAACTGTCCCGCCGCTCCGGGAGCGGTCGACCAGTTGCCTCCTCCTAAAGAAGTGGGAGACGGAATATTCGGGAACTGGAAAAGCGTCCAGGCATTAGCCGTATTAATCGTGAAAAGCTTGGAGAGGCATTGGGTGGGCGGATTGTCAGAGATGACAAGGCCAAGCTGGATCGGAGCAACGCTCGAGCGCACGAGGATCGAGATCGAAGAAACATCAAGGAAGATCTCCCTGAACTGCGGTCCCTCCAGGTACTGGCCGATCGTCAGGTTATCGCTCGCTCCCAAGGTTGATTGAGCCGTGGTCAACTGGACGCGCGGGGTAGCTCGAGAGATCAGGTAGCTAGTGCCAGGGAGAGTGGCCAGTTGCCCGGGGGCTTGCCCTATCTTGATGGCCATGGTGCCAACTTTAGTCTGCCACCACCGATCCTGCCAAAGGAGGCCGGTGGCGGGACTAGTCAGCGTTGTGCCAACGTTCCTTTGATCCACCTCGAAGTTGGGGTTGCCGATGGCGTTGTAGCTCCGCAGGCGCACGTTCCAGATTGCAGAAACCGGGACACTGATCAGGCTGTCTGAACCCAGGACTGCGAGGTTACCTGCATCGGTGCTAACTCCTGAAGTTCCGGCAGGCCCCTGGGGCCCGGCTGGACCTTGCGCTCCTGGTGCTCCGGTAGTTCCCTGCGGCCCAGTAGGCCCCTGCGGCCCAGTGGGGCCGGTCGCGCCCGTATCGCCCCTGGGGACGGTGAAGTTAAAAACCGCCGCAGAAGTGGTGCCGGAATTTGTGACGCTGGCAAAGGATCCCGCAGCGCCGGTAACCGTGGACCCAACGGCGACAGTGGCCGCCGCTCCGCTTGCGCCCGTATTTCCCTGCACCCCTTGCGCCCCTTGAGGACCCGTAGCTCCCGTAGGTCCGGCTGCTCCGGTGTTACCAATCGGACCCTGGGCACCGGCTGGACCCACTGCTCCCTGTGGCCCCTGGGCTCCGGCGATCCCTTGCGGCACCGTAAAATTTAAGACGGCGGCTGAACTGGACCCGCTGTTTGCAACCGCTGCGTTGGAACCTGCCGCGCCCGTAGTGGTGGTGCCCACGGCGACCGTAGCGGCACTCCCCGCCGGTCCTGTGGATCCGGCAGGCCCAGTGGGGCCGGTGGGTCCTTGAATCGGCCCGATATCAACCCAGGCGGGGCCCGGTGTGCTCCAGACCCAGCCGTGGCCGGTATTAGCCGCGATCCACAGATCACCCAAAGTGTTGCCGGTAGCCGGGAGATTAGCCGAGGTCGGGACTGTGCCTTTGATGACCACGCTCGTGCCATCGTTGCCCTTGGGCCCCGTTGGCCCTGTCGCGCCCGTAGGTCCGGTGGACCCGGCGGCTCCGGTTGGCCCCTGGTTACCTTGCGGCCCCTGGTTGCCGATCGGGCCTTGCACCCCCTGATTACCCTGGGCTCCGATTGGTCCCTGGGGTCCGGCGGGACCGGTGGCACCAGCCGGGCCGGTTGGCCCCTGGAATGGGCCCAGGTCAAGCCAGGAACCCGTCCAGACATAGGCGTGCCCATCGGAGAGGGAGACCCATAGATCGTTGATCGCGTTGCCGCTGCCCGGAAGGTTAGCCGGAGTAGCGACGGTGCCCTTGACGGTAAGGGGCAGCCCCGGTGGTCCTGCAATACCCGCTGGCCCGGTTGGCCCCGCTGGGCCGGTGCCGCCCGGAGGGCCGGGTAGACTGGTCGTCGTCACCTTGCCCGGCTTAATCCCGGTTCCCGGCGGCTGATTAAGACTGGTCCCAAGGTTCTGGACCGTCATCCGGTTCAGGGCGTCGGTCGAAACAACCGTGTAATAGCCGCCATTCTCGATCACCACCGTCATCCCGGCGACGAACCCTTGAGCGTTGGCCACCACCAGGGTGACATTACCCAAAACCGGCGGCTGCACCCACGGATCCAGGACGGTTGTAAAAACGTAGACGAAGGTGATCCCGTCGTAGTCCGGCGGATCCTGCGGCCTGACTCCGGGGATCCGAGGCGCGATGGTGTATTCCTGGTACATTTACGCTTTGATGATGAAGTTCACGGCCTTGTAGGGTGGTAGGGTACTAAATGGTGTGCCGCTGCCGATGCTACTGGTTGTGCCAGCGCCTGCGGCACCTGTGGTCAGATCCCTGTCCGCTCCGGCGGTAGTTGACGCTAAGCTTCGATCAGATGCCCCCGTGCCTCCGGCTGGCAGGGTAGCGGCGGAAACGGTGATGGGACCGATACCGGCGGCGGCTGTCCCGTCCGCTGTGGGTCCGCCTGAGTTTATCAGGTTGCCAGGAGCCCCGCTTCCCGATGCTGCCCCGCTTCGGCTAAAGACGGTGTGTGAGTGGGTCCCGGCGCTGGCACCGTGGGCGTGATTAAACTGGCCCGTGGGAATAGGGTGGGTGTGATCGACCCCGGTAAAGGCGTGTAAGTGATTGACCCCTGGGTGAGTGTGGTTACCCACGGTGTGAGTGTGAGCGGCCATTTCCGCGAGCGCCAAGGTATGAGTGGCCGCACCGCCTGCGGAAACCAGGGGATAAGTGGCATTTGCCCCGATCGGGAAAGACCCTCGCATGTCGGGGAGATTAAAGGTCGAGCTGCCGTCTCCAGCTCCCCAGGAAGTTGAGAGAATCGCGAAGAGCGCCGGAAACTGGGTCCGGGACACTGCGGAGCCGTCACAGGTGAGCCAGCCGCCTGGGGGTGTCACGGCTGGCCACATCGCCATCGTGCCGGTCATGGCGACTCCCTGAAGTCCTTGTGCTCCCTGAATTCCCTGTGGGCCCTGTGGGCCTTGCGGCCCTTGAGGGCCGGTCCCGGAGATCGTGTTGCCAACCGGGATAACCGTTCCCGGCGGCTGGCCGCCCGGGTAATTCTGGTTGACCAGGGTCAGTGTATCGGCAACCGGGTCAGTCGCCTGGACACTGAAATACTCCCCGCCTTCCACGTAGACGATCTGGCCAGCGGCAAATGAGCTGGCATCCTCGACAAAGGCGATGCCGGTAGTGACCGGGATCGAGAACTGCTGTTTAAGGGTCGTATAAACGCTGGTGCCGCTGACTCCCTGCGGCCCCGGCGGCCCAGCTGGCCCGGCTGGACCCTGCGGCCCCAAAGGGCCTCGCGCGTTGGCCGGGCTGATCATTGTCCCGGCCCCGATCATCGTCCCGGGGGCGGCGTTATTGGGGTCGCCGGAGTTGACCAGATTGACGGTGTTGGCGCTCGGAGGCGACCCGATCACCGTGAAGGTTCCCGCACCCGGAATGTAGACTAAAAGCCCTGGGGTCATCCAGGAAGTGTCGCTGACGCTGGTCAGCACCGGCACCGAGCTGCTCGGATCCGGGACCCGGAAAACGAGCGAGAGATAACTGAAAGAGGTGCGCCCCGGCGGCCCTTGTGGTCCCGGCGAGCCGTTACGTCCTTGAGGGCCGAGCTGCCCCTGGGGCCCGGGCAGGCCTACTCCGGGAGGGCCCTGGGGCCCTGGGCCGCCGCGCAGGGTGTCGATAAACAACCACTGGGCTAGAGCACCGGGAGGGGCCGATGGTTGTTTGGCGATCCAGTAGCCGCCGTCATCCAGTGTATACGCCGAATCATTCGGAAAGACCGAGCTGTTGTCGATCGCCGGAAGCTGGCTGTAACTTGGGAATTGACCTAGGAAGTGTGACAAGCCGTGGATTCCCCACGGAGAAACCAGACGCTCTTCAAGTCCGTGAAATTAACTCGCCTCCAACCAAGTGAACAGCTAAAAATGCACATCGATCTGGAACTCAAATATCCGCTCCACCTGAAGCGTTTCCTGAAAGAAGAACGGATCGCCATCGTCGACTCGGCTGGAACCCCGGTCGCCCAGGCGGTCAACTACGTGCACGCTTACGAAATTGTCAGGCTGGCCAATTGCGCCTATAACCTCGTAAGCGACCTTTCACAGAAGAAGCCATATGAGAACCCTGCAAAGCCTCCTGACGATCCTGGACGGCCAGAAGCTGGCCCCGGGATACCTGACCCCGCCTAAACCGACAGCCCTCGAATGCGCGATTGACCTTAAACGGCAGCTCGACACGGTCACGATCAACGGCGGAGCTTACCAGCCTCAAGGGACCCTGCTCTTCGCGGAAGCCTGGGTTGGCAGCTTGAGGGCCGGGGTAGACGCCATCTGGCTTAATGACGTGGACGGCAATCTCGACCTGAGTCACGGCAAGGGACCCGCCTACATTTTCCAGCAGCCGGTATGAGGTGGGATGAAATCCTGATTGCGGTTTTCGTCTACCTTTCTTTGTCCGTGTCAATGATTTTTATCGCAGTTGGCGGCTACTTCATGACATGGTGCGCTTACGAGATTTATGCCGCTCACCAAAAAGGGAAAAAAGATCAAAGCCGCTATGGAGAAGACCTACGGTTCTCAGAAGAAGGCTGAACAGGTCCTCTACGCCTCCAAGAACGCTGGCAAGATCAGTGGCATCGACAAGGCAAAGAAGAAAAAGTGATTTTATGGCCAAGAAAAAGGCACCTCCCGCAAAGAAAACGGCTCCTCAGAAACCGATGGCCAAGGGTAAGCCGATGAAGAAGGTCGCCAAGGGCAAGCCCAAATCGAAGTTGCCAACTCTGGGCGGAGGGTTGATGGGGCTGGGCGGGACCGGCGCTTCGGGCATGATCCCGTAAGCTCAAAACGTCCCATCGGGAGATCTGATGAGGTCCGGGGATAACTGCAGTAAGACCGGGTGCCAATAAGCAGGGGCACCGATGGGAGGTTCTGAGCTTGTTTTTATCACGCCGAAATAATGGCAATGATAAACCTATGCCTCGGGGGACGCCCCGGGCTCTGTGCGTGGCCCCCGGGCACGGTCAGGCAGAGTAGAGCCGAGAAGGCGAATCTGACCGGGGGCATCTGATTATGGAATGGGTTCTTCTTGCACTGTTCTTGGGCTACTCCGGCCAATGCGCCCACGAGAAACGGCAGCGCAAATGGGAACGGGAAGAACGCCGCTTCCAGCGGTGGCAGGAACAGGAGCTGAAAGAGTTCGTCGCTTCCTTGGAAGGTCTCTCCGAGGAGGAAAAAGCGGAACGCTGGAAAGCGCGTGGAGTCGCAATTCGTGCGGCCATTGTGTGCGCGGCAGCCGCCGCTTGCATCTTCTAAAAAGCGTTGGGCATAACCACTTGACCCACAACAGCCCACAGGTCTATGGTGGGCGATTGTGCCAAGTTTAACGAACATCACGTTCCCCGATGAACTGTCTCCCGCTTTGCGCGAAGCGGTTGAGCACTACGGCTTTGAGAGTCTGGCCGCGTACTTCCGAATCTGCGGCCACGTCCTTCTTCAGCACCGCAAGCGGGACGAGTCCCTGACTCTTCCGCTCACCTTTTTATGCAAGCCAAAACAAAAGTAAGAGACCGCAAATTCATGGGCATCCCGGTGCGTGAGGCACGGGCCGCGATGCACGTCCAACCCAATAAAGATGACATCAAAGGTGCCACCAAAGAGGACCCCGAAAACTGTGCCTACGCGCGCTGCCTGAAACGGACACTGGACTGTCAGAATGTCTTTGTTTTCAGGTCAGTCGCCTATGTGGAAACCCTGGACGAACAGGGCAACCGGCTGATGGAACGCTACATGGTCAGAAAGCACGCCAAGGACTACCTCTTGAAGTTCGACGGGGGTGAAAGGGTTGGGCCCGGAGGCTTTGTCTTCCATGTGCCCCAACACGCCAAAACGCTTGATTACAAGATATCAGACTACCAAAGGCGAAAGAAGGCCGGTAAACCAACCAGCGGCCCCAAGAACACCGGGGCAAGGTTAGCTAAGCCCAAGTCCTACAATCTCAGGGACGGTAAAGGAGCCGTCCATTTCATCACCGCTGAACTGATCAGGGTCCACCGATGAGTGAACCCAACTATTTCGGCCAGCTGATCGGCATTCTTCACGTTGAGGAATTACTCCGCTTGCAAAAGCGATGCCGGATGCAGAAGAAAGTCGTCCTGGCGGCGATCCTGAATGATGAAATCGAGGAGCGGGAGGGTATGGCTAGTGATGGAAAAGCATGACGCATTTAGCCAGCTCAACTCCGAAGACCAGAAGGCGGCAATCGATGTGGCGGTTGCCGCTGTCCTGATCGGCCTGCGGATCCCCTCTACGGGAAAACCCCTCTACGACTGGATGGCGACCGAATTCTCCAGCACCCGCACCCTGCCGCCCAACGTCGTTAAATACGCTCTGCGGAGCCTGGGGCAGGCCCTCTTCCGGCAGAACTGGACCCTGGTGATCGAGAAGGATAAAGACGGCATCATCACCAAATTCACGCCGGAATGGAAGGAGGGAGACGATGGCGACCAAATCCTACAATAGCCGCGACATGCCGGTGATGGCCAAGCAGTGCTCGACCTGTGTGTTTGCCAAAAAGGAGGACGGTAAATGGTTAAACCCGGAGCTGGCCGAGATGGTGGAGGAGCGGATGCTCAGGGTCTCCCAGATCTGCCATCACCCGGCGCTCAAGGGTAAAAAGCAGACTCACCTTTGCCGAGGCACCCGCGACCGGCAGATCGAGTACTTCTACCGGATCGGGTTCCTGCCGGAGTGCACCGATGAAGCTTGGCAGGCCAAGCGGAAGGAGCTGGGTTGTTGAAGGACTGGACCACCCGCGACTGGACCAGCGTCATCTGCGGCTGGATCGGCGGGATGATTGCCGTCGAGGTCATCCCGGAGAGCGGGTACAAGCTGGTCCTGGTCTTTTTCGCCGGGTTCTGCGTAGCCTGGGCCATACGCGGCCTGATCCCGCGCTAAACGAAGAAGCCGTCCAGGATTCCGAGGCCCTGGACGGCAAGTCGTATGCAAGTCAAATAAACAAACCGTAGTTGTTCCCGATAGGAACTAAACAGATTCACTCATTATACCCGGTTGAAAGACTCGCATTCGGTAGAGGGAAAATCAAGAAAAGAGTGTTTTTGCTTACGCAAGTGCCTCAAAATCAGCGTTTTTTTCGGCAAATTGCCGAACCTGCAACGTTGAGCATGCCCACGGGTATAACGTTATGGATCGACCCAGCCAACGGTCGAACTGCCAGCCGTGACCGGAGCCAGGACCCAGCAGTGTCCGTCATTCATGGTGTACCACATATCGCCCAGGTTGGCCCCGTAGGTAGGCAGGCTGCCAGCCCCCGATAGCTCACCCATGTAGCGGGTGGTGAGGATCCGGCCATCGGGCATCGTGTCGTTCTCATAAGTGCCGATCGGGCGGATATGGAGCAGCTTGGCTCGAGGTGCCGATGCCGTGGCCGGTATCGGCAGCGCCCGGCGCACAGGCACAGGATCTGGCAAGGGCGGAGCGGGTGTGGGATTAACCAGGATCGCGCCTGGGTATGGCGCTGGGCTCGCTGCCGGAGTCCGGGGCTTAAAGGAGGACATAATCCCCATCACGGTGAGCCCCAGGAGGACGCCCGTGGATAGATAACCCAGGAACGCCACGAACTCCGGCTTCTGCGGCTTTTTGGACTTCGGGCGGACCTGGAAACGCTCCTCTTTGGGGAGCGTGGTTTCAAAACGATCTGAATAGATTTGCATACGTTGCCATCCTACCCCGGCAACGTTGGGCATGCAACTTTATTGCGGCCACTGGGTGGCCGGGTCCGATTCGTCCCCCTCGCCCTCGGGCGGCGGCTGGGCCGGAGGAGCTGTCTGAGATGGCGCTGGGGCGTTGCCAGGACCTCCCACAGCGCCTTTCTGGGCCGGGAAGGGTATGGTAGCTCCTTGAGGCCCGGTGGGGGCTGCTGGGGCGTTTATGGGAGCCTGGGTGCTTTGAGCCTGCTGGGCCTCTGCGGCACCCTGGGTGTCGGCCTGTTTCTGGATAGCGCCCCGCTGTTTAATCGCGGCAGTATCGATGTCGCTGGGCCCCAGGCCCTCGCTGCCGCCGGTCTGCGCGGCTTGCATCTTACCGGCGCTGGCCTCGCGCGCGGCCTGGAGCTTGTCCAGCTCCTTTTCCACCTCGGCGCTGAAATCGGTGCCGCCCAGCTGAGCGGCTCCATGGCGCTTCATCTGCTCCATCTCTTCGTCACTGAACTGATCTGGGATCGATTGTTTTGGCATATGACATTATAGCTCAACGTTGGGCATAAGATCAAGCCGCTTCCTCTAATCCGGGCGCGGCGGGAGCTTCCAGGTGCTCGCGGGAGAGGCCGTGCTTACCCAGAAACTCGTCGGCATACCGCTTGAGGTATTTATCGATCTTCTCCTCGCTCTCGCCGCCGGTCCTCTTCTTGGCCAGGGTGGTGCGGAGGGCGTCGAGCTTGTCGTCGCGCGCTTTCTCGTCCTGGTAGTGCTGCTGGAGTTCTTTAGAGGTCATCGCCTTACCCTCGGTCGGGAAGGCTTTATCCCAGGTCTCGTCAAAGCTCCCTTTTTCGGCTCCCTGGCCGCCGGTCCAGCCCTGCTTTTCCCAGTGATGCTTTTCCGCGTACCAGAGGATAGCCTGGAGATCGTCGGGGTTAATCCCGATCTTGTCCGCCGCGTGTTTCATCGCGTCCTGGCTGAAGGCGAAGTCGAGGCTATTAACTCCCGGCTCGGCTGCTGACTGCGGTCGCCAGCCTTTCTTTTCGCCAGCGTGCTCGTGACCCAGCCGGTGCAAGTGCCGGGCCGCCCAGACGTCGATCGTGGCTGCGAGCGTCCTACCGGTCAGGTTCCCGGCGAAATTGGGAGTCTTGGGTGCGCCCACCTCGTCGAGCCACTTCCCGGCCAGGACTTTTAAGACCTGTTCCGAATTGGAGTTGTACTTGGCCCCGTTCTGCTTCTTGGGAATGATGTCATGGTGGTCGATCCAGCGCGCCATCGCTGCCGCGTCAGTCTTTGGTGCCTCCTCGCCTTCTTTTAAGATCCCCTGCTCGCGCATCTTCTGGTTGAGGGCCTCGTAACCCCCATCCTGCATCGCGGAATAGGCTTCCTTGTACTTCTCGACGTGCCGGTCGAACTTCCCGGCCTTGTGCTGCTCAAAAGCGTCCAGGGCCTGGATAAAGTTATCCCTGACCGGCGTCTTGGCCGAGGTGGCTCCCAGGAGCTGGGCGAATAACTCGTGATCCTCGCTGGCCTTACCCTCTTCACCGGCCCCGAAGACCTTGGCCATCTTGTCCCGCATCCGGCTGTACCAGCCCTTCCCGGCGGCGATATCGGGCTGATCCTTGATTGCCTGATAGCTCTCGTGGATCTTGTCGCCCATCGTCTTAACCGCGCTGGCTTTTCGCATCGCGGAGAGCCTCCGGCGCTCGGTCTGGTTCAGGTGCTTGTGCTCGTCCTCGCCTAGTGTGTCCTCGTGCTTGTCCGCTCCTTCCAGCTGGCCAAGAGCCTTCTTTTTCTTCTGCAGGAAGGGGAGGTTCGCGACGTCGTAATCGGTCTTTTCCCAGACCGGGTTCAGGCCCGGATCGTGCTGCACGCCGCCAGCCTCGTTGCGCTGGACTTTAAGCGGGATCGCGGATGGATGAGCGTTCTGGCGTCCGATCGAGGCGGCCACCCGCTTCTCCAGATACGACTGCCGCTCGGCCTCGTTCTTGGGATCCTTCATCCACGCCTTGTCAGCGGCCCCGGCGGGTTTAGTCAGCTTCTCTTCAGCTTCCGGCTCGGGTGCCGGAGCTGGTTTGGCCGCTTTGGGTTTCTTGACCACGGTTGGTAACGGCTCATCGGGACCCGGAGGTGCAGCCGGTGGTTCTTCAGGAGCCACCTCTGGCTTTACCACAGGCTCTGGGGGCGCTTTTGGCACCGGTTTTGGCTTAGGAGCCTTGGGAACCGGCGTGGGCGCGGCTACGGGCGTTTCTGGCGTATCGGGCTCACTTTCGGGCTCTGCGGCAGGCTGTGGTGCTGGTGTGGCCGCCGCTGGCTTGGACGGCTTGGAGGGCAGCGGCACCTCGGCGGCTTTTTTGCGGTAGTCGTCCACGTTCAGCTTCCCACCCACCCACTGCTTGCGCAGGTTGTCACGCATCTGCGTATGCTCTTCGGGCGTGAGGGATTCTGGATCATCCTCGTAAGGTGTAATCAGGCCGCCCGAGCCGCCAATAAAGCGGTAATCACCTGGATCTTCACCCAGGTCTTTTAACCGGCCCCGGGCTTCCAGCTCGGTAATCCGGTGCTCGGAGAAGTCGCGCTCAATCTCGTTAATCGTTTTATTGTCCAAGAAGGTGTGGTGGAGGCTGGCGGCGATCGGGATATCGGGTCGCCCCCGCTCGCTCGTCCTGGCAATCGACTTGGTCAGCTCCTGGAACTCTTTCCCGGGCCGGATCGTCTCGGGCATGTGCTCTTCGCCAGGGTGGATCTCGTGGATCAGGCCGGTCTTAAAACTCCTGATACTGGGCTCAAGGACCCGCTCGCGCCAGCCGGGCTCGTGCTCCTCGATATCGTGCCGCATCCGGTTGGTCTCGCCCTTCTCAGTGATCAGGCTTCCGTTGATCCTGGCCAGCTCCCGGATCGCCTTGGCGTCCCCGTGTTTGGCGAAAGCGGCGGTGTTGTTAATCACCGTCCCGATGAAGTCCGCTTCCTTCCTGCTGAGCTTGTAGGGCACATGCTCCCGGTCGGGCTCATTGGGATGCTCTGCGGTGCCGGTCACGTAACCCCGGCCCGTCGCGGTATGACCGGCCAGCAAGTTGTGGTAATAGCCTTCCAGGTCGTTGTAGAACTTGGCTCCCAGCTTCTGGTAAGGGGTTTTACGCCCCATGGCGGCCAGCTTGTCGTTGGTGTGCTGGAAGTTGTTAGCCAGGATATTAGTCGAGATCCCCTGGATGTAGCTGTCGTGCGATTCCCCTTTTTTGCCGGGGAGCTTAATCCCCACGCTCAGCGGAATCATGCTGTGGCCCACCAGCTGCCCTTCGGTTGTCCCCATCAGGCGCGCTTCGGGGCTGTGCTCGTCGTACTGGATCTTACGCGTATCGCGGGTGGGGAACTTGGCCGCTTCCTTGGGCGCGGAGATGTAGCTGATGTGCATCGGGCTCTTATCCGCGATCGCCGTCTCGGCTTGGCCCAGGAGCTGGCGCTGTCGTCCCTGCCTGCCATGGGGCAGTCCTTGCAGGAGGTCGTTGTGAAGCACGTCCCCTTCGACAAAATGCTCGCCCTTGATGTAGCCATCGGCCTGTTTTTTGACCCTGGGGTCATCCGGCGAGAGCCCTGCGGCGTGCGCTTTTAAAGCCTGCGGCAACGTCATGCCTGCGAAGGCATCGGGCCCCTGCGGGTTCGGGTCGCCATGGGTGCTGCCTGCCGGGCGGCCCGTGAATTCGGTTGGCTCGGGCTGTGCCTTGGGCCTGGGAGGCGGCTGATCCTTGGGCGGTGGCGCTGGCTTGGGTGGTGCCTGGGCGGCTTGAGGCTGCCGGGTCGGTGCCTGCTGGGAAGGCGTAACCGTAACCGGAACCTTCGCGCTGGGCGCGGGAGGAGGTGGCGCTTGCTGAGCGGGTGGCCCTGCAAGCTGCGGCTGGGGGCGTCCTGGTGCCGCCGGAGGGGCTTTAGCGCCCGGGGTGATCTTGGGATATTTCCCGGGCATCAGTTGCTTCGCGGAGACGGGCGTAAAGGGAACCTTGGCCAGCTGGATGGTTTGACCGCTTGGCGCTGGCGGTGCCGTCGTTTGGAGCGGCCCAAGGCCCTTGCCGGGCGCTACATTCTGACTGCTTTGAGCGAAATTGACGGCTTCTTGACGGGTAAAGCCCCGCTTCATCATCGCCGCGACCAGGGGATTTTCCGGCTCTGGGGCCGCGCCCTCTTGCGGCTGCCGCTGGCCGCCGCCGCGCAATACAGAGGCGAGCGCACCTCCGACTAAACCACTAAGATCTGCTCCTCCGCCTGATGGCGCTGGAGGGCCTTCGTTTGAGATGTGACCTCCGCCGCCGCCGGAGATTGGCGGGGGTGGTGTTGGCGGAGGAGCTGCGGAGCCGCCGCTTCCCGTGGGTATTGAGAATAGCGGCTGGCCTGCCAGTGCTCCTCCCGGGGATGGGGATACTGGTGTTGTCGGGCCGCCGCCTTTCGGTGCTCCGCCTGACTGGCCACCGCCGCCGCTAGAAACAAGGTCCTTGCCGCTGCCTCCGGCGGCAACCTTTTGGGCACCGGCAATATATTGCCCTGCCTCATTAGGACGCCTGATTGAGCCGAAGGTTTCCCCCATGTTGGCTACGCTGCCTTTGTTAGCTAAAAAATGTTCAACGGACCTGACGAAGGCATCCGCCGAGGCTTGTGGATTAAATTGATCGCTGCCGTTGGTATAGGCCGTTTGACCTTGCCCAAATTGGAAAAGACCCGCTGAACCTCCAGGATCGGCGGCGTTATAGGATCTGGTATTAAGATCAGATTCCTGTTTGGCAACGGCTAGGCCAAAGGCAGCCCATTCGGCGGCGGATCCGGTTTTTATCCCCCACCTTGCGCCATCGGGAGGCACATAGTTAACAAGGGGCGAATGAGAAAACTTGCCCAGAAGATAGCTGTACAAGGCTACGGGATCGACGGCATTGTTCTTTCCGGCCTGAAGCGTATTTACTGGCGCTGGCGGCTTCTGTGGTTGCGCGGGTTGCGGGGAGGGTTGAAGCGCGGCTGACTTGGGCGCTGGCGTCTTTCCAGTCACCGTTGTCGGCTGCTGGCCATTAACGATGGCTTGAGCTTCGCCCGGGCTTTTGCCTTGGGTGATCAGAGCGTTGACCTGAGTCTGTGGATCCGGTTGATCCTCGGCGATCGTCGGGTAAGTGGTGGGCTGCGGCTGGGGTGGTGCCTGTGGCTGCTGGAACTGAGATGGTAGTTGCGATTGCGGCGGCTGCTCTTTGATTACCGGATCTGGAGGCTGCCACTGAGATTGGGTTGCAGGCTGCTCTTTGATCAATGGATCTGGCGGCGTCCATCCCTTTGCAGTGTCGGCCTTGGCGGCGGGTTCTTTAATTAAAGGGTCTGGCGGTTTCCATCCTTGTCCGTTCTGCGAGGGAGCCGGATCAACGATCTGTCCTGATCCTACCCGTTGTTGGGGGTTTTCTTGGAGGGCGGCAGTCTGGGCAGGAGTTAGCTGGGGTCCAGCCGTGGAGGCTTCGGGAGCGGCGGCTGCCGGAGCGATGAATCCCTGCTTGGGATCCAGTCCTACGTCTTGAGCGTTTTCCGGTGTTAAGACGTTCGGGAGACCAGCGTATTGACCAGCCTGCTGCAAAGCTGCACCAATCTGTTCCTTCGTAGGAGGGGCAGCGGCGGCCATTTTACAACCCCCAATCCTCCAGCATTCGCTCCACCGCTTCCAAGAGACCTTCTTCGTCCTTGTTCTGGGCCGCACGCAATTTGGTCATGGCTTGAGACCAGCGTTTCGTGCGTTCGTCCTCTTCAGGCACTTCGATTATAGGCATCTCGATTTCCTTTGGTTTTGGCGACTTGGGAGTTCTGGCCAGCTTGCGTAAATCCTTGACGTACTTTTTACCTTGATGTGAAGTGAATTTGCCCGTGACTGGACTTAAGTCCTTCTCCGACAGGATGGGTTTGTCTATTCCTGTGGACGTTTTCTGCAGCTCTTTGTGGATTTCGAGCATTTTAAGTTGCTCGTAAACAGCGTTTACGCTTCGACTCAGGCGCTGCTCGCAATACTCTTTGAAGGTCTCGGCGTAAACGAGGTACAGCTTGTCGTCGCGGATCTCTCTAAGCGCCTCGGCGGCCTTGAAGAAGTTCTGATTGATCTGGCTTTCCAGTTCTTCCAGCCGATTCCTTGGTTGAGACTTGCTTACACCGTAATCGCCAAATAGATTCTTTTTGGATATCAACATGGCCCCATCGTAGGAAAACCTGCGGTGGGGCTCAATCGTTTTCAGGGTGGTCGTCATTGGCAAAACAGGAGATAAGACAGCAGGATCACGAGAAGAAGAACGATGACCGTCACGAGAATTGCGATCTGTTGTTGTTCTTCAGTTCTTCTCTGGGTGTTCTCTCTGGCGAGTTGAGCCGGTGTCATTCGCAGGAGACGGTTGGTTTCGTCCTGCTTGTCCACGATGGCCCACAAGATGAGGAAGGTGATCATACGTTGAGCATACGGACGATTTCTCAATTTATAAAGTATTACTTCTGCGGCTTTTGATGGAGTCCCCCGTTTTGGTCACGGTAGTAAGCGCCGGGCCCTAACGCATCATATCCAGCTTGGTCGGTAATCACTCTTTCCGGTGTCGGAGAGGCGCTCGCTGGGGCCGGGGTCGGAGTCGGAGTCGGGGTCGGAGTCGGAGTCGCGCCGGAGGTCGCTGGAAGTTGTCTTCGCATTTGCTCCAGCTGCTCATTCATTTGCGCTATCCTAGCGTTGGCGTCTGAGACGCTCGTAAAGTTTGAACGCTGCAAGTTGTGATCTTTGTAATCATTGCGCGGATCAGGAAGCTGCTGCCCGTTATCCAATCTCGACATGTTCGCTGCATGCCGGGGATCAACGCGCTGCCACTGCTCCTGTGCTCCGTTAACCAAGTTTTTGTAGCGAGCGTCAACGGATTTCTGCAAGCTGCTCAGAGCCTTTAATCTGGTTCCTGCATCCTGCCCCGAAAAGGCGTCCGAAAGGACATTGGATGACGGTATATTTGCTAACTCTAGATTGAGCGCCGATCCGTGGATGTTGGGAGTTTCCTGCCCTCCGCCTTGGCCGGGATCTAAGATTGCTAGTGCCGGATTAGACTTCAGTAATTTCTGTGCATGGTCAACTTCTTGGTCCAAGGCTTTGATGGCCGCAGCGGTGTCTCTATCCATTCCGCCTGCCTCACCCAGAATTGCACCTGTACTACTTCCAACTCGCTGCAGAGCCCCCTGCTCATTCCAAGGCCTATGTGATTCTAACGATACCGCTGCATTCTCTGCTGCGGCCCTCATTCTATCCGTTGTGCTTAAGTTTGAGTACCCAGCCTTATCCAATGTTTGGTTGAGGTCCGCAATCCGCTGAAGGCTATTGTGTAACTCCTCCGATGTATCAAGGGTTAGGTTGGTGCCCTGATCTATAGGACTCCTAGCCATGTTGTTATTGTACCAAGCCTGCTTCGCCCATGGTTTCAACTGCTCATTGGACATGTGAGCAATCTCATCTCGCGATGGTCCCTGGCCAGTTTGGGTCCAGTAGTCTGAGACATATTGCCGCATCTGGGATTCTGGCAGCTCATAGGTGTCGTACCCGGTCGAACCCAAATACCAGCGTTGCTGTTTAAAGTAGTCTCCGGCCTTTGGGGGCAGCACCGTGTAAACGCGCCCGTAGCTGGGCGAAGTGACATCATCGTTGCGGTAATAAGTGTACGGGCCTGCAGTGCCGGGCACTATCTGATCGCCCTTATAAGGGCCGGTAGGCTTCGGCATCGATTTGGCCTGGGTCTGGACCGCATCTTGATCCGCTGGAGCAACCGTGGTGTTAGAAGGTAGTGGTGCCGGTGGCTGGGCTGGCTGTCCCCCGGGTGCGGTTTGAGCAGTGAGCTGATCTGGGGTTAAGCCGCCTTTGGATGCGACGTTAGTATAAGCCGAAAGCGGAACCCCGTTGACATCCGTTATCCCTGGAGCCGCTGGTGGGCCTGCTGGCGCTGGAATGCCTTGTGGAGCGCCTGCGCCCGTGCCGGAGGGCATCGCGCCCGGCGCTGGCGGTGGGCCGCCCTGGGCGATCTGGGGTGCGGTTTGATCCGGCGGTGCCGCGACAGGCTGCGGGGCTCCTGCCCCAGTGCCGGATGGCATGCCTCCGCTCAGCTGATCGCTTTTACTTAAAACAGCGGAGGTGTTCTGGGCCGCCACCATAGGGCCAGCTCCCTTCTGGATCATCTGGGAGATAGGAACGGTGTTAATCCCTCCGCCCTTCATATGGAAGGCGTAGGCCGGTTACCCGTTGGGGCCGCCATTCGGCAAATAGGTGGCGTCCTGGGCCAGGGTGGTCTGGGTCTTCATCCAGGCCAGGGCATCCTGGCTGGACATCACCGGATGGGCGTTCTGGGCCTGCCACTGAGCCATGGCCGCCTGATCAGTTTGTGTGGCAGCGGCTGGAGTCTGAGCTTGTGCTGGCGGCCCTGTTGGCGCTGCCGGTGCCGGTGCTCCTCTCGAAGCGAATACGCTGGGCGCGTCTGTCTTCAGGGGCTCGACGTTACCCGTGGCGGGGTTAACATACGTCATGCCTGCCGGGGTGCCCTCCTGGGCCGCGTCTGAGCCGCCCAGACCGGCAGCTTGACGCTCCTGCATCATCCGGCGAAGAAGAAAATCGTTATCGGTGCTGGCCGATTTACCCAGCTCCCCCGTGGAGGGCGGCCCCTTCGGCTGCTGGGGTTGTGAAGACCCACCGGCATTTTTTTCCTCTAACCCTCCATAGGCACTACTCGGCGGATTCTGCTGATTCCCGGCGGACGGGTTATTAACCGGGGGAGGCCCTCCCTTATTGTCGCCGCCGGGGCCTGCGCCTATCTTGGGGCCAACACTCGCTGCCTCCATGAAGCGTGCCGCCATCGTCGGATCAGCAATAGACGCCGGAGCGCCCATGCTTGCGCCCTGCGGTCCTGTTTGGGTCAGCATGTGGCCCATTGGGCCCAGCGACTTCATGTAGGCGATCTGATCCTGGGCTTGCTTGTATTGGGCCTGTTGGTAGTCCTGCTGCGCGGCAAACGCCGGATTGAGGCGCGAATTCTGGAGCATGCTCCCAACTTGACTAGCCGCACTCAGCGCCGTCTGACCCACTTGGGCCCAGAGTGCCCCCGCCCCTGTCGGCACATTGATTGGTTGCGGATGGTATTCGGTGGGCTGGTAACCCGTGGCCTGAATACTGGCTGGCTGGAACTGGGTAGCGGGATCGGCCATAAATTAGCTTTGGTAAGGGTTGTAGCCGTACTGCGCCGTGAGCATTGGGTTCTGCTTCTTCTTCTGCTGGTCCACGTCGTCCTGGGTAAATTGGGCAGCGGGTGCGGACGGGGCGCTGGGGGCGTGAAATTCCTGCGGCTCCGTCTTCCAGCTTCCGATCGATTTGGCATAGGTATTCATGGCGGACTGGAGCCCGGAGAAGAGGCCGCTCGCAACGCCTCCAACCCCGGCGGCTGCACTTGCTCCTCCTACACCAGCGCCGGTTGCGCCTGCCGTGGATTGCTGGCCGGTATACTGCCAGTCGGGGTCGGGATCGCTCGGGACGTCGTAAGCCGGAGCGACAGACGGAGTCTGAGCTGGCCAGCCGCCAGCCGGTGTGGCGCTCGATGGGCTGCCGCCATACATCGCCTGGAGCTGCTGCGCGCTGGGCCCGGTATAGCCTCCTGGGGCCGCTGGGGCCTCGCTGGATGGCTGCTGGCTCGTGCCTTCGCCCGTGCCTGTGTTCTGCAGCGATTGGGCCGCCGCCGAGGCCACCGCCAGCCGCTTTCTGCGGACTTCCGGAGCTTCGTCACTGGAGTCATTCTCCGGCACAAAGCCGCCTTCCTGCATCCTGATTGGCGTCTGGCCGCCAAACATCTGTGCGGCCTGTTGTTTGGGGATCACGTATTCGCCGGGAGTTAAGAGGGCTGGAACCGTGTCCTGGTTCCCGCGCCCGGGCACTAGGCCGCCAGCGGCCATCGTCTTAACCCCTGCGGCGTTTGGCTGAATGGTGCTTGGCGGCTGGTTAACCCCGGCGGTGTACTGTCCGATGGTCGATGCCAATTGGCTGTGGAAGTCGGCAATCTGGGTGTGAGTCGCGGTATTTGGGTCGCCGCCGTAATGGGCGAAGAGAGCCTTGCCAGCCTCCGCCAGGGCGTTGGTATGGGCCGCTACGTCAATTCCCGGAGCGGCTGGCGCGGTAGCAAATGGCGTGGCCGGACGGGCCACCGAAGGCGCGTTGGCAGGCGTCACCGGGGTCGGCGTACCACCAGCTGTCGGCGGCGGCGTAGCAAAAGGTGAAGCAGAGCTGGCTACTCCTCCAAATACGCTGGGAACGTTTGGGGTTGGACCAGTGGGAACCTCCGAGGCGCTGACCGGAGAAGGCACCTTACTGACTCCGCCTTTGGCGCTATTGATCTGGCCCGGGGTGGGATTATAGACGGGGAAAGCGCCCTGGGCTCCGCTAAAACCGGCTGCGCCTAATGCCTGCGCCCCTAAGTTGGTCGCGGCGTTTATCGGATCCTGGCTCACCCCGCCCGGAGTCGAGGAAGGAGGTTGGCCAGCCTGACTGCCGCTTTGGCCGAGACCTCCCACAGCTTGCATTAACTGCAGCTGCTGGATCGTGTTACTCAGGTCGCGACCCGCAGGCTGGCCGCCGGTCGTCATTCCGTAGCTGGTTGTTGTCGGCGCGCTGCCGCCGGTCATGGGAGTGGCGGCAAAGGCGGCGGCCAGCTGGGCCGTGCTTAATCCCAGCGAACTGGCTAAGGCCTGACCCGTCTCCTGGTCATAGCCGTACTGCTGTAAGGGGTTACCGCTGTCAGTTGCCATCTTGCTCCTTCCCGGCTGTGATGCGCGCAATGGCCACTCCCAGCTCGGTTAAATTGCTAAACCCTGTCTCCAGGAGGTATTCTTCATTGTTGCACTTGAGTTCCAGGCCCTCTTTTTCAAAGTGTTGGGCCAGAAGCGCGAAAGCCGGGGTTTCCAGGTTCACTCCCAGCCAGTCGTCCACCCCGCTCTTCTTGATCCGTTTTTCGGACTCCACGGCCTGGACGGCCCAGTAATCAAAAGCCTGATGAGTCCGCAGATAGTCGATGATCGCCTGGGTGTTCCTGCGGTACATCTTGGCCACCGTGTTGCTGTGCTGGAGCTTGCGGATCCGGGCGTTCTGGATCATCAGCCGGTCGTACTCGTGGCGGCTCCAGCCGTTGGCCGAAAGGAAATTGGCGAAGTCTTCAGCAGTTTCGATGCCGCTACGTTGCTGGAAGCGAACATTCTCGCGCTCAATCTCGGGAATCGAAACGCTCACACAGAGCTGGTCGCAGAGCATCAAGGCCAGCTCCTGATTGGCCGAATCCCAGCAGATCCGCTCCCATTCCGGATTGTGAAGGAGGACGTAGGCGTCGATGTGCTGCTGGGGGATTTCAAAGCCGTTAATGGGTATGCGCCGATCCCGCTCATAAAGGGCCGTAAAGAAGCGCGAAAGGTTCTCTGGAGTAGGCTTTCGCAATGGCGCTGACTCGTACATCAAGTGGTCCTGCAGAGCCGTAACGGCGTCCATCTGTTTCTGCGGAATGCAGGGCATCGGGATATCGGGACAGATTCCACCCCAGGTTTTCTCGCAGTCTTTCTGGGTCCGCTCCATGTAGAAGACCTTGCGCATCACTTCGAGGAATTCCCGCGCCTGCCTGCCCAGCTCCGGGTCGCCGGAGTACGCCTCGTAGTGCTCGACCCCGGCCCGGATATCGGCCAAAGGAACGCTCTGAGGGTAATAGAGCGGTCCATCGGGCCCTTCCCGGCTGGCGTAGTTTAAGGCCACTTCACTGTCGTCCTCGGTCACTGAATCCCTGTACCAGTGATAGATCTTGCCAATCCCGATCATCCCAAGGAAGTCCAGCTCTGCCGCGCGTAAAGCCCCCATGGAAGCCGCGCCATAGACGGCTTTAACGCCCGGGTACTGGAGGGCGTAGACCAGCTCCTTGTGCCAGACAGAGAGGTTCTGGCGGAACTCGCCATCGATCAGAATGATCCGGTCAGGCGAGAGATTAACCACGTCGGTCACGATGTCGCCCTGCTTGGCCGGTGGCCGGAAAATCCCCGCTGGCAGAATCTCGCGCGCCTTACTAAGGGGAAGTGAGGGCCCCAGGTAAACCAGCACCTTTTCATTTACAGGGTCTTCCATTCTTCCCCCTTTTCTTCATCCGGTTGCGCTTTCGCTTGCTCGGCCAGCTCATCAAACCGCCGCCGGGCGTAGCTCAAACAGCGTAAACCGGGGGTCCAGTGATCGAATCTGAACGGCTCGCACTGGGGGCTGATCACCCGGACCACATGGACCTTGCCGTCCAGAAAAGAGCCCATTTCTTTGACGTAGACGTCACTGACCCCGAATTGCCGGATCAGCTTGAGCAGGTAGCGCAATTCGGTCCTGACATCCGGGAAATCCAGGACCCGGTATTCGGAGAGGGGGCTACCCATCGGCAGCTCCTGGAACATCTCGTGGAGCTTGTGCTGATCCATTCTCTTCATGAGAAGGAATTGCCGTCGAAATAAGTCGTCGCGCGCGCCGGAGATGTAGCAGCACCGGGCCTGGGCGGCCTCGGTGATGGCGCGGAGCGCGGCTATTTCGGCGTTCAGGTGGCTCCCATAACCTCCAAAGGTTCCGGCGCATGTCCCGCCCAGATCCAGGATGATGGCCGAGAAAGTGGGAATCTTGTAGTCGTTAGTGATATCAAAAAGGTGCAGCTTCAGGTTGGCGCTCTCGATCTTGCGGATACAGGATTCGAGCCTGTCTGAGACGGCGACCAGGGGCGAGCGGGTGAGCAGGAGGCCGCTATCCAGGAGGAACTGGTTTAAGGTCCAGGCATCGCGCTCAAGCACCTCGTAGAGCCCGGAAAGAATCGCGTCCTCAATGGAGCCGCCGGTCGCCACCCCGTTAGAGCCCATCTGGACGTACATCAGGGACTGCTGCGGGATCCGGGTGACCAGCCAGACCAGATCGGAGGGGATTAGTAGTTTTCTCCCGTTTTGGATGTTGGTGACCCATTCCCAGGCCAGCGGAGTCAGGTCGTTCACCACACTGGAGCGGGTGGGAAAACATTCATCCAGTGGGAGGTGGGTATCTGGGGCCAGATCAATGGCGCGCGCGATCTGCCACTCGCCGTAAGGGTGTTCAGCCACCTCAAATTCAATCGCTTCCAGGATCGCCCCGGCTCGGGAGAAATCGCGCTCTAGCCCTTTCCCGGCGTGGATAGACACGGTTTCCGACAAAGCCCGGACACAGGTGTAAACAGGCAGCCATGCGTTGTCCAGGCCGGTCAGCTCCGCCACTCTGCTGATCCCGAATTGCTCCAGCAGCTCTTTACGTGTCAAAGAGTTGATGGCGTCGGCGGTCGCTTGGCGTAGTTCTTTGCGGGTCATGCCGTCAGAAGAGTGTTCAGGGTGAAAAGAGACCGTTCCCTGGTCCCAATTAGCCGTAACATCGCCGCCCGAATCAAGGCTTTCAGGGCTGGTCTGGCAGGGAGTGTCGCAGCGAAACTCTCGCCGTGCCGTAGGTAAGTACTTCGCAAAGAAGTGGGCGCGAAATTCAGCATCCATATCCGGAAAGCTTTCCATTGGTCGTCGGCGGTGCCCAGGCACTCGCGCGCCACCCAGCAACTGATCGCTGCCGCAGCGGCTGCCGCCGAGGCCACCGCACCCGCAGCTCCCACCCCAGCTGACATCATCCCGGCGGACTGCTGGGCGGCCAGCTGCTGCTGCTGGGACTGCATCTGGGCGCTGTTAAGGGCGATGCCATTCATGGTGGCATAGTTACTCTGCTGGAATGAATTATAGGCTCCGGCCTGCCCCAGCTCGGATTGCGCCATATTGGTGCCGCCAAGGCCAAAGGGTCTTTTCGCAAACATCGTGTTGGCGTTCTGCAAGCCGCCCAAGAGATTCATGGCCTGCCCCTGTTGGAGGCCGCCATAGATCTGGGCCATCTGGGCGGTATCCATCCCGTACTGTTCCTGCGCTTGCTGGGCGGTGTTTGAGAGCCCTCCAGCCGTCGCTGCGGTGTTGGCACCTAAACCGTAGGTCTGCGCGCCTCCGGCCAATTGTGCGCCACCCAGGCCTAATGTCTGGCCACCGGCTCCGATCGTGGAAGCGCCCAGGCCCTGGAGCTGGCCGCCCTGACCGGCAATCGAGGCGGCTTGACCGATGTCGCTCATGGCCTCCCCGCGCATCGCCTGACCGTACTGGAGCGTCGAGAGGCCCAGCTGGCGAGCGGCGGCGGATTGCCCCGCCATGCCCTGGCCCAGAGATGCGGCACCAAGGCTACCGGCAGCACTGGAGAGTCCGGCGCGCATCATCTGTTGCTGGGTCTGAGGATCGATCGGCTCGCCCAGGAGCTGCTGGCCTACGGCATACGGAGTAGCCGCCATGCCGGTCACCTGTTGGCCGGTGCGGTTGATCTGGCCGCCGATCTTATTCTGCTGCTGCCCCATCCCGATCAGGGGCTGGGCCAGCCCGGCCTGACTCGCGCCCAGGTTATAGATCGGCTGGGTAGCCTGGGCTGCGGTGGCCGCCGCACTCTGGATGTTGCCGATATCGGAGGTAGTACCTGCGGCGTTGCGGCCAGTGATGGTGTTGGCCAGCTGGCTCATGATATCAGACTGGCCGGTCTGGCCTTGCGCCACCTGACCCACTTGCTGCCCCAGGTTGGCCTGATACTGCTGGTAAGCCTGCTGCAAGGCCGGATACCGGTTGGCGAAATCCTGATCGCTGAGAGCGTAGCTCTGGATGTCGCCCCCGATCGCCATCTGCTGCAGGCCCATGGCGGAGCTGTAGTCAAAGTTCGGGGGTGCTCCTTGAGCTTTAAACGATGGTGTGCCGCCTCCGCCGCCGCCGCCCATATTAGTATCCTGCCTTTCTAATAAGCGTCTTCATCGTAAATAAACGCTGTCTCGGTTGCTCGTTTCAGCCTGACGTGTTTAAGGACTCGCTTGCCGCCGGTCAGGGCCCGATCGCACAGCATGAAAATGGGATTGCCGCAGTGCCTTTTAATCTCGGTGATTAAACTGCGGGTGATCTTTAAGTACTCGCGGATGTTCATCAGCTCGGGGTGCAGCGTCGTATAAATGCAGGTCTGGGGAATCGCCTGGAAGTATCCCCGCAAGGTGCCCTGATAGAACACGAGATAGATCGGATAGAACCTCTCCAGGGGGCCGCCTAAATCCGCCGCGATCGCCTCTACGTTGTAACGTTGCAGCTCCTTCTCGTTCTTGACGGTAACGAGCGAGATGTCCGATTTATCAGGTAAGTCTTGCATCGGCGGTAACGAAAGCGGCGAGACCGTCGCTCTTGGCGCTTGCTGGGGTGGTAATAGCAGCTCCAAAAGCAACGCCTTTTTGGGAAGCGGCTGGGGTTCCAAAAGCGGTGACATCTACACCAGTGGTCAGATTGCGAATTGTATTAATCGTGAAGGTGCTGGCCGAATAGAGGGTGACCGTGGGCACCTTAGCCATCCGGCGCGGGAACAGCATTGAGCCCATGGCAAATCCAGCCTGATGAGCATAGAGATTCAGCCCCCATGTACCGGCATTAGTCGTTTGATAGTTGAAGTTGGTGTAGTAGTAGCGGATCGCATCGTGCAGATCGGCCTCGAAAGAGTTGATCGTGGCGTAGCCGCACTGGGGTGAGGCTTCCAGCCGCACCGCCGTAATCTTCATCTGGTTGTTAGTGACAGAGCACATGTTGCTCTGGCCCGTCCCAGCCCCGAAGAACCCGGCATTCCATTTGGCCGTATTAGTGGTGGTCCACTGGCTCCCGCAGGCCATCGTCACTCCGACATACATCCCGGTCACCCCCTCGCCATAGCTCCAGGTGCCGCTCGTTGGAATGGCCGGGATATTCTGGATCTTGATCCGGGTCCACGTATTAGCCGTGGGCATCGTGAAGGTGGCGCAATAGGACTCGTCCCGGGCTCCAGAAGCCAGATAGGCCGAATAGGTGCCCGGCTGATTAACCCAGCAAAGGAAAGACAGGCTTAAAATCTCGCCTTGAATCGGAGCCAAGTCAGAGCCCTCGATCAGGTGCTCATGGGAGTAGAGGTCGGTCGTTCCCAGAGTCGGGGCCGTGGTGCCTACCGTGTATTTGATAGCCGCCGGGCAAGTGTCGTAATCAGCCCCGGCGAAGGGTCCTACGTCCGCCGCGATCGCCAAGACTCCGGCAGTAGTCATCCGGCACAGGCACATGTCGTAGGTCTTATTGACCCCGGCCACCAGCGCCGGGGCGGCCCCGGTCTGCTGGACCTGACAAGAGCCGTTCTTAACGTAGTTCCTGGCCGCGCGCGCCGTCAGGCTCTGAGGCAGGTACTGGCCGGTGACCGGATCCCAGAAGTACCAGACCCCGCCCATGGCGATCGGGCCCTGATCGGTCGAGGGAAGAGTAGAACCAGGGGGCAGGATCAGGCCCGTCAGGAACTGGCCTTCCACCGTGGCGGACATCAGGATGCAGGCCTGCTGGAAGGTTTCGTCCATGTCGCCGTCGAACCCCTCGGGGAACGGCGCGATACTGATCTTTAACGGTAAGGATTGGTCTGCCATTTTTACCAGTGATGGTTAGGACGGGAGAGGTTGAGCTGCTGGGGGCCGAAAGGGTTTAAGATAAAGACCGGGGAATCCATCAAAGAGTCGTAGAGAAGCTCTTTACTCCGGGAGGGGTAAATGGACGGCATCCCGGTCTGCAGATCCAGAACGACCGAAGTGATGGTGGTGCTCATGCCGTGGCCTCCAGGACGATGTGCGGGGTGGTGGATTCATCGACCGGGCAAACCCCCTGGGGGCTCTGGAGCTGCCGGTCGTAGAAGAATTTGAGCTGGCGGATGCCTAAGCGGCCCTGCCACTGAACCATCAACTGGAACGCCTTATCGACTCCATCCATCCGCTGGATCTCGGTGCAGGCCGCGCCGTCCTCGCTTTCATGGATGATGAATTCGCTGGTCCGCATATGGCGCACCTGTTTGCGGTAGTTCTCAAACTGGGTGGTCTGGTTTTTGGCGACGTAGTAGAGCTTGGTCGCGATGGAAGGATTGCCCCACGGGCCCACATCGGCGCGCAACGTCGTCGAAAAAAGCGGCTGGTAGTTCCCGGCCAGCCCCGCGACGTAGACCTGGATCGGGACCGTCCCCTTCAGGTTGACGATCATGAATTCCGCGAAAACGAACCGGTAATAGTCGTCGGTCTGGAGCAGGAAAGCCCGGGTCTCAAAGGAGCAGTGGATGTTAGCCTCCACGTCGCTCACCTGATTGGGCATGTAGTTTTCCCACAGGTGAATATTGGCCTGGAGGGGCAGGTCGGTTTCGGGCTGGGGCGAAGGCGAGTCGCCTTCATTGACGGCCAGAAAACCGGAGCTGTAACTCAGCTCGTAGTTGTGCTGGGTGCCGTTGATGATCGGGCTGGTGTACTGGACCGGATAAGTGCCGCTCCAGATCCCAACCCAGCACATTCCTTGCTGGTTATTCAGCTTTTCCGCGACTCCCCCGTCCATGATCCAGGTGTGCCGGTTATTCAGGCAGCTGGCCGGGACAGAGACCATCAGGACGTTCTCCCAGACCCCCAGGGCGGCTCCGGTGACGTCGGGGGCCATCAGGTGCTTAGAACGCTGCATCTCGCCGTCTGCGGTCAAAATGACGGTGGTCAGGTTCTGGGTCAGGGCCCGGTCGTAGGAAATAATCCCCCGGGCGGTCAGGATCCAGAGCATCCCGTGCAGATAGACCATCCCCCAGGGGGCGATAAAGCCGATCTCCAGGTTGACGTCGGCCTGGAAATTAGGAGTGGTCGACCACTGGGTCCGGTCCTGGATAAAGCTCTGAAGGGAGTGCAGGCTCGACTGGGTGCCCACCAGGATTCCCTGGACGGGCGAGGGGACCAAATTAACCACCGGCCTCGGGAACCGGAACCCGCTGGCTTCCGCGAGGTACGTGTTCTCGGTGAAGCTCTGGGGGTACAAGAGATCGGAAGCGAAGATCAGGTTATCGACCACCACCCAGAGCCGGTTATCCTGCCAGAGCATGGCGGTGCCGATCGGCAACGGGCTCGCCGGATTGCCGGTCACATAAGAAAGATCGGCTTTACCGCTCGAAAAATCGGTGGTGTCCCAGTAGCAGGGGGTGCTGGAGCCATCCTGCATTAGGACGATGTTCTTGGGCTGGGGCAAGAGAACGATGGCATTGTCCGGGCCGTAAACGATCGCCTGTTCGGCGTTGCAGAAGTAGATCCGAGGCGCATCGGCCAGGAAGCTGACGTTTGCCATCTGGGTCCAGCTCTTAAAGGGGTAGGGAGCCCAGTAGACTTTGCCGTCGATGGCGATCAGCTTGTAGTTGCGGTCATCCATCGTCCGCACCCAGAAGGCCCCTTGGGCGTTATGGCCGCAGAAACTGGTTACCCGGCGCTTGGCTGGCCGGGTCTGGACGACGCCGCCACGGTTCACCACGTTAACGCCCCAGGCGTAGGTGCCAGCCAACAGATCAGTCGGGTAAAGGAGGCTATCCACCCCGCCCACATACTGGCCGTCGATCACGAATTGAAACTGCTGGGCGCTCATGGCATCGAGACAAAGGAAGAGCCCCAGGTGTCGGGATCGACCTGGATGCCCAGTTGTTCCTGGGGGTGGGTGGCGCGCCACTCCTTGTTGAGGAGATCCTTGGCGGCCATGAGGAGGACGTTGGCGGCGTTTGGATCGGTCATCGCGGTCTGGATGGCCCTCATCCCGTTTAGCATCGCGGAGCGGCTCCGCAGATGAATCGGGTCGGTCAGGCTGGTGATCTTAACCAGCCGCTTCTTGTACCGGAGCCGGATCGTGACCGCCTGCTGGCCGATCTTGATTATCCGGAACATCGGCTCGGGGATATTCGGCCAGAAGGTCCCCAGGGCCTGCACATACTGGGTTCCATCGGTCGCGTAGAGCTGCAAGAAGCTCTGGGGAGAGCCGATGACGATCCGGTCAATCCGCTTAAAAGGGAGCTGCTGATCACTGATATCAAAGCTGCCTTGTTCACAAGTTACTATGGCTCCAGGGTTTCCGTCTTTCCCGTAGATCGGTAAATCGTTCTGATCGATGCCGTAAGCCCTGACCGGCGTACCGTTATCCGTTACAGAAACCGGCGCGGCTACCAAGTAGGAAGGGCTCTGGAGTGGGAAAGCGCACGGCATCTCCCCTACTTCTTCCCAACCTCCGGAGGGTCTGTTACTACCCACCTGATCGGCGTAATCGTTATCCTGGCCCAGTCCATTCATGTGGAATTCGTGCCACTGATTCCGGAAGGTCCCGCGCGACTTATTCACATTGATGGCCAGGACCTGATCGACATACTGGGGTAAGGTCACGTAGAAGCTGTCAAAGGTCTGGATATCGACGTAGCCAATCAGGGGATCCCAGTTGGAAAGATTGGCGAGCAATTCAATCGCCTCGGTCATCCGGTCAAAGACCTTGGCTTGTCCGATCGGGCCAAAGATGTCACAGGCCGAATCGTAGAGGTCCCCGGCGATAACGGCATCGCGGGTATTGATCGAGAGGTTTAAGGTCGGGCTCGTTTCAGCAGCTTGACTAACACGCTGGAAGAGATTTCTCGCGGCTTGGTCCTCATCCAAGAACCGGAGGGCGTTCTGCTCGGCGGTGGCTCCGTCGTCCCAGTTGAGGGTGTCGTAGGCCTTAATGGCGATGCAGCTGGTGATGACGGCTTGCCGGTTTGAGAGCGGGATGATGTCGGTCGGTTGCGTGAGCTTGTAGGTCCGTCTTCGGGCGAGGATTTTGGCCGAGACCGCCGTTTGCGAGAGTTTGATCCATTCAAATTGCGGATAGAGCACCGCCGGGCCCCAGGTGGCAACGAGGGAGCTTTCGATGACGAAGGGCGCTGCGTAGAGCTGGAGGCTTCCTTTGGTGACTGGTTTACTGACTTCCAATAACCCATAAATCTTTGGACCGGCGTAACCCACCAGCGCCTCAATCCAGGTAGTGGACCCGTCCTGGTTGATCGTGTTGAGCAAGACCACCGTCGAGGTGTCATTGGCATCGGTGGACATGATGATGAACTGGTTGCCAGAGAGCGGCCAGGGCTTCTGCAAGGGTTTCCAGCCCTTATCCTGCCACTGCCAGCCAGCTTCGGGATCCACCGTGCCGGGCCCGTTAAGACTGAACTCGAAGAACTGATTGCGAGAAAAGCTCGGCTGCTTGTTGAGATTAATCTTGATCGGCTTTTCGATGTGCGGCGGCAGGCAGATGTAATAGCCGTCAACGACCGGGATATCCACGTAGATAAGAAGCGGGTCCCAAAGGACGCCGGTCTTGGTGGGTTTATTAGCTAATAGCTCCACCGCCCGGGTCAGGACGTCAAAAGTATAGTCCTCGTCACAGGTGCCTAAGACCCGTCCGACTTGGCTGATCACATCACTGACGACGATCATTTGTCTTTGAAGTATTCGCTAAGGGCCTTGCGCGCTCCGCCGTCACTGTCGCCGTTCTTCTTCTTGGATTTGGCCGGTGGCGGGTCGATATGGGTGACCTCCATGGTCACACTGCAGGTGTGCTTCTTGCCGTCTTTACGCGTGTTCTCGTTGTGGGTCCGGTTGCGGATCTTGTAGTGGATCGTCAGGGTGCCGGAATCAGGCATTTCGGCCAGCCTTTTATCCTCGATATCGTCGATGTGCAGACAGGGATAGTGAGCCTCGTTCCTGAGATCGCCCGTGTCCGGCGCGGTCATGTCGCTCCACTTCTTACCCAGATCGATTTTACTCATAACGATTTCGCGACCTCTTTGAGGCGAGCTAGGCCGCCCCAGGCTTGGGTCATGGTGTTGGCGGTGTCCCACCAGACATTGGGTGGGACCCATTTGCCGATGGAGCCCGGGAAGAGCAGGTAAACGATTTGCTTGTTGCTGGTGCCTCCCTTTTTCGGATCCGGGTTAACATTCAGGGCCGTGGCCATCCGGATCGAGATCTCGCCAATCTTATCCTTGGGGCCTACGTCAGCGAAAATGCCGTAACAGTTGTCGCCGGTCGCAAGGTTCAGGCACAGGCCGCAGTCGCCGGTCTTGGCTCCTGTGTAGTGCGTCCCTGGCATGACGAAGAAAGGGATCTCTTCTGAATTCACGTACCGGTACTGGCTGGACTCTGGGAAAGTGGGATTGATCAGAGCTGTGCCGCCCACGTACATCCCGGGCTTTGGTTCGTAGATCTTCTGGATGACAGGCATCCCTTTGGAGTCGGTGGGGCCGCCCCACCAATTGCCTCCTGGGGTGCCCCCATTGGCCGTGTAGTCGATGCCGGTGTTGTTCGGGCCGTAACAGCTGGGTGAGCCGTCCGCATTGACCATTGCGCCTGCCTTGAAGACCCAGCTCTTCTGGCTGGTATCGATCGGTTCACCGGAGACCGAATAAATCGAGACTCCGGCTACCGAATCGATCTGGGTGAGTTTGTTAGGCATAAAAATGAGGGACCGACACTCTAGGCGCTGGTTCTTGAATAGCGTCCTTTCTCTGTGGATTAGAATGTTGCCAGAGCATCGGCCCCTCCCGGTGGAAAGGTTTGGGAGGGCCCCTGTGAGGAGCCCTCCACTTCGATTACATCGAGTAGCCGCTGGCGCTGCCGGGATAGCTCGGGCAGGTCAAGAAGTTAAAGGTCGGATTGCACCGCTTGTACATCACGGGGATAACGGCGTGGGGTCGCTCCGGGCGGTACGCTCGAATCATCTGGTAAATATGGTATCCATAATCACCATAGGTGTTACAGTCGTTATCGCGTATAACGGTGAACTCAAGCTCTCCTTGAGCGAACTGCGCTGGGAACTTCCAATCACCCACGCCTAAGTACTGCTCGGGGACTAACCTTCGGAAACTGTTGGCGAAGATGAGGAATCCAACTTCGTACTGGGCGTAGAGCCATGCCGGGTTGGTCCTGGCACCAAATCCCGTCGTCACCTGAACCGCGATCTCGGGCTCGATGAATTGCGGGATCAGCTGGCCGTTTAGGACGGTGAAGGAGTTGAAGCGCAACGGCTGCTGGTCGATGCCGAAGGCGATCCCGCGATATGGTCCCTCCCAGCTGTAACCCGTGATGGACTCATTCCCCAGCTCGTACCGGCCTGTGGTCAGGTATTGTAGGTCCTGATGGACATTCAATTCGTCCCTGAAAACGTTCAGCTGGCTCTGACTTCCGATGAACTTGGCGACTGTACCTTTCTCAGACTCAAAGGACTCGCAGAGCAGGGTCTCATGGGCGAACACGAGCAGGTACTGCAGGAACGAAAAGGTGAGGTTGGCGTCCGGCGGCGTGCTGTCGTTTACAGGCACATCGATCATCTGGACGTCCCCATTGACCATCGCCTCAAACGTGCGGCCCTGGTTGATCTTGACCTTGATCCCAGAGTGGAGGAAGAGCTGGCTGCGCACGTCGCAGTTTGCCAGATAGAGCAGCTGCTTTTGCAAACTGTCTTGCACTGCGACGTATGAGTTCTGAAATGCGCTGCGCATCTGCTTCACACACACTTTTGGACCTCTGCCTCTTAACGTGCCAAGGCGTGTGATGTATTCCGTTGTCCCAACTTGCGCAATCTGCCCGAAAGTCCCGCAAGAATCGGTGTCATTGATATACTCTGGCAGTACCAGGGATTGCCCTAGAATTGGTCTCTCAACGACCACATTACGTTGCTGGTCGCTTATGGCGTTCTCGAATACGCCGCCATCGAGGGTGTCGTTGAAGGGGGCCCTGCGCATTATCATCGTGGTGATTTGTCCCACGAGCCGGTTGTTGTCCCTGTTCGCGAAATCGGTCGCTTGAACTGGGGTTACGATGCAGTCGCCAATATTGCTTGTATCCTTACGCCCGATAGCTTCGGGCAGAGCTTGAGTGGGTTTTAAACGAACGGTTTAAACACCCGAATCAACGCTCCGGTGGCGAGCTTTGGACCAGCAATCAAGCAGGCCGGTTCCTGAACTGCGTCTTGAGAGTACGCCTGATTTATTTCATCTAGCAAGAAAGAATTGTGCCAACTGATGACATGTCATAGGCATGCTCAACGTTGCACCTTCGGCAATTTGCCGAAAAATCGGCTGATTTCCAAGGGTTTACACGAGCAAATTGGCCCTTACCAGCTCCCGGCCATGACTC